>Ga0008836_100042_pt1 | contig 152119 bp, 107 predicted proteins | sample HotLakConsUCCR28_FD_62214 | JGI IMG/M metagenome (GOLD analysis project Ga0008836, IMG submission 62214) | Hypersaline microbial mat communities from Hot Lake, Washington, USA - Hot Lake Consortium UCC-R28 (Hybrid Assembly) ... | reverse complement strand
ATCTTAATCGATAAATTTTGCCAAAATAGTTTATTAACTAAGTTAGTCATATGTATTCAATTTTTCAATTTTTTTCTGAAAAAAGATTTAATTTTTTGAATAAGGTATTTGGATAAGGTGTTTTGTAATTACTAAAAATATTGATATCTAGCCTCTAAAAATAGATTTTATGGAAAAAAGGAATAAGAGTCTTTCCATATTTGAATTTCAGAGTATGTTTTCTGATGACAGGTCATACTTCAAATATTTGGCAGACATGAAGTGGAATGACGGTTTTAAATGCAAAAAAGTGTGGGTACACCCAATATTGTAAAGGTGTCAAAGAGTTTGACAGGCTGTGTAATAGATGCGGCCGCCTGGAGTCTCCCCCAGCTGGCACACTCTTTCACCGGGTCAAATTTCCCCTTTTAAATGCATTATATATCATTTATTATGTTTCCACCAGCAAGAACGGGGTCAGTAGCGAGAAATTAAGCAATAGATTTGAGCTCAGGTATAAGACTTGCTGGCTTTTTAACTGGAAAGTCATGGATGTTGTGACAAATATGGTCGTTTTGAGTCTTCTACAATGCTATAAGTCTATTGGGAAAAAATCGATTTAACGCCAAAATGAGACGATTTTCCTTTTGAAAACTGGACTTCTTTAAATCCATTAATGTTATCTTTAATTCAAAAATTTGGAGATTAAAAATTCCAGCTAAACCGTAACGGATATTTCTACGGATGTCCAAAAAACTATCTTTGACAAAATTTGCTCTCCTCAAAATAGGGTAATTACTGTTCTGTTCCTGCTAATTTTTCTAGAACTCTTCCCCACTTTGACTTTCAAATTGTTGTCCTTCCAGCGCTCCACCGTTTCAAGTATTCGGTTGGATTTAACAATTCAAGAGTACTTTTACACTTAGACAATACCCAGTTATTGGCAGTTCTTTTAGTCAGGCCTGCTATAAAATTGAAACGCTTTTCTTTTCTTACCTTTGTAATATCAGATCAAAAGCTTACAACAATTTCTCTACAGCCAGGTTGAAAGGGTAACGGATTTTTCTCGGGGATGGCAGTACGCTGAAGTTGCTCATTTCCAAAAAGATCAGGGGATAATTTGGTGTACAGTCCAATATTCCAAAAAAGTCTCTTGCCCGGATATTATTTGTTTACGATATAAATATCGTTTTTACTCTAGAGGGAAGGCTAGGCAGGGTTAACAAAATAGAAGACGATATGTTGGATGTCTGTTTGAATATTCTCCTATCAAGGCCCGATGATTTACCGTTTCTGGAGAGTAGTTTCCGCTTTTTCAATGCCGTAACCAGTCTTGTTAAGCAGGGGAAACCATTTTGTATCCGGATGTCGGCCGGGTTTTTTAGTCATAATGTAGTAGTATGCCAATCCGGAAAATCTGAAATCCTTTTGAAAACCGGGATGTTTTGGGGAAGGTGGTGCATGAGGAGCAGTTTGAAGGGTAATTGCGGAAAATTCTAAAATCCCGGATGAAGTTTTGCCATGTGTTGGAAAATATGATAAATTTTTGCTTAATTTATTGATATAAAAATCCCTCCGGTTTTTTTCGGAGGGATTTTTTGTCTTTTTTACAATTGGCCATCCTTAAAAAATAAATCCATGATCAAAAAGCAATTAATATTCGGGCTTTTCCTGATGGGTTGTTTTACCGCCTTTGCCCAGTCCAATGAAAAACCCAACATCCTGTTTATCATTTCCGATGACCTGACCACTACGGCGGTGTCTTCCTATGAAAACAGTGCGGGTTATACCCCCCATATAGACCGGCTGGCCAGTGAAGGTACCCGGTTTACACGGGCGTATTGTCAATATCCTGTGTGCGGACCATCCCGTGCTTCCATGATGTCGGGCTATTACCCGCATGCCACCGGTACCTTTGGCTATGTCAGTGGCAGGGAAAATATCGGGCCGGATAAAAAAATGTGGCCACAACTTTTTAAGGAAAACGGCTGGCATACTGCCAGGGTGAGTAAAATTTTCCATATGGGCGTACCAGGAGATATAGAAAAAGGATCCAATGGGACGGATGATGAAGCTTCCTGGAAGGAACGTTACAATAGCCAGGGGCCGGAATGGACTGCGGAAGGGGAGGCCGAACTGGTCCAAAATAATCCCTTTGGCGTATTGCCAAGGAAGGGAGGAAATGTCATGACCATCGTCAAGGCCGATGGGGACGATTTGGTTCATTCCGATGGGAAAACAGCGCAGAAAGCTTCTGAACTGATCCGTAAACTCAAAAATGAACCTTTCTTTCTGGCAGTGGGCCTGGTGCGGCCCCATGTGCCTTTTGTGGCACCCGGAAACTACTTTGAGCGATACCCCTATGAGCAAGTAGTACTTCCACCCAAGGTGCTGGGCGACTGGGATGATATTCCGGAGAAAGGTATCAATTACGTAACCACCCTTAATGCCAAGATGACGGAGGACCAACAGAAAAAGGCCATTGCCGGGTATTATGCTTCTGTAACGTATATGGACGCCCAGGTAGGTAAAATTTTACAAACCCTGGAGGAAGAAGGGTTGGAAGACAATACCATTGTGATCTTTACTTCTGATCATGGGTTTCACCTGGGGGAACATGATTTCTGGATGAAAGTCAGCTTAAAGGAAGAATCTTCCAGGGTACCCCTGATTGTGAAAGTTCCTGGTAAAGAAGCACAGGTTTGTGATTCTTTTGTAGAGCTGATCGATTTGTATCCCAGCTTAGCGGAAATGGCAGGAGTTAAACCAAAAGATCAGATTCAGGGGATTAGTTTTGCCCCTATGCTGGACGATTCTGCCTACAAAACCAGGGATTTTGCTTTCTCCGTCAATGTATGGAGGGGCACGCATACTTTTCTGATCAGGAATGAAAAATGGGCCTTTATCCAATACGGCGAAAATGGAGAAGAGGGAATGGAGTTGTTTGATATGGAAATAGATCCCAAACAATACACCAACCTGGCCCATTTTCCCGCTTACCAGCACCAGGTAGAAGCGATGCAGGAAATCCTCCGGCAAAAGCTTGAGGAAATTCGGAAAAATGATCTGCCGGAAAAGGACAACAACTCCTGAAAATGAAATTACGAATTGATAGAACGGTATCGATTTTCCTGCTGGCTTTTTGTTTCCTGGCTGGACGGTCTGAAAATCTTCGGGGTGCAGGATCCGAACCAGCGCCCAACATCCTTATCATAACGGTGGACAATATGGGATATGGTGATTTGAAATCCTTTAACAACACTTCCGATATCCGTACGCCAAACCTGGATAAGCTTGCCAACCAGGGTGCCAGGTTGACGAATTTTTACACGGCTTCCCCCACTTGTACCGCTTCCCGTGCTGCCTTGCTTACCGGGAGGATACCCCAGCGCAACAAACTTCATGAGCAGTTGGTGGGCCTGGAAGGCAATTATGGTCCTGGTCTTTCACATTCAGAGATAATTTTGCCTCAAATAGTGAAAAAAAGCCCACATGGTTATGCTACTGCCGCTTTTGGGAAATGGAATATTGGTTTTGCACCCGGGTCCAGACCCACTGAAAGGGGCTTCGATGAATTTTTGGGTATTGCTTCCGGAAATGCCGATCATTTCACTCATGTATATGGAGGAAGAAAAGATTTGTACCACAATACCACTGCCATCAATCGGCATGGGGAATACAGTACAGATTTATTTGCGGATGCAGCCATTGCTTTTATTGAGGAAAAAACGGGCAGGGAACAGCCATGGATGGTTTATCTACCCTTTGATGCACCCCATCATCCCGGGGACAGAAACGTAGCTCCCGGTGAACCCAATATCTGGAAAGCTCCTGATAAGGCCTTTGAAGCCTATGGTCTGCCTCCGGATGTGGAGGATCCCAAACAGCGTTTTAACGCAGTGGTTACCGCCATCGATATGGCTATCGGCAGGCTTATGGATCGTTTGGATGATTTGGGCTTGACGGATAATACTTTTGTTTTCTTTTATTCGGATAATGGAGCGTTTTATCCCTATCTGGATATTCAGTCCAATGCGCCTTTTAAAGGAGCAGGTGTAACCCTGTGGGAGGGTGGGATCCATGTTCCTGCAATAGCCCGCTGGCCCGGAAAGATCAAAGCCAATTCCACCATTTCCACCCGCTTGTGGTCTCCCGACCTTTTTGTTGGTGTAGCCGGTCTGGTCGGTGCTGAAATGCCACAAGACAGGTTTATAGATGGTAAAAATCCCATACCTGTTCTAAAAGGCGAAACCAACCATTCTCCACATGCCGCACTTTATTTCAATTACCGGGAATTTGATGCCCTTATATGGGGGGATTACAAGATTCTGCGTGAAAAAGCGGAAGATCCATGGATGTTGTTTAACCTCAAAGCAGATCCGGCTGAATCCAGGGACCTGGCGGAATCCCACCCCGAATTGGTGCGTAAAATGGAAGAGCCCCATCGGCTGATCGAAGCGGAGATCCACAGCTATTTGGAAAGAGAGGAAAAGAAACCTAATTTTCAATCCCAAAACAAATAATCATTTGATGAAAAAAGTCACCCAAAACCTCAAATATTTATTCCTTTTTTCCCTTATCCCGGGTATCATTTCCTCTTGTAAGCCGGGGGAACAGGAACAAGTGGATCTCGACATGCCCAATGTGGTGCTGCTATTAGGGGATGATCATGGCTGGGATGAGACCGGTTATAATGGGCACCCTTACCTGCAGACACCTGTCTTGGATGAGATGGCTGCCACAGGCCTGAGAATGGATCGGTTTTATTCTGCCTCTCCGGTTTGTTCGCCCACCCGCGGAAGTATCATTACGGGCAGGCATCCCAACCGATACGGTACATTCACTCCTGGATACTCCATCAGACCTGAAGAAATCAGCATTGCCAACCTGATGAAAGATAACGGTTATGCCACCGCACACTATGGCAAATGGCACCTCGGGCCGGTAAAAACCGGTTCGCCTACCAATCCTTCAGCTTTTGGCTTTGAAGAATACCTGTCTCATGACAATTTCTTTGAAATGGACCCTCCGCTTTCAGTCAATGGGGCAGAGCCCGTCATCTTTGAGGGGGAGAGTTCTGAAATCCTGATCCGTGAAGCCCGGAAATTTATGGATAAAGCCATGGAAGAAAACCAACCTTTCTTTGTGGTTATCTGGTATGGATCTCCTCATGAGCCCTACAGCGGTACTCCGGAAGATCTGGCCCTTTATGAAGACCTGCCGGAGGATTTCGGTGACCGGACCGTCCGGTTGACTTCCAATGAAACTGGTGCACCCGTCGAGCGCCTGCAAAGAGATGTGCTGCAAGAGCGTTTTGCGGAAATCACCGCCATGGACCGATCTATAGGTCAATTGCGAGATTACCTTCAGGAGAAGGGCCAAAGGGACAATACCCTGCTTTGGTATTTTGGAGATAATGGTACCCCACAGGAGGGAAATGCTACCGTACCCTTCCGGGGGCAGAAGGGAAATGTCTATGAGGGAGGTATCCGGGTACCCGCGGTACTGGAATGGCCCGCTAAATTCAACCAATCCATGATCAATGATACCCATGCGGTTTCTTCTGATGTAATGCCCACCCTGCTGGACATTATTGGCGTTGATTTGCCGGAGCGCCCCATAGATGGCATCAGTTTGCTGCCCATGCTGGAAAACAGGATGCACCAAAGGACTGAACCCATCGCCTTCTGGAATGGGCGACCCAGAAATGGGGGTGAGGGATTGGAAGATTATATCGATGCTGAACTTCAAAAGGGCACTACACCACTAGTAAAACTGATGAATGGTATTGCCACCAGAAATTTCAGGAATTTCCATCAAAGGGATATTCAGGAGGAAGATTTTTCTGGTCCCAGGGCCTTGCTGGACAACCAATACAAACTGGTGATCCACGGGGGAACGGGAGATGATGCCAAAAGGGAATTGTTTGATATCCGCTCCGACCCGGCCGAAGAAAAGAATTTGATCGACACACAGGCTGAACTCGCCGGGAATATGGAAGAAGAGCTGAGAACCTGGCAACAATCGGTATTGAAAAGCCTGACCGAAGCCGATTACGAGTAATCCATCAGGGCCTGGGGAATTCCACGTTGGTTTCTCCCCGGGCTTTCTGATGAGATACTTTTTTGGACTGCCCGTTTACGGTTATTTGGTAATCTCCATAGAAAGCAGGGAGGGTATAATTACCTTCCCCATCAGTAGTCCCCACTTTTTCAGTCCACCAGGTACCAAAAACCAAATCCTGATAGGCCTGCGCTGCGACCTTTGGCTGCCAGTCCCGGGTATACAGAGAAGAGGCGGGTATCCAGTTGGCACCCTCCCAAAATCCCCACATCAGGATCCCTTCTACGGCAGGATGGGCAAAGCAAATGCGGTAATAATCCACCAGTTCCCGGGCATTCTGCTGCTCTTCTTCGGGACTCATTTTTAGGTCGGTGTCTGTGTAGAACTTGGAACGCTGTCCGGGCATGTTGAATTCCGTGATCCGGATGGGCAATCCAAATTGGGCCAGGGAGTCCAGACTGGCTTTCAGCGCCTGCCGGTCAAAGGTACTTCCATGCAGGTGACCCTGTACCCCTATGCCGGCAAGGGGCACGTCTTGTGACAACAGGCCCCGAATTTGAGCCAGGTAATCTTCCAGCCGGTTGCCGGTCAGGATATCGTAATCGTTGAGGTAGAGCTTTGCATCGGGATCTCCTTCAAGAACCCATTGGGCCATTTTGGCGGTAATATCCGGACCCAGCCGGTCTTCGTAATAATTGCCATGAATCATTTCATTGTTCAGGTCGTATTCCACAAAACGGCCCCGGTATCGGCGGGCAATGGAAATGGCCCGCTCTTTTATGGTGCTCTCCAGTTGGGCATCGCTTAGCTCCTTTACCCAGGGTTGTACAAACTTGTCTATTCCCCAGAACAAATTATGTCCCCGCAGGGGAATATCGTTTTCCTCCGTCCATTGCAGGATCCCTTCCACCGTTTGGTGGTCAACCTTTCCTTTTTCAGGCTCCATACTGGCCCATTTGAGTGCATTTTCGGTGACAGCACTGTTAAAATTTTCCAGGAAAAAGGATTTGTATTGGCGAAGGTCCTCCGCATTCATGCTTCCCGATCCCAGACCGTTGGCAATGGCTGCTCCAAACCAGAATTCATGGGATAGTTGCCTGACCATAACCTGAGCCCCTGAATTGGCTTTGATTATTAGCGGGCCTTTGCGGTGCTGTTCAATATCCTGATCGATGGTTTGGGCAGGTACCTGAAAATTTGTGCAGCAGGTAATGAAAAGAAAAAGAAGCAAATAAGCTGGTCGAATCATGGTAAAATGGGTTTATAGGTTTGAAATGCTGGATGGAATGTACGCATTTTTTTAAGTAATTGAAAAGGCAAAAAGATACCTGTCAGGACAGGCTTTTTCGAAAGAGATGATTTAATTCCCAATTTTTAATTTTTAGCAAAAAAAGTATTTTCAAAGTTTAAGCTTTTCCAAAGTTCAAAAACTTTGGAAAAGCTAATTTGCGGTTATTTTCAGATCAAACAACAATGGAACCCGGCCAGTCTTACCATATCTTTAATCACGCCAACGGAGCAGAGAACCTATTCAGAGAGGAGGAGAATTATCGGTTTTTCTTACAGCAGTATAATAAATACCTCGATAAGGTAGTAGATACCTATGCCTATTGTTTAATGCCGAATCATTTCCATTTTCTAGTAGGCGTCTGTTCGGAAAACAGATTACGTTCAACTTTTCCAAAGTTTGAAACTTTGGAAAAGTTAGTCACCCGGCAATTCGCTAATTTTTTTAGTTCCTATACACAATCTTACAATAAAGTTTACCAAAGAAGGGGTAGTCTGTTCCTTAAAAATTTCAAAAGAACCCCCATCCTTGACGAAAAGCAATGGCAGGAAACATTTCTATATATCCATTTAAATCCGGTCAAACATGGCTTTGTTAAAAATCATCCCGATTGGAAATGGACGAGTTGGCATGCATACATTAATCGCAGACAAGTATCCATGTTGAATAGGGATTATTCCCTAAATTTCTTCGATGGTTGGGAGCATGTAGAGAACCTGATGGAAGTAAAAAAAGAATGGCTAATGAACAAGGATCTGGAATAAGGACTGCGTTTAACTTTGCCAAAGTTCTTAAACTTTGGCAAAGTTAGTCACAGGTAATATTTCCTGAGCTTCTTTGATGGTTGGGAGCAGGTAGAGAACATGATGGAAGTAAAAAAAGAATGGCTGATGAATAAGGAATCCGTTTAACTTTGCCAAAGTTCTTAAACTTTGGCAAAGATAGTCGACATCGCAACCAACCGCTTGCTTTGGGAAAAGTAAACCATTATTTTCAATTTCAGATTCAAAATTTTGAAAAATCATAATCCCTAAATGATGCTCCCCAAATTACCCCTGATCCTGTTGATTTTATTGTTTGGACCTGGTATTTCCAGTAAAGCCCAAAATCAGACTAAACCCAATATTGTTTACATACTGGCAGATGATATGGGTATAGGAGATGCTTCCTGCTACAATCCCGAGTCCCGGATCCTGACAAAGCACATCGACAGATTGGCCGGAAATGGAATGAAGTTTACGGATGCCCATACCAGCGCAGCTGTGTGTACACCAACGCGCTATGGTATCCTGACGGGGCGTTACAATTGGAGATCTACCCTAAAAAATGGGGTATTGGGTGGATATTCCGCCCCTTTGATCTCCACTGATCGCCTGACGGTAGGCAAGCTCCTCCAAAATTCCGGCTACCATACGGCATTTGTTGGCAAGTGGCACCTGGGTTGGGACTGGTCTTTCAAACAGGAATATGAAAATATTGATAACCTGAACCGGAACCCGGAAGTAGACTATACTCAGCCCATTCAAAACGGTCCCAATCAGGTTGGCTTTTCTTATGCCTATGGGTTTAGTAGTTCTCTGGATATTCCACCCTATGTGTACATCGAAAATGACCGGGTAACGGCCCTGCCCGACAGGAGGACGGTCAATGTGGATGAAAAAGGCTTTTGGAGAGACGGCCCCACCGGAGCTGATTTTGACCATGTGCAGGTATTGCCGCACTTGACCGACAAGGCGGTGAATTATATCCGGGAAGAATCGGCTACTTCGGATCCCTTTTTCCTGTATTTTGCCCTGCCGGCTCCGCATACCCCCATTTTACCGACGACCGAATTTATGGGTAAAAGCAACACCAATATGTACGGGGATTTTATGCTGCAGGTAGATGATGTGGTGGGACGGATTGTAGAAGCCCTGGAAGAGCAAGGGGTATTGGACAACACCCTGATTGTTTTCACCTCTGATAATGGCTGCTCTCCCAGGGCGAATTATCCGGAATTGGAACAGGTAGGCCATGATCCCAGTGGGGGATTTCGGGGACACAAGGCCGATATTTACGAAGGCGGACACCGGGTCCCCTTTGTTGTCCACTGGCCGGAAAAGGTTTCTCCGGGCCAGACTTCAGATCAGTTAATTTGTACCACGGATTTGATGGGTACCGTGGCGGAAATGCTGGGAAATCCACTGCCCGATAATGCAGGAGAGGATAGTTTCAGCTTTTTTCCTCTGCTTTCCCAGCCCGATGCTGAACAGGAAAGACCTTCTATGGTGCACCATTCCATAGAAGGCCGATTCGCACTCCGCAGGGGGCAGTGGAAATTGGTATTTTGGCCTGGATCCGGCGGATGGACCGAACCCCTGAGCAGTGATGGCCTGGAGGGTTTGCCGGATTGGCAGCTGTTTGACCTCTCGGCAGATCCTGCTGAACAAAATAATCTGGTAGCGGAATATCCGGGACGAGTAGAAGAGATGAAAGCAGAAATGATCGGCCTGATCAAAAATGGGCGAAGCACTCCCGGACCCATTCAAAAAAATGACGGCCCGGAGGTCTGGGATCAGGTAAAGTGGGCATACGAAGAATAAATGGACAGCCCCTGCTGCCATAATTTAGGATAATCCGGCAGATGAATGCAGGGTTTTCTTTACCTTTAGCCCTGGATCACCTGTATACCGTTTCCCTTGAAAGATTTATTACTGATTACGCCGCCATTTACCCAGCTCAACACACCCTATCCGGGAACGGCTTACTTAAAGGGCTTTTTGAATACCAGGCAAATTTCCTGTTTTCAAATGGACCTGGGGATGGAAGTTATCATTGCTATTTTTTCAAAACAGGGATTGGAAAATGTTTTTTCCGGGGCCCAAGCAGCGCAGCAAATTGATTCAGAGAATGCCAGAAGGATTTTTGCCCTGAGAGACCGTTACATCCATACCATAGATGGGGTGATCCGGTTTCTTCAGGACAAAACACCCACCTTTGCCAGACAGCTCTGTTCGGAAAACTTCCTGCCCAGAGCATCCCGTTTCGAGCAGCTGGATGATCTGGATGAGGCATTTGGCCATATGGGCCTGCAAGACCGTGCCAAACACCTGGCTACCTTGTACCTGGAGGACCTTTCTGATTTTATCATCGAATGCCTTGACCCCCATTTTGGTTTTAGCCGCTATGCCGAGCGCCTGGGCAAAAGTGCCAATAGTTTTGACGAGTTGTATGGGAATCTGCAGCAAGGGCCTACCTATATTGATCAGCTCACATTGGCCATATTGGATCAGAGAATCCGGCAAATCCAGCCAAAAATGGTTTGCTTTTCGGTTCCCTTTCCGGGAAATCTCTACAGTGCCTTTCGCTGTGGGGCCTACATCAAAGCCCTTTTCAAAGAAATAAAAATTGCCATGGGTGGAGGCTTTCCCAATACGGAATTGCGTTCCCTGACCGATGCCAGGGTGTTTGAATTTGTGGATTATATTTGTTTGGATGATGGGGAAAGGCCCATAGAATTGCTGGCGGATCATGTTTTAAATCAGCCTGCATCAGAAGGAAGTCCCGGCCGCCTGAAGCGGACCTTTATGCTGGATCAGGGGCAGGTATTTTACAATAACCTGTCTGGGGAAAAGGATTACAGGCAAAGTGAACTGGGCACCCCTGACTATTCGGACTTGCTGCTGGACCAATACATTTCGGTCATCGAAATAGCCAATCCCATGCACAGCTTATGGAGTGACGGCAGGTGGAACAAGCTCACCATGGCCCATGGCTGCTATTGGGGGAAATGCACCTTTTGTGATATTTCCCTGGATTACATCAAAATATACGAGCCCATCGCAGCCAACCTTTTGGTGGACCGTATGGAACAACTCATGCAGCAAACCGGAGATAATGGCTTTCATTTTGTGGATGAAGCTGCCCCGCCGGCTTTGATGAGGGCAGTAGCACTGGAGATCCTGCGCCGAAAATTGACCGTTACCTGGTGGACGAATATACGTTTTGAAAAAAGTTTCAGCAGGGACCTGTGTTTGCTTCTAAAAGCCTCTGGTTGTATTGCGGTTTCTGGAGGATTGGAGGTGGCATCGGACCGGCTGTTGCAACTGATTGATAAAGGAGTGACGGTGGCACAGGTGGCGCAGGTGACACGCAACTTTACCGGAGCAGGAATCATGGTACACGCTTACCTGATGTATGGGTACCCTACCCAAACGGTCCAGGAAACCATAGACAGCCTGGAGATGGTCAGGCAGCTTTTCGAATGCGGGGTGCTTCAATCCGGCTTTTGGCATCAATTTGCCATGACTGCCCACAGCCCGGTAGGATTGCATCCTGAGGCCTTTCAGGTCATACCGGAAAAAAAGACCATTGGCTTTGCTAATAATGATATTGCCTTTCAGGATGAATCCGGGATAGACCACCAAAAATTCAGTCAGGGTTTAAAAACCTCCCTATACAATTACATGCATGGTGTAGGTTTTGATTTTCCTTTGCAGGATTGGTTTGATTTTGAAATTCCCCAACCACTCATTGAAGCCCATTATATCACCGACTGCCTGGAAGCAGAAGACAGCTTTCCTCCAAAACATACTGCCAAAATGGTTTGGCTGGGAAATCCCCCTGAAGTAAAAAAAACCGGCAGGCATGACAAAGCTCAAAAGTTCCTGGAACTGATTTTCCACAGTCCTGCTGCCATTATTGATTTTAGACTCGAAGAAAGTCATGGGTACTGGTTGTTAGGGATGCTGGAAAAACTGGCCGGGGAAGGTAAGTTGCTGACCTTCGCCCAGTTTAAAGCGCATTTTGAAGAGACGGGGGGCAGCTTTGAGCAATTCTGGACTTCAGCATTTCATGCAGATATGAGAGAATGCGGTCTGCTGATGGTGTAGGGCCTGTTAATTTGGGCAGGCAGGCATAGATTTTTTTACCGGCGGTGTTTTACAGGAAGCAAAAATTGGTATATTCAACATTTCATTTAAACCCAAAACCAAACCAAATTTGATGGATCGGAGATCATTTATCCGTAAAAATGGCCAACTCACGCTTTTGGCACCATTCATTCCCTTCACCATGGAAGGCTTGACCGGGTTTTCCAGGGAGCTGCAAAAACCAGCCTGGCTGATCAAAATGATTGCCAATAATGACCAGGCGGTAAACAGGATACAGGCAAGGTATGTAGACAAGCGTTCTTCCCGCGTCTTTGGGTCCGTGTTGGATGGTAATGACATCGCATCCCCACATGCGGTAACCAGCTTTCTTAAAACGGGGATTTGTTCCCTGGTAAGTCCTGAATCGGATTTTTTTAAGGACCGGGCACTGGTGGAGAAGTTGGGACATGCGGTAGCATTTCTCAAGAATTTGCAGCATGAGGATGGTACCATAGATTTGTTATCTACAAATTTCCATTCCACACCGGATACCGGGTTTATTGTAAAATGGCTGGCTCCCGTTTGGCGGCTACTGGAAGAAAGCGCTGTACCAGAAAAGGAAAAAATCAGTACACCCCTTTATGGTTTTTTGAAACAGGCAGGGGAGGCTTTAAAAGTGGGAGGGATACATACACCCAATCACCGCTGGGTGGTATGTGCTGCCCTGGCGGAATTGTATAAAATAAATAAAGACCTGGGATACCTGGAAAGGGCCGAAAGATGGCTAATGGAGGGGATAGATATGGATGCTGATGGACAGTATGAGGAGAAAAGCAGCTATATTTATTCTTCTCTCAGCAACAGGGTGTTGATCAGCATGGCCAGGGGATTTGATAAGCCGGAACTTTTGGATTATGTGCGAAAGAACCTGGAAATGAATTTTTATTACCTGCACCCCAATGGGGAGATTGTCACGGAGGCCTCGGGCAGACAGGACAATTCCATTATTGGTACCCTGGAAAATTATTATTACCCCTACAGGTACCTGGCCCTGAAGGATAATAATGGCCAATTTGCGGCAGCATGCAGGTTGATTGAGGATACGGCATTTGAGAAAACTACGGGTTTTCTGTATTATTTTCTGGAGGACCCGGAACTCTGGCAGGAGCTGCCGGCATCCGTACCCTTGCCGGTGGATTATGCCAGGACATTTGAAAATTCCGGGCTGACCAGGATAAGGAGAGGGTCCTATGATGCCTCTATTTTGGCCGGGAGTCCAGCTTTTTTTACCTTTCATAAAAAGCACGTGGCTTTGCAGGGCATCAGGTTTGCCAGTGCGTTTTTCGGGAAGGGCCAGTTTTCTGCAGATTCATTTACCGAAGAAAATGGTAAGTACGTATTGACAAGCTATTTGGAAGGGCCCTATTACCAACCTTTTCCAAAAGATAAAATACCCGGGGATGGGGATTGGTCTAAAATGCCCAGGTCTGAAAGACCAACCTCCGAGGTGCAGCATTTGACCAGTAAAGCCACCATCAGCGAGGACCAGGAGGGGTTTTTAATAGACATAGATATCCAGGGTACCGACCGAGTCCCGGTGGCTGTGGAACTGATTTTCAGGCCGGGGGGTACATTTGTGGGCACCGTTCCACACGATCAGTTGGCTGATGTGGTTTATTTAAAGGAAGGTACCGGAAAGTATTCCCATGGGGAATCAGCCATTCATTTTGGTCCCGGCATTCACGAACACAGCTGGGTGCAGATAAGGGGTGCATTGCCCAAAATGGATGCACCAATCGCCTACCTTTGCGGAATCACGCCATTTCATCATCAAATTCGAATTACTTAATATGGTCATTCAAAATAAAGTTTTGCAGCTGACAGCCCTTATTTGCCTCTTAATTGGAAGCCTTTTCACCCCTGGATTAGCCGGTGAAACAGATGAAATTGCTATTGTAAAAAGGGAAGGTCCCAATATCGTTTTTTTGATTTCCGAGGACAATTCCAAGCATTTTATGAAGCTTTTTAACCCCGGAGGAGTGGACAGCCCCCATATTCAGGAGATGGCAGACCATGGGCTGACCTATCAGCATGCCTTTTCAAATGCCCCCGTTTGTTCCGTTGCCAGGAGTACCCTGATTACCGGTACCCTGACTACCCGGACAGGCATGCACCTGCACCGTAAAATTAAAATGGCACCCATGCCCGAAGGACTGGAAATGTTTCCAGCCTATCTCCGCAAAGCCGGCTATTATACTACCAATAATGCCAAAAAAGACTACAATGCTGAAGAAAGTGAGGATGTTTGGGATGCTTCTTCAAATCAGGCATCCTGGCAAAACCGGCCAGAACCCGGTCAGCCTTTTTTTCACCAGGAGACCTTTATGGAATCCCATGAAAGTCGCCTGCATTTCCCGGAAGAATTGATGGAGACCTACCAGCTAACGGATCATCCGGATCAGGTGAAGCTGTTTCCCCAATTTCCCGACACCCCGCTATTTCGGTTTACTACCGCCTACCACAGAGATAAAATTCGTGGAATAGATGACTGGGTGGGACGGAAAATTTCGGAGCTTGAGGAGGAAGGCCTGCTGGAAGATACCTTTGTATTTTATTTTGGGGATCACGGAGGGGTGTTACCGGGAAGTAAAGGATATTTGTATGAAACCGGGCTGAATGTACCCCTGGTAGTCAGGGTTCCGGAAAACTGGAAGCATTTGGTGCCTTACCAAAGGGGGGATCAGCCGGAAGCATTTGTGAGTTTTATTGATTTTGCCCCTACCGTGCTCCATTTGGCGGGACTCGACCTACCTGAAGCCATGGATGGAAAGCCATTTTTAGGGGAAGCATTGAGGCGGGAGCAACTGGAATCCAGAGATGAAGCCTATGGACATGCCGATCGTTTCGATGAGAAATATGAAATGGTCCGGTCGGTTCGCAAAGGGAAGTGGAAATACATTCGAAGCTACCAACCCTTTTATCCGGATGCTTTGCAAAACAATTACCGCTTTAAAATGCTGGCTTTTGCGGAATGGAAGCGACTGTATGAGGCAGGGAAATTGGGAGACATGCAAGCTGCCTTTTTTGAACCAAAGCCGGCTGAGCGATTATATGATCTGGAAAATGACCCTTTTGAAACCAATAACCTGGCAGCAGACCCGCAAAGGAAGCATACAGTAATGGAGTTGAGGGGAAAACTAAACAATTGGCTCCTGGAAAAAAATGATTTGGGCTTTTTACCGGAAAACGTGTTGGTAAATGAAGCCCTGCAAAATCCGGTAGCGTATGGGGAGTCGTTTCATAATGACCTGAAAAAAATCATTGAGATAAATGATTGGGCCCTGCTTCCCTGGAATCAGGTTCAGGATAAAATGTTACAAACCCTTCATGAGGGTTCTCCATTGGAAAGGTACTGGGCCTATCAGGTGGCCGCTTCCCATGGAAAAAATAGCATAGCAGACTACAGCGCCTTTCCCGATTGGGAAGAAGAGGAAGATGCCATGGTGATGTTAAGGGCCATTGAATTACATGGGATACTGGAAGAGGGAGATCCGATACCCTTGCTCCTGGATTGGATCCAAAAAGAAGAGGACCCGGTATCCATTTTGATAGCGATGAATTCTCTGGTATATTTCAAGGACCATAGCAAATATAAAGGAATAGTCGATGCCGGTAATTTAGAATTGAAAAACTCCAATGCGGAGGTAAAACGCAGGTTGGATTATCTGAATGGTACATGGTAAAAGCACCTTACATGTATTTTCTGAGGCATTGATCAAAAATAAAACTGATTTACAGGCCATTTTGCCTAACTTGATTAAATTGAAAGTAAAAAATAATTAATAATGAAGAAGTACCAAAGAACAAGCCTTTTGTTTATTCTGGTCATTGCGGTGGCCTTCCAATTTTCCTGTTCCAATTCCGCTGAAAAGGAAGAGCAGGGAGATGAGGAGTTAGCAGAAGACATGGCTTCCTGCCATGACAATGTACCGGACAGGTTTTCAACAAATAATAATGCGGCATCAAATGATGTTCCTGAAAGGGAAGCACCGGTTTCCCACGATGGCATGATATGGATTGAGGGTGGGGAATTCACCAGAGGAGCTACTGACGATCGGGGCCGAAAGGATGAGCTTCCTGCCCATAAGGCAAAGGTGGATGGTTTTTGGATGGATGAAACAGAAGTTACCAATGAGCAGTTTGCCGCCTTTGTGGAGGCCACAGGCTATGTGACCATAGCAGAGCAAAAGCCAGATTGGGAAGAAATTAAAAAGCAATTGCCTCCCGGAACACCCAAACCACCGGAAGAAGTATTGGTAGCTGCATCTTTGACCTTTCATTCTACGGACAGGTCAGTTGCCATGAACAATGCTTCTCAATGGTGGGAGTGGACTCCGGGAGCCAACTGGCGGCAACCGCAGGGACCGGGCAGTAGCATTGAAGGTAAGGAAGATTATCCGGTAGTTCATATTGCCTGGGATGATGCTGTCGCCTATGCGAAATGGGCTGGAAAGCGTTTACCTACTGAAGCCGAGTGGGAATTTGCAGCTCGCGGGGGTCTGGAGGAGAAATCCTTTCCCTGGGGAGATGATCCGGTGGAGAAAAGTGGCTTTATGGCCAATATCTGGCAGGGAGAATTCCCCGTTACCGATAAAGGCGAGGATGGCTTCCAGGGAGCAGCGCCGGTCAAGTCCTACGAACCCAACCCTTATGGCCTGTATGACATGGCAGGCAATGTGTGGGAATGGACCAATGATTGGTACCGGGAAGATTATTATTCCCGATTGGATGGAGATGTTGCAGTCAATCCTCAGGGGCCAAAGGACAGTTATGATCCGCAGGAGCCCACTGTCCCCAAAAAAATCGTCAAAGGAGGCTCTTTTCTCTGCAATGTATCTTATTGTGAAGGATACCGGGTAAGTGCAAAAATGAAATCTTCTCCGGACACAGGTCTGGAGCATACCGGTTTTCGTTGTGTTTCTTCCAACTAATTGATATCAGCATGTCATGCCCAAAGTACCTGCCTGAATTTCTGATTTTACTGCTTATCCTTAGCATGGCCTGTCAGACTCAGGAAGAAGAGGTCAAAAGACCCAATATCCTCATTGCAATAGCAGATGACTTATCCTATCCGCACATGGGGGCTTATGGTACAGATTGGATCAATACCCCTGGTTTTGACAGGGTGGCCAGTGAAGGTTTATTATTTACCAGAGCCTATACTCCCAATGCCAAATGCTCCCCTTCCCGGTCGATTATCCTTACCGGAAGGAATTCCTGGCAGCTGGAAGAGGCAGCCAATCATGTGCCTTTTTTCCCCTCTAAATTCTTGTCTCATGTAGAAGTTTTGGGGGAAAACGGGTATTTTACCGGTTTTACGGGCAAAGGGTGGGCTCCTGGTAATCCCGGAGAGAGAAATGGAGAACCACGTCTCCTTACCGGTCCCAGGTACAGTGAACTGCTCACCGAACCGCCTACTGAGAAGATTAGCCGGGTGGATTATGCCGGCAATTTTCAAAAATTTCTGGATGAGAAACCTGAAGAGGAGCCTTTTTATTTTTGGTACGGATCCACAGAACCCCACAGGGCCTATGCTTATGGGTCTGGTGTGGCCCTTGGAGGCAAGTCCTTGGATATGATTGATCAGGTTCCAGCCTTCTGGCCTGATAATGATTCGGTAAGGAATGATTTATTGGATTACGCCTTTGAAACGGAATATTTTGACCGGCACCTGGTAGACATGTTGGCCGAGTTGGAAAAAAGGGGGGAGTTGGACAATACGCTGGTAATTGTGACCGCAGATAATGGGATGCCCTTTCCCCGGGTAAAAGGGCAGGCTTACGAGCTTTCCAATCATTTGCCGCTGGCCATCATGTGGGGCAAGGGCATTCAGAATCCCGGCAGGGTAATCGATGATTTTGTCAACTTCACTGATTTTTCCCCTACATTTTTGGAACTGGCGGAAATTCACCCTGACAGTGCAGGTATGGCCCCCATGGCTGGCAAAAGCCTGCTTCCCATATTTAGTTCAGAGGAATCAGGAAAAACCGATCCTTCCAGAAACAGGGTTTTGATCGGAAAAGAGCGCCATGATATCGGCAGGCCTGATGACCAGGGCTATCCCATCAGGGGAATAGTCACAGAGGAATACACCTATATTCAAAATTTTGAACCCAACCGCTGGCCGGCAGGAAATCCGGAAACCGGCTATCTCAATACGGACGGCGGGGCCACAAAAACGGTCATCCTCAACCAAAGAAGGGTAGAAGGAGAGGAGCATTTCTGGAACCTGTCTTTTGGAAAAAGGGCAGCAGAAGAATTGTACGACCGGCAGAAGGACCCATTGTGCCTGAATAACCTGGCCTTGCACCCGGAGTACCAAAACATAAAAGAAAACCTGGCTGAGCAGATGGTAAATCAATTGAAAGAGCAGGATGACCCCCGTATGTTTGGCAAGGGAGAGATATTTGATAATTACGAGTATGCCCAGGAAAGCCAAAGGGATTTTTATACCAGATTCATGCAAGGGGAGTCATTCAATACCGGCTGGGTCAACGATTCGGACTTTGAAAAAGACTTTCAGGAATGAAACAGCTAATTCTATTCGTATTGATTTTACTGGTTGACCAGGCCTATTCGGCTGCATGGGCCCAGGACACCAGACCCAATATCATCATGATCATAGCGGATGATATTGGCTATGAGGACCTGGGTGCAACAGGAAATACGCAGGTCAAATCGCCCAATATTGACAGGATGGCAAAAGAAGGGTTGATGTTTACCAATTTTTATTTGACGACGAGCTCTTGCAGTCCCAGCCGCTGCAGCATCATCTCCGGCCGCTATCCGCACAATACCGGTGCAGCCGAATTGCATACCACTTTACCGGAATCCATCCTTACTTTTCCCGAATTGTTGCAGGAAGCCGGATACTTCACCGGCCAGTCTGGGAAATGGCACATGGGACCGGCTCCAAGGAGAGGCTTTGATATCATTTATGATAAGGGGCCGGAAATCGGTGACGGAGGAGAAGCTCAATGGGTGCCCTTATTGCAAGAAAGGCCCAGGGACAAACCATTCTTTCTTTGGCTGGCTTCACTGGATGCCCACCGGCCATGGGGTAACAACGATTTTTCCGGTACACATGATGAGGACCAGGTCGATGTACCCATCCACCTGGTCAATGCCGAAGCCACCAGAAGAGATCTGGCCAAATATTACGACGAAATTGCCCGCTTTGATGATTATATCGGAAAGGTGGAAGCAGAATTGAAAATGCAGGGGGTATTGGAACAAACGGTTATTGTCGTATTGTCGGATAATGGCAGGCCTTTTCCCCGAAGCAAGACCCGGCTCATCGATTCAGGTATTAAATCACCATTGATCATCAAGTGGCCTGCAGGAATACACAAGGAGGGAAAGGTTTCAGAAAGTCTGGTCAGCAGCATTGATTTGGCACCTACCTTTCTAGATATGGCCGGAGTAGCGCTGAGGGATAATTTTCAGGGTAAAAGTTTTTTACCCTTGCTGCAAAATCCGGGATTGCCTTTTAGAAAATATGTTTTTGCCGAGCATAATTGGCACGATCATGAGGCCCATGCCCGTATGGTCAGCAGCAAAGATTACCTGTATATTCAAAACAACCGCCCTCAGGGAAGTAATCCCGGACCAGCAGATTCCAATGCCAGCGAATCTTTCTCCGATTTGAAAGCCCAGCGGGAAAAAGGGAAGCTCAATCCGGTTCAGGCGGATGTTTTTGCTTCTCCCAGGCCTCATGAGGAGTTTTACCTGCTCCATGAAGATCCCGGTCAATGGCTGAACAGGGCTGCTACCAAAGAAAATGAACTTGCATTGGACCATTTAAGGCAGGTGCTGGGCCAATGGATGAGAGAAACGGATGATTCCGTTCCCCAAAACCTTACAAGGGACTGGTATGATAAAGAGACCGGAAAACCTCTGGATATAGAAAGGAGCAGGGGAACCATGCCAGGTGGGCCAGGGGCTTTAATAACGACGGAAAAGGGACCATTCTGATTCGCATAAGAGATATTATCGTCACCATTATGATGATTAAAAATTTACGTTTTTTTGTCACCCTGTTTACCGGTTTTCTATTGCTTGCATGCCAGCCGGAAAGCAGGGAAGTGCCCGAAAGGCTCATGGATCCCTGGGCTTTCCGGTCAGTTCTGGATAGAAAACCCCGGATGCTCAGCCTTGCCCTCGATTCAGCCTGTTATGCCGCCTATGATCTGGCAAAAGGGCAGCTGTATAAAGTATGGAAAGGGGGGATTTTGATGGAAGGAACGGTCTTTACCAACAAAAAAAACATACAGCCGGCTAGCTGGGGTGAAGCCTATTATAAGGAAGGAGACATGCCTGAAGAATGGGTGGTTTCAAAAAATGGACAGGAAATCCCTTTCGAACTGCAATACAAAGGATATTTACTTGATGACAAAAGGATTACCCTCAATTATGATTTTATCCTTCAGGATGGAAGCAGGATTGCTTTGCAGGAGAGTCCAGAATTCACCCGGGATGGTGCAGGAAATCCCGGATTCGAAAGATATTTTAAATTCAGGGACAAACCTAAAGCGTTGACTTTTGAGCTGCATAGCGAAAACGGACAGGTCAGGCATACCATCAGTGATGCCCACACCCTTACGGATTTTTTTCAACCATTACCGCAACAACAGCCACCAGCGGTGGGGGATAGCTATGATCATTTGGGAATATTGTGGATGGAAAACAGTGATTGCTATACCTGCCATGAGGAGCACAATGCCATGGTGGGGCCATCTTTTGAGCAAATAGCTACCCAATATCCAAAGGAGGGTGCCAGCTATGCCTATCTTACCCAAAAAATAAAAGAAGGAGGCGTAGGAGTATGGGGAGAAACGCCCATGAATGCGCATCCGGAATTGGCAGAAAAGGAGATAAAAACCATATTGGATTATATATTTACCTTCAAGCCAAAGGAAATATCTGATAATCAGGCTGCCCGGATCCAACGAAATAATAGCTTCATTGGGGAGGATGTAAAAGTCAATCCAGGCCATGGAGCGGCTTTGGAGGGCGTTCACCCCAGTTATGACCTTACCATTTTGCACGACGAAGATTTTCAGCCCAGGGTGGGAGGCCTGGCCTTTCTGCCGGATGGCCGCCTATTGGTCAGTACCTGGGATTCGATTGGGGGAGTTTATCTGCTGGATGGGGTTTTGGAGGATGATCCATCGGCGGTATCCGTCAAGCGTATAGCTGAAGGTCTGGCAGAGCCATTGGGACTGGAGGTGGTGGACGGGGAGATATTTGTCTTACAAAAACAGGAATTGACCCAGTTGATTGACCATGATGGTGATGAAATCATAGATGAGTACCGGGTGGTTTGCGATGCCTGGGGGGTGACAGATGACTTTCATGAATTTGCATTCGGTTTGCTGTACAAGGACGACCATTTTTACATTACCTTATCCATGGCCATGCGGTTAATGGCCAATGAAAGGCAATTGCCTGACAGGGGCAGGACCTTGAAAATCAGCAGGGAAGGGAGTTATGAGTCCCTGGATTATGGCTTGAGGACACCCAATGGGATCGGTCTGGGCATGGATGAAGAAATTTTCACAACAGATAATCAGGGTCAGTGGTTGCCGGCCAATAAGTTGGTACATGTACAAAAAGGTGCCTATAACGGCATGGCCTGGGGGCTTTCAGAAAAGCAGGAAAAAGATCCACCTGAAATGGTGCCACCGGCCATCTGGCTTCCTGATAAAGAAATCGGAAACTCGCCTTCTGAACCAATATTGATGCAGGATGGTCCCTATAAAGGACAGCTCCTGCACGGTGATGTGAGCAACGGGGGTATCAAGCGAGATTTTCTGGAAAAAATTAATGGGCAATACCAGGCAGCAGTGTTCCGTTTTTCTCAGGGTTTTACTGCCGGGGTGAATCGCCTGGTTTGGGGACCGGATGGGGCTTTATATATTGGGGAAGTGGGAATGGTTGGAGGCTGGAGCTGGAAAGAGAACCAGTTTGGCCTTGAGAAAATCAAATATAATGGCCAAAGTACTTTTGAAATGCTAGCCATCAGGGCAATGCCCGATGGTTTTGAGATTGAATTTACAATACCGGTAGCAGCAGACCAACTCCCGGATGCGCCCATACATATAGAACAGTGGAGGTATGAGCCCACCGCTTCCTATGGGGGACCAAAAATTGATCTGGAGCAATTGGTTCCCGCAAAAATGGAATGGTCCTCGGATGGCAAAAAACTATACCTGGAGATTCCCGGCCTAAAGCAAGAGCATGTCATTTATTTCAAACTTTCCGAAGCTTTAGAAAGCAGGGAAGGAAAGCCCTTATGGTCTTCGGAAGCCTGGTATACCCTTAACCAAATACCCAATAAACCATGAAATCAAAAAATAACAATGGATGGAGCAGACGTACCTTTTTAACCCGGTCTGGAACCGCCCTGGCGGTTGGAGGTCTGGGTATTCCCTCCATAAGTTTTGGAACAACTTATTCTAATGATGCAATGAAGAAAAAGATCCAAGTAAGCCATACCGATTCTAATTTTGAAAGAGAACCCTTGTACCCCTACCGGTTTAAGGGTAGCGCCATCACCGAAGCCTGGCAGACCGTCGCATTGATGCGGTCTGAGAGCGGGATAGAGAAGATTGGCCTAGGTACTCAGGGAACTTTATGGTCTGATAAAGCTGTATTTCAGGCGCATTCCACCACCGGAGGGAATGCTTTGATGTATGCCATCACCGAAAGGGCATTGCAGCTCATCAAAGGCAATAGTTTTGTTGACCCCGTAACCTTGTTGGACGATATTTTTCCTGAAGTTTATGCTTATGGTAAAAAAATAACCGGTAACCCCGGACTGAAAAAGACTTTTGCATTAAATGCTTTGGTACCGGTGGATAACGCTGCCTGGTTACTTTATGGAGCAGAAAATGGAATGAAAAATTTTGATGAGATGATTCCAGATGCCTACAAGCCTGGGTTGTCTCACCAACATGACAAGGTAGCCAGTATCCCTTCCTTCAGTGTAGGGGCAGCCATCAAAGACATTCAAGCTGCTGCAGATCAGGGACATTTTATCATGAAATTGAAGACAGGTGCGGCAGGTACCCAGAAAGAAATGCTTGCCAAGGACATAGAATTTCTGACTGCTGTTCACAAAACCCTGGGTCACCTTGAAACCCCCTATACCAAAAACGGAAAAATCCCCTATTATTTTGATGTAAACGAGCGCTACGAAAAAAAGGAAACGCTGGAAAGGTTTTTGGACCATGCCAGGAAAATTGGGGCCTTTGAGCAAATAGCGGTAATTGAAGAACCCTTTGGAGAGGATAACCACAGCTATGTGGGGGATCTTGGGGTTCGCATTGCTGCGGATGAGAGTGCACATACCGTGGAGGATGCCTTGCAGAGAATTGAACAGGGCTATTCGGCCATTGCCGTAAAAGCCATTGCCAAAACCATGAGCATGACCATGAAAATAGCTCAGGCAGCCTATGAAAAGCAAATTCCATGTTTCTGTGCAGACCTTACTGTAAATCCCATTTTAGTGGATTGGAATAAAAATGTCGCAGCCCGCCTGGCTCCTTTTCCTGACATGAACCTGGGATTACAGGAAACCAATGGTCATCAATATTATAAAAACTGGGATAAAATGTTAGGTTATCATCCCATGTCCAATGAATCCTGGGTACAAACCAAAGAGGGAGTTTATCCTACAGGTCCTGAATTCTATAGCAAAAGCGGTGGGATTTTGGCTGAGAGTCCCCATTATCGGCGTATGTTTCAGATGTGATCGGGTTTTCAGGCCAAAATTCCTGCTCAAATAAGATTTTAGAATAAAGCCATCAACTTCAGGTTGATGGCTTATTTTATCACATAACAAATATTTTTTATCATATAAATTGGATTTGAAAAAATTATACGAAAAAAGTGGAACAATTTATTTTTAATTCCTTTTTCTTGTTTTACATTTGAAAAAATGTATTTTAAATATATAAAACTGTATGTCAAACTTCTTCCTTTTCCAGGTCTTTTTTCAGTATGCCTTCCTGGAACGGTTGATTCATTTAAGTTTGGATTACTAAAGATAAATGGTTTAAGGTGAAAATATTATTGGTAGATGATGATCCCATTGTTATTTTGTTGCAAAAGAAACTGATGGAAAAAGCGGGAATAGGCCCTGAGGTGAGCTCATTCAATAACGGTGAGGATCTTTTAGGTTTTCTCGCAGATAATGCCAAACAGGAAGAGGATTACCTCATGTTTCTGGACATCAATATGCCTGGTTTGTCAGGTTGGGATGTATTGGATACGCTGGAAGCCATGAAATTTAATCAAAACCTGGACGTGATTATCATTACTTCCTCCATAGAACCTGCGGATAAACGTAAAGCTAAAAGTTATAAAAGAATCGTAGACTTTTGGGTAAAACCTTTCAGTATTCAGGATTTTATTCAACTCAAGGAAAAATTTAAATTGTAAATGAATTTTCGTTATTCCCGAAAAGAGGTATAGGTTTTATTATCCAACAATTTAATTATTTTTGTTGCTTCACTGAAAGATTTCTACCCATGAAGCGACAAACCCAAATTATCCTTTCCAACTTATTTTTTATTTTATTTTCTTTTGGGCAACCATTGGTTGCTCAGGAGAAATTTCCCACTGTTGATGGATATAAGGGAATATGGTTTACACTGGGGCAATTTTCAACCTATGGGGATAAGTATTCAGGGGGCCTGGGTACTTACACGGCAAAGCACATTCCCCTTGCCATTCATTCTCCGGAAGTAAACCGGACTTTTTTCGTATACGGAGGCACCCGGGCCGAAAATGAAAAATACCTGCTTTGCATGATAGGCATGTTTGATCATGAGACAGGAATGGTGAGCAAACCCGTGATCGTGCATGATAAGCTTGGGGTGGATGACCCTCATGATAATCCCAGTTTGGCTATTGATGAGCAGGGACATATTTGGGTTTTTGTGAGTGGCCGAGGGAGAAGGAGAATGGGTTTTAAGTACAAAAGCAAGGAACCATACAGTATCGATGCCTTTGATCAGATTTCAGAAGAAGAAATGACCTATCCCCAGCCCAAATATGTAGCGGATAGGGGTTTTCTTAATTTATTTACCAAATATACTGGTATTCGGGAATTGTATTTTGAGACAAGTGGGGATGGATTGAACTGGTCTTCTGATCAAAAATTGGTAGCCATAAAAAGAAATGGGGATAAGAATAGCGGTCATTACCAAATTAGTGGTCAGACTGGCAATAAAATTGGCTTCTTCTGCAACTGGCATCCCAATGGTAATGTAGATTTAAGAACCAATTTGTATTATTTTCAAACGACTGATTTTGGAGAGACATGGACAGATGTAGCAGGGAATAAAGTGGAAATTCCAGTAGTAAATTTAACTTCATCGGGCCTGGTAAGGGAATACTTTAGCCAAAAAAGGAATGTTTATTTAAAGGACGTAAATTTCGATGCTGATGGGAACCCCATTGCCTTATATGTGGAAGGGATAGGGCATGAGCCTGGCCCGGAAAATGGAAGCAGGAAGTGGCATGTGGTCCATTGGAATGGTGCAGCGTGGGAAGATAATGTGATTACCGAATCCGATCAAAATTACGACATGGGAAGCCTTTGGGTTTCTGGAGATAATTGGATGGTGATAGGTCCCACCAATAACAGCCCGCAGGAATGGGGAGGAGGCGGAGAGGTAGAAATGTGGCAAAGCAGTGATGGAGGGAAAAATTGGGATAAATCCAAAAGTGTGACCAGGGGAAGTGATCGCAACCACAATTATATCAGAAGGGTTATTAACGGTCAGGATCCGTTTTACTACTTTTGGGCAGATGGTAATCCGAATGAGTTCAGTAAAAGCCAGCTTTATTTCGGCAGCAGTACAGGAAAAGTATGGGAGCTTCCCTACGAAATGGATCAGGAGCAGGTAAAACCCAAAAGGTGGCGGACCGGTTGGTTCAGCAGTTGGTTTTTGAGGTAAAGCAACTAATGTTTTTGGTCGCTTCTTTTCCAAATTAGTTTTTCATCATGGAACTGATTTTTAGCCTGACCGGGTTATTTTAGAAAGGTGATTTAAAATGCATATCCGGATTCGTTTGAGAATGGCAGTCCTGTTGAAATTGTTTCACTTGTTGGTCTTTCTTTTGGTGGCTGCCCCGGGGTTTGGTCAGCGCATTTCCGGAGAGGCTACATTACGGATAGATGACAATTGGAATGAGCGGATATATGCCATAGATCAACTCGAATTTTTTGAAGATTCCAGTAATAGCCTGATATTTGAGGACATCATTAAAGCCGCTTTTCAGCAAAATTTTAAAATCAATGCCAATTTCAGCAAAAACGATTTCAATACCGGATATACCTATTGGGTAAAACTTTCTATTGCCAATACCCCTGATAGTGATAAAAAATGGTTATTGGAGTTTTATGATCAAAGCATTGATAAAATCGAAGCCTATTTTCCGGATGAAGACGGGGTTTACCAACGCCGTTTTATGGGGGACAATTTTCCCTTCAGCAATCGGCTTTTCAACCATAAAAACTTCCAACTTGAAATCCCCAACGACCAGGACAGAATTGAGAATTTCTATTTTAAAATTAATTCAAGCCAGAAGGCTGATGTCCGCATAGCCGTCCGCTCACTAGATCGGTTTATTCATTATGCCTTGAGTGAATATTTTCTATTTGGACTGTTTTACGGAATGATCCTGATCATAGCCTTTTATAATTTCCTGATTTTTTTGGCGGTGAGGGAAATGAAATATATTTATTACATATTATATATTTTGAGTGTGGGCTTGTATGCCATGAGTTTGGACGGCATCGGTTTTCAATATTTCTGGCCCCAGTTGCCGGAATTAAATTTTATTGTTAATGGAGTATTTAGTTTTTTTATCATATTCTGGGCTGTCCTGTTTACCATTCGATTTTTGAATACCCGCAGGAGAGCGAAGAAATTTCACTATTTGCTTTGGTTTTCGCTGTTTTTTAAGGCCTTGATATTTTTAACAGGCTTGTTGATCGATAAATCTTATTTTGAAATTTCCTACTATGACTTGCTTCCCTTCTTACTGATTTTTTCGTCTGGGATTTACTTGCTGCTTAAAAACTTTCAGGCTGCACGTTTTTTTGTGATGGCATATGGGGTTTTGTTTACAGGGGTTTTCATCAAGGTTTTAGCCAGTTATGCCATTATTCCACACCATACCATTATTTATTACAGCCTGCACTTTGCATTTCTGATCGAAATGGTCCTGTTGTCTTTTGCGCTGGGAGACCGGATCCGGATCATGAAGGAGATTCGGGACAAAGCACTGAGACGCTCTTTGTCCCAATACAAGGAAAATATTGCCCTGAAGGAAAGGGTCAACCTGGAATTGGAGACAAAAGTAAGTCGCAGGACAACAGAATTGGAGGAAAAAAATCGCTTGTTGGAACAATATAACCAGCAATTGCAGGAAAAGGATGAAGAAATCAAAAGAATCAATAACCTGTTGGATAAGGACAACTGGAAATTGAAAAGCTCCATTCGCGAGTCATACAAGGCACGGATATCACAACAATCCCTTTCAAGGGAAGAATTTGCCAATATTTTCCCTGACTAATCAGCCTGCTACCGATACCTGGAAGACCTGAAGTGGGGAACGGGATTTTCCTGCAGACAATGTGGGAAATCTAAGTTTGGGAAGGGAACCAAATGGTTTTCGCAAAGATGCTCCCATTGCGGACACATTGATTCGGTAACGGCAGGTACCATTTTTCACGGTATCAAGTTTCCCCTGGAAAAGGCTTTTTATATCCTTTATGCCTCATTCATGGTTAAGGAAAAGACAACACTGGATGAATTATCAGCAAGCCTGAATTTAAGTCGCAATACCATTTGGGCCTTTCGGAAGAAGGTAAATCAAAAGGTATTGGCTGCAGGGGATGGGCAGCCCAGTTGGGAAGAAATGATTCTCTTGTATCCCTTGCCGAGCTGATTTTGACTATCGGAATTCTGGAGTAAGCCTGTGATAAAATTTTCCATTTCCGGGAAGATATAGGGGTGATAAATACCTTGGATAATAAAAATTAAAATATCGGTTTAAAGTATATTCAGGCATAAATTGGTGTTATTGATCTGTGAATTAACCTACCGAATAACCGTAACCACAGCCTGATCAACCGGCAGTGGTGCCTGGAGAATGAAGCCGGGTTTAAAGGTTATGGAGAGGATTTATGGGGGCTTACTGCCAGTTATTCCACCAATGGCTATGATGCGCACCGGCCAGGAAATGATCGGGGAGTCATATCACCCACCGCCGCCCTTTCATCTATGCCCTATACCCCTGAAGAAAGCAAAAAAGTCCTTAAAAACCTTTATTACAATTATGGAGAAAAAACCTTTGGCCGGTATGGGTTTTATGATGCCCTGAGTCCGGAAGAGGGCTGGTATCCCAAAAGGTACCTGGCCATAGATCAGGGGCCCATTGTTGCCATGATTGAAAATTATCGCTCAGGTTTGGGCTGGAATTTGTTTATGCGGGCGCCAGAAGTTCAGGAGGGCTTGAAAAAACTGGGCTTTGTCATTTCAGATTAAAGTAAGCTGAATAAGCAAGCAAGAAATATTTTGGGTGGTATCAAGGGTAAGCTTCAAATTGTATTGTATATTCAAATCGGTTTACGCATTAGAAATGCTTTGATGACCTGAATTGGTTTTGGCACCAGTCACTGTGTTGTAGTTTTCAATTATCCCCTGGCCTTGCGCTGCCTGTGCTTTCAAACTGGCTGGTTTTATTGCCAATAAAGACGTCAAAACATGACCTGATGCATGGTATTTGTTCCATATAGTTAGCTTTATCCTTTTGACACCAACTTCCAAACCTACATTTCTGGCCTCCCTGCTGGCTTGCCTGATTTTTTTGCTGATGGCATTCAGCTTTCCGGTAGGATTCAAAGCATGGATACAGGAAGCCGCAAGCTTTACCCTGGATTATTTCGGAACCTATTACCTTTACCTGGGCTTGCTAATGGTTTTGGCTTTGATGGGTATCGCTGTGTCTCCCCTGGGGAAATACAAATTGGGTGAAGGACCGGTGGCCTATGGCTGGTTTTCATGGGTAGCCATGCTCTACAGTACAGGAATGGGTGCAGGACTGATGTTAAGGGCCATTCAGGAACCAGTATTTTACTATACTCAAGCCCCCAGAGCTTCTGCACTTTCCCCGGATATATTTGCTTTGGAATATACTTTTTTCCATTGGGGGCTGACGCCCTGGGCATTTTATGGCATGTTTGGCCTGATCATAGGTTTTCTTGTATATGGAAAGGGAAGGTTGATGCTCAGTTCTTCTGTATTGAATGGGAAATACCACCGGCCCTGGTTGATTGTACCCATTGATGTGATCACCATCATCAGCACCTTGTTTGGAGTGGTAGGGGCCGTGGGCTTGGGTAGCAGGCAATTGCTGGCAGGATTCAGAGAACTCTTTGGTATGCTGGATGTCAATTACACCAATAATGCATATGTAGTGGTTTTTCTTGGATCCCTGGCCACGCTTTCAGCTTTTACTGGATTGAGCAATGGGATCCGCAATTTATCCCGATTCAATATCCTCCTGGCCTTGTTTTTAATGGTCTTTACCTGGCTGGCAGGAGATGTGTTGGGTGTATTTGGTAACTTTTATGCGGCCCTTGCAAGCTATCTGAAGGACTTTCTTCCTATGAGTATTAATTTTGGCGCCATGAAAGTCGCACAGGACTTTCTGATGGACTGGACTTTTTTTTATTGGGCATTCTGGCTTTCCTGGGCTCCCTTTACAGGGGTTTTCATTGCCAGAATTTCAAAGGGCAGAAGCTTTCGTGAATTTATCTTTGGCGTTTTACTGGTGCCTTCTCTGGGAACATTTTTCTGGTTTACTGTTTTTGGCACCCAGGCTTTTGAATTGATTGGTAACCCGGAAGCTTATGAAGGGCAGTTTGATTCCCTTTACGGGTCCATCTTTGTTTTCTTTGATAGTCTGCCACAGGCAGGTTTAATTAAATTGCTGGGCTTGATCCTGGTGTTTACTTTCCTGATTACATCCATAGATTCTGCCATTTATGTGCTGGGGATGTTTGCCGATAATGGAAACATGGAACCCAAAAGGAGAAACCTGCTGGGTTGGGGGGTGATCCTGGTACTGTTTACCGTGGCTACCATTTTTGTTGGCAAGGAGCAGTTGTTGGAATCCATTAGCCAAATGCTGGTATTGATGGCTTTGCCATTTAGTTGGGTTTACCTGCTGATGATCAGCAGTTTTCTTTTTATCTTGTTTCAAAAAAAGTAGCCATGCCTTTACGGATGATTGGTATAGTGGCCATGGGGATACTTGTAATGGGTATTTCCTGTGACTCAATTAAAAATGAAAAACACCTGGCCCGCTATGAAGGAGACAGGCATCGTGGCGTGTGTTGGGTTGGCAGCAGGGAGCCATTGCAGGGCGGGGAGATGATAAAGTTGTCCAGGACAGGTGCCAGTCACATTTCCCAAACCCCGTTTGGTTGGCAGGCCCATACGACAGATCCTTCCATCAGGTGGGAAACCCATTCTGATAAAATGTGGTGGGGTGAGAGCAGTGATGGCCTTAATACCACCATTGACACAGCCCAATCACTGGGACTTACAAGCATTTTAAAACCCCACCTATGGGTAAGGGGATCCTGGCCCGGAGAAATTTCCATGAATACTGAGTCGGATTGGAAAAAATGGTTTGGTCATTATAAGGCTTTCATCGTTTATTATGCCGGCCTTGCTGAAGAACGAAACCTTCCCTTGCTGTGTATAGGTACAGAGTTGGAGAAAACCAGTCAACGGGAAAAGGACTGGCGGGAGATTATCACCGCTGTTAAGGAGGTTTATTCCGGAAAACTGACCTATGCTGCCAATTTCACGGAGTATGAATCGGTAAAGTTTTGGGATGCCCTGGACTATATCGGCGTTCAGGCTTATTTTCCACTTTCAGTAGGTGAAGATCCCACCTTGGATCAATTGCGACAAGGCTGGGAAAAAATTTTACCCAAGCTGGAGAAAGTAAACCGCCTTTACCAAAAACCAATTTTATTTACCGAGTTGGGTTATTGTAACACCCTCGATGCGGCAGATTCTCCCTGGGTTTGGCCCCGGGAAAGGAAAAATGCCATATTGTCTGAGGAAATGCAGGCCCGATGCTATACCGCATTTTTTGAATCCGTCTGGCACCAACCTTGGTTTCAGGGCGTTTATTTTTGGAAATGGTATCCTGAATCCAGGAATGCCAGCCCTGATTTCACCCCGCAAAATAGATTGGCAGAACAAGTCATGCAAAGGTATTTTTTACAGCCAATTCCCGAAGGATAAGGCTGATTCCATTACACCGGAATTAAACCAGAAATTTATCCCTGCTTGTTATTTAATATTTTTGCCATCGGTGATGTTTTACGGTTGTTGTAGCCATGCAGCATGGCAATTAAAAACAACATGGCTGCCAGCACAACAGATAAAATGCCAATGGAAGGCAAGGCATCCCACTGCTTCATACCTATGGCCACAAAGCCCCAAACCCCTACCAAAGCTGCTTCACGCATGTTTCGCAGGTAGGTTAATCCTGTATAAATCAGGCTGGCTACGATTAAAATCAGCCCTGCCCAGGTGCCTTCAGACCAGGTTTCCGCTAAAAAGCCACTGTTTTGTATCCATACAGAAATATTCAAAACCGTAGCCAGGATAATCCATCCGGTATAGATACAAATGGGCCACCACACCCAAAAAATGACCTGCAGGGGAGCGTCATCGAGTTCCAGGCGAAGTCGGATAACCAAGCGTATCAGGGCCAATAGCAGGAGGGAGATCAGTAGGGCGGACAAAAGAATGTATTCCGAAGTCCAGGCCCAGATCCAGCACGCATTGAAGATGTTCGCCAGCGTTAACCATAGGCCTGTGGGGATTATAGAAACTGAATGCTTTCCGGAGTAATAAGTGTACCACTGGTAAATTACAAAAGCAATCAGGCCCAGGTAAATCAAACCCCAGATGGAAAAGGCATAGGCTGCAGGTGTGATAATGGTGGGATACAAACTACTGATTTCTCCTACACTTTTACCGAGATACGCTCCAGTGCCTCCCAGATAGTTGACGAGTAACGTGATGATCAGACTTAAACTATTGATTAAAAGTAAATGGAATGGTTTCATGCTCAAATGGATTTTGGTTGCTCCTGTTTATCAGGATAATGTTTCTGATTTTTTTATTGCACGGTAGGTTCTCCTCCTCAGCAAAGGGAGGCTTCTGGCATAGTAAAGGCCCATTAGTAAAACCCCCATACTTCCAAACAACAAGGTATGTGGTGCACCGATCCAGTCTGTCAGCAGTCCTATTATGAAGCTTCCCAGGGAAAGTGCACCCATAAACATCATGATATAAAAACTCAGCACCCTGCCTCGCTTTTCTTCCGGCGCAATGGTTTGCAGTAAAGTGTTGGAACCAGTGAAAATAATGACCCTGCCCAGACCTGTGGTTACCAAGGCCAGTAAAGATACCCATAATATGGTACTGAATGAAAAAATAGCTAGCCCCAAACCAAAGGTTATCGTTCCCAGAAGAATCAATTTATCCAGGCCCACCACATTGTTTCTGGCGCCCACAAAAAAGGCTCCCAATAATGAGCCGATTCCTACCGCACTGGTCATGTACCCAAAGATAACAGCATCTCCCAGAAATACCTCAGCGGCGACCACCGGGAGGATTACCATATATGAAACTCCGATCAAAGTAACTCCTGCTACAAAAAGAATCAGGAAACGTATGTGTTTGGTTTTGATGGCAAATACAGCACCCTCCTTAAATTCTTTCCTGAAATTTTTTACCGGGTTTCTTTTACCCGAGGGCTGGTACCGGATAAAGGTAAAAATCACGACTACCGCTACACTTGCCCCCGAATATAACAGAAAACAATACCCTTCCCCAATGATGGGTATCAGTATTCCCGCCAGCGCAGGTCCCACAATTCTGGCTGTATTGAAAAGGGAGGAATTCAAGGCAATGGCATTGGTCAGGTAGCTTTTATTTTCAACCAGGTCATTAACAAAGGCATGCCTGGAAGGCATTTCCATTCCACTTACCAGGCCAAAGACTATTTCCAGAACCAACAAGGTTTGAAAATTTATGGTGTCACTGATGGTCAGAATGGCCAAAACTATGGCATTCAGCGCTATGATGGATTGGCAGACCATTAACAGGCGGTGCTTGTTGTAGCGATCTGCCAGTACCCCTGCCACCGTAGAGAACAGAAATGCTGAAATTTCTCTTGAGAAGGATACCAGACCCAAAAGCAATGCAGATCCGGTTAGCCGGTATACCAGCCAGCCTACCGCTACCTGTTTCATCATATTGCCCAGGTTGGAAAAGGCCTGTCCGGTGAAGAAATAACGGTAGTTGGCAGATGACAGGGATTTAAAAATTAGCATGGCTATGAACCTGTTGTTTATACTAAGCCAATCTCCTTGTTTAATGGATTCCATTATTAGTTCAGACCAGCTGAATTAACAATGGATTTTTATTCCTTTTGGTTTCAATGATCTACCAAACTGGTAGGATTTTTGACAAAATTTTCCCAATCTCCAAAAGCCTCTTCCTTCATTACTCTTGGAAATTTTACCTGGCCACCTTTCTTCTTCTGTTTTTCATTGTAGGCGATAAAGGTGGCAGCAGGAATGATTTTAGCCTCTATGGATTTCAAAGCTTTGTTTCTTGCCACTTTATAATTTTTGTTGTTTGCTTGCAGGGATTGATCTAAAAAAGCTGTTAATTCTTCCTCATTGGCTTCACCTGATTCTTTTCCCAGGTACCAGCGATGCAGGTATTCCCCATTTTCCCGTACTGCACTGACGGTATACTCCGGGATGGTGATGTTGAATTTTTCCTGGACAGCTTCCATGGCCTGATCCATTTGATGCACACTGAGTTGACTACCTACCACATTCAGGAAGAATTTTGTCCTACCGGTAATCTTTATCTCAGCCCTTTCTTTGTCAGTAAAGGATACCGTATCACCTATCATGTATCTCCAGGCACCAGCCACGGTAGAAATGACCAGAATATAATCCTTATTTTCTTCTACTTCTGCGATGGTCAATGCTTTTGCTCTAGGATGTATGGCACCTGAATCATCCATGTTTTCCGGCTCAAAAGGTACAAATTCGAAAAATATACCATTATCTAAAACCAGTGCCATCGCATCGGTATCGGGCCTTCCCTGGAAGGCCAGGAAGCCTTCTGAAGCCAAATAGGTGTCTATGTATATCAATGGATGGGCCAGGTTTTTTTCAAAACTTTTTCTGTGGGGTTCAAATGCCACACCCCCGGGGGTATAGACCGAAAGATTGGGCCAGATATCATGGATATTATCGACCCCATAGTAGGAAATGACCCTTTTCATCATCAGCTCTATCCAGGATGGAATGCCTGAGATGCTGCCAATGTCCCAGTCTTTGGCCGCTGCGGCTATTTTTTCTATCCTTTCGTCCCAATCTTCAATGGCAGAAATTTCCGGGCCCGGTTTATAGAAATTGTTAAACCAAAAAGGTATCTGGCTCGCACTGATGCCGCTGATCTCTCCCTCCAGAAAACCTTCGTTTTCTTTTAATTCGGTGGAGCTGCCAAGCATCATGATTTGCCTTTCAAAAAAGTCTGACGGAAGGTCATATTTGGAAAGGGTCATGATTTGCTGTATGCCTGCCTTTCTTATGGAATCCAACATGTCATCGGTGACCGGGATGTATTTGCTGTTGCTGGTGGTTCCTGAGCTGACTGCAAAATAACGGTTGGTGCCGGGCCAGGTAATGTCTTCATGACCTTCCCTGATTTTTTTCCACCACTGATCATAAAGGCTATCATAATCATGGAAGGGTACCTTTTGTTGGAAATTTAATATGGCATCCTTGGATTTAGTTATGTTTTTAAATCCATGGTACTTCCCAAAGGCGGTGTCTTTGGCCTTATCCAATAATTCCTGTAGTACTTTTAGTTGTTTTTCTTCAGGCCTGGATTCGGAATTTAGTTTATCACCTAAATCAATGGCTCTTTTTATTAGTTCTCCAATTACGGGCATGATTTTATAATATATTGTTGCATGTAAAAGTCTGATTACATAAGCTACAATTATCAGACCACTTTAGTTTGGTAGATAATTAACTGAAAATAGGGCTTTTAATAAGGATATAATTGCAGTCCTGCTAATTTTTCTTTACATTTTCATAACCATAAATACGATCGACAAATGCAATATTTACAACATCACTACAAAACTAGCCCATTTCTCACTTCGCTGTTTACCTTGCTGGCAGCGGTGTTGTTACCAGTAGCAATACATCTGGCTCCTCCCATTCAGGAAGTTCCTATTGGTGCCCTATTGTTGCCTATGTTTTATGTTCCCTTCATCGCCTTGATTCTGTTTGGGAAAACACCGGCCCTGGCTGCAGCTGTACTTTCTCCGGCCTTAAATTTCCTAATATCCGGCAATGACCAATGGTCGCTGATGATTCTACTGACAGTAGAACTAACTGTTTTCACCCTTTCTATAGGCTATTTAAGAGAAAAAATGGGGAATTTCTGGTCCATAATGCTGTCCATTTTGCTGGCAAAGGGCATAGGGGCCACCCTACTTCTCATCCTGGGCTTATTGCCGCAAACACCTATCGATTATTTTATCCAATCGCTGGGCAGGGGTTGGCCAGGAATAATTGTCCTGGTAATCCTGGGTTTTGTCATGCAAGTCAAGCAGGAAAATTCAGAAAAATAGCAACAACAATTTTATGTTTTAATGAAAACACAGATGCAGGAAAAAATTGACATAACCTTTGATGCCATAAGTGAGGCTTTATATGCTTTTGATTTTCCTGAAATTGACCTGGTGTTAGGCATAGGCCGGGGAGGAATTTTTCCTGCCTGCATGATTGCCCATCAGCTTGGCGTAGCCATGAAGATAATTCAGGCCAGCCATAGAAATGACCAAAATGAACCCATTCACGACCCCCCGGAGATTCTGGGTGATTTTAACTGGGATTTTTTCAGTTATCCACGTATCCTGGTTGTGGATGATGTGGCCGTCACAGGTAAAACCCTGGCTTTAATCAAGGACAATTTGTGCCATAATGAGGTACATACCTTTGTATTAAAAGGTACCGCAGACATGGTTTTGTTTCCGAAAGTAAAATCATGTGTCAACTGGCCCTGGTTAAACAATAAAAATGAATGAAAAATCGATCTTTCTACGGAGTATTATGCTTACTGATAGGCCTGAGTGGGTCTATTTCAGCCCAGGAAACGGACACTTTGGGTTTGGATCAGGTGGTAGTAACTGGTACACGGATGGCAAAGTTGGCATCTCAGGTTACATCCAGTATTTCTGTTATAGACAAAAGCAACTTGAAGGAATCCGGACACATCAATGTGCTTCCGGCCCTGGTTCGCCATGTTCCGGGATTGATGCTCAATGAGCGTTCCCTGGTAGGCTTCGGAGTAGGCCCGGGTTCAGGAGGAAATATTTCCATCAGGGGGATCAGTGGTACACCCAACAATAGAATTCTGGTATTGATAGACGGGCAGCCACAATTTATGGGGATTTTTTCCCATCCCATTGCTGATGCTTACCACAGTTCCGATATTGAAAGGGTAGAGGTGATTAGGGGAGCTGCCTCCGTGTTATATGGAAGCAATGCCATGGGAGGAGCCATTAACCTGATCACAGATAAGGGGACTGAGGAGGGCTGGTCAGGAAACCTGCAGGGAGGTATGGGTAGTTTCGGTACCCGCAGCTATACCGGGAAGGTAAATTATGAAAAAGGAAAATGGCAATCCTTGCTTTCTGTCAATAGCAGCAAAACAGATGGCTACAGGGATGATGCCAATGACAGCTTTGAAAACAATGCCCTTTTTTACAAACTGAATTATCAGGCGAAGGAGGATATTCGCATCGCTGCTGATTTTCAGTTGTCCGATGCCATTTATTTTCATCCGGGAACTTTGTCAACACCATTATCTGATGATCGAAGGGATTATTTGCGGGGAAGGGTTGCCTTAGGGTTGGAAAATCAGGGAGATAAAATTTCAGGGGCAGCCCTTTTTTACCACAACTTTGGTGAACACCAATTTACCAGTGGATTTGAGTCCACAGATTCAAACCAGGGAATTAATTTGTATCAGAATCTCCACCTGATACCAGGGCAGACCATTACCCTGGGCGTAGACCACAGTCGATTTGGGGGGGAAGCCATCAATGAGAGCCTTCCACCGCAGGCAGCTGCAGGTTTGGATGTTTCCCACCGGATCAATCAAACCGATGTTTATTTACAAATCCAGCAGTCCTTGTGGGAAAAGTTACATGTAAACCTGGGGGTCAGGGAGATCAATAATTCCCAATTTGGAAAATCAACGGTTCCTGGCTTTGGCCTTTCCTATGAAATAAACCAAAGGAACCTGCTCAAAATTTCATCGGCTAAAGCTTTTAGAAGCCCATCCGTAGTAGACTTGTATTTGTTTCCACCTGCCAATGATGAGTTGAATCCAGAGACCATGTGGAACCATGAACTGGGCCTGACCCATTTTTTGCCTGACCAGCACTTGGAGATGGAAGTGGTTGTGTATTACACCAAAGGGGATAACCTGATTCAGTTGGACCCTTCCACTGCTCCACCGCGTAACAGAAATACCGGTGCATTCAGGAATAAGGGTATTGAAAGTCAGGTCCGGTACAGGCCTGTGGGAATGTTTCATTTGGTTTTTAACTACAATTACCTGGATGGAACGGACAACGTATTGTTCGCTCCTAAACATCACCTCAATATGCAAGCCAGTACAAATTTTGGAAAATTTTCAGTAGTACCTTTTGTTCAACAAATTTTTGGATTAAATAACAGCCTGGGTACCGAAAGCAACTCGATTGATTACACCTTATTGAATATGAACTTAACGTATCAGTTGATGGAAGAGGTAAAATTTTATGTGTTGGCCAATAACCTATTGGACACTTCCTATCAAATGGAAAGTGGCTATCCCATGCCAGGAATAAATATTACTGCAGGAATCAATGTTGAATTTTAACCCAAAGAAATCATGAATTCAGGAAATGAAAAAAACAGGCGATCCTTCTTAAAGTCATTGGCAAGCCTGACAGCCGGTATCATGTTACCCATGAGTTTTTCAGAAGCTCAAGAAGTCCCGGAATACATGCAAACGAAAACGGGAAAATTTGGTTTGAAAGATAAATGGGGCGAGTTATTACCTCAAAGAAAATTCGGAAGTACCGGAGAGGCGGTAACCATGCTGGGACTGGGAGGAGCCCATATTGCCAGGATGTCTGAAATGGAGGCTGAAAAAACCATTGAAACAGCCATTGCAGGTGGAATAAGGTTTTTTGATAATGCAGAATCTTATGGAAATGGGACAGGTGAAAGGAGGTATGGGCAATTCCTTACGCCGAAGTACCGGGATGTTGCTTTTATTCAAAGTAAATCCACCGCAAGAAACGGCAAGACGGCCGAGGCACACCTGGAAGGAACCCTGAAGCGCATGAAAACTGACTATTTGGATTTATGGTTGATACATGCTGTTACCAGCCCAGGAGATGTGGACGGAAGGATTCAGAATGGTGTATTGGAGGTGGTGAGGAAAGCTCAGGAAAGTGGAAAGGTGAGATATGTTGGTTTTTCGGGTCATTCGGATTATAATGCCCACCTCCGTATGTTGGAAAGAACCGATCTCTTGCAGGCCTGTCAAATGCCAATCAATGCATTCGACCCGAATTACAAGAGCTTTATTAACAATGTGATGCCCAAACTGGTAGAAATGAAAATGGCTCCCATGGCCATGAAGACCCTGGCCAACGGCGGCTTTTTTGGAGGAACCTCTCATTTCAACCAAGGGGATAAACCGAAAATAATTCCCAACGCCTTAACAGTAGAAGAGGCCGTTCATTTCTCCTGGTCTTTGCCCATCAGTGTATTGATTACCGGTGCTGATAATGCCGAAATGCTGAAAGAAAAAATAGGATTTGCCAAAAATTTCAAGGCTTTTGATACGGCTACCAGAAACAGGTTGGTTGAAAAAGTGGCTGGTTTTGACGGGAATTTGGTAGAGTATTATAAAGTTTGATTGAGCTGAAAATTTTAGAATGCCTTTTCCTTCAGGTAACGAAAGTTTCCCCTCAGCTCGATTTTCAAGTAATAAAACCACAGGGCGGTTTCAACGGTTGCTGTTAGAATTTTATTGAATGGCTGTTGGAACATTTCTAAAGCGTTTCCATAGTGCGGCCAGGGTTAACCCTGACACAATGTGCCAGATGCCCCACCAGCCTGCAATGATTGACATGCCACCCAAACCCTCGAAATAATTGAAAATCAACACCAAGGCAAGCCCTGAATTTTGAATGCCGTTTTCGATGGTAAGTGTTTTGGTATCCGCCAGGTTTAATGCCAGGTCAATAAGGGTAAAAAGATAAATTAAGAGAGCAATCCCAGAAAAAAGGCTTTGGTTACATCCAGATGTACTTAAAATCAGCCAACCTGAGGTCCAAATCCACACCGAACATGATAATCGCAAGGGAAATATTCATCAGCAGCAATTAATTTCCTTCAATATTAATCCTTAACTGATCGATGTCCTCCATTGACGTTTACCCTATACTTCAAAAGTAATATAAATTTCCAAATCCGATCCACTCTTCGGGCCAGGGATAAGTTTTTTTAACTATTCAAAAGCAAAATTTCAATGATAAGTTAAATTTTTATAAATTTGACCATTGAAAATTTTGGATCAACCATTCAAATTCCCGGTTTAGCTAATTTTAAATCGTTCAATTTTAGATTCATAATAAAGGGCTAGAAATAGGGATTTCAATATTAATTAATCTTTTAAAACAAAAGAATAGACAACTACATTATGAAAAAAATCAAAGTAGGTATCAATGGATTTGGCAGAATTGGAAGACTTGTTTTCAGGGCTGCCCAGGAAAGAGATGATATTCAGATTGTTGGTATCAATGACCTGATCGATGTGGACTACATCGCCTATATGCTAAAATATGATTCCACTCATGGACAATTTAAGGGTGATATAGCTGTAGAAAATGGCCAATTAGTGGTTAATGGAAATGCTATCCGGGTAACATCTGAAAAGAATCCCGCTGATTTGAAGTGGTCCGACGTGGGTGCCGAGATAGTAGTAGAATCTACCGGTTTATTCCTTACCAAGGAAAGTGCCAAAGGCCACATTGAAGCCGGAGCGAAAAAGGTAGTCATGTCTGCACCTTCCAAAGATGATACCCCCATGTTCGTAATGGGAGTAAATGAATCTTCCTATACTTCTGATATGGCCTTTGTTTCAAATGCATCTTGTACCACCAATTGCCTGGCCCCATTGGCTAAAGTTGTCAATGACAATTGGGGAATCGAAGAAGGTTTGATGACTACGGTACATGCAACCACTGCTACTCAGAAAACAGTGGACGGACCTTCAGCCAAAGACTGGAGAGGTGGAAGAGGCGCCGGCCAAAACATCATCCCTTCCTCTACAGGAGCAGCAAAAGCCGTTGGTAAGGTTATTCCTGAATTAAACGGAAAATTGACTGGAATGGCCTTCAGGGTACCTACTCCGGATGTGTCTGTGGTGGATTTGACCGTTAGGCTTTCAAAAGGAGCTACTTACGAAGAAATTTGTGCCAAAATGAAGGAATCTGCCGAAGGTGATTTGAAAGGCATTTTGGGATACACAGAAGATGCAGTGGTTTCCAATGATTTTATTGGAGATGCCCGTACTTCCATTTTTGATGCCGGTGCCGGTATTCAGCTTAGTGATAAGTTTGTGAAGCTGGTGGCCTGGTATGACAACGAATGGGGTTATTCTAATAAAGTAGTGGACCTGGTCAGTTACATAGCCAATAAATAATATTGGCATAGACATAGATGAATAGGGTTGAAGTTTCCTTCAGCCCTATTTTTTTTGTCCTTTTTCGTAACTTCTGACCCATTCTTCCAAGGTTATTTTTTCCATCAACTGCCCTACCAGTTCATAGGGAATCTTATCTACTTGCCTGAACCGGATACAGCTTTTCCCCATATCCAGTTTCCTGCTGCTATATTTGGGATATTCCTCCCTGAACCAGTTCAATAGTGCCTCATTGGCGTACAATCCCAGGTGGTAAAGGGCGATGTAGTTTTTCTGATTGGCCAGGTTCACAAAGGGTAAGGGCAGCTTAGGATCAACATGGTAACCTTTGGGATATTTATCCAGGGGAACCACATAGCCAATCATTCCATAGCTGATGGTTTCTTCAAAACCTTCCGGAATATGATGGATGATGGTTTGTCTCAATTTTTCGAAGGCTTTTTTTCGGTCTTCAGGAATCGTTTCCAGGTATGCGGCGATGTCTGCAGGAGAATGGGACATATTCAATTGATTATATGGGTTTAACGTGTATTTTTTTCTGTGTTGAATTCAATGGCTTTTAGAGGTCATTCAGTATTTCAAGGGTTGTGCGATGCAAAATGGGAGCCGTTTCCGGCCCCAGAGAGTTGATTTCTCCGTATGGGGCTTTGTCCCTTCCATAAGTGAAAGGTGGGGATTCATCCCACTGACTTTTTGGGACAATATAGCCGATCATATCATTCGACATGCCACTGAAAAAACGATATTTACCGGGCATTTGACTCCTGATGGCCGGGACTTCTACCGGTTCAATTCCAAAATCACCCCCATTCGGGGAGGCTACCCCACCATTTAATATTTCAGGATAAAGCTCACCGGGTATATGAACAAAAGAAGCCGGGCCAATTTTCCAGGCATTGACCTCCGACCTGACCTTTCCCCATTGGACAAAACCACGGTCAAAAACGCCCACAAAAGCTGCCAATCTGAATAACTTGTTGCTCATTGGCAATGCTACCGTTTTGGCCCTTAGGGAAAGGGAACCCTCAGAAATGCTGTCCATCCCCCTGGCCATGGTTTCAAAAGCGATTTTGGCCAGAGACTTTCCCTGGGCATCAATCTTTCGAACCGAGGCCGCTTGGATCGTTTCCCCAGTAAAAGGCTCAGTTATCGGATCATTTGGGCGGGTGGTCATTAAGCCACCCAGGGCGCCGTTTAAAAAGATCGCCACACCACCTAAGCCCTGATGTACAACGGAATCTTCCAATTGAATACCCTCCTCCATGTAGTGCCTCCAGTAATGTGGAAAATCAGAACTGATCAGGGTGTTATCAGACCAAAGGGTTTCGGGATGATTGCCCCAATTCAGCAGTATTCCGAGGGTTTTTTCCGATTCTCTTTCAACCACCTGCATCAGGCGGATGGCGGCATCCAACACTATTGGTTCCCGGCTATCACCCACCAAATGGGAAGCGTCCTGCTCATTGATAGCAAATTTAAGTTTGGCAGGTTTAAGGTTTTGCCAGGCGGAAAGAACAGCCTTTTCTATCCCATCAAAAACCTCCTGCTGGTATTCCTTATTTACTCCTCTTGTAAAAGGCCCCGGTCCCCACATGCCCATCATGTCAGGGGAAGAGTGAACATGGGTACTACTGATGATCAGGTGGTCCAGATCGGTTATTTCCAGGAGTTTTTTTCTGAGGCTGATGACTTCATCATTGCCAAAGCCAATCATATCTATGACACAAAGACCTAATTTGGTGTGGCCATCATCCAAAACCATACTCCTTGCCCATAAGGGATCGTTTATACCGCTCGCAGGTTTATTTTGGTGGAAACCTGCTATCCAGATGGGATCAAATTTTCCATTTTTGTTGAGATCGTTGTACTTATCCCCATCAGCCTCATTGAATCTGGCATCTCCATTGGCATCGGTCCAGGTATCAAAGTTTACCGGACTGATATCTATTTTGGCGAATCCGGCATGCAGGTTACCAACCTGCTTGTTTTTAATGGAAAGGTCCAACTGATATCCTTTATGCCTGTCCCTGAACTGATAAGCTCCGTAAATAAGTAGTATCAGCAGGCAAAATCCAATAATGGAGAAGGTGTATTTAATTCCTGTTTTCATTGATAGAGTTTATACCTGATACCTCCGTTTCATCAAATTGGTTTTGAATAAAATATGGATACCCATTTTTTTTAGTTTCCATGAATGGGGAGTGTTATAAGGATCAAAACTTTTAATTTTCTTTTCAATTCATTAATATAGTTAAAAATTCATTAGATAAAACAATTTAACCCAACCATACGCCATTCCATTTATGGGTTTTAATCGTTTTGGCCAATTTATACAAAGGATAGTAGATGGGGGAGTTTAAACCGTCAATACTCCAATTATGCTGACTTTAACCTTGACCCAAAATATTTCAGACATTAATGAATAGAAGAAAATTTGTAAAATCCGGCCTGCTGATGTCCTTGTCAGTGCGCTATGCCCCAAAATGGATATCTTCTCCCTCTTTCAAAGAACCTGTACCCATAACCAAAGGTCCGGAAGGCCATTGGTTTGGTTATTATGACAAATGGCAGGTGGATCCCACAGGCCGATATGCTTTGGGGTGCCGGGTGGGATTTGAAGGGCGATCATCCCGAGTGACGGATAAACTGGAAGTGGGATTGATTGACCTGGAAAATGACAACCACTGGAAAAAGATCGGGGAGTCATGTGCCTGGAGTTGGCAACAATCCTGCATGTTGCAATGGATCCCGGGATCTTCACAGGAGGTGATCTGGAATGACATGGAAAAAGATAGGTATGTAAGCCGGGTGTTTCATGTCGGACAAGAGCGTATGCGCACCCTCCCTCAACCCATCTATGCCCTGGCACCCAACGGCTCCTTTGCCGTAGGAACTGCCTTTAACAGGATACAGCACTTGCGACCGGGATACGGCTATGCAGGGATACCGGACCCTTATCAACAAATAAAAGCGCCAGATGGAATAGGACTTTACACCATGGATTTAAAAACCGGAGATACTACCCATCTTCTGAGTTTGGAAGACCTGGCTTCCCTACCCCATTTGGGAAGCCAGGTCACGGACAATTATCATTGGTTTAACCACCTTCTGGTTAGCCCTGATTCCCGGCGTTTGCTGTTTTTACACCGGTGGCGGCCTGAAATACTTGAAAATCAAGTCATGGCCAGAACCGGCTTTGTCACCCGGATGATTACAGTGGATACAAATGGCGATGATCTTTATATAGCCGACCCTTCAGGAAACTCCTCTCATTTTGTGTGGAAGGACCCAAGCCATATTTTTGTCTGGACCAAACCTATTGGTAAACAAGCAGGATTTTGGTTGCTCAGGGACAAAACGCAAGAAATGGAACTCATTGGGGTGGAGTCCATGGATAGAAATGGACACAATACCTATGTGCCCCATACCCAGGAGGAATGGGTGTTGAATGATACCTATCCGGACAAAGACAGAAACATTACCCTTTACCTTTACCATATTCCCAGCGATAAAAAGGTCATATTAGGAAAATTTCATTCTCCCGGGCGTTTTACAGGAGAGTGGCGCTGTGACCTGCATCCCCGCTGTGATCAGCAAGGTAAGCGGGTGTTTTTTGATTCCACCCATGAAGGCAGCAGGCAGATGTACTACCTTGATATCTCAGATATTGTAGGTACCTGATGGCTCATACATGGCTTTTTCCTACTCCTTCCATCAATCCCCTGATGTAACCTATGGCATATAATGTTCCAATGGTACTGTACCCTGGTTTTTCATTGCTATCACCTGCCATGGTGGGTACATGATCCGGACGGATGGGACCCTTGAATTTGATGTCATATAGGGCTTTCATGGCGGCATACATATCGGTTTTCCCTTCATCATGAAAGGTCTCCTCAAAATTGTTTTTATCCCCTTTCACATCCCTGAAATGTACAAAATGGATGGAATGCTTATTTCCAAAATACCGAATGGCAGCAGGTATATCTACACCGCTGCTCAAATCCCCCATAGAGGCAAAACTTCCCTGACAAAAGGTAATGCCATTAAAAAAGCTGGGATACATGTCCAATAAGCGTTTGAAGGCATCTACGGATGTCATGATTCGCGGAATCCCCTGAATATGCGAGACTGGTGGATCATCCGGATGGAGTGCCAATTTAATTTCATATTTTTCAGCTTCCGGAACAACTGCATCCAAAAAGTACTGGAGGTTTTCCCACATCTGGTCATGGCTTAATTCACCATAAGTAGTGATTTTGGGTTTATCCCTTATGTCTTCCACATCAAATGCACTCACCAGGGCACCACCCCTGCCGGGTCTGTCCATCACCGTTCTCGCCCAACTAATGACCGGCATCCAATTGTAACAAATGGTATCAATCCCTTCCAGGGAAAGGTTTTTCATCAAAGTTATGAAATTGGAAATTTCGTCATCTCTTCCTTGAAGGCCTAATTTTGTCTTCGTTCCCAAAGAAGGAGGACCTTCGATGACCGTTAAGGCAAGGCCTTCTTTTTCCCAGGCTTTTTTTACTCCTTTGATCACTTCTCTGGACCAGGGTTTTTGTTGGTTTAAGCCGGCCATTCCGGGATTGATTCCTCCCACTGCGCCCAATACATCCATTTGTCTGGCCAGGGCTGTTTTTTGTTCCTCTATTCCCCAGAAATACGCCAGGCAAAGTTTCATGCCCAGGTCTCTCAGGTATCCTTTGGTTTGGGGTACTTGTCGTTGGGAAAAACCCAAGGGACCAGTAAGGCCTATTCCGGCCAAACCACCGGCTTTTTTTAGGAACCTCCTTCTGTCGCTACTCATGGGCTAATCCATAAAGCCGACTTGCGAAATCCATGTACCGCTCCCAATCATAGGGCGTGAGATTGTGTTTGCCTTCCCGGATATGATGTCCTGCATAGGGTAAATGCAGCGGCGATTCCACCTCTGGCAGACCGGAGGGTAAGTTGCCATCCATCTGATAAATCTCACGGTGTACCCTTGTGCCAAGGACCAGGGAAAGGTACTCCCCTTTGGGGTCTGCCCATTGGTCCTCGGATGCGCTGGCAACGTATACTGCTCTGGGAGCTGTAGCAGCAATAAGCATGTGTTGATCCAGGGGTAGCAGCTCTTCCCGGTCATTGTACCGCTCGAAATTATCAGTAAACCAATAGGGAAAATTGGTATTGATGCGCCTGACTGTTTCTCCAAACCTCCTTCTGGACAAGGCTGCCCCTCCACAACCGGAATCATTGGATATGGTAATGGCCCATCGGGTATCCTGAGCTCCGGTCCAGAGGGAAGCTTTCCCACCTCTGGAATGCCCGACTACAGCTGCTTTTTTGGCATCAATTTGTGGATCTGTTTCAAAATAGTCCATGGCCCTCATGGCACCCCAAGCCCAGGCACCCAGACCCCTCATTCCATTTTCCATTGTGAGCTGTTCAGGGTACAAGGTTTGAAGGATATCTTCCTGGAAGGTATCGTTGTTGTCGTCGGAGACATCCTTCACATGAAAAGTAGCAGCTGCAAACCCCCTTTCTATGATGTTCTCCGCAGGCCAAAATCCCATTTTTACTTTGCGTGTGGGGTCAATATTCTCCGGATCACGGTGATTGATCAAAAGAAATACAGGAGTTGGTTTAGGAGCCATATTGGGAATAAAAAGGATAAGCCTCATGGTGATTGATTGCCCATTGCGTTGCACCCGGATGTCAATTTCCTTTAAATGGGCCTTTCCGTCCATAGCTTCCTTGTCTTCGGAAGCCAGGCTGAAGCTGATATCATCCATGCTTTCCGGAACTTGTCCGTATACATGATCCTCCAACAGGCGCAGTATCTCTTCTCTTCTTTGGTGTTCCCAATCCTGAATAGATGAAATAACCGCACCCTGCTGTGATACAAATAGATCGGGAAGGGAATATTCCGGAACCCTGGACTCCTCGTAATTGAATTCCTCCTGGGCAAAGGTGCCGGAGAAAAGGAAAGTTAGAAGGCTAAGGGTAAGAAAAGCTTTACAATACATAGGTTTCAAAATGTTGGGTCTATATCACGTGCAATATAAAAAAACCTGCCAAATTAGAGGAAAGTATTTTCCGTAATTTGACAGGGTTTAGCGAAATAAAGCTTTTGGTAATATTATTTTTTGGTAGTAATTAAAATCACACCGTTTTTGGCTTTTTCCCCGTACAAATTGACCTGATTACTCTTCAAAACTGAAATGGATTCAATGTTTTCCGGTTTGGTTTGGCTTAGGAAATGCTGATCAGTTTGAATCACACCATCCAGGATGTATAAAGGATCCTTGGTGGAATCAATTGTTTCAGCCTGTTGGGACTCAGCATAACTTATTTTATTCATCCCATTTTCCTTCAAGGCCTTTTGGACTTCTTGTACAGTGCCCATTTTCACCCCTTCAGAGGCATATAAGACAACTTCTACCTTCTCCGGTTCCCATTGATGGTACCTGATCATACTGGCGATACCTTGGGTAAGCCCGATATTCAAGGGAAGCGTAACCCCATTAAAATTGATATAGTCTTTATTGATGATTCTCAGGGGAAGCTTTTGGGTCAAAGGCGGAAGTTCGGGTCTGAATTTACTTTTGCCACCACCCATGTAGCCGTTTACGGTAACCTCCTCTCCATACTTTTCCTTTTGGGACGGAGGAAGGGACTGTTCTTTCCCACGAAGCTGGAAAGTAACCGGCAACAAGACCAGGTATTCATTTTTGGATTTGACAGGTTCCAATGCAGGCAAATCTTTCAGCACCTCAAGCAGGATGTCCTGGGTGGCAGGTGATGGGCTTTCTAGTATATGATAGTCGGTTACCTTTCCCGTCTTATCTGCTCTTAGTTGAACCAAAACAGTGCCTATGTGATCGGTGTTGCTATCCTCAAAGGGAAAAGTAAGATGCTGCGCCAGGTATTTCATGGCAGCTTGCCCCATGACGATGGCCCCTGATTTCAGGTCGTTTGTATCCTTGCTTGCCATACTACCTTCCAGGAAAAAACTATTGGAAAGAAGGTTGCTTGTATTAAAGCTGGTGGTCGCAGGCGACTTTTGGGGCTTTGAGGCAGGTGTTGTGGTTGGATGATTTGCCGCTTGTCTGACAGTTTGGGTAGGGGAAACATACAGCTGGGTATGAACTACTACCGCCACAGATTCCCCATTATGCTGACCGGGATTCCATTGGGGGGCATGCTCGCTTTCTAAAGCCGCCAGTAGTTTTTGGTCTATAGGTTCAATCAAGCTTTTCTTAATGACCGGGTGCGTGATTTTACCTTCCTGGTCAATGATAAATTCCAGTACTAAAGGTCCTGATGCTGCCTGAGATTGATGCTGCTTCCGGGGAATTTGATGTTGCAGGTAATTGTACCAGCTTTCCCAACCTGTCGATGGCTCAGGTCTTTTTTCCACTTCATCGAAAGTATGTGCATTTTCATACTTTTTTACCAGGGTGGAATTATTTCTTAAAGATTCAATTAATTGCAGTATTCTTTGATAGTCGCCTTCATTTTGTATTCCTGTAAATTCATAGGAAAGTTCTCCTAATTGGGCAACCAGCTGCTGGTTATCCAATATGCCAATGCTTTCGTAATGGATGGGGTTTTTTAAATTTTTAATCTTGATACCAACCTGAATGGAATCCTGGGCAGCCAATACCTGGTTCTTTAAAAATTGCGTTGGTTGGGTTTTTACCTGATTGAGCAGGGTAATTCCCTTTTTGGTTTTCATGGATACCAATCCAAAAAGCATGAGCATCAATGGGAGCAGCATGAGCAATTTGAACCGATTGATTTTATGGGGTTTTTTCATCATCATGATTCTCTTTAAAGTTGTAGACCGGATAAAGTAATTGCCAATTGGCAGGTCAATTCCTTTAAAAGCCATTTTTACCAATAATCTGGGATATGATTCCTTATTGACTGTTTCTTTCAATACCCTTGCATCTGCCTGATATTCATGTAAGTCTATCAGGGCAAACCGCATTAAATGTATCATGGGGTTAAACCAAACCAGGATGCTGAGAAATTGATAATAAAGCACATCATAAGTGTGCTTTTGTTTGACATGTTCCAGCTCATGTTGTATGATTTGTGTTTTTTCTTTCTCACTCAGGTGTTCATTTTCATCCCAAAAAATCTTATCAAAAAAGGAAAAGACTGGAGCCATTCCAAAGGTAGGTACCTTAAAGTAATTGTCTTTTAAAATATATTTGGTTTGATACCACCCTTTTTCCAATAATAGTCTCAACTGAAAATATTGCCAGATCAAGTTGGATAATAAAGCTAATAAAACGATAAGATATCCAAGTAGGAGGTAATCTGTTATTTCCCAAAGTAAAGGCAATTTACTTCCGGTAACGGTAACTTCAGGAAGCCCAAAGGTACCGATGATCTCATTATTTTGATCAGTTTGTATAGCTTTTAAAAACGCAGTATTCTCAAGAGAAATGCTTGGTTTATCAAAAGGCACCTGGATTTTTACCAAAGGAAAAGCTAAGGCTAAGAGCGGACTGAGCAATAAATAAAACCGGTTTAATAAAAACGTCTTTTCATTTTTTAGGAATACCCAGTACAACCCGTAGAAAAAAGCGAGACAAAATGTACTTTGCCAGATGTAATTGATCAAATTGGCCATATAAATTTAATTTGACTGTTTGGAAATTGGGTTAAATTTCGATTCTATTGGGTAGTATGATATTTGAAACAAGGTGATACCTTTAAAGTCAATCCCCTCCTGTTGAATTTCCTCATTGATTAAGCTCAAGGATGAAGGGGATCTTTTTAGGATCTACTCCAGCCGCCGCAATTACTTGCAAATAAACTTAACCATTTAGTTTTTAATTTCCAAACGCATTTTCCTCTTTTTGAAAAATTTCTCAAAGATCAGAACGATTTAGCCAGGTTTTGGCATAAATATGCACCTGAGGTTTGGGGAAATGAAATCTCCATAAACTTCCCTGAAATTACCTGGAAGTTTATTTAATAGATAGTAGAGAATAATCATTCAAGGGTTTATTTTTTGTTTTTTCTTACCTCGGATGCCTGACTCCCTGGCAGACAAGAAATCTCTGAACTTTAATAATTATCCTTGTATGTAACGATCTCGTCATGCGCCATATCAGCTTTTTCTAAATAACTTATCTTAATAGCCAGTCTTTTTTTCTTTATTAAAAAGAATTAACAATTGACATATAACATATTTGGTATAGTATTTGTAAAAATTTATTTATATAATTAGTATCTTTGACAACTTTAGAAATTAATTCATCCAATAAATCTTAATTTAATATTTTATGTCAATTCAGGAGTTTTTAAACAAGCATTCAGATCTTTCCAAAACGGACAATGTCGTATATATGGAAGACGCTGATGGCAATGTATTTCATTCCATAGATGAAGCTCACAAAAAAGGAAAACATCCCTTTGTAACCAGAAATGTAAAAGATACAGCCCTGGCAGATCTCGGGGAACTGGGCTTACATTCAAAAGCTGAAGCTTCTAAATTTATTGCGCTAGTCCAGTTTATATATGGATTGGATAGTAAGGGAGAAAAGGCTACAGGTAGAGGACGAAGAACGTATTCCAGCCAGGAAAAGGCCAATATTCTTAGTGCCTGGAAAAAGGCGGAAGCTGAAGGAAAAACCAAGGCTGAATTCAGTAAGGAGAATGGTGTTACCTACCAGACCTTATTCAAGTGGATCAAGGAGTCTTGATATAGCTGCTACTACTTTTGGATCTGTTTCTTGTTTTGATCCAGAAGGGCCTGGCAAAAAAAAGTCCCCTAATTATATTAGGGGGCTTTTTTGTACACCCGGAAGGATTCGAACCCTCAACCCTCGGAGCCGAAATCCGATATTCTATCCAGTTGAACTACGGGTGCCTGCAAGCAATTATGCCGCAAAAATAGTAAATTTAATTCAGCCTTTCAGTACATTTTGAACTTTTTCTGCTGCTTCTTTCAAGGTAATGGCAGAAGTGACTTTTAAACCCGATTCGTCTATGATTTTAGCCCCTTCTTCAGCATTGGTACCTTGCAGCCTTACGATAATAGGAACCTGAATATCTCCAATAGACTTGTAGGCTTCCACCACACCTGTGGCGATTCTGTCACACCTTACGATTCCTCCAAAGACATTGATAAGGATGGCTTTTACCTTGGGGTCTTTTAATATGATCCTGAATCCTGCTTCTACGGTCTGCGCATTGGCTCCTCCACCTACATCCAGAAAGTTGGCAGGCTCCCCGCCTGATAGCTTGATCATGTCCATGGTAGCCATGGCCAGGCCAGCACCATTGACCATACAGCCTACGTTACCGTCTAATTTCACATAATTGAGTCCTGATTCTCCGGCCTCCACTTCCAGCGGATCTTCTTCGTCAAGATCTCTCATTTCTGAAAGTTTTTTGTTCCTGAAAAGTGCATTGTCATCCAGATTAACCTTGGCATCTACTGCCAAAATCTGGTCATCTGAGGTTTTTAATACCGGGTTGATTTCAAATTGTGAGGCATCAGTAGCGTCATAGGCCGCATACAGGGCCATGATAAACTTGACCATTTCTTTTAAAGCATTGCCTTCTAGACCGAGTTGGAAAGCCACTTTCCTTGCCTGGTAAGGTTGTATGCCCAGGGATGGATCTACCCATTCCTTGATAATCTTTTCCGGATTGTGCTCGGCCACCTCTTCTATGTCTACTCCTCCTTCGGTGGAAGCCATGATTACATTGCTTCCGGTGGCCCGGTCCAACAAAATAGATAGATAATATTCTTTTGGTTCTGATTTGCCTGGATAATACACATCCTGTGCCACCAGAATTTTTTTAACGAACTTACCATCCTCCCCGGTTTGAATGGTTACCAGGGTGCCATTCAATATTTTCCCGGCTTTTTCAGGGACTTCATCCAGAGATTTGGCCAAAACTACTCCTCTGGAGCCGGTTTCTTTGATCTCTCCTTTACCCCTTCCACCGGCGTGGATCTGGGCTTTCAGAACATACCAGGAAGTTCCTGTTTCCTCATTCAGTTTTTTTGCAGCTTCAGCGGCCGCTTCAGGGCTTTCGGCAACAATTCCTTCCTGAATTTTAACTCCGTAAGATTTTAAAACTTCCTTGGCTTGATATTCGTGTATATTCATTCTGATCAAAATTTTTGCTCGAAGTTAATGTCAATTGTCCGATAATTCAAGATTTAAGGATTGCTTTTTGGCGATTCATGTGATCTTTGCCAATTTAAGGCATTGATGAAATAGCTTATTACTTTATAAACCAGGGTTATAACTGAATAAAAATGCCTTAACCGTTTAAATTACCTTATTTTTTAAAATTTTGATTAATTTTACCAGATATTGGGGTTTGGGTAAACTCCTTAATATGACCACTCATTATGCTTACTGCTCAATCACTTCAAAAATATTACGGTGATCTCCATGTATTAAAAGGGGTGGATGTTGCCATACAGAAAAGTGAAATTGTATCCATAGTAGGTGCCTCAGGCGCCGGAAAAAGTACCTTGCTGCACATATTGGGCACCCTGGATAAAGCTGATTCAGGAAATCTGGAAGTGGATGGCTTAGACATCCTGAAGCTCAATGGAGATAAATTGGCTTCCTTCCGGAATGATCGGGTAGGTTTCATTTTCCAATTTCATAATTTATTACCTGAATTTACTGCAGAGGAAAACATCTGGATTCCCGGGCTCATTGGCAAAAAATCTGAGGCTTTTCTTAGAAACAGGACAAAGGAGCTTGCTTCATTGCTGGGAATATCATCCAGGCTTTCTCATAAGCCATCCGCACTTTCAGGAGGTGAACAACAACGCGTAGCTGTGGCCCGGGCTCTGGTGAATAATCCTGACATGATTTTTGCGGATGAACCCAGTGGAAATCTGGATACTCAAAATGCCCAGGCCTTACATGAATTGTTTTTCAAATTAAGGGATGAATTTGGTCAGTCTTTCATAATTGTAACCCACAATCAAAACCTGGCAGGTATGTCGGATAGGATGTTGACCATGGAAGATGGGAGGATTTTAACCTGATGAGAAAGCCTGCTTTGGTATCTTTGGAGAAGGTTGGGCAGGGAATCAAAAATTAATAATTAACTTTGCGTCTTTAAAAATGCACTTTATGGTATTAGAATTTGAAAAACCAATAGCTGATCTGGAGCATAAGATTCAAGAAATGATACACTTGGCGAAAGGGAAAAACATAGATCTATCTGCAGATATACAATCCCTGGAAGAAAAACTTCAGGTCTTAAAAAAAGAAACCTTTCATAACCTTACCCGATGGCAGCGGGTACAGCTTTCCCGCCATGGTGACAGGCCCTACGCCTTGGATTACATTTATGAAATGACCAATGATTTTATCGAATTATTTGGAGACCGTACCGTGAAGGATGACAAAGCCATGATTGGAGGTTTGGGTGATATCAACGGTAGGACAGTCATGTTTATCGGACAGCAAAAAGGCAGGAATACCAAACAAAGGCAGGAAAGGAATTTCGGTATGGCCAATCCAGAGGGGTACCGGAAAGCACTAAGGCTGATGAAAATGGCCGAAAAGTTTAACAAGCCCATTATTACCCTTATCGATACTCCGGGTGCTTTTCCAGGAATAGAGGCAGAGGAGCGGGGACAGGGAGAAGCCATTGCCAAAAACCTAAGGGAGATGTTTAAACTGAAAGTTCCCGTAATCTGTATCATTATCGGAGAAGGAGCTTCAGGAGGCGCATTGGGAATAGCCATAGGGGATAAAGTGTATATGTTGGAAAATACCTGGTATTCTGTGATTTCTCCTGAATCCTGTTCATCTATTTTATGGAGGAGCTGGGATTATAAAGAGCAGGCTGCAGAAGCGCTGAAGCTCACGGGGCCTGACATGCAGGAAAATGGACTTATAGATGCCATCATTGAAGAACCTTTGGGGGGAGCCCACAGAAACATGCAGGATATGGCTGTTAGAATTAAAAATCAGATTATAGATGCCCTGGCTGAGTTGGATAAAATGAAACCCGATAAGCGCATAGAAAAGCGCATTGATAAATTCTGTGCCATGGGGATCGTTAATGAATAATGTAGGTGGGAAAACCCACCTTCTTTTAATAGGAAAGGGGATTACAGCACTTGATTTTGGAGAACAAAAATAAATTAGGTATCGTGCTCTCCGGCGGAGGAGTGCGTGGAATTGCCCATTTGGGTATATTGCAAGCCTTCAATGAAAAAGGAATTTACCCAGATTACCTGTCCGGTAGCAGTGCAGGTGCAATTGCAGCTGTGATGTATGCTTATGGCCATAAACCCGAGGCGATTTTAGATATCATTATCCAAACCAATTATTTCAAATTCTTCAGGCCCTCCATCAGTTTTAAAGCCCTGTTAAAAATGGATTTACTGGAGGGTCTATTTTCGAAATATTTACCTGTAGATAATTTTTCTGCCTTGAAAATTCCAGCTTTTATTGCGGCAACGAATATTCAGAAAAGCCAAACGGTTTATTTTTCTCAGGGACCATTGATCAAAAGGCTGATGGCATCTTCTTGTATACCAGGAATGTTTGAGCCGATTTTGATGGAGGGGTCACTGTATGTAGATGGCGGGGTTTTAAACAACCTGCCGGTCGAGCCTTTAGTGGATAAATGCCAAACCATTATTGGTATTAACTGTAATAACCTACCGGAACTTCAGGATATCGGCCATATCAAGGGGCTGATTGAGAGAGCGGTTATCATGTCGATGAATTACAATGTGTACAGCAGAAAACATAAATGCGATTATTTCATTGATCCACCCGGACTGGCCAGGTATGGGGTATTGGAAATCAAAAAAGCAACTGAAATTTATGCTGCTGGACTCGCTGCTGGACTCGCATTTATCGAGCAAAATCCCCAATTGTCGGCACTAAAAAATGAGGATTTCCATCCAATAAAACCATGAAGTTACTTGCAAGATTTGTATTTTGGATAACTGGCTGGAAAATAGCTGGTCAATGGCCGGAAGGGCTGAAGAAAGCTGTTTTGATAGCTATTCCCCACACGAGTAACTGGGATTTACTATATGCCAGGTCAGCATTTTTTCTAATGGATGTACCAGTCAGGTTTACCATCAAAAAGGAAGTAATGGTAGGCCCATTGGGCTGGTTGATCAAGGCATTGGGGGGAATCTCAATTGACCGCAAGAGAATTCCCGGCAGGAGAAAGCAAACCTACACAGAGGCCATGATTCAGATGCTAGGGGAAAGAGATGAATTGGTCATCATGGTGACTCCTGAAGGTACCCGAAGTTATGCCCCCCGTTGGAAAACCGGCTTTTACCACATAGCTTCAGGTGCGGATGTCCCTATTGTGATTGGGTTTTTAGATTACAAAAGAAAGCTGGCAGGAATAGGTCCTGTCATCCAGCCAAATGGTAAAATGGAGGAGCAAATGGAAGAAATGAAGGCTTTTGGGAAAACCATTACGGGTAAATACCCGGATCAGGGGATTCGCTAAAATCCCACATTCCTATTGACATGCCATTAAGGGTACGATTTTTGGTATTTATATATCGTCTTTCTTTGTTTTAAATTGTTTGAATAATGATCAATAGAAAACTTAAAAATTTAAAACGGTTTACTTTTTTTGAAATTATCTTCGATAGTGTCAAGGAATTTGGTAAGAGTGATTCGGTTACTTTTGCTGCTTCAACAGCTTTTTATACCATTTTTTCCCTGCCGGCTTTATTGATCATTGTTTTAAATATTGCGTCTGTCCTCTATAGTGAAGCTACCGTAAAGGAGGAGTTGCTTGCTCAGGTGACCAGTTTGATAGGGGAGGAAAGTGCCCAAACGCTGGATGAAGTCATGAAAAATGTAACGATTAGTGGGCAGGGAATTTATACCCGAATATTGGGTATTGGTATTCTGGTTTTCTCCGCTACTACTGTTTTCGTAAGTCTTCAAAACAGCATCAACCATATCTGGCACATTAAATCAAAACCTGAACGCGGCTTTTTAAAGTTTGTTATCAACCGGCTGCTTAGCTTTTCAATGGTAGCTTCAATTGGTTTTCTGCTGCTGGTATCTTTATTGGCAGATGCCTTTATTGTTATTTTTCTAAATTATTTTTCTGAAGTTTTTGACACCGGTACATTGAGATTGGCCTCCATTATAAACTTTATTATTACGCAGACCATTCTGGTATTGATTTTTGGCCTGATGTACAAGATATTACCCGATGCTGTGGTCAAATGGAGAGACGTATGGCTGGGTGCTTTTGTAACCATGGCTTTGTTTGGGCTGGGAAAATATCTTATAGGACTTTACATGGGTAATGCAGATGTGGGAAGCTATTATGGGACTGCCGGTTCCCTGGTAATTGTTTTGATCTGGGTATATTACTCAGTTCTTATTTTTTTATTCGGAGCACAATTGACCTTTTTTATTGCAGAAAATGTAGGTGGTCAGGTAACCCCTATCAAACAAGCAGTTAGGGTTAAGCTAGTTGAAATGGAAGAAGAAAATAATGATGAAAATGAAACCTAATTCTATTATCAGATATTAAATCCCCCATCCACTGTAAAAATGGCGCCCGTGGTATAACTGGAAGCCCGGGAAGCCAAAAACAAAGCCATTGCTCCGATTTCTTCTTCCTCACCAATTCGTTTTAAGGGAAGTTCTGCCAAAAATTTTTCCCTTATTGACTCATTGGACCACAATACTTCAGAAAATTTGGTTTTGATTAAACCGGGGCAAATGGCATTTACCCTAATATTATAGCTTCCCCATTCCTTGGCAAAAACCTTGGTTAGAGAAATCAGTGCCGATTTGCTTATGCTGTACAGTCCGAGACCTTTTTCGGGGGATAGCCCACTGATCGAACTGATATTGATGATTGAGGCTCCAGCAGATTGTCTTAAATAAGGCAAACTTAGTTTCGAAAGCTCATAAGGTGCTTTTACATTTACCTCAAGGATTTTATCAAAAGCCGCCAGATCGGTTTCATCAATGGGGCCATAGACAGGATTGGTACCCGCATTATTGACCAGGATGTCTATCTGACCGTATTTTTCAATGGTTTGATTGATCAGGTTTTGCCTTTCTTCAGCATAACCAATATTGTTGGCTATTCCATAAACTTCATAACCCTTTTCCCTTAACTTGTGAGTAACCTCATCCAACCTTTCCTGATTTCTGCTATTGATCACTACTTTGGCTCCTGCGGCGGCAAAAAAGTGAGCGATAGAAACACCTATTCCCCGGCTGGCACCTGTAATTATTGCTACTTTATCTTGTAATGAAAATAACGAATTTAAATCCATGTTGAGTTACCTGTCTAAAAGAAAAGAATTATTGTGATCCAATTTAAGGGATTAATGTCAATTTTATCCCACTGTGGAAAAAATTAATTTAAGTATTCTTCTCAGATTTTAACTATCCCTTCAAAAGGGATCAAAATGGAATCATTTGCCCCGACCCTCGTTGTCCCTATATCCGGTTCCACCTTCCATGTTAGAAACTTCTTTCCCCAAAACTTCCTTGGAAGATATTTCCTGATTGGCATCAACCTTCCCCTTTTTTCGATTAAATATCCTTTTAAAGATTAAATAAACTGCCAGTATTATTGCTCCGATAAATAATGCGCCTATTAACAAGTCCATGATATGTTTTTTTAGTTTTTGTTAGATGCTGATTATGAAACAAGAAAGGTGCCTAATCGTTCGATGACTATATCTTATTTTAAATAAATACCCATTTGCATGGATATGAATGGAATGAAACCCATACTGCCGTCCATTTTCCCCCATTTAAGCCCAAGACATGCTTTGCGAATTAACTTTTAGGGCTAAAGTGCATCAGCTTGGAAAGACTGATATAGAAAAATGAGTTCAAGTGCTGGTCTGGCGTTAGAATAATTTCCCTTGTATGGGAGGGCTTTTAAAAGGGTTTTCTGTACCCTTTAGTATTTCAAAAAACAATTTTAAAAATCCATTTTTCCAGCTCTCGGAGTTGATACGGATATCTGAAGGCTCCAGGCGGATAGAGCCACTCAGCTGGCAATACCCAATCATCATACTCCACAAGGTATAAAATGTACTTTCTGCCTGAAGATCTGGTCTGATGCTGCCATCTTTGATCCCTTGTGAAATGGCTTTGATCCCTGATTTGGCCAGATCGTGGTGGCTTTGAAGCAACTTATTGAAATATTGACTTTCTATAAGCAATGGATTCACTTTGTCCTTGTCTGACTGATACTGGTCCAGTAGGGATAAAAAATATAGCAAGGCTTCATGATACACTTTTTTTTCCTGGGCGAATTGCAGGTATCCATGCACCAAACTTGTCATGATCTCTATTCCCGTTTTTTCCTTGGGTTTTCCAAACGCTTTTTGAATCATATCCTTTAATTCATCTGTTCCTTTTTTGGTGATGGCCATGTACAGGTCTTCCTTGCTTTTATAATAAAAGTATACCAACCCTTTACTGATTTTAGCCTTCTTGGCTACATCGTCAACCTTGGTGGCATGAAAACCTTTCTGGCCAAACAACTGAATGGCTGCTTCAAGGATCTTTTTTTCTTTCTGTTGTCTCTCGTAAACCCCCATAGTCAATTGGTTTTGTACCCATATCCTGAAAAACCCTGTGGTAGTAGGATTATGACTGAACCCTGATCAGGTAATAATTCTTTTTCCCTTTTTGAACCAACAGGTATTTTTCCTGAAGCAAAGGCATTTGTATGGCGGCCATAGGATCAGCGACCTTGACCTTATTGATAGAAAGCCCCCCGCCCTGAATGAGTTTTCTGGCCTCTCCTTTTGAATTGAATATGGTTTTATCCATACAAAGAAGCTCCAGGATATTTTCTTTAGCAGTAAAAGTTTCCTGGTCAATTTGCATTACCGGAACCCCTTCAAATACCTGTAGGAATGTTCGCTCATTCAAGGTAGAGAGGTCTTCCAGGGAGGAATTTCCAAAGAGTATCCCGGAAGCTTTCTGAGCCATCTTAAATTCCCCTTCACCATGAACCAGGGTTGTTATTTCCCGGGCGATGGTCTTTTGCAATACCCTTTGATGGGGCGCTTCAAGGTGCTCATTTTCCAGGCTTTCAATGGCTGTTTTATCCAGCGTGGTAAAAATCCGAATGTACCTGCAGGCATCTTCATCAGAAACATTCAACCAAAATTGGTAAAAAGCATAGGGAGAGGTTTTTTCCGGATCCAGCCAGACATTGCCTCCCTCAGATTTGCCAAATTTACTTCCATCTGCTTTGGTGATCAGAGGAACTGTAAGGGCAAATGCTTCTCCACCTTCTTTTTTTCTGATCAATTCGGTTCCGGTCACAATATTTCCCCATTGATCCGAACCACCCAACTGAATGCTGCAGGAATTATGCTTCCACAAATGGTAAAAATCATACCCCTGGATCAATTGATAGGTAAATTCCGTAAAGGAAAGGCCATTACCATCTTCCAATCTTCTCTTTACAGAGTCCTTGGCCATCATGTAATTAACGGTAATGTATTTGCCTACATCCCTGATAAAATCAAGAAAAGAAAAGGTGGACATCCAGTCATAATTATTGACCAGAATGGCTTTGTTTTCACTGGTTGCGTTAAAATCTAAAAATTTTTCCAATTGCTTCCTGATGCCGGTGATGTTTTTATCCAGGGTAGCCTTGTCCAGCAGGCTCCTTTCAGCCGATTTAAAAGAGGGATCTCCGATCATGCCTGTGGCGCCGCCGATCAGGGCTACCGGCTGGTTTCCTGACCTTTGGAAGTGCACCAGGGTCATGACACCTACCAGATGACCGATATGAAGAGAATCAGCAGTAGGGTCAAAACCCAGGTATGCTGCAGCCATTCCTTTCTTTAAATGTTCCTCTAATCCCGGGGTCATGTCCTGTAGCATTCCCCGCCACTTTAGCTCTGCTATAAAATCATTCATCTTTTCGGCTTTTTAAATGCGTCCGCAAATATAAGGCATCCGGGGAAATAGAAGGAATGAATAGGTTTAATTATGGCTGAATTTCGCAGACTTCCATTTTCAATAATTCCAGTTGGCATTGCCCGGAGGGCAGGGTAGAAGCGTCTCCCTGTAGGCTTTTCTTTTCAGGTCGGTGAAATATATGGAAATTTCGTGCGATACATGGGCCGGATTACTAAACCGGTTCAACATGTAATCATAGCTGTATGCCATGGTGATGCCTTCCGGAAGGTTAAAGCCTAAAACGGCATTGACCGAATTCTGATCGGGCAACTCATTGAACCGGGTAATATTTCTAAAACCCAAGCCTCCGATGAAGTTTTCCACCTGCAGCTGAGGGATTACTTCTATTTGCTGGAAGGTGCCCTGCCTTTTATAATTGAAGGATACTGAAAAGACCTTTCTGATGGTGTAGGTTTTGAACATTCGGTTATCGAGGTTTTTCACATAACCGCCATGAACCCCCCATTTGATGGGAAGATTATTTCCGATACCATCATCCAAAAAACCGATATTTGGTCTTGTGACATGACTACTGCTGATCCCAAACCAAAAATCCGGCACCTGAAGCAACGCCCCAAAAGAAATATCTGGATACCAGTTGCTGTCTTCTCCAGGTAACCTGTCAATGGTGTTGGGGTTGACACTTCGGTTTAATAAATCGATCTGATCTCCGAAAACCAATTCCTGAAGGGTAAGGCTCCTGTTGACCACACCAAATTGTCCTCCAAAGCGCAGAAAGCTTTCCTCCCTTAATTTTATCCTGTAGGAAATATACCCGGCGATGTCTGCTGATCTTATTTTCAAAAAAGATTCTGTAAACTGGGAAGCGGATAGTCCTATTCCCACATTGGAATCATCCCAATAGTTATCATAATAAAAGCCCGCTGCATTAAAATCGTAACCGAGGCCAGGCCATTGCTTGCGGTAGTTTATCCCTACCCGGCTTGTTTCCATGGCACCAGTTAGGGCTGGGCTCAGATTTAATGGTGCCGCATAAAATTGGGTAAAATGGAAATCCTGTCCCATGGATTCATTCCATCCCCCCATCAGACATAAAACTACCATCCCTATGATCCATAATTTCTTCATTCCAATAGCATCAATGCACCGTTGTCTGAAAACTCTCTTCCATCGGTGGTGGTAAAATTCATTTTATAAACATAATTGCCGGGAATAGATTTCTCTCCACGATAGGTACCATCCCATCCCCTTGAGTCCAAATCATCTGTATGGAAAATTATTTCACCCCACTTGTTCATAATCGTAAAGGAGATTTCTTCAATATAAAGAAATTTGGGAAAGAAATAATCGTTGATACCATCTCCATTGGGGCTGAATACATTAGGTACCTTCAGGAAGTAATCCAATATTTCGATTTCAAATGTTGATGTAGTGGCACAGTCCCAGGAATCAAAAGCTGTCAGACTTATCTGATATATACCTGCCTCCTGATATTGGTGGACAGGACTTGTTTCCAGGCTGGTGTTGCCATCGCCAAAATCCCAAACGTAAGATTCGATGTTGCCACTACTGTTATTTATAAATTGCACATCAAAGTTGACCAGATTTTCTCCAAAGCTGTCAAAAGAAGCTGAAGTAAAGCTACCATCCACTAAAACCTGGCTATTGTCTACTTCAAAGCTTCTGCTTTGGGTACAGCCATAACCATCTGTCACGGTAACTGTGTAAGTACCTGGTTCATCGGTCTTCATCTGGTAACCATTATCAAATACCTCCCCACTGCTCCATTCAATAGCATATGGTGCTACTCCACCGTCTACATTGATTTCAAAAGTCTCCGAGATTTCCCTGGGTTCGCACACGGCTGAGGTAGTGGATATCATGTCTATGGTGATGGGAGCAGGTCTGTTGACCCGAAAAGTTTGGCTCACGAAACATCCGGATTGATCTGTTATCTCTACGGAATAGGTGCCGTTGGTCAAACCTGAAATGCCAGGGCTAGTGGCGCCATTGCTCCAATTGTAATTGTAGGGAGGACTGCCTCCTGAAACGACCAGATCTATGGCACCGCTTTGTCCATCCTCACAGGAAAGCGCATCCTGAATTTGCTCCACCACTACCAAAATATCTGGTTCTACGATATTGAAAGATCTTTGAATGGTGCATCCTTTGGCATCCTCCAGCAAAACACTATAAGTTCCCGGTCCCAGGTTATAGAGGGAGGACTGCTCCGGACCATGATCCCATATGGCCCTCACCGGAGCTTCCCCTCCTTCAAGGTTGAGTAAAATGCTTCCATCTGCAGCTCCATGGCAAGAGATCTGCTGAACCTCAGGGTCTACATCAAAAACAGGTACGTCTTCAATAGTGGTTTCCCTTGTCAGACTGCAACCATTCGCATCGGTGATGGTCACCTGATAAAACCCTGGACCCAGACCCGAAAATTCGGTTTGGGTGGAGCCAATGTTCCAACTTACCTGGTAAGGTGCCTCGCCCCCTTCAATGTCTACGGATAGGTTGGCATCATTGGCATTGAAACAAGAGACAGGTGTTTGATTCAGGCTGGCTTCCAGAGCAGCTTCTGGCTGCAAGATTTGAATTTCAGGAATGACTGCTGTACAGCCATTGGCGTCAGTTACGGCAAGGGAATAGTTACCCGCAGGAATGTTTTCCAGGTTTTGACTGGTCAGGTCGATGGATGCTCCGTCCCGGCTCCATTCTAATGTGTAAGTATCGGGTATGCCTCCACTCAGGTTGATGGAAATGCTACCGGTGGAAGCTCCAAAACATAATACATCTTCTTTATCCTCCAGCGACACTTCAAGCAATTCCGGCTCATTTATTTCGAACCTTTCCCTTTCCTCACAGCCATTTTCATCTGCCAGAACCACTTCGTAAATTCCGGGTGAAAGCCCTGAAATGGCTGTTGCATTTGAAGTGAAATCGCCGGGGCCTGTCCAGGAAATACGGTAGTTTTCCGTACCTCCGGAAGGAGAAAGTGAAATGCTTCCGTCATTTGCTCCAAAACAACTGATCCCAAACCCATTGAAATCACTGACACTAGCGTTCAAACCAATAGGGTCCGGTGAAAGAATCTCTAATTCCTCTGAACTGATGGCACATCCGTTTTGATCTGTAACTGTGAGTTGGTAAACCCCGGGCCCTAGTGAATAAATACTAAGTTCATTTGAGGAAAACCCTTCCGGACCGGTCCAATCATACGTGTAATTTCCGGAACCCCCGCTCACAGTCACCTCAATGAACCCATCTGCTTGTCCAAAACAACTGATATTAAATTCATTGAAGGAGGATAGTTCTGTGGATTCAATCCGGACGCCAAACTCAGGCTCGGTAATCTCCAGCCCGTTCAACTCTTGATAGCATCCATTGGCATCGGTTACCTGTACCGTATAGCTCCCGGCCGGCAGGTTTTCAACTATCCAGTTGATGTCAGTTGTCGGTGGCGCATTCCGGGTGATGCTACCATCCTGATTTTCCAGGCTAAAAAGATATGGACCAGCAGAAGGTCCACTCAGGCTCACTCCCAGTTTTCCAGTTTCCTGTCCAAAACAGCCCACATTCTCTTTTTCTTCGGTCAGCTCTACCAATTCCAGGCTTTCTGGTTCGGTAAGGGTGTAGCTGCTGCTGATCTGACAACCATTCTGGTCAGTAATCCTAACCTCATAGTCACCAGCTTCCAGATTTTCCAGGGATGGATCATTGGAAATAAAACCGTTCGGACCTGTCCAGGCGATGTTGATGGGCTCATTCCCGCCTGAAATGGTTAAATTGATAAAACCCTCATTCCCCCCATTACATTGTATGCCAAAACCATTGAAGTCCGAGACCTCATCGGTTAAGCTCAATGCATCAGCTTCTGTAAGCTCGAAAGTTTCCGTTAGGGAACAGCCGGTTTCGTCTGTGACAAGAAGTTCATATGTTCCTGGTGCCAAATCGGAAATTGAATTGCTGTCTGAGGTAAAGCCATCCGGCCCAGTCCAGGATAGCGCCACATCGCCTTGTCCACCTTCTACCTGAAAAGAGATGGATCCGTCACTGGCTCCATTACAGGAGATTTCATAACCATTATAATCTGAAACTGCCACATCTGCTAATTCCAGGCCCGTATCCGGTTGAACGATAGGAATATCATCTATAATTTTGGAGCAACCATTCGCATCAGTTACCCGTACCTGGTAATTCCCCGCTTCAAGACCGGTCAACTCAAATTGCTCACCTGAAAAATTATCGATTGTTTGCAGGGGGGTAGTTTCCCCCATTTCAGTAAGCTGAATTTCATATGAAGGAATGGAGGGGTTGGAAATAGCGATTGCTATGACTCCGGTATCCTCACCAAAGCAAGTAATGTTAACCCTTTCTGTTATGATTTCCTCAATAATCAATTCTGTCGGTTCTTCCAGCTCATAGTTGGATTCAACTGTACAACCATTTGAATCCGAAATGAACAAACTGTAGTTACCGGGACTTAAATTTTCAAGAACCGGATCGGTGGAGGAAAACCCTTCTGGTCCTGTCCAGCTGTAGGTGTATTCACCTGTTCCCCCACTCACATTAGGATCAATACTGCCATCGGCATTTCCATAACAGCTTATCTCATACCCATTAAAATTTGGGATATTTTCGTTTAGGGAAATAGGAGGGGGGGCAGACAGTTCCACCGAGCCGATGGTTGCCGTACAATTATTTTCATCGGTAACGATAAACTGGTACTGCCCGGGAGCCAGATCAAAAATATCCTTGTCCGTAGATTCAAAACCATCAGGGCCTGTCCACAAATATTCCAATTCACCCTCCCCTCCGCTAATGTCTAATTCAATGCTCCCGTCAGCCTGCCCCTGGCAGGAAATCTGAAAGCCATTGTAGTCTGAAATAACCGGTTCTTCAATCAATAATCCCGTTTCAGGCTGCTCTATAAGGATATCATTGATGTCAAAAGTACAGCCATTGGCATCGGTGACCACCACCCGGTAATTGCCCGCCGGCAGGTCATCAATAAAAACCTCACCAAATCCTAATGAGACGATTGGCGCATTTTTTATTCCCTCTGAAGATCCGTCCCTAAATGCTTCAAAAAAGTATCTATCTGTAGTACGGCTATCTATTTCTACCACAATCAGCCCTGTTTCTTCTCCAAAACACTGAACATCTTCCCTAAGGTCTGTCCGTTCAATCATGGATAAAGGGTCAGGCTCCGTGATACTGAAATTTTCTGCCAGGAAGCAGCCATTGGCATCGGTCAGCAAAACAGCATAAGCGCCTGGTTCCAGGCCTTGCCGTTGCCCATCGTCATCACCTGGACCAGCAGGCAATTCCATCAATCCTGAAGGGTCAGCTGCATCCGGGTCAGCAAAATTTCCCTCATACCATTCAATGGTGTATGGCCCCGTACCACCTGTCGGAGAAATAGAAACAAAACCGTCTCCTGCTCCATTGCAGGTCACATCATTAAAATCAGCATTTAGATCCAGGGGATCAGGCCCCTCGACAAGGATCAAGGGGGTTACAAACGTACAGACCAGAGGTTCTGCATCCGGAATTTCAGATTTTCTGGCACTTTCGGTGATTTCTGCATAATAACTGCCCGCCGGAAGGTCAGAAAGGCTACTGTTCATTCCGGTAGTTTCACCAGCAGCAGAGATCAGGTTATTCTCTCCACTGCCCAACTCCTCACCACCTGCGGTAAACCACTGTATATTGTAGGTTCTCCAGGCTGAAATGGGACTTTGCTCAAAAGGCTCAGACCAGCCCCCGGAAATAAATAAATCAATTTGCCCATCACTGGCCCCGAAGCAGGTAGGGTTTAAAATGGTTTCTTCAGCCGTAATGGGTTCGGGAACGACAATCTCAAAAGGTTCAGTACCAAGACAGCCAAATCCGTCTACTATTTCCATGGTGTAATTTCCTGGCCCTAAATTATCAGTACTAATTACCAGGTAATCTTCTGTAAGACTAATAATATCATAGACTTCAGATACAACATTATTGTTCCCGTCCAGAATGGTAAAAGACCTTAGGGGTACTTCGGCATCATATATGATATATTCTATCACCCCACCTGGATCTCCGGCGCACAGCGGGCCTGTAACATTCAATTCAAAATCTATATTATAGGCTTCTCCTATGGGGCCAGCATTTCTGCTAAAAGTCCTGCCCAAATTGTCTTCAACAAGGATTTCATAGGTTGCATTTCTATCCAAATCCAGCTCTACTCCTCCAAAAGTTACGCTGGCACTTCCCTGTCCGGAAAAAAAGCTGTTGATTTCCTGTTCGCCAATAACATTTCCATCTTCATTCAACAAGGTAAAGGTAAAAGGGAATGATTCAGAGGGTGTACCCGGGTTAGGCCTGTAAGCCCGTACCGTCAATGAAATGGTGCCGAGGCATGTGTTTTCTCCGTAACTGGTTTGGGTTATAGGAGGGATGACAAGGACTTCCAGTTCGTAATCTACCAGGTCAGCCCCATCAGAAATCCGTACATTGACCCTTATTCTTTCCCCTTCTGCGTTCCATTCATCATCGTATTCTATGGTCCTGTTGATGGTGTTTCCGGTAAAATCGTATCCTGTTCCTTCAAATACTTCCAGCGTCAAATCTCCCAGATCTCCATCATAATCTATCGAAAGCATGTCCAGGGTGATTTCCAGGTTCTCATCGTAATGAATTTTTACCTCCTCCTGCCCAATTACCGAAATGGGCAAAAATAACAGCCAATCTTTACCCTGGGTATGCAATAAAGCACTAAGGGTCAATACCATAACAAGTATGACGGGAATAATAAATTTCAATCGTTCACTTTGATAAAAAATAAAACCTTTATTAAAAAAACCCACAACAAAAAACAGTTTTAATTGTTTGAACTACAAAATATTGAACATAATATAACTTGAAGCAATAAAATTAAGCAATTGATTTTAATAATTGATATTAGCTTTAGGTTTTTTAATCTATTGATTTAAAATAAATGCTAGCAGATCCCTGACCTCCTCTTCCTGAAGCTCCTCAAAAAGTCTTTCAGGCATGATGGACGTTTGGCTAATTTTGATAGTTTGAATATCAGCGTCTGAGACATATTCGCCTTTTCCTCCCAATGGGGGGGTGATATATTTGACACCGCCCTCATCTTTCACCAACTTTCCTGTTATTTTTCTCCCGTCTTTTAAGGTAAGCTCCATGGTCTCATAACCTTCCCGGATATCCGCATTGGGATTGATGGTATGTAACAACCAATAATCCAAATCTGTCCGGTCATAACCACTCAGATCAGGGCCAATTTCTCCTCCGTTTTTACCCAGACGGTGACATGTGCCGCATTCGGTAACAAACACTTGCTTGCCGGTCAATGCATTTCCCTTACCCTGAGAGGCTACTTTTTTCCAATACTTGATGCTTTTGTTGATTTGTTCCGCATTTAATGGCTTGCTTTCCGGCCAGATTTCCTCTGTATTTTTTCTTATGTCCTCCGCTTTCAATGCGTAGAACTTTCTTATCAGATGATAAGGTACATCTGCTTTATGAATTACTTTTGTTTCCGTAATTTCATCGAAAAATGCCCTGGCCCACTCGGGGCGGCTGGAAAATAACCGAATGGCCTCTTCTCTTACATAGCTATCCCCTCTGATTCCCGGATAGATGGTAGCCATCTCTTTGCCTATTTCAGGTTGATTAAAGTATTTCAGGGAATGGATGGCAGCCTGTTTTAGAGTGCTGGGACTGTCTCCCGATTTTATCAAATCCAATAAAACAGGAACAGTTGCCGGGGCTTTTACTTCTCCAAAAAGTGATATGAGGCTTAGCCTGTTTTTTAAGGATTGTTTTTCATCCTTTACCAATTCCAACGCATTCGGGAGATGAGCAAAATCACCTGCCCTCAACTCCATCTGGAAAGGAGTTGCCTCCTGTTCTTTCCCTGAAATTTCACTCAGTAGCTTTTGAGGTACAGCTGTCAGGTCCCTGCCCACCATGCCTTCGTAAAAACCATTCACCAGGACCTGGTCAAAGGATGAATTAGGCGATTTTGCCAAAAAATCACTAGCAGCTTCATAGTGGTTTCCCATTACCAAACGCTGCATCATGCGTCCTGCAAGGTGACTTTTGCTGACTGGGTTATTCCAGTTTGTCGGATTATCCCACCAAGCCAATACGGCGGACAGATCCTTTCCTATCTGGGATTCCAATGCCCACCAAACCAATAGGGGGATATCCGGATCCTTGGGATCCAAATCCTGGTGAAGGAGGGCCTCCAGTGCTGGCAGAGCTTGGTTTACGGGAAGTCTTTTGATGGTGGAAGCGATCTGGCTGATTACTTCAGCTGAGGAATGGTTTTCTGCGAGTTGGATAAAGGTGGGGAAAATGTCTTCAGAAATAGATTTCTCGTCCCCCAATAACCTGATGGCCCACATTTGAACATGGGCATCCGGGTGCAGCAGGGCTTGCTTCACGAATTCTCCCTTAAAACCATTGGAAAGATTAATGGCCCACAATGCCTCTAAGGCAACCTGAGGGTTTTCAGATCGGAACAGGGGAAGCAGTTCGGGCAAGGCATTTTTATCTTTCCGGTCAGCAAACTGCCTTAATGCCTGTTGTCGGTACCATTTATTCGGATGTTGCAGCCAGGTGGCCAGCTCAGTAAAATTTGCTTTACTAAAATCAATGGATGGCCTGCTTATGGCTTGAGCAGTTGGTTTGATGCGGTAAATTCTACCGCTGCTTTTGTGCCAGGTATCCCGGGGGTCTACGTGGGAAAGCCTGCTGTCATACCAATCGGCCAGGTAAATCGCTCCATCAGGGCCAGTTTTAATGTCTACGGGTCTAAACCATTTGTCTGTCGTTTCAACCAAAAGTCCGATATCCTTATTGGAGAATGAGGATCCGTTTTCTTCCAATGCCGTCAACTGAATGTAGTTGTGCAGGGGGTTTAGGGCCATCATTTTGTTCCGGTATTTTGGCGGCAAAAGATCGGCTTCATACATCATGACCGCATGCGTAAACCTTTTATTTTCTCCGCTTAGGGGCATGTTTGGCAAATGACCAAAGGCATAGGGGTTGGTCAGTGCACCATGCTTGCCCCAGCTCTTGACATAATAGCCGCCCTGTTTGTAATAGGGGCCCCGGCCATAACCGTTGGAACCTGAAAAAATTCTGCCCTTGCGATCAAATTCCAGGTAAAAGGGGTTGTTTCCTCCCCCTTCTGCGAAAAGTTCAAATTCCTGTTTCTCCGGATGGTACCTCCATATGGCCTGACCACTGAAAGCAACAGCCTCGCTGTTTTTGGATTGAATATGGGATGTGGTAGTACTTCCCTGTACCCCGTAAAGCCATCCATCCGGCCCCCAATGCAGGCTATTGGCTACCGCATGGGTATCCTGCATGCCAAATCCCTCCAGGTGTACTTCCGGATCAGCATCTGGCAGTCCATCCTCATTTTTATCTGCAAAGGCTAACAGATAAGGAGGGTTCATCACCCATATTTTCCCCCTTCCCAAGGCTACTGCCGTTGCAATATTTAAGCCACTGATGGCATCGAAAGAGGTGTCAAAAGTACCATCTCCATTGCTATCCTCAAATACACTGATTCTATCTGCGCCCCTTTTCCCTTTTGGCGGAGCTTCCGGCTGTTTGTCAAACCTGACCCGCGTATGGTTATCTATTGCTGTGATTTTTAGTCCCTCAGGATAGGGGTATTGATGATACTGTACTACCCATAGCCTTCCTTTATGGTCAAAACTCATGTGAATAGGTTGAACTATATCCGGCTCGCTCAAGACCAGTTCTATTTCTAGATCCTCCGGCAGCTGAAAAGCCCTGACGGCCTCTTCGGGTGCCGTAGGTGAGGATTGAGGATCAGTAAGGTCGCCCCTGCCTTCAAAATTTTCCATATAGCGCGCCACGTCTTCATTGGCAGCCAAAGGGTGATCAAATTTTTTTTCCTGGCAAGCCTGGATAAGCAGTGAAATGCCAAGTAGCCATAAAATTGGAGACAAACCATTGATCGGCTTGTAAAAGGAAGGAAAGGTAATCATTTGAAGTTGAGGGTAATGTCAGATTCACAAATGTCTTTGTGCGCATTAAATTATGGAATTTAAAGGAGGCTACGATACTTTTCTCCATTATTTTTAATATTTTCGCTTAATTTCTTTCAAAAAAGAGCATTTTTGAGAATACAATTGACTCAAAAATAGTTGAACCCATGAAATCGACAGGATTAAAATCATCATCAAACATACAGGGCAATGATTATTTTAATCATCAAAGATTCTCCCGATTTTGGGATAGCGACAGGCTATCTGACCGCTTAAAATTATAATCATATGAAAAAAACCATATCCTTTTGGTTTCTGACCGTCATTCTTTATTCATCAGCCTTTGCACAGCAAAGTCAATGGCATCCTGTCAAAGATAAAATTCTTAGCCCCTGGGCCGAAGATGTTGACCCCCTGAATCCACTTCCTGAATATCCCCGCCCCCAAATGAAAAGGGATTCCTGGCAAAATTTAAATGGGTTATGGGACTATGCCCTGGTGGACAGAGGGTCACCCATGCCTGGATCTTTTGACGGGGAAATTTTGGTTCCCTTTGCCATTGAATCAGCACTATCCGGAGTGGGCAAAATGGTTGGGAAGGATCAGGAGCTCTGGTATTTTAAAGATATTGAAATACCCCGTTCTTCAAGGAGTGATAAAGTATTGCTTCATTTTGGTGCAGTAGACTGGGAAGCTGAGGTTTTTGTCAATGGGCAATCTGTAGGTCAGCATCAGGGAGGATATGACCCTTTCTATTTTGAAATTCAGGGAGCCCTGAAATCCGGAAAAACCCAATCTCTGGCCATAAGGGTATGGGATCCGACGGATGATGGCCCCCAACCCCGCGGAAAACAGATCAACGACCCACATGGAATTTGGTATACCCCGGTGACCGGTATCTGGCAAACGGTATGGCTGGAGGCTGTACCCGAAAACTACATTTCTGGAATTAAGAACAGCCCGGACCTGGACAACAAGCAAATAAAAGTCAGCCCGGATATTGCTCATTACAAAGAAGGACAAAAAGTACAAATTAAATTGTTGGCTGAAGGAGAACTCGTAGGGGAGGCCACAGTGGATAGTCAGGGAGAAGCTGTTTTTAACCTTTCAGACCCTCAAATTTGGCATCCGGAAAATCCCTTTCTTTATGATGTGGAGGTTAGCTTAATGGAAGGCCGGAAGCAAGTTGATCAGGTTACAGGATATACGGCCTTGCGGAAAATAAGTATGGGACCCGATGCCCAGGGGATTCAACGCCTGATGTTGAATAATGAATTCCTTTTTCAATATGGCCCCCTGGACCAGGGTTGGTGGCCTGATGGACTGTATACCGCACCCACGGATGAGGCATTGTTATTTGATATCCAAAAAACCAGAGACATGGGATTCAACATGATCAGGAAACATGTCAAGGTAGAACCGGCCAGATGGTATTACCATTGTGATCAGATGGGGATGCTGGTCTGGCAGGACATGCCCAGCGGAGACATGGGCAACCGATGGGAATCCAGGCCGGGTGTAGTTGGAAAAGGCACTGAAAAACAAAGGACTTCAGCATCAGAGGCTATTTTCAGGAAGGAATGGAAAGCCATCATGGAGGCCAATTATAATTTCCCCTCTATTGTGGTATGGGTGCCCTTTAATGAAGCCTGGGGCCAGTTTAAAACCGATGAAATTGTAGAATGGACCGTCAAACATGATCCTACCCGACTGATAAATGGGGCAAGCGGAGGAAATTATACCAAAATGGGCCAAATCATGGACATGCACAATTACCCGGATCCTGTGATGCCTGATCCCGGCATCTGGGGTGAGGACCAGGTTATAGTCCTCGGAGAATATGGTGGGCTTGGCCTGCCTGTGGAAGGGCATACCTGGCAGGAAAAGGATAACTGGGGTTATCAGAGTTTTAAAAATAAAACCGAACTGCAGGACAGGTATAGTCAACTCATCCGGGATCTCAAACCGCTGATCCCAAAGGGTTTATCTTCAGCCATTTATACCCAAACAACAGATGTAGAGGTAGAAGTAAATGGACTGATGACCTACGACAGAAAGGTGCTTAAATTTGAACCAACATTTTTAAAGCAAAAACATGCCGAATTATACTCCATTAAAATTCCAATGAAATGAAATCAACCCTAATAAGTTCTTTGGTAATATCAGGCCTATTACTGGCCTGTGGGCCCGGAGAGACGGAAAATTCTCAAGAGAATCAGGAAACTCAATCTTTAACAGCAATGGATAAGTCTAAATTTGAAAAAACCATCGATGGAAAACCGGTCAAACTATACCGCCTGCGCAATAAAAATGGGATGGAAATGACCGTTACAAATTTTGGTGCCCGGGTAGTAGAATTATTTGCCCCGGACAAAAATGGGAATTTTGAAGATGTGGTTCTCGGATATGACAATCTTGAAGACTACATCAATCATCCTGGTTCTTATTACGGAGCTCCTATAGGGCGTTATGGTAACCGCATTGCCGATGCCAAATTTACCCTCGATGGGGAGACTTATGAACTGGAAGCAAATAATGGACCCAATAACCTTCATGGCTGGCCGGGGGGCTACCATATAGTGGTTTGGGAGGTAATCGAAGCTACTGATCAGAAATTGGCCATGAAATACGTTTCAGCGGATGGACATGGAGGTTTCCCAGGTGAACTCACCATTTTTATGAATTATTTTCTTACAGATGAGAATGAGTTTAAAATCACCTATGAGGCTACCACCAATAAGCCTACCATTGTGAACCTGACTCATCATTCTTTCTTTAACCTGAATGGTCATGGAGAAGGAGATGTTACCAACCACATGTTGGAATTAGATGCGGATAAATTCACTCCAGTCAATGAGGTATTGATTCCCTTAGGGGAATTGCGGCCGGTAGCAGGTACACCCATGGATTTTACTAGTCCTCATTTGATTGGAGAAAGGATTGATGCCGATTATGAGCAATTGCAGAAGGGTGGAGGATATGACCACAATTGGGTGATTAACAGGGAAGAAGGAAACAAGGACACCAAATTAGTAGCCAGCGTTTGGGTACCCGAAAATGGAAGAAAAATGGAAGTCTTCACCGATCAGCCGGGAGTGCAGGTGTATACCGGTAATTTTATGGATGGAACATCTCCTTCAAAAGCTGACAAAACATATGGTAAAAGAGGAGCCATTTGTTTGGAAACCCAGCATTATCCAGATTCCCCCAATCAGCCTCAGTTTCCCTCTGTTACCTTAAGACCGGGGGAAACCTATGGCCATGAATGTGTGTATAAATTTTCCGTAAATGAGTAAGTGATGGCAAGAATTTACCATTTCCTTTTTCCGGCACTCCTGATGGCATCGGCATGTTCGAGCGAAAAATCGGGTAACGAAAGCAATTTGGACCATAACGAAGCCGATTCTTTTTCCGGGAACTATCTGCCCCTGACCATTGACATGGCAGATAAAGCATTGGAAGACATCATTGCTTCCTCAGCCAAAGCTACAGTTCTGGGAAGCGGTTTTAGCTGGACGGAGGGCCCGCTATGGTTGGAAGAAGAGGAAATGCTGTTGTTTTCTGAGATTCCTGCCAATAGAATCCATTATTGGAAGGAGGGAGAAGGAACCAACCTTTACCTGGAGCCTGCAGGTTTTACCGGGTCTGGTTCCCGGGGAGGGGAATTGGGTTCCAACGGGCTGCTGCTGGATCCTGAAGGTAATCTTGTTCTTTGCCAGCATGGAGACAGGCGGCTCGCCAGAATGCTGGCCCCCCTGTCTGATCCTAAGCCTGAATTTGAAACAATTGTGGGTCTGTATGAAAGCAAGCCCTTCAACAGTCCCAATGATGCGGTATATGACCAGCAAGGAAACCTTTATTTTACAGATCCGCCTTACGGTTTGGAATTCAATATGGAAGATCCGGCAAAAGCCATTCCCTTTCAGGGGGTGTACCGTTTCAGCCATGATGGCACCTTGGAGTTGCTGTTGGATAGCATCAGCCGGCCCAATGGCCTGGCATTTTTACCTGGGGAAAAGGAGTTGATTGTCGCCAACTCAGATCCTGAAAAGCCATATTGGTACATTTACAAGCTTGATGAGGAGGGAAATCTGGAAAATGGCAGGATTTATCAGGATGCCAGTCAATTGGTACAAGGGGAACCGGGGCTGCCCGATGGTCTGAAAATAAGGCGTGATGGAGTGGTTTTTGCCACCGGACCTGGAGGAGTATGGGTTTTCAATCCCTCTGGTAAACTGTTGGGACGATTGAAAGTGGGGGAATTGACCTCTAATGTGGCCTTCAATAAAAATGAAGATGTTTTGTTTGTCACAGCAGACAGCTATGTAGTAAAAATTCCTTTAAGGTAAGGGACAGCAAATTTACTTCAAATGAATTTAAGTAAAGGTATTTTTTCTTTCAGCCGTTGTTTGATATTTTCCGGAAAGGCTTTTTTTCCCATAAAAATATCTGTCAACAGCTCACAACCCTGTTGACCATATTTTTTTAGGAGCAGGTTTCTTAAGGATGGCTGGGTATAAAATATCCAGGCCATGATGGCCGAAGTTTTCAATTCGGGGAGGAGTTTTTCTTCCAGTTTGTTCTGGTATGCCAAATGGGTGAGTTGATTATGCTCAAAATTTTCAAGGATTGCGTTGACTGCCAATTCTCCCGAATACAGTGCATTGGATATCCCCTCTGCGGTTAAGGGATCAGCAAATCCGGCGGCATCACCAACAAGAAGTACATTTCCTTTTGAAAACCCGTCTGTCCGGGGAGCGATGGGAATCTGAAAGCCATGAGCGGTAGAGGACAGTATTTCCCGGATATTTAATTTTTTAAGGTAGTCCTGGTAAAAGGCTTTCAGATTAATTTTTTGTTTCCTCATGCTGGCAACTCCAAGGGATAAATGGTTTCCTTTTGGAAAACACCAGGCATATCCATGAGGCACTGCATCCACATCAAACCTGACTTTTTTGGATAACCTTTCAAAGTCGGTTTTGCCCACCATTACTTCGTATTCCAAAGCTGGGATAAGTGTCCTGCTCTCCTTCCAGCCTGCCATTTTTGCAGTGGGGCTCAGTGCTCCATCTGCGGCTATGAGGTATCGGGCTCGGATTTCACCGGCTGAAGTTTGCAGTAGGATGCCATTTTCTGTTTCTTCCAACCCGTTTAATTGGGTTTTGTCCCTGATATGCGCACCCTTCTCCATCGCTTTTTCCACCAATAAGGCATCAAATCCATCCCTCATTACCATGGTGATAATGGGTTCGGCCCTTTGGGTGGTAAAATAATGGGTAGACCCCTCAAAAAAAACTTCCAGTTCATTGAATGCTTTCTCAACTACCGGAGAAATGTCAAACGGTAAGCGGTTCCTGCCACGAAATACCATTCCGCCACCACAGGTTTTATACCTGGGAAGCTTTTCCTTTTCTAAGACCAATACTTCCATTTGCCTTGATGCAGCCGAATAGGCAGCCATGGCTCCTGCGGGCCCTGCCCCTACAATGGCGATATCAAAAGAATTCATGGATGCTGGAAATTAAATATCGTCAGGTTCTCTTTCAGGAATATAAGGACCGGTTAAAATAATTTTGTTTGCCGCTGAATTAAATTCATAACCGATTTTTATTTTGTCCTGGTCTGTCTCATGAATGTTGAGACAGGCATTGTAATAAACTTTATCAAAGCCTAATAGGCAGGAACCTTTGTCTATTGATGGAGCTGCTTCCCAGGAAAGCAGCTTAATATTTTCTGCTATGGCTCCATCAGCTTTGGTATACAGACTCAGAAATATAGCCAATTCCTTCTTTTTTTCTTCAAAAATACCCGGGAGTGCGTTTTTTAATTCATTTTCTGAAATTGGTTCTGTCCATTTTAAAATCCATTGTTCCTGCATGCAAAAGGTTATTTTGTTTGAAACACCAATTTACCTATTCCTTTATCCACCCGATAGTCCATTTGTGAAAAATCATGTATTCTTACATGAAATCGACACGATTAAAATCATCATTAAACACACAGGGCAATGATTATTTGAATCGTCAAAGATTCCATCTGACCGCCTAAAACAAATTATAAACAGATGAAAGCTAAGGAGGATTAAAAATAATTATTTAAATTGATTTCTTTCAGTATTGAGTTAAAAAGTCAACCCGAAAAATTTCATGCAAACCCATAGCCATTGCTACTTTACCTTTTATTTTTCAATCCCATTGAATCCACAGATCGCCCTAAAATAGGATTTTAATTCAGGATTACTTTTCCCATACGCCGGAAAGAATCATTTAATAAACTATAAAATAAACCAAAAATAATGAAACCAATTGTTCAAATCAGTCTGGATTTAACCAACATTGACGAAGCCCTGGAAACTGCTGCACTTGCCATGCGGGCAGGAGTGGATTGGCTGGAAGCCGGCACCCCTTTAATTCTTGCGGAAGGTCTGCACGGTGTGCGTAAGTTGAGAGAGGCTTTTCCAGACACCCCCATTGTAGCAGATCTGAAAACCATGGACGGAGGTTATCTGGAAGCGGAAATGATGGCTAAGGCCGGCGCTACCCATGTAGTGGTGATGGCAAGAGCACACGAAGAGACCATCAAATGCGTGGTACAGGCAGGAAAAGACCAAGGCGTAAAAGTAATGGGAGATAATCTGGGTTGCCCGGATATGGTCCAGGGTGCCAGGTTTCTGGAGGACCTGGGATGTGATTATATTGTCCACCATATTGGGTATGATGAAAGAAGAGGTATTGCAGCCCAGGGAAAACGCATGCCAAGTCCTTTGGATCAATTGAAGGAAATCGTGGAAGCGGTAAAAATTCCGGTGCAGGCTGTTGGTGGCCTGAGTCTGGAGCAGGCCATTTCGACGCCTTCATACGGAGCACCCCTGGTGGTACTTGGCGCACCATTGACCATTGACGCAGACGCATTCAAAACGGCAGATGGAGACCTGGAAACGTCACTTAGAAAGATATGTGATGCAGTACATGCACATGGTGATGTGGCTATTAAAAAATAAAAGTTTAAAAGTTTAACGGAATATCGATGAAATCAGCAGCGGTAGTAAATTATGCGGAAACCAAGGGTTCCGTGGAACTGAGAGAAATTGAACAGCCTGAAATAGGTAATGGAGAAGTGTTATTGGAAGTGGCCAATGTAGGGGTTTGTGGCAGTGATTTGCATCAATGGACCGCCGACCATAGTTGGCCGGTCAATTACCCGGTGGTGCTGGGACACGAATTCGGTGGTAAAATCCTGGACATAGGTCCAGGGGTGGAAGGCTGGCATATCGGGGACCGGGTAGTCAGTGAAACTGCCGCCGTAATTGACCCTTTGAATCCCATGAGCCGGATAGGCTTGTACAACCTGGATCCTACCCGGAAAGGTTTTGGGTACGGCGTGAATGGAGCCATGACCAGGTATGTCAAAGTTCCTGCCCGATGCCTGCATCATGTTCCTGATCAGGTACCCTTTGAAGAGGCCTGTTTAACGGAACCCTGTTGTGTGGCTTACAATGCGGTAGTTATGAATTCGGAGATCAAACCCGGCGACCGGGTCGTGGTGATCGGTCCTGGTACCATTGGGATGTTGTGTGCTGTCATGGCCAGGCTCAATGGTGCGGAGGTGGCAGTGCTTGGCCTGGAGGCGGATAAGGGAAGACTGGAGATAGCGAAAGGATATGGATGCGAAGGAATCATCGGGGATGCTACGGATTGGGCAAAATCCCGGGATGGACTCGGAGCAGACCTGATTGTCGATGCTGCGGGTGCCAGTGCCACGTTAAAAATAGGCATGAACCTGGTAAGGCCTAACGGCCAAATTACCAAAGTAGGCTGGGGGCCACAACCCTGTAATTTTTCATTGGACCCAATTGTGCAGAAAAACGTCCGGCTTCAGGGAAGTTTTAGCCACAACTGGCCTATATGGGAAAAGGTAATCGGCATGATGGGATCCGGGATGCTGGATGTGAAACCCATTATCGGAGGCGTATGGCCTGTTACCTCCTGGCTGGAAGCCTTTGAAAAAATGCACCATGGTGAGGTGGTGAAAAGTGTACTCAAACCGGTTTAGAAATGAGGTTGAAAGGAAAAGTGATCATCGTTACCGGTAGCACTACCGGAATTGGAAAGGCCATCGCCATTCGCTGTGCGCAGGAAGGGGCAATAATTGTGGTCCATGGACTGGAAAAAGAATGGGGGGAGGATGTGGTGAACAGCATTGGAAAACAACAGGCAGTTTTACATGTAGAGGACCTTCAGGAAGAAGGTTGTGCCAAGAGATTGGTTGAACTGGCCAAAAAATCCTTTGGTAAATTAGATGCCGTGGTAAATAATGCAGCCTGGGTAGTTTCATCTGACTTTCAGTCCGTCGATAAATCCTTTTTACAAAAAGTTTTGACCATCAATACCATTGCTCCCTTTTTGCTGATTAAGGCGGCCCTACCAGATTTAGAAGCCAATAAAGGCAATGTGCTCAACATTGGTTCTGTCAATGCCTGGAGTGGAGAACCTAATTTATTGGCCTATAGTATGTCTAAAGGGGCATTGATGACCATGACCCGAAACCTGGGAGATAGCCTTTTCAGGGATCATGGCGTCAGGGTGAATCAAATCAACCCGGGATGGGTACTAACAGAAACGGAAAAAGAAAGAAAGAAAGGCCATGGCCTTTCCGACAATTGGTACGAAAGTTTACCCGGCATGTATGCTCCGGCAGGGAGGATCATCGCCCCTGAAGAAATAGCCGCCGGGGCAGTCTTCTGGCTTTCAGATGAATGTGGACCGGTCAGCGGGCAGGTAATGGAATTGGAGCAATATCCGCTGATAGGGAGAAATGCCCCAAAAGATACAAGTACAATCAAATAATAAAAAAATATATATGCCTAAATTAGCAGCATTTCCCAAAGCCTATATGCAGGCCTTGTGCAAGGATGGTTCCATGAAGGTGGAGGAATGGATCCGCCTGGCAGCCAAATTGGATATTGATGGTCTGGAATGGTATGCAGGTTTTTTGGAAATGGAGGATCAAACCAATTGGCCCAAATTCCGGAAAATGGTGGAAGATACAGGCAAAGTGATACCTATGATGTGTTGTTCGCCTGATTTCACCCATCCTGATCGTAATTTCCGCGAAAAGGAAATTCAAAAGCAAAAAAACTGGATTGACATGACCCATACGCTGGGGGGAAGCTACTGTAGGGTGCTTTCCGGACAAAAAAGGCCGGAACTTAGCATAAATGAGGGGGTAACCCTTGCTTCAGCATCCATCCTGGCCTGTATCCCTTATGCCGAAGAGCGGGGGATTACCCTTATTTTGGAAAATCACTACAAAGATGACTTTTGGGAGTACCCGGAATTTGCCCAGAAAATGGACGTGTTTTGTCAACTGGTGGCCAGTATTCAACATCCCAATTTTGGAGTAAATTACGACCCCAGTAATACATTTTTGGCAGGGGAGGATCCGCTTGAATTGCTGGAAAAGGTTTCTCACAGGGTGGTAACCATGCATGCCAGTGACCGGTATCTCAAATATGGCACCATAGAAGACCTTCAAAAAGAAGAAGGGGGTGCTGTAGGGTATGCCAAAAGGTTGAGCCATGGAGAAATTGGAAAAGGGTTGAATGACTATGATGCCATTTTCACTGAATTGAAGCGTGTTGGGTTTGACGGCTGGATCAGTATAGAAGATGGAGTGGATGGAATGGATCAGTTGGAAAGAAGCGTTTCCTTTTTAAAAGATAAAATGGAAAAATACTGGCCTGAATGAAGCTTACGTGAAAAATGATGCCCGGAATAAAGGTAATTTCTGAAGAGGAAGGCAGAATATTTGATTTTACCCTGACCGGATCCCGGGAGACAATGAACCGAGGAATGATTTCCGGTTAGGGATTGATGGGCTGACATCGGAATATCAGCTATCCGGTATTAATAATTTAAAAGATGATGAAAGCAGAATTATTAATGGACACCCAATGCATTTTGGCAGAGAGCCCTGTGTGGCACAAGCTGCAACAATGTTTTTTGTGGGTGGATATAGAAAAAGGACACTTGTACCGGTATGACCCGGTGAAAAAAGCCAAAAATAAATGGGAGTTTCCTCACCGGCTTTCATTGGTGATTCCTGACCGGCAGGGAAAATACATTCTGGGGCTGGATGCCAGGCTGGCACGGTTTGATCCGGAAACTGCACAATTGGACTGGATCTGTGAAGTGGAAAAGGACCATCCGGAAAACCGGTTCAATGATGGTGCCTGTGATCCAAAGGGCAGGCTATGGGCTGGAACCATGAGTACAAAATTCACCAGGAATGCCGGCTCCCTATATTGTGTGGACCTGGATTTGACGGTAAAGAAAAAGATTGACCTGGTGAGCATTTCCAATGGGATTTGCTGGTCTTTGGACCATAAAACAATGTATTATATCGATAGCCCCACAAGGAAAATTCAGGCATTTGATTACGATTCGGATACAGGTTTTATAAGCTTCAGGAAGATCGTGGTGAGTATTCCCGAAGAAATCGGAACGCCAGATGGCATGTGCATGGATGAAAATGGTAAATTATGGGTAGCCCATTACGGAGGCTTTGGGGTTTATCAGTGGGATCCGGATACAGGTCTACAGTTAAACAAAATTGATGTTCCCGCACCGCATGTTACTTCCTGCGCCTTTGTGGGGCCAGACAATGATGAGCTGCTCATAACTACAGCTAGGGAAAACCTCTCCCAAGAAATGATCCAAAAATACCCCCAAAGCGGTGGGGTGTTTTTATGCAAGATGCCCGTGAGGGGGTTAGAAATATTTGAAGCAGGTTTTTAGCCTTTCTTGTGCATATAGATTCATCGGCAGGGCACCACATTCGGTACATTTTCTTGTTGCATGTTAATCTTTCTTACCCGGGCAAATCCCAGCCTTCCCTGTACTGGTGCCGGATATATTCCTGGATGGTTTCTTCGGCATTCAGATCTGCAAATTGACTGTTAAACCGAGGCTTGCCGTTTATCCGGGTGAAACCATCGGATTGTTTAACCCTGAGCCGGTCGTCAGGGGCGATATTGGTAAATCGCATATTGGGCCCGTCCCATGCCAGGGTTTTGTGCAGACTTTGTAGTCGGACTGCCAAAACTCCTAGTAGCACCATCTCGTTGAATGGTCCCGCATAGGCAAAATTGGCAGTGGCTTCGGTACGGTTTTCAGGAGATTCTTTACAGGCCCGAATCCAATCCTGTTCGTGGGGACCGTCTTTGTAGCCTTTGGCAGATGGGATACGCCTGAGCCAGGGCTTTACTTTTGGTTCTCTTCCGGAAAGTAGTCTCCTTCCCACTCCTCCTGATCCGCAAAACAAGGTATCCTTACTACCAATAAACAGACAACCTCCCAAACCATCTGCCATCAGGTCTGTTCCTTCTGGAAGTAATTCCGGGCGGAAGGGCAATAAACCTCCGTCATACCAATACACATCCATTTCCGGTAGATTTAAATTTTCCAATGGTTTTCTGGCAGGAAAATGAAACTTAACTTGTTCGGATTGCGGTGCACTTTCAGTATTCATGGGAGAAGAATGTCCTTCTATGCTGCTGGGATAACCCAAATTCAAGGCTGCATAAACCGGATCCAGCACATGGCAGGCCATGTCTCCAAAAGCTCCGGTACCAAAATCCCACCAGCCCCGCCAATTCCAGGGGGTGTATATTTCATGATAGGGTCTATAGGGGGCCGGGCCAAGAAAAAGGTCCCAATTCAATGTTTTGGGTGGGGCAATGGTGTCCTTTGGCCTTTCCAGTCCCTGAGGCCAAATGGGTCTGTCCGTCCAGGCATGTACCTCCCTGACCTCTCCGATTTCGCCAGTCTGTATCCATTCAATTACCTCTTTGGCATCAATCCCGGAATTCCCCTGATTGCCCATCTGAGTGGCCACCTGGCGTTGACCGGCAAGGTCTGTCAGCAACCTGGATTCATAAATGGAATGGGTAAGTGGCTTTTGGCAATAAACATGTTTGTCCATGCGCAGTGCTGTGGCTGCAATAAGGGCATGGGTATGGTCCGGGGTGGCTACCATTACGGCATCAATGTCCTTTCCCATGGTATCCAACATTTCCCGCCAGTCTTCAAACCTTTTGGCTTGGGGGAAATCCTCAAAGCATGGTTTGGCATAATCCCAGTCCACATCGCATAAAGCCACTATGTTTTCTGATTTCATGGCGTTCAGATTGGGTCTTCCCTTTCCGCCTACCCCCACACCGGCAATATTGAGTTTATCGCTGGGCGTGACATGTCCTAATCCGCTCACCACATGGGAAGGGACAATGTAAAAGCCGGCGGCACCGGTGACACTTTTTTTCAGGAAACTTCTTCTGTTGCTATTGTCCATTTGGGGATATTGCTTTATCAATTCAAACCTCTTTATAAATGACCCTTTAACAAAGGCAATACCGATCAATCAGGGACCACTTCCACACACTCCACCCAATGTTTGGCTTTCCGGCCTGTAAAATGATCAATCTGGTGACGGCAACTGAAGCCGCAAGCGGCCAAAGTTGCATCGGGGGGTGATTGGGCTATCGCCGGAAAAAGAATTTCCCGGCCTATTTTCTCAGATATTTCGTAATGCTCCTTTTCGTAACCAAAAGATCCTGCCATCCCACAGCATCCGGAAGGGATCTCCGAAAAGGTTTCCTGATCAAGCAGCGCCTTTTTCATGGCTTGTGTACCATAAAGTGCTTTTTGATGGCAATGGCCATGCACCCATAATTGATCCGTTTTAGCTTTAAGTTTGACGGTCAGGTTACCCTCATCCATTTCCCTGGCCAGAAAAACGTCAATCATTAGCACATGGGTTTTCATTTTTTGTGCCAGGTTGTCATCTTCCAGCAGATCCGGGAAATCATCATTCAGGGCAGAAGCACAGCTGGGTTCACACACAATGATATCCAGTCCCTGATCGATATAGGATACTAACCCACTCAGGGTAGTCAGCCCATCCCGCTTCGCTTCACGAAGAAATCCATGGGATATCTTCGGTCGTTGGCAACACCCCACGTTTGCCATAATTACTTCATACCCACAATCATTGAGTAACTTTACAGCTGCAATACCCACTGCAGGTTCGTGGTAATTTAAATAGGTATCTGCGAATAAAACCACTTTTTTATCCGACTTGAATTGCATTTTTTTGTTCTTATTATACCATTTAAAAAAGGGTTCAGGGGCATAGGCCGGAAGCTTTCGCCTTTGGTCAATGCCGGCAATTTTTTCCAGGCTTTTTCTGAAAAGGCTTGAAGATTGAATGGCATTGATAGGGGAAGCCAGAAAACCTGAAAATTTACTGGCCATCACAGGGGCATTTTTGATCATTTTATCCCTTAAACGGGCTCCATTCTTGTCAAAATAAATTTGCATGACATCGCTTTTCATTTTCGCCATGTCCACATTGCTGGGACATTCGGACTTGCAGGCTTTGCAGCTGAGACAGAGAGCCAAAGTTTCCTGTAGTCTTTCGCTTTCCAGTCCATTTTCATCCAGCTGCCCGGACATGGCCATTCTCAGGGCATTGGCCCTTCCACGGGTGGAGTGTTCTTCATCCCGGGTGGCTTTAAAACTGGGACACATGGTGCCTCCGATTAATTTCCTGCATTCTCCGACTCCTGTACACATGTGTACTGATTCCTGAAAGCTTTGTTCGGTTTGGTACCTGAAATGGGTGTTTACGTTTCGATCCTTATAAGCCGTACCATACCTTAAATTATGTTCTATGCTTTGTGCCTTCACAATCTTTCCTGGATTCATCAGGTTTTCCGGGTCAAAAAGTTGTTTTACCTGAATAAATGCCTGGTATATTTCTTTACCGAAAAACCGTTCATTAAAGGCACTTCTCACCAGTCCATCCCCATGCTCCCCACTCCATGAGCCCCCATACTCCATGACCAGGTCGAAGGTTTCTTCTGCGATAGCCTTTAGTCGTTGGATATCTGCTTCCTGCCTTAAATCCAAAATAGGGCGAACATGAATGACGCCTACACTAACATGGGCGTACATGGCGACATCTGTCCCATGCTTTTTGCAAATTTGGAGGGTACGGTCGATGTATTCTTTCAGGTGCTCTGTAGGAATGCCGGCATCTTCGATAAAGGGCAGGGGTTTCTTTTTACCTTTGATTCCCAACATCAAGCCCAGCCCTTTTTTCCTGACTACCCAGACATCTTCGTATGCCGGACCTTGAGGAAATAGGGGATAGGCATAGCCCAATCCTTGTTCCTGCAAATCTTTTATCATTGCAGTAGGCCGATCCATTACATCCTTCACGCTTTCTCCATAAAATTCTACAATCAGAATTGCTTCCGGATTTCCACTGATGAAATGGCAATGCCTGCTGGTAGTGAGGTTTTCCCGACTCAGGTCTACTACTATTTTATCCAGAATTTCTACCGCAGAAGGCTTGTATTTGAGAATTGGGGTGACGGATCCGACCGCATCCAGCACAGCCGAAAAATGAACCACACAGACAGATTTAAATTTCGGGAGAGGTTCCAGGTTAAGGGTCAGTTCCAGGGTCGTAGCCAGTGTTCCTTCACTGCCAGTGATCAGCTTGGCCAGGTTCCATTGATCCGTATACACAAACTCATCCAGGTTATATCCCCCCACCCGGCGCATCACTTTGGGAAACTTTTCCTTGATTAAATCCTTTTGCTGATCTATGATTTGCTTGAATTCCTTATAAATTTCTCCTTCTCTTGAAGGTTGTGCGGTGATTTGCTGATAGGTTTCAGGATCGGTATTTTTTAAATGCAACACACTTCCATCTGCCAGCAAAACTTTGGCAGCGATGATATGGTCTACCGTTTTGCCATAAATGATACTTTTGGTACCGGATGAATTATTGCCAACCATGCCACCAACATTGGCACGGCTGGAGGTGGCAGGGTCTACTGGGAAATGTAAACCCATTGGTGCCAATTCTTCATTCAACACATCCCGGACCTTGCCCGGTTGAACCCTTACCCAGCCTTCTTCCTGATTGATTTCCAGGGTTTGGTTCATGTATTTGGAAAAATCCAGGATGATGGAATGGCCCACCGTCTGTCCAGCTAAACTGGTTCCGGCACCACGGGGTAGAATGCTGAACTTCTTTTCTCTGGCCCAGGCAACCGTCATCCTTACATCATCCTCATCTTTGGGAAGGATTACCGCCAAAGGCCTGATCTGGTAGATGCTGGCATCTGTGGCATAAATGCCCAGGCTAACAGCATCCGTCAATACATCTCCTTGTAATTGAGCCGTCAGCGTTGATAAATCCGGCCTGGTTTTTATTTCGGGTACTTGCATGGAAGGTTATTGTCAATTTGTTCAAAGATATTATTTTTTGTGGATTGATAACAAATACAAATATTTTTATCCAGGGTCTTTGTCCCTTTGATAAAAAAATTGTTTGAACTTGAAAAGACATATCGTATTTTGGGACTTAATACGTAAAATGAAGGGTATTTGACACCCATAAACGAGATCAAAACCATGAATATTAAGAACGATAACCGCCGTAAATTTTTAAAATCAACCGGTACTGCAGTAGTAGGCAGTTCCCTCTTGCCCTTTGGCTTAAGTATTTCACCTGCTCAGGCAGCACGAAGGGAACCGCTTAAAGTGGGACTTATTGGTTGTGGGGGTCGGGGTACAGGCGCAGCAGCCCAGGCACTAAAAGCTGATAAAGACGCAGTTTTGACCTGTATGGGAGACATATTCTCTGATTATTTGGAAGAGTCTTTCCAGTCTCTCAAGAAAATAAATCCCGAGCAGGTAAAAGTCGATGGAGCACATAAATTTGTGGGCTTTGATGCCTATCAAAAGGTTTTGGATGCTGGAGTGGATGTGGTGATTCTGACCACACCACCGGCTTTCAGGCCTGCACATTTCAAAGCTGCGGTAGATGCAGGAAAGCATGTCTTTTGTGAAAAACCTGTAGCGGTGGATGCGCCGGGGGTCAGGAGTGTTTTGGAAACTGCCAGAAAGGCCAAAGAAAAAGGGCTCTCTGTGGTATCCGGGTTTACCTTCAGGTATGATTTTCCCAAAAGGGCTTTGTTTAGCCGGATACTGGATGGCGAAATAGGGGATGTGACCACCGTATTTACCGCCAGAAACGGTGGGGGGCTCTGGTACAAACCCAGGCAGGATAACTGGACCGAGATGGAATACCAACTGAGAAACTGGTATTATTATGACTGGTTATCCGGAGATTATATTGTGGAAATGATGGTGCACAGTCTGGATATGATGTCCTGGGCGCTGGGTGACCGGCTGCCTATACGGGCCACAGGAACAGGAGGAAGGCAATCCCGAACGGAGGAACAATGGGGAAATATTTATGACCATTTTGCTATCGAATACGAGTACGAGAACAATATCAAAGGGGTTCATTTTAGCCGGCAGCAAAAAGGTTGTTCCAATACCAATAAAGTGGACATTGCCGGTACAGAAGGATTTGCTTCGGTGGACATAGGAAAAAGGGTTCATGCCACCATGGGTGCCAATCGATGGGATTACGATGGGGAATACAATAACCCCTATGAAACCCAGCACGAAGAGCTTTTTGCTTCCATCCGTGCAGGACAACCCATGAACGAGGGAGAATTAATGGCCAATAGTACCATGTTGGCTGTATTAGGGCGTATGGTAGGGTATAGTGGTCAAACCCTTACCTGGGAAGAAGCCATGAACAGTGAGCATAAACTCGGGCCTGCTGCAGAGGATTACCGCTGGGATCTGGTGGTAGATGTGCCTCCGGCAGCTGTACCGGGAGTGACCAAAGTCGTATAATTAATAAACCATAATAGACCTTTATTTTATGAGGAAATCCGGAAATTTAAGTGCCCTACTGCTAATTTATTTTTTTTCATGGTCTGGATCAGCTGCCCAGGATTATTTATTCGAATTCGGAAAAGAGCAGGATCTGAATGCTTTGGTCCAGGGTAAAAGCAGTGATGAAAACCCAATGAAATGGTTTGATGTAAATACAGGAGAGGATACCTGGAGATTTGAGGGAGATGAACTGGTCTGTGAGGGCCTTCCCATCGGTGTGATCCGGTCTGAAAAGCAATATGAAAATTTCATCATGTATGTAGAATGGAAGCACATGGAAGCCGGAGGTAATTCAGGTAGCTTTGTTTGGTCTTCTGCTGTACCTGGAGATAACCGACTCCCGGATGGGGTAGAAGTTCAAATGCTTGAATTGGATTGGGTCAACCAAAACAAAAAGGAAGATGGAGAATTGCCACCCATCGCCTATGTGCATGGTGAGCTTTTTGGAGTTGGTGGGGTGGAGACCATTCCTGACAATCCCAGAGGAACACGAAGCAAGTCTATTGAAAACCGCTGCTTGGGTAAAGGGGAGTGGAATACCTATGTGGTAGTTTGTGTAGATGGGGTCATTAAGTTGTCTGTCAATGGTAAATTTGTAAATGGGATCCGGCAATCTAGCCAGAAAAAAGGATACATCTGTTTGGAATCTGAGGGGGCACCCATTCATTTTAGAAACCTGACCGTAACCTCTCTGCCTCCGGGCGTTACTTCTGCCGAGCAGATTGCTCCGCTATTGTCTAATCCTTAATGTTTGACTGTAACGATGGTGAAAGATTTATCTGAATTCCATGAATTGCTGACGGATTTGTTCGATTGGCCAAAAAATCAAGGTGAATGGGAAAAATACAGACTTAGCCCTGAGCAAGTTGAGTTTTTTAAAGAGAATGGATATTTGTCTCACATCAAGCTCCTGGAAACCTGGCAGGTAGACAAGTTGAACGAAGAGTTAGAAGTATTGACTGATCCTGAGCACCCTGGTAACGAGCTGTTTTACGAGTTCAAGTCCAATGAATCCAATGATCCCAATAAGGTTTTGTTTCATTCATTGGGTCATTGGAGGATTCAGGAGGGATTTCACGATATTTTATGGAACCCGGCATTTGTCATGGCAGCGAGCCAGTTACTTGAAGAAAAATCCGTCAGGTTCTGGCATGATCAGTTGTTTTGTAAGCCGGCCAGGCACGGTGGAGTAGTGGCCTGGCACCAGGACTACTCTTACTGGACCCGTTCTGTTCCCATGCAACACCTGACCTGTTGGGTGGGTTTGGATGATGCCGATACCCAAAATGGCTGCATGCATTATGTTCCCGGGAGTCACCGCTGGGGTTTGCTGGATAAACCTGAATTAGCGGGAGACATGGAAGGATTGATGGATTACCTCAGCGAAGCGCAAAAGAAGGAATTTCAACCCATACCCATTGAAATGAAAAAGGGCTTTGGAACCTTCCATCATCCCCTGATGGTTCATGGCTCCTTTGAAAACAAGTCGGATAGATCCAGGCGGGCTTTTGTACTGAATGTCTTTGCCGATGGAACTCAATCCAATACACAGGAGGAATTATTATCAGGTGTGCCGGTCTTTCCTCCAGGTGCAAAATTAAAAGGCCGGTTTTTTCCACTTTTATTAGATAGGGAAAAGGTTTTTTCAATGGTTTAAGGCTGCTATGCAAATTCATTTGAAAAAGATGAAGCCATTATGGTTTTGGATGCTTGGATTGGTATTGATTTTTTTGGTCTGGGCAAGTTTGTACCTCTTTAAATCCCAACCTGAAAGCTTGGCCGGTATTACGGTTCCCGAAGGATTTATTGTAGAAGAAGCCACCCTTGATGGTTTGGTAAAATATCCCATGTTTGCCGTTTTTGATGATCAGGGGAAATTGTTTGTGATGGAATCAAGCGGGCAAACGGAAAGCACGGATGACATCCTGGAAAAACCCGACTTCCGGATTTTGTTATTGGAAGATAAAGATGGAGATGGTGTTTTTGACCATAGAACCATTTTTGCAGATAGTTTACCTTTTCCCATGGGAGGAGTTTACCTGGATGGAAGCCTCATTGTGACCCTTTCTCCGGATCTGGTAAAGTTTACGGATACAGATGGAGATGGAATGGCAGATGACAAGGAAGTGTTACTTTCTGGCTGGTCACTCAACCACAATGCAGCGATTCTCAGCGGACCATTTTTGGGGCCTGACGGTTGGCTATATCTGGCAGATGCCAGGCGGGGATTTGATATTTTAAGCAAAGAATTTGTTCATTTTAAAGGTAAGGGAGCCAGAATCTGGCGCTGTTTGCCCAATGGTAGCCAGCTACAACAATTTGCAGGAGGAGGATTTGATAACGCCATTGAATTGGCCTTTACGCCTTCAGGAGAAGTGTTGGGTACCATGACCTACTTTACCGACCCCAGTGGGGGGTTCAGGGATGCCTTGATGCATTGGGTGGAAGATGGGGTTTATCCCAAGCCACATCCGGTGATTCAGGAGGATAACCTGGTCAGAACCGGGGAATTGATGCCTGTCATGCACCAGATGGCCAGGGTTTCCCCTTCCGGCTTGATGCGGTATCAGGGCTCCCGGTGGACTCCTGATTTTGATGGAGATCTCTTTCATGCAGAGTTTAATACCGGAAGGATTGTTCAGACCAAATTGACCACTCAGGGCGCCAGTTTCAATACCGAAAGTTTTCATTTCCTGACTTCTCAACGCCCCGATTTTCACCCTACAGATGTTTTACAAGAGCCGGACGGCAATCTTTTGCTTGTGAATACAGGTGGTTGGTTCATTGCAGGCTGTCCATTGAGCCGTACAGCCAAGCCGGAAACTGTCGGCGGCATCTACAGAATCAAAAAATTGTCTGCTAAAGGGGAGGCAAAAGACCTCTGGGGAAAAAATATCCCCTGGGAAAACCTGACTATGGGGCAATTAGCCGGACTGTTAGAAGATCCCCGATCCAGGGTTGCCGAAAAGGCCGGAGAATACCTGCTTCAGGAGCCGCTGTTGGCCATTCCTTACCTGAACAGCCTAATGAAGGAGCATCCTGATGCGCAGGTCCGTACAAAAGCGGTTTTTTTATTGTTCAGAACCCAAAATCCAAGAGCATGGAATCAAATATTAACCGGATTGAATGACGAAAGTGATCTGGTAAAAACAGCTGCAGCACGGGTGCTGGGTATGGCAGAAGTGAATATAGCGGTGGATGCACTTCTGGCAGTTTTGGCCAATAAGCCGCCCCTACCACTTGCCAGGCAAGTAGCCACAGCCCTGGGGCAAATAGCATCTCCGAATGCCACATTGCCTCTTCTGGAGGCACTGGAGAGTCAACCTTATGACCGGTATTTCGAACATGCGGTTATTTTCGCTTTGATTCAGATGAAAAATGAAGAGCAACTCCTGAACTTTTTGGAGACTAATGGCTTCAATAGGGCTGCTTTGATCGCTTTGGATCAAAAGGGGTCTGATAAATTAAAAGAAAAGGAAATTGCACCTTACCTGATGGCCAGGGACAGTGTAGAACAGCAAACTGCGAGTTGGATTTTAAAGAACCATCCGGAATGGGACCAATCATTTATGGGTGTTTTGAATGCCTGCCTGGATAACGGGACCTGCAAGGAATCGGCAGTGATGGATTTATGGCCAGGTTTTATCAACCATTCATCGGTACAGGCATTTCTTACCAATCAATTGAAACAGACAACGGATGAGAAAAGGCTATGGTTAATTAACATGCTTCAGGCCCATCCTCCAAGGGATCTCACACCGGCTTTAAAAGAAAGCCTGCCTGGATTGATGAAAAATAATGGCACCGCTATCAAAGAAGCAGTTATTCAGCTTATTGTTGACCTGGACCTCTCCGACTTTAATCCATTATTGACCGATTTGGCCCACTCAGACTCCTTGGAAACATCCCTCCGTTTAAAGGCATACCAATCATTGATCGGTGATGGAGACAAGGTAAGCGATGAGGAATTTGAATGGATAGTCCGGCAGTTCTTGACCGAGGATCATCAGCATACCTGGCATTTGTCTGCCAGCCTTGTCAGAAACCTGAATGTGTCTGCCCCAAGGTTGGAATGGATCATCAGGGAAATTCTTCCACAGGTTTCTCATGGGAGCATATATTACCTGTTGGAAAGCCTTCCGGAAATTAATGATCCGGAACTTTTGCAAGCCTTGGAGCGAAACCTGCTGGACAGGAAAGCAATTTGGGACAAGCTTTCCATAGGCCTGGTAAAGGAAATTTTTCGGGAGGATGGTAAAATCCTGCTGGATAGTCTGACCCAGCAGCAAGACGAAAGGCTGGCACATTTAGATAGCCTATCGATGGAACTTTTGCCTGCTGATGTAGATAGGGGTAGGGAAATATTCTTTGGAAAAGGGACTTGCGGAAGCTGTCACGCAGTAGCAGGAAGGGGAGGGGTTTTCGGTCCTGACCTTACCAATATCGGAGAAATCCGGAGCCGGCATGATATTTTAGAAGCGATACTCTATCCAAATGTAAGTTTTGCCAGAGAATTTGAAACCATTGCTTTAAAGACAGAAAGTCAAAGCTTTCTTGGAATAGTTAAAGGTTTGGAAGAAGGCCGGTATGCCTTGGCCGTGGGACCTGGAATTGTACGCCAAATAGATGAAGATGAGGTTGTAGAAATGGCTGCTTCCAGCCAATCCCTGATGCCTGCAGGCCTGGAACAAGGGTTGGAATTGCAGGAATTGAGTGATTTAATGTTTTATTTGGAATCTTTGCCTGATGGTTTATACCATAACGAATAAATTGCCTTGCCTTTACCGCATTTAGGTTTCTGTCACCTGTTTTTTTCAAAAGTGGTTAGCAGGAATAAACCGGATTCATTCTCCCGGAGAAAGAATTGTCGGGAAGTTCCTCTGGTTAAAAGAAAATTTTCTAAATTGGACTAAATGTATTAAATAACAGGAAAATTAAATTAATAAAAAAATAATAAGCATGACCCAAGAAAAAATAAAAATCTTAGTAGTCGGCTGTGGCAATATGGGAGCTTCCCATGCACTGGCCTATCACCAACTTGATGGATATGAGATTGTTGGCCTGGTATCGGGAGGAAAAACAAAGGAGGTACTTAATGAAAAACTAGGGGGAGGCTATGCGCTTTATGATGATTACTACAAAGCTATGGATGCTACCAATCCGGATGCGGTGAGTATTTCTACATATCCGGATACGCATGAAACCTTTGCTGTTGATGCTTTTGAAAGAGGTTGCCATGTATTTGTGGAAAAACCTCTGGCAGATACAGTGGAAGGAGCCAGAAGGGTAGTCAATGCGGCCCGTAAAAACAATAAAAAACTGGTAGTGGGCTATATTCTGCGGCATCACCCATCCTGGGAAAAATTCATTGAAATGAGTCAGAAGCTGGGGAAGCCCTTGGTGATGCGCATGAATTTGAACCAGCAAAGTGAAGATAAAATGTGGACCTTGCACCGAAATCTCATGAAAAGTCTAAGCCCCATAGTAGATTGTGGGGTACACTACATTGATGTAATGTGCCAAATGACCCGGTCAAAACCCGTGCAGGTATATGCCATAGGGGCCAGGTTGACGGAAGAAATTCCAGCGGGTAATTACAATTATGGCAACTTGCAGATTAGGTTTGAAGATGGATCTGTCGGCTGGTATGAGGCTGGTTGGGGACCCATGATCAGTGAAACGGCGTTTTTTATCAAGGATGTTTTTGGCCCGGCAGGCTCTGTATCTATTGTAGCCAAAGAAGCAGGGGGAAGTGGAAAATCAGACAGCATCGAAGCCCATACCAAGACAGAGTCTTTATTGTATCACCGCTCTGAACTGGACAAGGATGAAAAATTTGCTCATGAAGATGAATGGGTTGATTTAACAGATGAGCCGGACCACAATGCTTTGTGTAAACGGGAACAGGAATATTTTCTTCAGTCTATCCATGAAGATACTGATTTGAGTAACCACATGGAAGATGCCGTCAACAGCCTGCGAATTGCTTTTGCATGTGATGAGTCGGTCAGGACAGGCAAGGTGGTGCCTTTGTAAATGGGCTCCCGATCATTTACTTCATTTTCTAATCAAATTTTTGATTTATTCTTTTATAATGGAATGGTATGACAGAAGAATTTAAGCCTGAGCATTTTCAGGTTGGCATCATTGGACTTGGCTTGATGGGCAGTAGTATCGCAGCTTGCATGTTGATGGCCGGGCACCCGGTAGTTGGTGTTGAGCTGCTGCCTGAGGCCCTGGAGGCAGGTAAACAAAGGGTAAGGAATCATTTCAAATTGGCCGCTGAAAAAGGGTTGATTCAGGATGATGTAGCGGATTATCTTAAAAACTTTTCTGTTTCAGGGGATTTAAAGGCCTTGGGCAAGAGTCAGCTGATCATTGAGTCAATTAAAGAAGATAAAAAATTAAAAGCGGGTATATTTCAGGAATTGGATGGAATTGTAAGTAAAGAAACCCTCATTACTACCAATACCTCGGCCATTCCGATTACAGCCTTGCAGCAGTATGTCAGCAACCCTGGCAGGTTTTTTGGTTTACATTGGATGGAACCTGCTTATACTACCCGGTTTTTGGAAGTAATCTGTGGTGAAAAAAGTGACCTTGAAAAAGCACAATTTCTTTATGATTTGGGTGAACTGTGGCAAAAGGAAACAGTATTGGTTAAAAAAGATCTTCCGGGATTTATTGCCAATAGGTTAATGTATGCCATGTACCGGGAGGCCATGCACCTGGTGGATGGGGATTATGCTACAGTAGAAGACGTGGACAGGGCTTGCAGAAATGTAGCGGGGTATTTTCTGCCCATGATGGGTGTATTTCGCTGGATGGACTTTACCGGCATTGGCAGCTACAGGGAGGTAATGAAGGACCTGTTTCCTACCCTGAACAACGATGCTACTCCTGGCAAGGTAATCAATGATATTGTAGATGCGGGAGGAAAAGGAATTTTTAATGGGCATGGGTTTTATGAGTATACCCCTGAGGAGCGGGAAGTCTGGCAGGAGTTATACAATGAGTTTTCCTATGAAATAAGAGAACTTACCCTGAAGTATCCTGCAGACATTATCCAAAAGAAATTGGAGGAAAAAAAGGCCTTGCAGGCATCAGGGCGCGCAAAGAAAAATCAGGAAGATAAAAGTTAATGCAAGGCAGGCTTGATGGGTAGGTTTTTGATTACTTCTCCTTCAAAATCCATCATTTGGTGCAAGCGATCGTAAACGGTTTTTTCATCAAAATATTCCAGCGCCAGTTCTACATAAATGTTGCCATGTTTGGCTTCTGAGGTCCATAGGTTTTTGTAAAATTTCTTCAAACTCTCATCGCCCTGGGCTTCAGAGACCATTCTAAACCTTTCACATCCCCTGCATTCCACAATTGAGCCCAAAAGCATGCGTGAAAGAAACCTGCTTTCGGGAGTTCCTCCATGAGTCAATGGCATCAATTGCCGGATATATGGATCCTCTTTCATTTCTTTATTCAAGGCAACTTTTCTTTGCTGCATGAGTTCAAAAACCTGTTGGAAGTGTTCCAGTTCTTCTATGGCCGTCTCGATCATATCCGGAATGATTTTCTCCCTGTCTGGATATTTGGCTATCAAAGAAGTAGCCATGGCAGAGGCCTTTCTTTCGCAATCTGCATGGTCCTGAAGAAAGGCGTTAAAATCACCCATGACGGCATCCAACCAGGCTTGGGAAGAGGAAACTGTAAGGTCTATGGAGTATTTCATAATGGGAAAATGGAAATTATGCAATCAAAGAAAACAAATGTAGTATTTCTTTTTCATTTTTGTAGTTCCTGAGCTATACCCGACCAAATCCATGCAGGAAATAATCAAAACCTACACCAATCGATTTCAGGTAAAACCACCCTTTTTCCAGGATGTACCTGCTGTGGACCTATGCCTGGTAGTCGTCATACCCGCCTTTAATGAACCAGATATACGCAGTACCCTCGATTCTTTACAACATTGTAAATGTCCGGAGGGCACTGTTGAAGTCATCATCGTAATCAATGCAGCGGTCGGTGCAAATCCATCCATTATGGAAACAAACCAGCAGTCGGTTGACCAAATTGAATCCTGGAAAAGCAGGCAAGAACAAGGATTCCTGCAGATAAGAATCATACGGGAAGAAAGACTGGCTGCCAACAAGGCAGGAGCAGGTTGGGCGAGAAAAATAGGGATGGATGAAGCCCTGAGACGTTGGGGCTTGCTGGGCAGGGACGGTCCTATCCTGTGTCTGGATGCTGATTGTGAAGTTTCTCCGGATTATTTTCAGGCGGCGCAAAGAGAATTCAACAGTCCTTCCATCAATTTGGCCCATTTCCAGTTTGAACACAGGTATGAATTGGAACCGGACCAGCAGCTTAAAATGGGAATAATTCAATATGAACTGCACCTCCGTTGCTATATCCAAGGCCTGAAATGGGCTGGTTATCCATTCGCCTGTCATACGGTGGGCTCTTGCATGGCGGTAAAAGCTGCTGCCTACGCCAGGGCGGGAGGGATGAATAGAAGAAAGGCAGGAGAAGATTTTTACTTCATGCATAAATTACTTCCGGTGAATGAATTCACCTATTTAGCTGCCACAGTTTACCCTTCCTGCAGGGTGTCAGATCGGGTTCCTTTTGGTACGGGTAGGGCTCAGTTGGAGTATATGGCCGCCCGGATGCCTGAAAAGCTAAGTTATCATCCGGATATTTACCGTAGTCTGCAAGCCTTTTTTTTGCAGGTTCCGTTGCTTTACTCCCATCAGCCAGGAGCATTACCGCTTCCAAAACCCATTTTGGAATTCCTTCGTGGCGTCAATTTTGAAATGCAGGTTTCGGAAATAAAAAGGCAATCCAATGGCGAATCTGCCTTTTTCAAAAGGTTTTGGCAGTGGATGGATGGATTTATGGTGCTAAAGTTGACACACCACTTAAGGGACAACTATTTCCCTTCCATTCCGGTCCAATTGGCAGGTATGGAGCTATTATCCATGATTTCGGGTCAGGCAGCAAAAAGTGGTTTACCGGATTTGCTGGAAGCATTTAGAAATTTAGACCAGCTTTAATCCTCCAGAGGATAAACCATTAATGAGATTTGCTGGTCTTTTTCCAGTTCAATTTCAATTCCTTCCAATAATTCCTTTCCGGTATACCTGTTCCTGGTTTGCCCTGAAGGAAAGTTGACCTGGTATTTTTTATCCGTGGAAATGGTAAACCATTCCGGGAATTGATTGATTCTGGGGTAGTCCAATGGTAACTGAAAAATCTTTTGGTGTCTTTGCACATCAAAATTGATTTTTCCCTTCCAGGGTTCTTCACTGAGCAGTGTGATCAGTATACCATTATCTTTTGGAATGGCCCCCATATACAACTGCTTGTTCCATGGATGGGCAGTGACTCCCTGGCTTTTCCAAAGACAATACATCAGGGTAGTCCTGGCAAAGTTCCCGTCTCCATGCCAACCTTCGATGATGCCATTTTCACGGTAGGCTGCCGTGCCGCTTCTGTGGGCTGAATCCTGAAGGGACCACATGTGTTGGGTTTGGCTGTCAATCCAGGCAGCAGTCTGACTGCTTTTTTCCCTGTTATACAAGTTGAGGGCGGATTCTATAGCATCTGCATAGCCATCTGCGCTTCCCCTTTCCCAATCGAAATACTCGTATTGATCCAAATTCCCGAGCGCTTTTAAAACAGCCGTTCTGTATGCCTCGTTTTGGTCCAATAAATACACACCATAATAGGCATTGAAGGTATAGCCAAAGGTATCGGCAATGCCTTCATCCAGAATTTCCCCGGTTTGAGGGTTTATTTGATTGTAAAAAAGCCCATGGCTGTTGGTACCTACTTCCAATATGCGATCCAGCATGCGATAAATGGCCGGCTGGTAGGCTGATTTCTTATCCTCTGCTGCGAAAGCACTTGTAATGTACAATTCACATAATCCTGAAACAATCTCACATCCATGATCCCGAAGTCGCAATACCTCAAAATCATCTGTAGGATGCTGCTGGCCAAGTAAATAATAGTCCCCTAGTCGTGTGGCCCATTCCAGGTATTTTTTATCACCTGTCATCCAGTATACCCTGGAAAGCACTTGCAACAATTCACCATTAACTTCTACATTCAATGAGGGAATCAGGCCAAAAGGAGTTTCGTATTCGGCATGCTTCCAGATATCATCCACCAGACCGATCATCCGGTCCGACCAGGCAGTTTTTCCAATGTATTCTGTGAGGGGTAATAATCCGTCTTTCACATACTCTGAGGCTCCGAAAATAAGGTCATCTTTATTTAAGGTTTCCTGTTCGAACCCTTGTTTCGAAAAAGAATAAGTATCTGGAAGCCTGTCCAATCTATTCGTTACCTTTATTTCGGTTTCCAGTATTTGCTTCATTTGGCCTTGGTACAAGTCACTGTCCAGTAGGGCTGCAGTCATAACCATGAAGGGATAATTGTCAGCTGCAGCGTCTTTGGCATTCCAGATATCCTGGCTATCCCCCAGATTCCGAGGGATCAGACCGGTTTCAGGATCGGCATAAGCCAACCAGTCTTTGACAAAATTCAGGCTTCTACTATATCCTTCATGGGCCAGGTAGCCATTTTCCATGGCTTTTGATACCTCTTCCTTTGCAGGAGGATCTATTTTCTCCTTGCAGGATCCCAGATACCATCCTATCAGGAAAAAAGCAAATAAAAACCATAGACGGGGAAAGGCTGAATGGCGGAGGTATTTCATATTGGGTTTATTGTAAGATGAGTCCTTTTTCGAAATTGGCCCGAATGATTTGATGTGGAACAGATTGGCTTACGAAATAGGTGCCTGAAAAACTTTCTTCGTAGCTCTCGGCAAATAAAGAATTGGTCAAACCGTTGAATTGAACTTTAAGCTTGTACGCAGGCTTGCCCTGATACGTCAGGCTTTCCTCAACCTGGACCCAGGCATGAATGTAATTAGGCTTGATCAGAAGTCTTTCCTGTCCTTCTGGCTGAGCATAATTCACTGTGGATGTGGGAGTAACGTCAAAAAATGCCAAATCTGTTTTAAATCCTGCTGTTAAAGGAAGCTGGCTAAGGGTACCATAGAATTGATAAATATCAATCAAACCTGCATTGGGTATTTTCAATGTTTGCACGCCCTGAGCTTCATTTGATGCGGTTATGGTGATGCTGTCACTTTCGTACGCAATCACTATTGCCGTATGGTTGAAATCAAATGACCTGGATTCCGGAAATCCGTCTTCTGTTTTTATATTTAATTCAACAGGAAGTAAATCCAGCCCATCTTCATTCAAGGCAGGTATAAAATCCCCAGATCCTGACGTCAGGGCATATTTTTCAGCCTCCCTAAAGCCACTGATGGTCTCGACCAAAAATGGCTCAAAATCGTCTGAAAGGGTGGCTTCAGTACCCAGGTTATTTGTTTCAAACAATTGTAAAATAGCTGTTTTGAGCTGAACGGTGTCGCTGGTCTCATCAAAATTTTTGAAAATTTCCATAAAACCGGCATTCATTTGTTCTACCTGTTTGTAGGAGAGCCTTTCAGTAAGGACTGGTTGGTTTTCCGGATTTTCCGGGGCCTTGTACCGGACAAGAATTCGCTGCAAACTGTCTTCGCTGTTTTCCTCCTGAAAATCAATGTTCCATATAGGTAAGTTTTCGAAGGAAAAGGAAAGGTCTTTTCCCCAGGAAACCTGATCCAGTTTTTCAGGATTATTTACAATTTTCATTTGATCGATGGTAGGCTGATTGCCTTCAAAGGCATTGTTTGACAAGGGTAAAAGGGTAGGGATTGGTTTGGGGTCGATTAATACAGAATTACTTGTATAGTTGGCTACTGGAGTCAGTTCACCAAGATCCAAAGAATGGATATCAAAAGGAGTAGTTTTGAAAAATGAATTTGAAAGCAGGTTTTCGGGATTCAGGGCGTATTTATGGATGGTTATGGTCTCTTCGGGTTTTCCTTCAATTTTGTAAATGTAAAAGGCCCCCCGGCGATCGGTGCCCTCATTGGTTGCAAAAATTCCTGGTTCCCCCTGATAATCCCGGATTAGGAATTCGAAGCTTTGGTTCATTGCTGTTCCCTCAGCCAACCCGGAACCTTTTAATAGGTTAGATGTAGGTATATAACTGATTTCTCCTGATGTAATAGGAATTGGACCCTCTTTAGTGAAAATTTGACCATCAAGATCATTTATCAAAGGAATGGGAACATCCTGTTGGTCAACATTTAAGTGGATGACAATTTGTTTTCCAGCCACTTGAGCGAAGGAAATGTTTCCTTTGACACTTACTTTGTTGTTTTCAATTTTATATAAAAATCCTTCATTTGATTCGGCGGAAGAAAAGTGAGCGTCTTCCAATAGGGGAATACATGAAGTGGGGTAAAAACTTTTTCTGTCAATGGTTCCTTTCCACTTTTCATCCACGTTCAGGGGTTTTTTTAGCACCAATTCATTCCAACGAATGATTGGCGTATTTAATGCCGTCAAAATGTCCGGAAGCAAGATGTAAATCCGTTCTTTTCCTCCTGGAAAGATGCGAATCTGGTTTAGAGGAATTTTGACCGTTTTTTCCTGGGAAGTAATTTCTAAAAAATTGCCGTTCGAATCAGGTGGGGCCAATGGTTCGGGACATGGCTGAGCACTGGCAGTAAGAACCACCAGAAAATATAATGCCAGGCTTAGCATCAGCACTATGGAGTATCTATCAGGCATATTTATCGGTTTAGGGTATACCAATAATCAAAACACCTTAATTTAGCATTATTTGATCAAATAAAAAATCTTCCTTAAAATCGAGACATGGACTTCCCCTGATAATAATAGAAGACAAACTTGTTCATCCTTTTCTGTACCTATTTCAGAGGGAACAAGCCAGACCAAAATTTCTTTTTTAATTCAGGAGATATTTGATAAAAAGGAGGTAGCCATGTGGGCAATTACTTACAGGGAATCCAACCAAAAACTTACTTTTTCCTGAAATAAATGACAATTTTGCCGGTCGTCCGCTATAAAGCTATTGCTCTCAAGGGATCCCAATACAGTATCTCTTTCATTAAAATCCTGGTATACCATGTTTCTGAAATTATTGTCATAGTCTTTTTTCCTCGAATTCAGGATTTGTTCTGATAACCATGACCTGAAAGAAATAGCAGCGACCAATAATTTTTTTAAATGTTGATCGGTAAATTCCTCCGGTTTAATTTCCTCAAGGGCCAAAATCAGGGATAAGGCATGTGTAGTTTTTGATTTTCCGTATGCTTGCCCCAGTTTTTGATACGCTTTGTGAAGGGCAGTCCAACTGCTGATTTGCCCTTTTTTTACCGAGGAGACAAGATTTTCCAGGTCAGTTTGCCGGATCATTTGTCCACCCACATTAATCCATGATTCCAGAGAACTGCTTTTGGATAAAAGCACCCGGATGTCCCTGGCGGACGGATATGAGTCTTGATTTGTATTTTCAAGGAGGCAATAAATGGGGTAATATTGAAGGATTTGGCGATAGATCCGGTAGGCTTGCCGAACTTTGATTAGCCGAACGTTTCTGTTGCTGTTTTCCCAACCTTTGGCGAAAATATCCAGGCGGTCAACAATAGGGTCTTCTGAGACAAGTAATTCCTTACCTTTCTGACGGACCATTGCACTGTCTGCGGAGGTGTTTGGGGGGTAATGTCTGAAATAGGCAAGACCACATAAATCTTCAAGTATTGGCAGGCTTTTAAAAACTTCCATCATACTATCCGGTCCCAAATAATGAAACTCCAGTTTTTGTATTGGGACGATCCGCTTGTCCCTGTCCTGGTATTTCCAGGCATTTCTAGCCAAAGCATACATGTTGTAAAGGAACCAATAGGCAGGCATGACGATCAATTCACTGTTGTGTACATCATTGCTGATGAGTGAAAAAGGCAAGGGGATGTCCATTTCCGCCGGGTAATCTCCCTTGGTAATCAGATTGAAAGTAGCAAAGCGTGAATTGTGCTTCAGGCTGACACACAATCCCGGCCAAAAACCCCTTCCGGCTATCAGCTCACCATCAGCTCCCCTTGAATTGTGGTTTGAACCTACCGTCGCTCCGGCTGCCATATTGCTTTGGCCTTGTACCAATGCGGCACAAAGAAATGAATTGTTGTGATGCTGCTCATGGGCAGGGAATATCAGGGAGTTCAATACCTCACAACAGGATATGGTGGCATTAGAACCCAGATAACTGTTGATCAGCCTTGCCCCATACTTCAATTGGGAGTGGGAAGCCATGAAAAACCGGACAGCTTTTACACCATAAAATACCGTACAACCCTCACTGACGATCCCATTTACCAGTTCGCAGCCTTCCCCGATTTGGGTCCCGGATTCTGGAGTCGAATGAATGGTCAGGTTTTTCAATTTGTTGGCTCCTTTGATATAGGCATCCGAACCAATCCATACATCCTTGATAATGAGTGTATTCTTAATGATGCAGCGGTCTCCCACCTTTCCGTAATAGCCTCTTTTATGGTCAAACGCTTTTTGGGTAAAATCAAGGAATTGGTTTTGCAAGGCCAAGTCTGCCCGGTACCTGGACCATAGCCAGGCATCTCCTGGCAACATACCGCTAAATGGGGCTACTTTGCGTCCTCCGTTTTCATTGCAAAGCTCCAACCAGATCCTGACTTCTTCTGTTTCCCCTTCCTTGACGATACCATTACCGAATTTGGCATGGCTGGTAGTTGCCATCTCATTGATATTCACCAGCACTACCTCATTTCCCAGGATGTAGTGTGACAGATAGTGGACATTATCGATGACCACATTGTCCCCAATATCGCAACTGATGATATGGCTGTTATAAATCCCAACAGGCATTCGGAGATTGTGGTACTCCAGAAAACAGGGTTCCAGTTTGCCGATACGTACCAGACCAAAAAACTTACAATTTTTCACGAGGTCAGGGTTAAAGGCATCAGCTACCAAAATTTTATTCCAATCGTCCGATTGGTTCCGGTTGCGAACGAGCAATTCGATTTCCTGGGCATTCAGATTCCTGTAGCTGGTTTCCGACCTGTTTTGCTTGTTTCTTAAATGGTATTCATCCTTTCCCTTGGGCAGAAATTGTTGGTCAATAAATTGATAGCCCAGGGCAGATAGGGGGTGCCGGGTGATTTTATTCATGGCTGTGTGTACAATTAAATTATTCTACAGTTACGGATTTGGCCAGGTTTCTGGGTTTGTCCACATCCAGGCCTTTGGCCAGACCAGTATAGTAGGCCAACAATTGCAAAGGGACTACACTCAATAGGGGAGCCAGGATTTCATCCGCAGCCGGTACCGCTATGGTTTCATCAGCAATCTCATGGAAAACACTGTCATTTTCAGTAATGATGGCCAAAACCTTCCCTTTTCTGGCTTTGATTTCCTGGGCATTACTGACCAGTTTTTCATGATAGCTGTCCCTGGTAGCTACAAAAACAATGGGTAGCCCCTCTTCTATCAGAGCTATAGGACCGTGTTTCATCTCAGCGGCGGGATATCCTTCCGCATGGATGTAACTGATTTCCTTAAGTTTTAAGGCACCTTCCAAAGCAATGGGAAAATTATAGCCTCTGCCCAAAAAGAGAAAATCTCTGGCATCCTTGTATTTCTCTGCCAGGACTTCAATTTCCTTTGCCTTTTTCAATACTTCGCTGATTTTTTCCGGAATTAAAGCGAGTTCATTGATTAAATGCAGGTACCGCTCTTTGGTGAGGGTGCCTTTGGAATAGCCCAGCTTTATGGCAATAAGATAAAGAACCGTTAGTTGGGCTGTAAAGGCTTTGGTGGAAGCTACCCCAATTTCTGGTCCGGCATGGGTGTAAGCCCCTGCCTGGGAAAGTCTGGCAATACTTGAGCCCACCACATTCACTACCCCGAAAATAAAAGCTCCCTGGTTTTTTGCATTTTCCAGAGCGACCAGGGTATCTGCTGTTTCCCCGCTTTGTGAAATGGCAATAATTACATCCCCTGGATGGATCACCGGGTTTCGGTACCTGAACTCTGAAGCATATTCCACTTCAACAGGAATGCGGCATAGCTCTTCAAAAACATACTCCGCCAAAAGCCCTGCATGCCAGGAGGTACCGCAGCCCACTAGAATGATGCGATTTGCTTCCTTCAAAATCCCCTCATGCTTGTCGATTCCTCCCATTCGAATGGTTCCTGCTTTCGGGTCAAGCCTTCCCCGCAAACAATCAAAAACAGCAGTAGGCTGTTCAAATATTTCTTTTAACATGAAATGTTCATATCCTCCTTTTTCTATGGCAGCCAACTCCATATCCAATTGGGTAATAAAAGGAGTTATGCGTTCGTTTCCAGGATTTTTTAATATGAGTTCATCCGGCTTTACGATGGCCATTTCATAATCATTGATATAGACCACCTCTTTGGTATATTCGATAATGGGCGAAGCATCTGAGGCCAGGAAATGCTCATTCTTTCCTATTCCTATTACCAACGGGCTTCCCTTTCTGGCAGCAATCAGAGTGTCTGGATGATCCTGATCCAGCAAAATGATGACATAGGCTCCTACGATCCGTTTTAAGGCAATCCTTACGGCTTCTTCCAGGCTTTCTGCATCGTTTTGGTAAATGTCATCAATAAAGTGAAGCAAGACCTCTGTATCAGTATCACTTTCGAAAACATATCCCTTGCTGATCAATTCCTTTTTGATGGGAGCAAAATTTTCTATGATACCATTGTGCACCATGGCCAGTTTTCCGGAGGAAGATCGGTGGGGATGAGCATTTCTATCAGAAGGTTCACCATGAGTGGCCCAACGGGTATGCCCTATACCTGCCCGGGCATGAAGGTTTTTGCCTACCAATGAAGCTTCAAGTTCAGCCACTTTCCCCTTTTTTTTATAAACCTGGACTGTCTTGTCCAGCAACGCCACGCCGGCACTGTCATAACCCCGGTATTCCAGTCTTTGAAGACCTTTTAGAATGATTGGATAAGCTTCTCGGGAACCAATATATGCAACGATACCACACATAAGAAAATATCAAAATATTATTTTATAAAAGTAATTTAGTATCTATGAGATCGAAATTTAATAAATAAAAAGTAATAAAAACAAATGCAACATTTGTCTGAATTGTTAAAAAAATGTAGAAAAGTAAATAGAAAAAATCTAAATTTTCTTTCCTGAAAAAAAGTTAATTTAAAAGTTTAAGTATGGGCTACAGCGGATCCCTAAAATTAATCTTGAAGCGGAGAATGATGCTTTTCCTTTAGGAATCCTTTCAGGCATGCTGAAAGTATTTTCTTTTTAAAATTTTGAAATTTTTTAGTTTCCGGATTGAAAGCGATTGACCCAGTTTTTGTACAGCTGGTGCAATTCTTCCAATTTTTCAGGATGGTCCGCAGCAAGGTTTTCTGCTTCGGTGACATCCTTTTCCAGGTTGACCAGATACAGTTTGTCTGCATCTCCAAAATTCAGGTTACCAGTGGGGTCGTTGGGATTACCTAACAATTTCCAGGAGTCCTTTCTTACGGCCCAGGGATGGTTTTTATTGTCAGGAAATCCGGTTGCCCAATACATGACATCATGCGGACTGGATTCCTTTTCGTTAAGAATCAGGGGCAACAAGCTTTTGCCATCAATTTGCTGATCAGTTTCCAGGTCGATTTCTGCCATTTCAGCCAATGTAGGTAACCAATCCACACTGTTTGCCCAATGGGTGCGGCTTTCATTTTGGGGAATCATAGCAGGGTAACTGATGATAGCAGGAACGCGTATACCTCCCTCCAGCATACTGAATTTGGCTCCATTGAAATCTCCTGCATCCCCTCCACCGAAAAAGGCCCTCTCTTCTACGCTGTGTCCATGGTCAGATTGGAAGACAATTATCGTGTTATCTAATTTTCCTGTGGCTGACAGGTGCTGGTAGACCTCTCCAATCAATTCATCCAGCGTAGAGACAAAGGCGGCATATTCTTTTCTGGGGCTTTCTAGTTCACTGTATTTTTCCAACCATTTTGGGTTTCCCTGATAGGGGTAATGGGGCATGTTGATAGCCCAAAAGGCAAAAAAGGGCTTTGGGTCATTTTCTTCGATAAAACCTTTCATTTCCGAAACCATCAGATCACCAAAAAACTGCCCGGGTCGGTAAACTTCCTGATTGTTTTGATAGAGGTCATGTAAATTGGGTCCACTCCAATAAAAAAAATGGGAATAATTATCTATGCAGCCCCTTTGGTGGCCAAAGAAATAATCAAAACCTTGTCCGTTAGGAAGCTTCTCCGGGGTATGGCCTAAATGCCACTTCCCGATCAGGCCTGTTCGGTAGCCATTGGCTTTAAATACCTCGGCAAGGGTGATTTCTGAAGAAGGCAAACCAGATTTTCCTTCAGGATCTACATGAGGAGGGGCTACATTTCCAAAAAGGCCGGCATTAAAATTGTATTTTCCCGTCAATAAGGCAGCACGGGAAGGAGAACAAACAGGGGCTCCTGCATAAAATTGGGTGAATTTAACGCCTTTTTCTGCCAACAAATCCAGATTAGGGGTCAGTATATCTGTTGAACCGTAACTGCCCAAATCTTTATACCCCTGATCATCCGTAAGGATAACCAACACATTTGGCTTTTCCTGGGCGTGAAGACTATGTGAAAGTATTCCGGTCAATAGCAATAGTGCTAAGATTAATTTCAACATTTTAAACTTTTTTTTATTTTAAGAATTAATTTAATCTTTATACAAAATAATATTAAGTTTACGATTAAACTTTTTTTCAAATGGAAAATGTAAATATATTCCTGATTCCAACTTCCGGTTTAGGGAATAGAATGAGGGCAATTTCTTCTTTTATATACTTCAAATCCCTGCTTAATGCTGATTTAAAGGTTATCTGGATCCCTGATAAAGGCTTAAATATTGGTTATCAGGAATTATTTCAGAAGAGTTCTGAATTCGAATTGTTAGCGCCTGAAGTTAAGTATAAATTTTTCATTAACCGTAAATCCCTTACCGAAAATAATTTTCCGGTTATCCGTTGGATTATGACCATTTACCATAATATTCTCTGTAAGGCGTTGGGGTTTGATTGTCTGTTAATGGATAAAGATGTCAAAAAAGGTGTCGATCACCTGAAAAAAATCTGTGCACGTAAGAAAAACATTCTGGTGATCACGGGAAATCAATGTTTGGACTACCAGGATGGGTTCCGCTTCTTTGTTCCAGCCCAGGAAGTCGCTTCCAAAGTAAAAGCTGCCAGAGAAAACTTCAGGGACCATATGATTGGAATACATATAAGGAGAACAGATCACAAAAAAGCCATTGAAAATAGCCCAGTTGGGCTTTTTGAACAAAAGATCCAAGCTTATCTGAAAGTAAATCCTGAAAATTTTGGAGCCTTTTTAGCTACTGATGATCCTGAAACAGCTGAATATCTGCAGTCAAAATTTCCGGATGTAGTGGTGACCTACCAGAAAACTTTTGGTAGAGATACCAGGGAGGGAATGGTTGACGCTGCTGTGGAAATGTTTTTGCTGGCAGGAACTAAGAAAATTTATGGATCATACTGGAGTTCCTTTTCCGGTGTGGCCAAGAGAATTTACGGTACTGAGATTGAAATTCTTCATGTGTAAGCGTATACCGCCCATTGTAGGCGATACCTTTCTTCAGAATTTATTTAAAAGCGACTGGTTTTACGAAAATATTATTTAGATGAAAATTGGATTCCTTTCTAATACGCTGTTTCTATTGTTCATTTCCATTGCTTCTTTACCAGCACAAGAGCACCTCGTCTGGTTCGACCCATTGGAATCGGGCAAGGAAAATATAGTGCACGGAAAAGCAGGTGCTGCGTCAGCGTTTTACAGATTACCGGACTCGCTGATGAATGAAGTCAGGGAGCCTGTCTGGAAGCTTTCCAGACAGGCGGCAGGTCTCAAGTTGAAATTTTCCACCGATGCAAAAAAGATCACCATCAGGTATACCGTTTCCGGAGCCCATGCCATGCCACACATGCCTGCTACAGGGGTAAGTGGGTTGGATTTGTATTCAAAAAACGAGGCAGGTCAATGGATTTGGGTAAAAGGTAATTATTCCTTTGCTGACACCATACAGTATGAATTCCTTATTAATGATAACAAGCAGGAGGATAAAAACTTTGACCTTTACCTGCCACTGTACAATGAGGTTTTGTCTATGGAGGTAGGCATACCGGGAGGCGCCACACTTGACTTTCTGTCAAAGGATCCGTCCGAGAAGCCAATTGTGGTGTATGGAACTTCTATAGCGCAAGGTGCCTGTGCTTCCAGACCGGGAATGGCCTGGACAGCTATTCTGGAAAGGAAAGTGAATCATTCGCTGATCAACCTGGGTTTTTCGGGGAATGGTCAGCTTGAAGAACCTTTAATTAAATACCTGGCAGGAATTGAGAGCAGCCTTTATATTTTGGATTGCCTGCCAAATTTAGTGCGGGATACCTTTGGGGAAAATGAGGTAAAGAAAAGAATTTCCAATGCTGTACGTTATTTGAAAGAAAAAAGACCAGATACCCCCATTATTTTGGTTGAACACGCAGGCTATACTGAAGACCTGATCAATATGGAAAGGAAATCAGCCTACCAAAAGAGAAACATTTGGTCAATGCAAGCCTATAAAAAGTTAATAAATGATGGGTTTCAGGGCATTTATTATTTGGATAAGGATGCCATAGGACTTGAAATGGACGCTACTGTGGATGGTACCCATCCTTCCGATCTGGGAATGGATCAATATGCCATCGCTTATGCCGCTCTTATCAAGGAGATTTTAAAATAGGGTTTCCTGAATAAAGGAATGAAAGCAATAATTAATTACCTATTCAAAAAAACAGGTCAAATAAACAGCTCCTTTTTATAGGGACGTCGGTAACTCAGTCTCCCTGATCCATATTAGGATGTGAACATTGCAGAAAGAAGCCGGGCGGAATGTCTTTGCATAGGCATCGGCTAGCCGGTAATGGTTCCTTATTTTGGAGATGAGTTATAAGAATTAACGGCACTATTCCTATTCATGGCAAGGATGTGATTTAGGCGGATCTCATAGTCTTCTCAAGGCTGTAAATTCAAAATCTTCCTGGCATTTTCCCGGTATAATTTTTCTAAAACCTGTGGGGAAAGGTCAAATCCATGCATGGCCCAGTGGTAGGAAGAAATATTTCTGTCATAAAAGTGTTCGTCTGCTGTCTCTAAAATTCTTAGGGTAGTTTTGTACATGCCTTCACTTATTCCCATATCTGTGCCATAAACCAGCCGGTCTGCATACCGGGTATAAAATTTATTTACGGTTCTGGGAATGGATGCGGTTTCTGCATATCGGGCACTGTTATCGGCATATAGATTGGGATATTTGTCAAATAGCTTACCTAACAAACTAAGGTCATAACTGGAATTGGCATAATGGCAGGCAATAAATGTTGTTTCAGGATATTCTGCCACCGCATTTTCCAGAATCTTCAACATGCCCTCATGATCCACTATTCCTTCCTGATCATCAAGTCTCCATTTGAAGGCATTCATTAGTCCATCATTGCTGGCATCCATGGTTTGGTACATCCAGATGGGTTCGGCTACATGAATACTGATAGGCATTCCCAAGTCGGCGCATTTCTGAATCAGTGGTTTCATTTTCGGATCATCTATGTGCATCCCAAATGCTTTGGTGGGTCTGGAATAAAACAAGCCTTTACCCTTATCTCCCAATTCACCTACTCCTTTTGCACCGGCAGCAAAACACCTCTCCAGTTCTTTCACGGCTGCAGGTCCAAAATCTTCCGATTCATAGCCGGTATAATCAAAACCACAAAATAGGATAAACCGGTCCTCGTATTTTTTATACGCCTGCACCAGGGAATCAAAAGCTGATCCGGTCTCATAGGTAAGGAGGACGGTTTTATCTATGCCTACCTTGTCCATGAGCTGTACCCACTCATCCAGCTGTCCCTCTGATTTGGCATAGGGGTGTGCATGCATATCGATGATGGGAAAGGCAGCCTTCTGTACCACAGGACCATGGCTATTGTAAATAGATTCAGGTTTGTAATCTTTTAACAGTAATGTATTGACCTGGTTATCCGGAACTTGTTCAGCATCAGTGGAATTATCGGCTTTCTCACAGGAGAAAAAACTCAGTAAAAAAAACAGGAAAATGATATGCGGTTGTGAATAGCGTGTCATATTGAGTTTAGGAGACATGATTGGAAGGGTGTTTTTTAATCAATTTTTTGGGTTAGCAGATAAAAGCAGCCCTTAGCGAATAAGAAAAATACATAAATATTTTAAATTTACCCCTTAACCATTCATAATATTTTCATGAAGTACTGTTTGAAGCAGTAAATTGAAAAGCTATATTTGGCTTCCATCCTTTTATGGATGGACCACACATGTAGTCATTAAAACCGAATATGGCCTCAAGCCCAAAATTAACAGACCAAAGGCTGGGTTCTTTGGATGCTTACCGGGGGATTACCATGTTTTTATTGGTAGCGGAATCCGCCTTGATATATCGTGCCCTACTGGACATGTTTTCAGAGGGCAGCATGGGGTATATGTTTTTCCTTCAATTCACCCATCATCCCTGGAACGGTCTGCGGTTTTGGGATTTGATTCAACCTTTTTTTATGTTTATTGTAGGGGTAGCCATGCCTTTTTCTTTAAATAAAAGGCTGTCCTTACAGGGGGATAGAAGCAAAGTGACACGACATATTTTAAGGCGTTGCGGGCTATTGTTTCTATTTGGTACGGGACTTCATTGTGTTTATGCGGATGCCCTGGTGTTTGAGTTATGGAATGTACTTACCCAGTTGTCATTTACCATTTTGCTGACCTATTTTCTAATCAGGTTACCATTCAGGGTTCAACTGATTATTTCTTTAGCCTTGCTGGCATTGACCGAATTCGTGTACCGCTTGTATGATCCTTCTGCACCTTTTGTTAAGGGAGAGAATTTTGGATCTTTTACTGACCTGCTGCTCATGGGTAAAATTAATGGCGGGGGATGGGTAGCTATCAACTGTATTCCAACAGCGGCTCATACCCTCTGGGGGGCCATGTGTGGGAATTTGTTGTTGTCGCATCAATCCTCGTCCAGGGAGAAGATTAAATATTTTGTGCTGGCAGGTCTGGGCGGTCTCCTGCTAGGCTATGGCCTGGACTGGACCGGAATCACCCCCATCGTTAAAAGGATCAGCACAAGTGCTTTTGTTTTTGCTTCAGGAGGATGGGCCGTATTGGCCCTGGCATGTTTTTATTGGCTGATAGATGTAAAAAAAGTAAAAAGCTGGACTTTCTTTTTTATCATTGTAGGCATGAATCCGATTTTCATTTACCTATTTGCTCAGGTTTTGGGGCATGATTGGTTAACAGGTTTTGTAAGGATTTTCAATTATGGGGTATTTGGTGCTCTGGGCCTTTCGGAGAATTTATTGGAATTATTGAATGCGACAATTACCTTAGGGATCATGTGGTACCTTTGTTATTTTCTATATCAGAGAAAAATATTTTTTAAAATTTAGGAATGATTTATATAAAAACCTTATAAATAAAATTAAAACTAATTAACAGATAACAATATGAGTAATCAAAGGAGAGCGTTTCTAAAACTCTCCGGCCTTGCCGGAATAGGAATGATGGGAACCGGTTTTACCGGACTTTCTCAGGAAGAACAGGAAAAAGTGCTTGTTCAAAGTAAAAAACAACATGCCCAGAGGTTTAATATGTGCGGTTATGCTGCCCCTAAACTAGATGTGGTGAGGGTAGGAGTGATTGGTCTGGGTATGAGGGGTCCGGGAGCTGTCAATCGTTTGAGTAAAATTCAGGGAGTGGAGATCAAAGCTTTGTGTGACCTTAGGCCGGAGATGGTGGATAAGGTAATGAAAAGTCTGGAAGGTACTTCGCATGAACCTGAGACCTATAGCGGGTCCACCTATGCCTGGAAGAAAATGGTGGACAGAGATGACCTGGACCTGATTTATATTGCTACACCCTGGGAATGGCATACCCCTATGGCTGTATATGCCATGGAAGCCGGCAAACACGCCGTTTCTGAAGTGCCAATCGCTATTTCCCTTGAAGAATGCTGGCAATTGGTGGAAACTTCTGAGCGTACCAAAAAGCATTGCATGCAATTGGAAAACTGTTGCTATGATTTTTTTGAACTGATGACACTAAACATGGCGAGGGATGGTTTTTTTGGAGACATCATTCATGGGGAAGGAGCTTATATTCATGATCTTTTGGATTTAAATTTTCAAAAAGATTCGGGTTATCAGGAAATGTGGAGATTGAAAGAGAATTACAGGAATGGAAATATTTACCCTACACATGGATTGGGGCCGGTCTGCCAGATCATGAATATCAACAGGGGAGACCAAATGGATTACCTTACCTCCCTATCCAGCAATGACTACCACATGAGGGCCCGGGCAGAGGAGTTGGCTGAAACGGATAATTTCTTTTCCTCCTTTGCCACCAAGAATTTTCGTGGAAACATGAACACCACCTTGGTTAAAACCAAAAAAGGTAAATCCATCATGATTCAACATGATGTCAGCTCTCCGAGGCCTTACTCCAGAATTCATTTGGTCAGCGGAACGAAAGGTATGGCCAGAAAATGGCCGGTTCCAGGGATTTCTTCCGGCCATGGTTGGATGAAGGATGAAGAAGTAAAAGAGCTGGAGGAGAAATACACTCCCGAAATCGTTAAAAAAGTGGGAGAAATGGCAAAAAAAATCGGTGGACATGGGGGCATGGATTTTATGATGGACTGGCGATTAATTGACAATCTGAGGAATGGTCTGCCTTTGGATCAGGATGTTTATGATGCAGCATTATGGAGCTCAATCACCCCATTGAGTGAATGGTCTGTTGCCAACAGGTCCAATTCCATTGATGTTCCAGACTTTACTGCAGGGTCCTGGGAAAGCAACCAACCAGTGGAACTTACCTTGAAGGGTGGTGGTACCACCGGCGTAAATGCTTGAGAGTAATAAAAAAGCTGCGAAACATAAAATTTCGCAGCTTTAATTATTCTACATAAAGTACCAGGCCTTTTAAATAGGAGGTTTCCTGGTGGAATAAGTTGACCGGATGATCAGCTCCCTGTGAAAGCTGATGAAGGATTTGTGTTTTCCTTTTCGCTTCAAGACCTGCAGCTGTTATGGTATGTGTAAAAAGCTCCCGGTCAATCACCTGGGAACAGGAAAAGGTAAATATTATCCCGCCGGGTTTTATTTTTTTAATGGCCAGGGCGTTGAGCCTTTTGTAAGCCTGTACAGCATTGTGTCTGGACCGGATGTTTTTGGCAAAAGCAGGAGGGTCCAGGATGATGACATCGCATTCGACCTCATTTTCCTGCAGGTATTTCATGACATCCGCCGCCACACAGGGATGGGTATTGGGATCATAACCATTGATCTCCAGGTTGTTTTTACAAAGGTCAATGGCCTCTGAGGAAATATCTACGGAAGTGACGGTAGTAGCACCTGCCTTCAGCGCATAAACAGAAAAACCACCGGAATAGCAAAATGTATTGAGCACCTTTTTCCCTTTGCTGTATTGCTGAAGTAATTTTCTGTTGTCCCGCTGATCTAAAAAAAAGCCCGTTTTCTGACCTTTTTCCAGATCTATTTCAAAGGATACATCATTTTCCAAAATGCGGATGGGTTGTTTGGTTCCATAGACCCACTCATCACCTGGTCCAGCTTCCCAATGCAAGGCTGCTGCACTTTTGTCATAAATGGCATGGAGGTCCTTACCATAAAGGGCCATAAGGGCATCAACTATCCCCTGACGTTGCCGGATAATACCTGGATGATGCCCCTGAATCACCACATTTCCATTGTAGTAATCAATAACCAAACCGGGCAGTAAGTCTCCTTCCCCATGTACCAGACGGTAAGCATTGGTGTTTCCTTTTGTTTTATCAAAAATTAATCTTCTTAATTGGAATGCTGCAGAAAGTTTCTCCAGCCAGAAGGAAGTGTCAATTTCCTGATCTTTGAAGGATATGATCCTTACCATGATTGACCCGGGAGAATAGAAGCCAATACCCAATACCTGGTTTCCAGAATCCAAAACTTTAACCAGTTCACCCTCCCTTAAATCAGCAGGTTTATCTTTAATGGCTCCTGAAAACATCCAGTGATGTTTCCTTTTGATAGAGATTTCTTTTCCCTTTTTTAGCGTAATTTCAGGATAGCTATCCATGATGATTTAATTAAGGTTTCAAATAAGATCCTGCAACCATTGCCTTGTTACTGATGCCCAATGCGTCCAGGTGCGGACGAAGTGGTAGGTGAAACAGCTGAAAATAAAAAGGTATATATAGCCCCATCCCACAACTTATGGGCCAAATGACCCCCAAAGGAGACGCTTTCTTCCGATACAATCCGGCAGTTTGCAGAGTGAGTAAAGACTCCAAAAGCAACACCAAACTCCTCATTCAAAGCATAATTATTGCTTTTCCAAAACGCAAGAATCATGGCAATCAGGGTAACGCCAAAATAGCATAACCAATAGGTCCAAAGACATTCGCCTTGCATAAAGGCACCGAAAGATTTTACCAGTAGGGCAGACCATGCGCCAATAGCCATGGTTCCCGGCAGGTAAACGGAAATCAAGACCAATAACAAGGGGCCTTATTTATTTTTCTGATACATTTTTTCACGCAGGGATTTGATCTCCGGGTCTTCCAGGTAAGATTCATAATCCATTCTGCGGTCTATGGTGCCATTTGGGGTAAATTCGATGATGCGGTTGGCTACAGATTGCACAAAGGCATGATCGAATGAAGAAAAGAGAACAGTACCATTGAAATCGATCATGGCGTTGTTCAGGGCGTGGATAGATTCCAAATCCAGGTGGTTGGTAGGTTCATCTAAAACCAGGAGGTTTGGGTTTTGGAGCATCATTCTTGAAATCATGCACCTTACTTTTTCTCCTCCCGAAAGGACGGAGGCTTTCTTAAAGGACTCCTCTCCGGTAAATAACATCCTTCCTAGGAAAGTCCTGACATAAGCTTCTTCCTGATTTTCAGAATACTGACTTAACCAGTCGATTAATTTCAGGTCCGAATTAAAGAAAGAAGAATTGTCATTGGGCATGTAGGCCTTATTGATGGTTACTCCCCATTTGAAACTCCCCGACTGAACAGGGATTTCCTCCATAATGGTTTGAAAAAATTTGGTAACAGCCTGTTTGGTTCTGGATAGAAAGGCAATTTTATCCCCTTTATCCACCATCAGGTTGACATCGGTAAAATAGGTTGTTTCTTCTTTTTTTAAGGCCAACTGATCGGTTAATAGGATCTGGTCTCCGGCCTCCCTTTCCGGTTTAAATATAATGCCCGGATATTTTCTGGTGGATGGCTTGATTTCGTCCACATTGAGTTTTTCCAGCATCTTTTTTCTGGCAGTAGCCTGTTTGGATTTGGCAACATTGGCAGAAAACCGTTCGATAAAGGATTGCAGCTCCTTTCTTTTTTCTTCGGCTTTTTTATTTTGATCAGCTTTTTGTTTGGCGGCCAACTGGGATGATTCATACCAGAAGGAATAATTTCCGGAATAGATGTTTATTTTGCTAAAGTCAATATCCACAATGTGGGTGGCTACCACATCCAGGAAATGGCGGTCATGAGAAACCACAATGACCAGGTTTTTAAAGTTAATTAAAAAGTCTTCCAACCAGCCGATGGTTTCCGCATCCAGATCATTGGTAGGTTCGTCAAGAATTAGGATATCCGGATTTCCAAACAGGGCCTGGGCAAGCAAGACCCTCACTTTTTGGTCTCCAGAGAGGTCTTTCATTAACTTCCCATGTAGGTTTTCACTTACACCCAATCCTGAAAGTAACGCAGCTGCATCACTTTCTGCATTCCAGCCATCCATTTCTGCAAAATCAGCCTCTAATGTTGCCGCCTTGTTGCCATCTTCTTCCGTAAAATCCTCCTTCATGTAGATGGCATCTTTTTCTGTCATGATTTCGAATAACTTGTGATGTCCCATGATCACGGTGCGCAGTACCTCTTCTTCCTGGAAAGCAAAATGGTCCTGAGAAAGAACAGCCATTCTTTGCCCGGGAGTGATATTGACCATTCCTGTGGTGCTGTCCATTTCTCCGGTAAGAATTTTCAAAAAAGTAGACTTTCCTGCGCCATTGGCACCGATGACTCCATAACAATTGCCTGGAGTGAACTTTAGGTTTACATCTTCGAACAGGGTCCTTTTGCCGAATTTGAGGGATAAATTATCTACTGAAATCATTGTATTTGGCTACTGAAAATTTAACAAAGCGCAAAGTTAAAAAAATAATCCAGCATCACCTATTTTCCCTTGCTCTGGAAAGGCAGGGAGGAAGGCTTTTTTCTCCAGGTGTACAATTCTCCCGTAGAATGGAAATGGAATAGAAGGACCATTCCTGCAACCCAAATACAACCGGCCATCAACATGACCATGGGCATGGCGGTACCATTGTGAAACAAACTTACCATAGCCGTCACCAGGCCACCTATGGCCATGCGCATAAAGCCCATCATGGCGGAAGCACTTCCAGCATTTTTTGAGAAAGGGGCAAGAGAAATGGCAGCAGCATTCGGGACGCTCAGACCGTGACCGGTAAGGAAAATAAACATGATGCCAATCAATACCCAAACATTGAAAGCTTCAGTCCATACTCCGACAATGATGATCAGTCCTATGATCAATTGGTAGGAAAGGGCGGTAATAACAATGGTTCGATTGCTAAAGTGATTCAATAAAATATGGTTGAGTTGGGTTGCCCCGATCATGGCTATGGACAAAAAAGCAAACAGCCATCCATATTCCGTGGCGGTTAATCCATAGATATTGATGAATACATCCGAAGAACCGGCGATATAGGCAAATGGTGCTGCACCGGCAATGCCACCCACCAGGATGTAAGTAAGAAATTGCTTATTGTTGAGGACTTCTATGTACTTTTTAAATACCTGCACAGGCCGGAGAGAGAGGTTCCGGTCGGGTTCCGCTCCGTCCGGTAATTGCCATTTGCAGGAAATGATAATGCAGGTACAAATAATGGCCAGTAAAATAAATAACCAGTGCCAGTGGAAATGAGCAGCAATATACCCACCCAGGGTAGGGGCTATCATGGGGGAAACGGCAATCACAAGGGTTAGCATCGCTAAAGTCTGGGCAATTTTGGTCACCGGGAATAAATCCCTTACCAGGGCCTGAGCAGCTACCATTCCTACACATCCCCCGATGGCCTGAACGAAGCGCATGGCTATGAGTCCTTCGAAAGAAGACACAAAAGCACAGGCCACGGATGCCCCTACATAGATCCAGAGGCCTGCATAAAGTGGTTTTTTTCTACCAAACTTATCGAGAAGGGGGCCATAAAAAAGCTGTCCGATGGCGATGCCTATAAGATAACTGGTAAGGGAAAGCTGAACGTTTGAAATGCTGGTTTGCAGGTCTTTTGCGATAGCTGGAAAGGCTGGTAAATACATGTCTACCGAAAAAGGGCTGATGGTGCTCAGTGCTCCCAATATCAAAACCAGTATAAAATAATTCTTTTGCTCCTTCATTGATAAATGCAAAAATAGGCATTTAAGCGATAAAATCGGGTTTCAGCATAACATCGTTGAAAAACCTAATAGTTGAATCCCGAAAAATGTATTTTAAATAAAATAAAATGTTTTTTAAGATTGATTCTTTTGGGTTAAATGTTTAATATTGTAACAACAAAACAGCATAAAACTTTTAAAAATTATTGATATTAAGTTTTAGTAATTTATTATTTCGTTATTTATGGAAACAGCAGCTAAAAATACGATCCTATCTATTTTTTATTTCCTTTTATTTTGGGTATGCCTCCAAAATAATTTATTGGCTCAAAACATTAGTTTTAATCAGGCATCACTGGCGTTCAATGATTTTGATAAAATCAATTTAGGTACTTCACTTCAGTTTGGTCCTGATGAGCGGCTTTATGTTTCCCAGCTCAAGGGTGAGATCAAAATCTATACGGTTTCAAAGGAGGGACCTAACCAATATGATGTGATTGGTGAAGAGCTGCTCCTGGGAGTAAAAAATATTCCCAATTATGATGACAATGGACTTTTAGCCTACGATAAACGGGATAATCGACAAATTACCGGATTGACGGTAGTGGGTACAGCAGAAAACCCGGTAATCTATGTCAGTTCGAGTGACCCCAAATGGGGTGGGCCGAGCGGAGATAAGCTGCTCGACACCAACTCAGGAATCATTACCAAAATCAGCTGGACTGGTGAAAGTTGGGAGGTAGTGGATTTGGTAAGAGGCTTACCCCGATCCGAAGAAAATCATTCTACTAACGGCTTGGAGTTTACTACCATCAATGGCAAACCTTACCTGTTGGTCGCCAGCGGTGGCCTGACAAATGCCGGTTCGCCTTCTAAGAATTTTACCTATATCACTGAGTTTGCCCTTTCTGCAGCTATCTTAAGTATTGACCTGGATGCCATTGAGGCTTTGCCCACCCAAACAGATAATCATTCCGGTAGGTCATTCAAATACGATATCCCTACCCTGGATGATCCCAGCCGGGAAAATGTAAATGGCATCTATGACCCTAATGATCCGAATTATGATGGGGTAGATGTCAATGATCCCTTTGGGGGTAATGATGGCTTGAACATGGGAATGGTCACCCTAGATGGGCCTGTTCAGATATATTCTCCCGGATATAGAAACTCCTATGACCTGGTAGTGACTGAAGACAAAAAGTTGTTTGTCACGGACAATGGAGCCAATATCAATTGGGGTGGTCTGCCCCTGGGGGAAGGTAATGCCTCTCTTGTAAATAATGGGTATGATCCCGGTGAGCCAGGGGCTAGTCCTCTGAACCCTTCAGCAGATGGAGAGTTTGTTGACAACCAGGATCACCTGCTTTTGGTGACTACTGATTTGGATGCCTATGTGCCCGGTGCCTATTATGGGGGTCACCCCACACCTGTTAGGGCTAACCCGGGACAAGCCTATCCTAAGGGAGCTTCATTTCCTTATGATCCGGGAGGAGCAGGTTTATATACTAAGTTCATTGGAGACAATAACGATTATGCCAATGTTACGCCTGCTTTTACGCCTACAGATAAATTCAGAACACAAATCCTTGAACCTATAGCTCCGGGTCAGCCTGGATTTGATGATTATGCAGCCAACAGTCTTCCGGCAAACTGGCCTCCGGTTCCTCCAGGCATGGCTAATCCGAAAGAGGCAGACTTTATCGCACCCACCCTCGGGAATAGCAATGGCCCTCAACCCAATATTGTTACTGTTTTCCCAAACAATTCGAATGGAATCGCTGAATATAAAGCAAGCAATTTTGAAGGAGCATTGAAAGGTTCCCTGATTGTGGGAAAAAATGGAGGTACCCTCCATTTGGTGCACCTCAATGAAAACGGCTCATTGAAAGAGGCGGAATTCAGTAAATGGAATCTCAATGGCGGAAATGCCCTGGGAATTGCCACCAATGGGGATGATGAGATTTTCCCTGGCACCATTTGGGTGGCCACTTTTGATAACCGGATAATGGTATTGACTCCGGAAGATGATGTGTTTTGCATTGCGGTGGACGATCCAAACTTTGACCCGGATGCAGACTATGATCACGACGGTTACAGCAATCAGGATGAAATAGATAACGGCACAGATTATTGTTCTGGTGCTTCCGCCCCAGATGATTACGACAAAGATTTTGTCTCAAATCTAAATGATCTGGATGATGATGGAGACGGTATTTTGGACAAAGATGACCCCTTCCAGATTGGTTATCCCAGTAATCTTCCGCTTGAAAACCAGTTGTTTACCAATCAATCCGATGCTTCAGGCCAGGAGTTTGGTTATTTAGGGTTAGGATTGACGGGCTTGATGAACAATGGAGATGAAAATCCAAATTGGCTTAACTGGTTAGACAAGGGCAACGAAAGTCCCGGAGAACCAGATATCTATGGAGGTACGGCTGGTGCCATACAGATTTCAATGACAGGAGGAACAGCCAATGGGCTGGCAAATAATCAGGACAAAGGTTTTCAATTGGGCGTAAATGCAGGAACTGAAACTGGAAATTACACCGTTTCTTCTGGTCTCATTGGACTATCCTCTCCCGGTCAACTATATGGTTATGAAGGAAATGGAGAAGTTGGTATCCAAATAGGAGATGGTACTCAAAGTAATTTCATTAAATTGGTTGTTACCAAAGAAGGGATAACTGCAGCACAGGAAATCGCAGATGTGGAAGATGAAAGCCCCTTGTTTTTAGAGATTCCGGAAGCAGAAAGGGCTGACGCCAATACTTTAATCGAACTTGCGTTTGATGTTAATCCCTATACAGGTACGGTTGAGCCGAAGTATAAATACAATAATGAACCATACATTTCCCTGGGAATCATTGAAAGCCAGGGAGCCATAAAAGATGCCATTCAGGATATAGAGGTGCCTCTGGCTATCGGCATTTACGGGTCCTCCCATGATATGGGAAAAAGTTTTATAGGGGTTTGGAATTATTTCAAAGTCAGTGGAGAGGTACCCTATACCATAAGGGACTTAAGGGATATCAGCAGGTTATTGGGGGATCCCGATGTTTTGACAGATCTTGATGAATACTTTGGTGACGATGACGGACTGAATAACCTCACCTATTCTATTTCTGGAAATACCAATCCCGTGATTGGGGCCGAAATAGAGGACAACATGATGAGGGTAATCATTCCCAACGATGAGGTAAGTGCCGAAATCACCGTCCGTGCCACCGATGAAAACAATTACTTTGTAGAGCAAACTTTTGAAGTTATTGTAGAGCAGGACTTTGAAATTTTACTTAGAATCAATGCCGGGGGGGCTACTATAGCCGGCGAAGAAAATTTACCCGATTGGGTATCCAATAGCCTTACCGGTCCTGAAGAAACTGATTTGTTTGCTGTATCCGGTGGAAGGAGCGCTACCAATTCCTTTTCTGCAGCAGACAGGCATGCCTCTATACCGGATTATATTTCAGATGAAGAATATGTAAAAATATTTAATAAAGAAAGATACAGTCCGGATGCAAGCATGGAATACAGTATCCCGCTACCAAACGGAGATTATTTGGTGAACCTGTATATGGGTAATGGTTTTGATGGTACTTCAGCCCTTTTAAAAAGGTATTTTGATATTCAGATGGAAGGTGAGATGGTGGAATCTTCTCTGGATTTGATAGAAAGGTTTGGACACAAGATGGGAGGCATGGAGCAATATCCCGTGACGGTTTCTGATGGAGAGTTAAATATTACCTATCTCAAGCAGAAGGAAAACCCATTGCTGAATGGCATAGAAATCATCGGAAAACCAATTCAGGTTCCTATAGTATTTGAAAAAGTAGAAGACCAGATCAATTTTATTAATCATGAATTAGACGGCAGCATGTTTGTTTCTGCTTCAGGTGGGAACGGAAACCTGAATTATGCAGCGGAAGGTTTGCCTCCCGGTATCTACCTGGAGCCCACCAACGGCACCATATATGGTTCCATAGAGGAGGGTGCACTGGCAAATAGCCCTTACCGGGTTACCATCACAATTGATGATGAAGATGAGATCCATTCTGATGCGGTTTCCTTTAACTTTACCTGGACCATAAGTCCTGATTTGACTGAGCAGAAGTGGACGTTAAAGAATGAAAGTACGGCTTACACTGCAAGACACGAAAATAGTTTTGTCCAGGCGGGGGACAAGTTCTACCTGATGGGTGGAAGAGAAAGTGCCAAAACCATAGATATTTATGATTACTCAAAAGACGAATGGCGCTCCCTGTCCAATATCAATCCCCATAGTTTCAATCATTTCCAGGCCTTGACTTATGATGGTTTGATTTGGGTAATTGGTGCTTTTCAAACCAATGATTTCCCAAATGAAACTCCAGCCACCCATATCTGGATGTTTGATCCTGCAAGGGAAGAATGGATACAGGGTCCGGCAATTCCTGAAAACAGAAGAAGGGGATCAGCCGGCCTGGTAGAACACAGAGGTAAATTTTATCTGGTTGGGGGCAATACCCAGGGCCATGATGGAGGATATGTAAAATATTTCGACAGTTTTGACCCTGAAACGGGAGAATGGACTGTTTTAGAAGATGCTCCCAGAGCAAGAGATCACTTTTTTGCCACCACCATAGGAAGTAGGTTGTATGTGGTATCAGGCAGACAATCAGGGGGTACCGGTGGTACCTTCGCTCCAGTCCTGTCAGAGGTAGATGTGTATGATTTTAACAGCCAGTCCTGGAGTACCCTACCTGCCAGCCAAAGTTTACCTACACCAAGAGCTGGAGCAATGGTAAACAATTATCTGGATAAATTGATAGTAGCTGGTGGGGAGGTTTCTACCAGTACAGAGGCTTTGGCTACTACCGAAATGTTTGATCCTTTGACACAATCCTGGGAAAGCCTGGACGATTTGAATTTTGCCCGTCATGGGACTCAAGGTATCGTTTCAGGGAAAGGACTGTTTGTCCTTGGAGGCTCTCCAAGCAGGGGAGGAGGTAACCAGAAGAACATGGAGTATTTCGGTTTTGACGAACCTGATGGTCAGCCATTAAAATCCAGTGAATTGGTTTATCCGGAAACGATAGCCTTGAAAAAAGGCCAACCCAAAGAAATTTCGGTATCGCTGGAAAATGGAAATACCGGATTATGGATCAGATCCATAGAACTAACCGGTCCCAATGCAGAAGACTTATTTATTTTGGGAGGTGAATTACCTTCCAATGTTTTCTGGAAACCAGGCCATGAATTCAATCTGACACTGGATTATGAAGGAGATGCGTTGGAAGGAAATGCTGATCTGGTGATAAATTGGGGAAATAACGGACAAACCGTGATTCCTATCGGGGGAGATGGTAATTTTGAAGAAGTGTCATTGTTTTACAATTCAGGCACATCTTCAGATGTGAATTTTGACGGAAACACCTATCTGGGCGATCTTAATCTTACAGGTATACATAATGGCGGGAATGTGTATAGCAACTCCAATATTCAGTCCGCTGCTTTGTACCAGACTGAGCGATTTTCTAGTGCACTGTCTTACGAGATCCAGGTACCTAATGGGATTTATACAGTAACCACACATCATACAGAAACCTGGTTTGGTCAGCCCGGCGGAGGGACAGCAGCGGCTGGTAAAAGGGTATATGATATCTTTCTTGAAAATAATAAGGTTAAAAGTAATTTTGATCTGTTTGTTGAGAATGACAATCAACCCATGGCCCTGGTATTCGAGGATATTGAAGTAACGGATGGCAAGTTAAATCTTGACCTGATAGCCTCTGCCAATAATGCCTCTATATCCGGATTATCCATCGTAAATCAGGGTGAATTGGGTGCATTTCCCATAGCAAATATCACCAATTCAGCCAATTCCGGGACAAGTCCTCTTGAAGTAGCATTTTCCAACGATATTTCCAACCCCGAGGACTTTACATTTTTCTGGGATTTTGGAGATGGGAATTTTTCTTCCGAGCAGAACCCTACTCATATTTTTGAGATGCCAGGGGACTATGTCGTAAGCGTAACGGTGTACAATGAAGAAGGTAATTCGGCCAATGATCAGGTATCGATTAAAGTAACCGCACCAAGCGAATTTGAAATGCATGTGAATGGAGGGTCCAACAATTTGGTTAATCTTGAAGGAATTGATTTTGTCGGGGAAAGTACTTCCGGGGTGAGTTACTCCAGCTCAAAAACATCTAGTAATAGTTCCGGAGCCTATTCTGATTTATATTATACCGAAAGGTTTGGAATGAACTTCGCTTATACCATACCGGTAGAAAATGGGCTGTACACTGTAAAAACCTACCACAATGAGTTGTGGTATGGAAGGAGTGGTCCTGATAGCCAACCAGGGCAGCGTGTTTATGATATTTTGGTGGAAGGTGAGGTTGTAAAAAAAGATTTTGACCTTTTTGTAGAAAATGGAAATCAACCCATGACCCTGACGCATGAAAATATTTCAGTAACCGACGGGGAATTAGAGGTTCGTTTAATTGCCAGTGCCAACAATGCATCAATAGCTGGTTTTTCTATCATTTCGGAGGGCGGTTCCGATCCTTTGCCCCAGGCCATTATTGAAGCAGACACCCAAAGTGGGCAAGTGCCTTTGGTGGTTAAGTTTACAGGCAATGGATCAACCGGTGTGGGTACATTGTCTTATAATTGGGATTTTGGGGATGGAAATAGCGCTGCTGAAGCTGACCCCAGTCATGAATTTACCACAGTAGGGGAGTATGAAGTTGTTTTGACGGTGACAGATGAAAACGGAAACGTAGCAACAAACGAAATGAATATTTCGGTTAATGATGGCACCGTGATTCAACCTGAGTTTGCGCTTTCCGTCAATTCGGGAAGTAACAATACTGTTAACTACCTGGAAAATGAATTCCTTGGAGAATCAACATCAGGGGTGTCCTTCACCAGTTCTTCTACACATAGTAACAGTAGTGCGGGTTCACCAGCATTATTTTTAACAGAGAGGTTTTCAAAAAATTTCACCTATACCATTCCTGTAGAAAATGGGGTGTATACTGTAAAAACCTACCATAATGAATTGTGGTATGGAAAAAAAGGCCCTGAGGAAGCGGCCGGTCAGCGTGTTTATGATATTTTATTGGAGGGAGAAGTCGTAAAAGATGATTTTGATTTGTTTGTTGAAAATGGGAATGAACCTATGGAGTTGACCTTTACCGATATTGAGGTCAAAGACGGCACATTGGATATTAACCTCATAGCCGTTGAGAATAATGCCAGTATTTCAGGTTTTTCCATTCAATCGCAAACGGATGTACAACTATCCCCAAGTGCAGTCATCATGGTGTCTTCCGCTGAAGGTATGGCACCTTTGGAAGTTATATTTGATGGCGCTTCTTCTTCAGCGGAAAGCGAACTGACTTATTCCTGGGATTTTGGTGATGGTAATTTCAGCCAGGAAATAAATCCATTGCATGTATATTCAGATCCCGGGACCTATAATGCCTCATTAACAGTGACGGATGAAGAGGGGCTTTCCGATGTTTCTCAGATTGAGATCAATGTTTTGGATGAATCAGCACCCTCCTGGACTTTAAGTTTAAATGCAGGGTCCTCACTGAATACCTCCTATAATGGAATGGATTTCCTGGGAGATAATGCGTTTCCTGAATACTACAACAGCACCAATACCTTTGTAAATAGTAGTAGTAGCGAGCCTGTGATCTTCCGTACGGAAAGGTATGCCAAATCTTTGTCTTATTTCATCCCGGTTGAAAATGGAACTTACAGGGTGAAGACCTTCCATACCGAACCCTGGTATGGCAAAGCTGGCCCCGAGGCAAGTGCAGGGAAAAGGGTGTTTGACATCTTTCTTGAGGGGGAATTGGTAAAAGATGACTTTGATATTTACGTGGATAGCAATAATCAGCCTACCGAACTTACTTTTGAAAACATTGAAGTAACAGATGGCATGATGGATATTGATTTCGTTGCTTCTGAAAATAATTCTAATGTATCCGGAATTGTATTGGAGAGAATGTCTTCTAAAGAAGGCCAGGTGGCATCATCCTCCAGAATTTTGCCTCCATATGTTTCTGAAGCGAATAGGGATAATTCTGGAAAAAGGTATGGATTCCCTAAAGTGATCCTTTATCCAAATCCAGCAAGTCAGGAAGCCTTTATCAAATTAGATGGAGACATTGCCCTTGAATGGATTAGCATCTATACGATGTCGGGTCAGCAAGTGATGATCCAGGATGTGAGAGAAAATGTTCAATCAGAATATGTGCTACCTGTTGACAGACTTGAGCAGGGAGTTTACCTGGTAAGGTTAAATGCTAAAAATGGCTCCCAGCTTCAACTCAAACTGATCGTAAAAAAATAGGGTATAACCAATCATTGGTACAAAAGAAAAAAACCTGGTCAAAAGACCAGGTTTTTTTATTCACTTTAACCACTAACAACCACAAATAAAGCTGATCCTCCTTGCGAAGAAATCAACGATATTTGTTGTAGTCCGTACGGGAATCGAACCCGTGTTTCATCCGTGAAAGGGATACGTCCTAACCCCTAGACGAACGGACCATAAGCATGAATCAAAGTTGTAGTCCGTACGGGAATCGAACCCGTGTTTCATCCGTGAAAGGGATGCGTCCTAACCCCTAGACGAACGGACCTTTTATTTAAGAATATGCTCTTTTCTCAAAGGTGATGCAAATATAGGGCCTTTCAATAACAAACCAAAACCCACCAAAAAATTATTCGGTAAAGAATATCCAAACCTTTGAAAATTAGCCGGTAAAATTAAGGCATTTAAAAAAAGTAGGAATCTATAAACTTTTTGTCCGGGATTTCCGTTTCCCTACAAAGTCTATAGAATAATTTAAATTAAAATAAAATTATGTCATTAAGATTAGGAGATACCGCACCGGATTTTACAGCTGACACTACAGCAGGAAAAATCAACTTTCATGAATATTTGGGAGATAGTTGGGGAATATTGTTTTCCCACCCGGCAGATTATACGCCGGTTTGTACTACCGAACTCGGAGCTGCGGCGAAGTTAAAGGATGAGTTTGACAAACGAAACGTAAAAATGCTGGCTTTAAGTGTTGATGGCTTAGAAAGTCATAAAGCTTGGATCAATGACATCAATGAAACCCAGCATACTACCGTAAATTTCCCGATCATTGCTGATGAAGATAGGAAAGTTTCCGATCTGTATGATATGATCCATCCTAATTCAAATGAAAATTTCACCGTTCGTTCTGTTTTTATTATCGGGAATGATAAAAAAATAAAGCTGATCATTACCTATCCAGCCAGTACCGGAAGAAATTTTGATGAATTGCTGCGCGTGATTGATTCCCTTCAATTGACGGCAAACTATTCCGTGGCTACACCTGCCAACTGGAAGCATGGTGAGGATGTGGTAATAGCTCCGGCCATTAAGAATGAGGATATTCCCGCCAAATTTCCTAAAGGGCACAAGGAAATCAAGCCCTACCTAAGAACAACGCCGCAGCCAAATATTTAAAAATTTCAGGTAAACGTAAAACAAAAAGGGTGATTTTGATCACCCTTTTTGTTTTATAGGTGACTCAGTCTATTGTTTTGACGATTAGTACCCCATTAATCATTACCTTGCCAAGGAATTCTTTGTTGTGAATTTGTTTTTTAACAACAGGAATACCATATTTATCGCTTTAGTGCTTTTTCAAATGTATAGCCTAGTCTTAATTGAAACATGATTAACAGTATTATTATCGGGTCCGGAAAATATTTACCCACTTTAAAAATTCCCAACGAACATTTTTTGACCAGTACATTTTATGACAGCCAGGGTGAACGATTGGTAAAACCCAACCAAGATATTGTCGCTACCCTTCAAAAGATAACTGAAATTAGGGAAAGAAGGTATCTTGAGCCTGGCCTAATGACTTCTGACATGGCTTATTTTGCTGCAACCGAAGCTTTGGAAGTCTCAGAAATAGACAAGGAATCTCTGGATTATATCATTGTTGCTCATAATTTTGGGGATATTTTACCTGATAATATCAGGGTTGATACTTGTCCGACGATCGCAGCACGTGTGAAACATAAATTAGGAATTAGTAACCCTTACACCATTGCCTATGATTTGCCTTTTGGTTGCCCCGGATGGGTACAGGGGATGATTCAAGCCAATTATTACATCAAATCAGGCGATGCAAAACGAATTATGGTAATTGGGGCTGAAAACTTATCCAGGATTTCTGACCCACATGATATGGATTGTATGATTTTTTCAGATGGCGCAGGGGCTGTCATCCTGGAAGCCAAAGAGCAGCAAGAACCTGTAGGAATGATCAATCACCTGACAAGGTCCGACACCCTGGAACATGCCCATTTACTTACCATGGGGACCTCCTATAATAAAGATTATCCGGATGACACCCTATTTTTAAAAATGAATGGAAGAAAATTGTATGAATATGCCATTAAAACGGTTCCTCCTACCTTAAAAACCTGTATTGATCGTTCCGGTGTACCCCTGGGAAAAATTAAAAAAGTATTGATTCATCAGGCAAATGCCAAAATGGACCATAATATTTTGGACAGGTTGTTTCATTTATATGGGATTGCACCGGCACCGGCGGATTTGATGCCCATGAGTATTCAGAAATTGGGAAACAATTCAGTAGCTACAGTGCCCATATTATATGACATGGTAGCTAAAAGCAATATGGAGGGGCACGCATTCAAAAGCGGAGAATATGCCTTATTCGCATCTGTGGGAGCAGGTATGAATATCAACGCTTTTGTATACAAGCATTTTTAAGTAGTCATAATTTTCACCTATATGAATAAAATCGATTCACATCAGCATTTCTGGCATTATGAGGCTAATAGGTTTCCATGGATCAGTGATGACATGCCGGTGTTAAAAGAGGACTTTCTTCCGGATAAGCTTGGTCCCATACTGTCAACAAACGGGGTAAAAGGCACTGTAGCGGTGCAAGCCCGGCAGAGTACTGAGGAAACCCAATTTCTGCTGGATTTAGCTGAGAAATTTCCTTTTATTTTGGGTGTAGTCGGTTGGGTGGACCTTGAGTCCGATCAATTGGCGGACACATTGCATGCCTACCAGCCTTTTACCAAATTAAAGGGTTTTCGGCACCTGCTTCAGGATGAATCCGATCCGGAATATATATTAAGGCCTGGATTTCAGCGTGGTTTGAAAGAAATTTTTGAAGCGGGTTTCAGTTATGACCTGCTGGTTTTTCCCCGGCAATTGGATGGTGTCATACAGACGGTGAGCAATTTTCCTCAGGGAAGCTTTGTACTGGATCACCTGGGGAAGCCTCCCATAGGCGAAAAGAAAATTGATGACTGGGGGGATAAGATCAGGGATCTGGCCAGCCACCCACAGGTATTTTGCAAACTTTCCGGTATGGTGACTGAAGCCAATTGGGAAGGATGGAAAACAAAGGACTTTTTCCCCTACCTTGACCTGGTGCTGGAAGCTTTTGGTGAGGACAGACTTATGTTCGGCTCTGACTGGCCCGTTTGTCAATTGGCTGCATCTTACCAGCAGGTATGTGGGATTTTGGAAAAGTTTCTGGAAGGTCAACCCCTCCAAGTTCAAAATAAAATATGGCACAAAAATGCCAGGCATTTTTACAGACTTTAAGGCAAAAATATCATTATGAAACGCTATTGCTTGGCTTTGGACCTTGTAGATGATCCTCAATTCATCGAGCAATACAAGATTCATCATCAGAACGTACCTCCTTACATCGAAGAAAGTATCCGGCAAGCAGGTATACAGGTCATGGACATTTACCTGACCGGAAACCGTCTGTTTATGATCATGGAAGTGACTGATGACTTTTCCTTCGAGAAGAAGTCAAAGATGGATGCTGAAGATGATCAGGTTCAAGAATGGGAACAAATGATGGACAGATTACAAAAAGCCCTGCCCTGGGCTAAACGAGGAGAAAAATGGGTGCTGATGGACAGCATTTTTTCACTGAAAGACAAGTGATGTAAGTGGTAATATTTCAAGAGCAAGAAAGTAAAAAAAACGGCCGTCCAATTGATAGACAGCCGTTTTAGATTGATTGCTACATGTTTTTCACCTCACTGACAAGTCCATTGAGGACCTTTTTGGCATCTCCGAAAAGCATGCGTGTTTTGGCATCAAAAAAGAGGGCATTTTGTATGCCTGCATAGCCTGAACTCATACTTCTCTTGATAACGATTACATTGGTGGCCCGGTTAACTTCCAATATGGGCATCCCATAGATTGGACTGGAGGGATCATCATTGGCTGCCGGGTTGACCACATCATTGGCTCCTATGACCATTACCACATCTGTATTGGGTAGCTGTTCATTCATGTCATCCATTTCAATCAGCTTGTCATAAGATACATCGGATTCAGCCAGTAAGACATTCATGTGACCCGGCATCCTGCCGGCTACCGGATGAATGCCATACAACACTTCTACACCTTTCTCTTCCAGAATTTTCTCCAGGTCATGCACCGCATGCTGGGCCTGGGCTACTGCAAGTCCATAACCTGGTACGACTACCACGCGCTTGGCGTAGGCCAAAAGGATGGCCGTATCATAGGCATTTATCTCTTTGGCTACCTGATCTCCGGATTGACCGGGAGCTGCTGCCCCTGAAGCGGTACCGAATGAGGTGAAGAGGATATTGGAAACCGACCGATTCATAGCTTTGGCCATCAGGAGGGTTAACAATAAACCGGCAGAACCCACCAGAATTCCTCCCATAAGCATCACTTTATTGTCATACAATAATCCAGTTGTGGCAGCAGTAACACCGGTGAGGGCGTTGAGCAGGGAGATTACCACCGGCATATCGGCACCACCAATGGGATAGACGAATAATAATCCATAGATTAAGGAAAGAAAAATCAGCAGGTATACGATATTTGGCTGGGGCTCACCTGAATTCAATACATAAATGGCCAGTCCGACAGCTGCTGCCAGGACCAGAAATCCCAAAATCTTATTGATTCGTATATCCTTGATAACTCCCTGTAATTTTCCCATGGCAATCATGGATCCTGAAAATGACACCGAACCAATAACCAGGCTGGCCATCAATACAGATCCTTTTCCTATATCGTCCACAGGCAAGTCCCCATATTCTACAAGGCCTATCAGGGCCGCTGCAGCTCCTCCCATTCCATTAAAGAAAGAAACCAATTGTGGCATGGCAGTCATTTGTACGGTCTTGGCAGAATACAACCCTCCTATGGTGCCTAATGCCATGGCAATAATGATAAGGATAAGGTTATTCAGTCCGGGGGTTAAAAAAGAAGCGATTATCGCCAAAAGCATGCCTGATAGCGCAATGCCATTTCCTCTTCTTGCCGAATCAGGGTGGCTCATCATTTTAATACCTACAATAAAAAGTACCACCGCTACCAAGTAGCAAATATCTATAATTTGTAAAATCATCTTTCTATTTTTTACCAGGTTTCTTTTTAAACATTTCCAACATTCGATTGGTAACCGCAAAGCCACCAACCACATTTAAGGTAGCAAGTAAAACAGCTAAAAATCCCAGGGAAAGGGCCAGGTAATTCGCTGGATCTGTTTTTCCCAAAACGATTATTGAGCCGACGATCACCACACCAGACAAAGCATTTGACCCAGACATCAATGGGGTATGCAAAACAGTGGGTACCTTGGAGATGACTTCTATCCCCACAAAAATGGCCAGGATAAAAACATAAAACTCTTGTTGATTGCTTGATATATATTCTATAATTGCTTCCATGATTACTTTAATAAGGGTTCATATACAATTGCACCGTCATGTGTGATACAGGTTCCTTTGATGATTTCATCTTCAAAATTAAGATTCAACTTATCTTCCTTCAGTAAGAGTTTGAGTAAATTTTGTACATTTTTACTGTACATTTTACTTGCGTCTTCAGGCATGGTTGCAGGTAGGGCGGAATTGCCAATGATGGTCACACCTTCTATGGTTATGGTCTCGTTATTGACCGAACCCTCACAATTACCACCATTGGCAGCAGCCAAATCAACCACCACTGCTCCGGACTTCATTTGCTCCAACATGGCATGGGTAACCAAGATAGGTGCCTTTCGCCCGGGAATCAATGCAGTGGAAATTACTACGTCCGATTTCACGATGGACTTTTCCAGCATTTCTGACTGCTTCTGTTTGTACTCTTCAGATTGTTCTACGGCATATCCACCGGCAGATTTGTCTTCAACTGCTCCGGGGACTTCTACAAACTTACCCCCCAGACTTTGTACCTGCTCTTTTACAGAAGGTCGCGTATCAAAAGCTTCGACTACAGCCCCAAGTCGTTTTGCCGTAGCAATGGCCTGTAGTCCGGCTACACCCGCTCCAATGACCAATACCTTTGCAGGAGCAATGGTGCCAGCCGCAGTCATCAACATAGGGAAAAATCTGGGCAGGTTGGCTGCGGCAAGTAATACTGCTTTATACCCCGATACAGTACTCATAGAAGAAAGGACGTCCATGCTTTGGGCACGGGTGATCCTGGGTATGGAATCCATGCTAAATAAAGTGACACCTGTTTCAGCCAGGGTTTGCATTAATTCTCTGGCCACGAGGGGTTGGTATACCCCAACCAGAATTTTCCCCTTGCTGAGTAATTGATGCTCTTCGGTGGCTAAAGGGGTAATTTGGAAAATCATTTCAGCATTTTTAAGGACTTCCGCTCTTGGCTTAACTTCAGCACCTGCTTCTGAATAAACTTCATCTGAAAGAAAAGAGGCCGAACCGGCACCCTGCTCAATCTGAATTTTATTGCCTGCTGCAGTGAGTACCTTTACGGCTTCCGGATGAAGGGATACCCGAGTTTCCGGTGAAGGTTCTTTTAATATTCCTAAAATCATAATGGTGGTTTATAGATAGAATTTAATCTTCGAAATCAAGTAGAAAATGAATTGCCTGTGGTTAGTGGTTAATATAGACAATTAAATATGGCAGTGCAAAAAAAGCACTTTTTTACGGATTTTACAGTATTGTCTATTAAAAATTCGAGATTTAAAGGGTAATACCATTTTTTTAATTAAATTTCAAAACATAATTAAAAAAACAAGTAATTGGTGGAAGTAAAGCCTTGGCAAATATCTTTCAACCGCATTTAAAATCATTTATAATATGGTACTATTGACATTATTAGCTACCCTCAATTGTATGATCATTTTTTCAATCCTGGCGCAAACCCAAAACCAGGAGCAAGCCCTGCCATATGCCGATTACTGGCCCATTATATTATTGCCTATTTTTGTAATAGTCTTGTACCGGGTGTGGAAAAAACGTAAGAATAAATGAAATGACCTGCCGGATACCATTCAAATTACCTATAAGCCACATTACTTGTGCGCTGTAGATCAATGTTTTACTTTCAATAAACCCAAAAGCGATGACAGTCTACCTAAATGCCCTTTTTCTGCTACTGCTTCAGTTAATTAGCTCATCAACTGTTGCTCAGGAAGCTGCCCGGATGGCTATTGCCAAAGAAGTCAGGAACTCCATTGAAAATGAAATGATCAACCGGTGGTACCCCAATGCCTATGACCACGAAAACGGGGGATATGTCAGCAGTTTTGAATACGATTTTTCTCCTTCTGAAAACCAAAACAAGATGATCGTATCTCAGGCAAGGCATTTGTGGACTTTGTCCAAACTTATGGAAAGATATCCTGACACCTCCCATTATGCGGCAGGAGCTAAATTGGGCTTGGATTTTTTAATCAATAAATTCTGGGATCAGGAACATGGTGGTTTTTTTACCTTGCTTGATAGAAAAGGAAACGTCCTTGAAAATAATCAGGGAGCAAAGACCGCCTACGGAAATGCTTTTGGGATCTATGGTTTGGCTGCTTACCATCATGCCAGCGGTGACCCCTCAGCACTGGAATGGGCAAAAAAAGCCTTTTATTGGTTGGAAAAAAACAGCCATGATCCGGAATTCGGTGGATATTTCCAATCTTTGGAAATGGATGGTACACCCTCAAAAAGAAACGAGCAGACACCCTCAACAGCTACCATAGGTTACAAGGATCAAAACAGCTCCATCCATTTGTTGGAAGCTTTTACTGAATTGTATCAGGTATGGAAAGATCCGCTTTTAAAAAGGAGAACAGAAGAGCTTTTGGTGATTATCAGGGATACCATAGTTCAGAAAGAAGGGTATCTCCAGCTTTTCCTATTGGCCGACTGGACACCGGTCAGTTTTCGGGATCAGGGCAGGTCTGCCATAGAAAAGCACCATAATATCGATCATGTGTCCTATGGTCATGATGTAGAAACGGCTTATTTGATGATGGAGGCGTCCCATGTTTTGGGCTTGACAAATGATTACAAAACATGGGAGATTGGCAAAAAGATGGTGGACCATGCGTTGAAGCACGGCTGGGATGAGCAATCGGGTGGATTTTATGATGGCGGATATTATTTTCCCGAAGAGGATGCTCCCGAAATTGTTAAAGATACAAAGAATTGGTGGGCTCAGGCGGAAGGTCTCAACACCCTTTTGATTATGGCTGATTTGTATCCGGACGATCCCATGGAGTATTTTGCAAAGTTTAAACAGCAATGGAATTATATCCAACAAAACCTGATCGACCATGCATATGGCGGTTGGTATTCAGGGGGATTGGATAAGCAACCAGAGTTGAAAAATGGTCAAAAAGGACACATTTGGAAAACCGCCTACCATAATTTCAGGTCCCTCCATAATTGTGACCTGAAACTTCGCGATCCTTCCCATCTGGCACTTACCATTAAAAGCAAGGAATAGCAATTGTCTTGGGCAAAAAGTGACTTTATAAAAATTTGATTTTTCACTGCTAATCTTTTACTTATATTAACGGGCGAAAAATACAATGAATTAGTGATTGATCGTTTTATTAGAAATTAAATTATTTACCCAGGTTTATCCATGTATCCATTTAAAGGGAGCTTCCTGCAGGAGGTGAAAATAGTATTGGTCGGAAGCTTAGTTTTTTTTTATTCCTGTAACCCTGCGCCGGAAGACCTAAAAATCAGGCAAATTGATTCTGAAAATGCCAGAGAACTGGCCAATGAAATCGAAAATCTCGTTCAACCTGAGCTGGAAGAGGGCCTGGAGATTTCCTTATGGGCCTCTGACTCATTGGTTTTCGACCCCATTTCCATTGATTTTGATGAACAGGGGAATCTTTATTACAGCCGAACCAACAGACAAAAAAATTCGGAATTTGACATTAGAGGGCACCAGGACTGGGAAATCAGGTCTATATCCCTTCAGTCGGTGGAAGAAAAAAGGGCTTTTTTAAGGGCGGAGCTTTCTGAGGAAAACAGTGACAAAAACCAATGGCTGACTGACGTGAATGGAGATGGTGTCAGAGATTGGAGAGACATGACCGTCGAAAAAGAGCATATCTACAGGCTTGAAGATACGGATGGGGATGGACTAGCGGATAAGTACCAATTGGTATTTGAGGATTTGCATGAGGAGGTAACTGATGTAGCCGGGGCTGTCATGAAGTATGGTGACGATTTGTTTGTCGGAGCCGGACCTGATATGTGGCGGGTAACGGAGGACAAGAATACAGGGCTTGCCAAATCAAAAAGCTCAATTTCTCATGGATATGGGGTGCACATTGGTTTCGGTGGACACGGCATGTCCGGATTGGAAATGGGGCCTGATGGCAGGGTGTATTGGGGAATCGGTGACATCGGGTTTCATGGTGAAGATCAGGAAGGAAAAATCCACAAATACCCCAACCGTGGTGTCATCGCCCGCTCCAATCCGGATGGCAGCGACTTTGAAATTTTTGCGATGGGCGTACGAAATACCCATGAATTTGTATTTGATGAGTATGGGAATTTGATCTCCGTAGACAATGATGGGGACCACCGGGGCGAAAGCGAGCGATTGGTTTACCTGGTAGACGGGTCAGATACCGGCTGGAGGATCAACTGGCAGTTTGGGAAATACAGGGATCCCAAGAATAATGGATACAAGGTATGGATGGATGAGGGCATGTATTTGCCCAGGCATGAGGGGCAGGCGGCCTATTTTTTACCTCCGATTGTCAACTATGTAAATGGACCTACGGGAATGGTATACAATCCGGGCACTGCCTTGGGTGAATCCTGGAAAAATACTTTTTTCGTCGCTGAGTTTGTTGGTAATCCGGCAAGATCCGGGATACATGCATTTAAATTAGAACCCAATGGTGCAGGATTCTCCTTGAAAGAAACCAAAAAAATCATGGGTGGCATTTTGGCCACAGGATTGGATTTTGCTCCCGATGGTAGCCTCTATTTTTCTGACTGGATTGACGGTTGGGGCACCAAGGATTATGGGAGGGTTTGGAAATTGGATGATGCTTCCGGTAAGTCAAGCCAGATCAGAAAGGAAACAGCGGAATTAATTAAGGCTGATTTCAGAGAAAAAGCTCCTACTGAACTTGAAAGCCTTTTGGCACATCCGGACAAGCGGGTAAGACAGAAAGCACAATTTGAATTGGCAAAAAAGGAGGATGCTGGACTGGAAGTTTTCGAAAGACAATTGGCAGCTAAATCCAGCCAGCTGGCCAGGATCCATAGCATTTGGGGGATTGCACAGATTGCCCGGTCCAACAACAAGGAGGCAGGATCCATTTTATTGGCCTACCTGAATGATAATGATCCCGAAATCCGGGCACAGTCAAGCCGATGGCTTGGGGACATGCGTTACGCAGATGCAGGGGAGCAATTGATTCCTTTACTCGGGGACAGCTATCCCCGGGCAAGATTTTTTGCAGCAGAGGCATTGGGAAGAATAGCTTTCCAGGATGCTTTTTCCCCTATTGTAGATATGCTTGAAGAAAACAATGAAGAAGATGTTTATTTAAGGCATGCAGGGAGCCTGGCACTGGCCAGGATTGGAGATGCCCAATCCCTTACTGCGCTAAGTGATCACCCATCAAAAGCGGTACGGATTGCTGCAGTGGTGGCTCTCAGGAGAATGGAAGATCCCGGAATTGCGGCATTCCTTCAGGATGAAGATGAATATATTGTAGCAGAAGCGGCCAGGGCCATCAATGATGATTTTTCTATTGAAGAGGCATTGCCCCGGCTGGCAGAAGTTTTAAACCGAGATGGCCTTCGTTCTGAGCCCTTACTCAGAAGAGCCATCAACGCTAACCTGAGGGTAGGTACTGAAGAGGCACTGAAAAATCTGGTAGAATATATATCCAAGGCAGATGCTCCTGTATCCATGCGCAGAGAGGCCATCCTAACCCTTTCTACCTGGACTGAGCCATCTGTTTTGGACAGGGTGGATGGCAGGTTTCGTGGGTCGGTTAGCCGAACCCCTACTTTGCTTAAAGATTTCACTTCAGATATTTTGATTGATTTGATTGATCACAGCAACGATACCTTACGACTGGCTGCCGTGAATGCAGTAGGAAATATAAATCTGTTGGCAGCTTCGGAGAACCTTTTCACAAGGTTAAAAACCGACGCCAATGAGGAGGTAAGGGAAGCATCCCTGCGTTCCTTGGGAAATATGGAATGGGAAAAATTGGATTTGGCGCTGGAACAGGCGTCCACCGATAAATCAAAAAATGTAAGGGTGGCAAGCCTTGACCTTATGGGAGAGATGGATTTTTCTGGGGAGTTGTTGGCTGAATTACTGGCGGGTGTGATTGAACAGCAGACGATTGAGGAAAAGCAGGCAGCTGTACTGACATTGGCCCGGGTAGAGGAGGATTTTTCCATACCCGTTTTTGAAAATCTTTTGGATCAGTTGGGAAAAGGAACCCTTTCGCCGGGGATGGAATTGGAGTTGTTGGAAGCATTGGAGGCCTTAGAAAATGAAACCCTCTTGCAAAAGTACCAGGAAGTCAATTCTTCCCTGAATGAGGATGATTTGTTGGCATCTTATAGCGGAAGTCTTTATGGAGGAGATACAAGATCGGGTAGAAGGATCTTTTTTCAGCACCAGACCGGGCAATGTATCAGATGTCACGCCTATAACGACTTTGGAGGAAATGCAGGTCCCAGATTGAATGGGATTGGTAAAAAGCTTGATAGGGAGCAATTGCTGGAAGCATTGATAGATCCAAGCAAGCGGGTGGCCCCCGGGTATGGGGTGGTTACTCTTAAAATGGTAAATGATGAAACAGTTTCGGGAATATTGCTTGATGAAAACGAGGAAACCGTTACATTGAAAATAGGGAATGATCCAGAAAAGAAAATTTTGAAAACTGAAATTTCAGAAAGAACCAATGCCATGTCTTCTATGCCTGATATGAAAGGACTTTTAAGTCGGAGGGAGATACGGGATTTGGTCAGCTTTTTGGCTACTTTGACAGATGACGATTATACTGATTCCAACCACTAATTTAAGTAAAGAAAACGCTCAACAGTAAAGTATTAAAATTTGTTATCCATATATGTTTAATAGAGTTGATTTGATCAATAAGCCCCGCTTTTTTTACAACCTTATGGTTGCCGTTTTGTGTTTATCCCTACTTTTCAGTTGTAGTACCAACACTACGGCACCTGAAATCAAACAATTGACTAAGGAGCAAGTTGATCAACAAGCTGCTGCAATCAAGAACCTGGTTAAACCGAAGTTTCATGAAGATTTGGATTTGGACCTATGGGGGGTAGATTCCCTGGTAGCGGATCCTATATCCATGCAAATAGACGATCAGGGTCGTGTTTTTTATTCCAAAACCAATAGAAGGAAAATTTCTGAATTTGACATCCGAAGCCACCAGGATTGGGAGATTGCTTCCCTTAAACTGCAAAGTGTAGCTGACAGAAGGGAATTTCTACACACGGAATTGTCTCCTGAAAATAGCGAAAAAAATGAATGGTTGCCCGATATCAATGGGGATGGGTCTCATGACTGGAAGGATCTGACAGTAGAAAAGGAAAACGTATTCAGGCTGGAAGATACCAATCAAGACGGAAGAGCAGACAGGTCTCAAATGGTTGTTGAGGATTTCAATGAAGAGGTATCGGATGTGGCTGGAGCTGTACTGTACCATGAGGAGGCACTTTATGTTGGGGTTGCCCCAGACCTGTGGCGCCTGACAGATACCAATGGAGATGGGACCATGGATGAAAAAGAGTCGTTGATTCATGGTTTTGGAGTTCACATTGGTTTTGGTGGACACAACATGTCTGGACTTAAAGTAGGTCCGGAAGGGAAGATTTACTGGGGAATTGGAGACATTGGATTCAATGGGGTAGACAAGGACGGAAACAAACACGAGTACCCCAATTGTGGTGTAATAGCCAGGGCCAATCCGGACGGAAGCGACTTTGAGATTTTTGCCTATGGAGTTAGGAACACCCATGAATTTGCTTTTGATGAATACGGTAACCTGATCAGTGTGGACAATGACGGAGACCACAGGGGAGAAAGAGAAAGAATTGTATACCTGGTGGAAGGATCGGATACCGGCTGGAGGATCAATTGGCAGTTTGGGAAATACCGGGATCCCAAAAATAACGAGTATAAAGTCTGGATGGATGAAAAGATGCATTTGCCCAGATCAGATGAGCAGGCAGCTTATTATATTCCTGCCATCGCCAACTATGTGAATGGTCCCACCGGCATGATGTATAATCCAGGAACTGCTTTGGGAGAGCAGTGGAAAAATAAGTTTTTTGTTGCTGAGTTTGCAGGAAATCCTGCCAGGTCGGGCATTCATGCCTTTAGCCTGAAGCCTAGCGGTGCTGGATTCGAGTTGGAAGAAACCGAACAAATACTGGAGGGGATATTGGCCACTGGAATGGATTTTTCTCCGGATGGATCGCTTTATTTTTCTGACTGGATCGATGGTTGGGTGAATAAAGGTTATGGAAGAATTTGGAAATTAAATGACAACACAGCCAATAGGGATATCAGCCAGTTGACAGCGAAGCATTTGGCGGCAGACTATAAATCCTTAACTCTTCAGGAGCTTGAGGATCTTTTACCGTTTGAGGACCAGCGGGTAAGGCAAAAAGCCCAGTTTGAGTTGGCAAAAAGAGGAGCTGAAGGACTTGAGATTTTCAGCAAAGCGCTGGCTCAAAACACCAACAGACTAGCTAGAATACATGCCATTTGGGGAATTTCCCAGCTATCCCGAAGCGATAGGGAGAGAGCAGGGATTTTGGTGCCATACCTAAATGACAAGGATGATGAAATCCGGGCTCAGGCAGCCAAGTGGTTAGGAGATTTGCGTTATAGTGCAGCGGGAAAGGATCTTTTGCCGCTGCTGGAAGATAAAGAGCAAAGAGTAAGGTTTTTTGCTGCAGAAGCGCTGGGAAGAATGGGATTTAGCGAGGCGTTTGAGGGATTGGTGAAATTGTTAAAAGAAAACAATGATGAAGATGTGTATATCAGACATGCGGCTAGTTTGGCATTATCCAGAATGGGAAAACCTGAATCCATCATTGACCTGGCAGATCACGAATCAAAAGCAGTGAGATTGGCAGCAGTCATCGCATTGAGGAGGTTAAAAGATGAAGGTATCAGCCTATTTTTACAAGACGAAGACGAATATATAGTGGCAGAGGCTGCAAGAGCCATCAATGACGATTATTCCATTCCCAACGCTATTCCGGCTTTGGGAAATTTGTTGCCTTCGAAAGAAGTCACCCTGGAACCATTGATAAGGAGGGCTATTAATGCCAATTTACGGTGGGGATCCGATGAAGCAATGAATAACCTGCTGACCTACATCAATAATTCGAGTGCCCCGGAATCCATGAGGATTGAAGCGCTTGATGCACTCAGTACCTGGGCATCCCCCTCAGTACTGGATCGGGTTGATGGTTGGTACAGAGGGGAAATCAGCAGGAATCTGAAGGAGGTACAAGCAGCAAGTAGCACATCCCTTATTGAATTGACAAATGATGGCAATGCCAGTATCCGCCAGGCAACAGTAAAGGCGCTGGGATTCCTGAATATCAATGATGCCAGTCAAAGATTATTGGCTGTACTCCAAACAGATCCGGAAGCGAAAGTTAGGGAAGAAAGCATTAAAGCCCTTGCCAAAATGGATCAGTCTCCTCTGGAAGAAGCGGTGGAAATGGCACTATCCGATAACGAAAAAAATGTCAGGGTGGCAGGATTGGATCTTATGGAGCAATTGGACATTGCTGGGGATGCAAAAGCCTCTTTGCTGGAAGAAGTCATTCAAAAACGAACAGTAGAGGAGAAGCAAGCTGCCGTCAATACCCTTGCCAAACTGGACGGAGAAAGCGCTTTTCCGGTATTCAAAAATTTGCTCGATCAGCTGGAAAAAGGGGACTTATCTCCTGCCATTGAACTGGAATTTTATGAAGCCATGGAAGGAATGGATAATCAGGACTTGCTGGATCGTTATCAAAAAATCAAGATGGATATGTCTGATGATGATTTATTGGCCAGTTACAGCGGCAGCATGTACGGAGGAGATGAATCCAAGGGTCGCAGGATATTTTTTCAGCATGCCACCGGTCAGTGTATCAAGTGTCATGCCTATGATGATTTTGGAGGGAATGCCGGTCCGAAACTAAATGGAATTGGTGAGAAACTAAACAGGCAGGAATTGCTGGAGGCTTTGATTGATCCCAGTAAAAGATTGGCTCCGGGTTTTGGTGTGGTTACCCTTGAACTCGAGACGGAAAAAAAATTGGCCGGAATAAAAGTAGCTGAAAATGACAACAGTATTACTTTGAAAATGGGAAATCAGCCCGACACGGTAATTCTGAAATCTCAGGTAGTAGAGAGGAGAGATGCCCCCTCCAGCATGCCCGATATGAAGCAGTACCTTTCCCGACGGGAAATCAGGGATTTGGTAAGTTTTCTCGCTACATTAAAGGAACCTTATCTTTAATTTTGTATTATTGCCTCAATGTTGCAGCGCCTTAGAAACTCCCGCTTTTTAGGTAATTTTTGGATTTTTATGGCAATTTACCTGTTAAATTGTAGTGTAGATGTTGCCGATCAGAATCCAGATCACTTACCGGAGGATTTGACGATCAATGATCAGGAAAGTATGATTGAAATTTTCCTGGAGATAGGCCTTGGAATAGAAGATGCCATCCCTGAAAATGAGGATGCTGATGGGGATCAGGAAACCTCTCACAAAAAAAAGCTTAAAAAAGACATTCATTTATACGTAGAAAATATAGGCAGGGCTTTTACAGATCTTAAAGCTTCTGCTCATAATTTTTTAACCTATGATACTAACCGGCTAATTTCCGTATTTTTTAAAGTCCCTTCCCCACCTCCTCGGATTTCATAATAAATAAGTTGTTTAAATTTCCTGTTTTACTTCAGCAGGAATGGTTTTTTTATTCATTCAACAAATTTTATTATGATGATTATTCGATTGGCTTTAATCAGTTATTTGCTATTTGGCCTGCACATCCTTGCTATGGGGCAAATAGATCAAGATATTCCAAATGTAGTATTAGATAGCATGTACCTTTCAGATGTGGAAAGCAGCGATACCCCGGCAAAAGTATTGCATGCCGAACCATTATATATTGATTTAATTCGGGATTTAGGAGCCAGAAAAGGAGAAAAGGAGTGGAATCTTGGTCTCGGACTGACCGATAGGGAAAGGTTTGATGAATACCTGGCACTGGTAGAATACGAATGGGCACCTATAGACAGGCTGGGCCTGGAGGTAGAATTACCCTTTTCCCTCTATTACCCCATCAATGGAAATGCTCCGGGCAACAGGCTAAATAGTATAAAAGTTGCAGGGCAGTATACCTTTTTGGTGTCGGAAAGACAAAAAACCTCTCTGGCCATAGGATATATCCATGAATTTGAAATGAATCAGTTCTCTGATTATAGAGAAGACCGTGTTTTTTCCGGCAATGCGTACAATCCATTTTTCATCGCGGCGAAAAGGTGGGGAACCAATTACCACAGCCTGATTTATACGGGCCCTTTTATCCAGGATCATTTTGGGGCAGCTGGGGTAAACATTTCCTGGCAAATCAATTCCAATTTTCACTACATGATCAGTGGTACCAGAAATTTTATCGGTATTGAATTCAATAAAGCATTTGAAAACGGCCAGTTTGACATGGTAATCCGGCCACAGATGAGATTGGGTATAGCTGACAACCTTTTGATTGGTATTGTGACCGGGGTGCCTGTCAGCAGAGAAAATGAAAGATTCAGTTCCTTCCTGAGATTGATTTATGAACCGGGCCATTAGAAGCCTGGTTCATTTTCCATTCAAATAAATTTCCCATCTTTACCCTGTTTTGTCTGAGCAATCAGCCTAATTAAGGTTAATTTTGTCAAAAAAAGGAGCTTTGTTTACTGATTTTATCCATTGACCTGTTTTTGTAATTCTAACAAATTGTTTATGAAGAAATTAACGATTCTTTCGCTGCTATTTTTAAGTTTTCTGTTCTCCACTGATTTATATGGACAGAAGGTGGGTTCTCCTGAGACGGAAAAAGATAAAAGTGAATTAAAATTTCTTTTGAATAAAGATGGAAGCCACTATGTAAAAGCTACTTTTCTGAACCAAATCTGGCTGAGAAATACCTGGAACAACCCCGGAACTACCGTAGATGGTTACCTGGAAGACCAAACATTTGATATAGGGCTACGTCGTACCCGAATTCAGCTTTTTGGAAAAATAGCTGATAAAATATTTTTTTATACACAGTTTGGAAATAATAACCTCACCTATTTAGGTGAGCGAAAGCAAGGATTGTTCTTTCATGATGCATTGGGGGAGCTTGAAATTATGGAAAATAAACTTTCCATAGGTACAGGACTTACAGGTTGGAATGGGGTATCCAGGTATGCCTCTCCTTCCATAGGCTCCATCCTTTCTTTGGATGCCCCATTGTATCAACAGACAACCAATGACGCGACCGACCAGTTTTTAAGAAAATATTCTGCCTATGTTAAGGGAAAACTCAATCGGTTGGACTACAGGATGGCCATCAGTAAACCCATGGCGGTGAGTAGGTCCACTGTGCAGTCAGCGTTACCTGCGGAGCAAGCCCTTTTCGCTGCTTCTCCGGCTGGGCTGCAGTGGCATGGTTACTACATGTATCAATTTCAGGATCAGGAATCAAACCTTACGCCATACAATGCAGGCTCCTACCTGGGAGAAAAAAGTGTTTTTAACCTGGGTACGGGATTTCTTTTCCAGAAGGATGCCATGTGGTTTCAGGAGGAAGCAGGTGGGGAGGTAGCCTATAGCGACCTGGCCCTTTTTTCAGTTGATGTTTTTTACGACCAGCCCCTAGATCAAAATAAGGGAACAGCTATTACTGCCTATGCCGCTTTTCATTCAAACGATTATGGAAGAAATTACATTAGAAATCTCGGGGTAATGAACCCTGCCAACGGCAGCCTGGATGGTGGTAGTTTTAACGGAGCAGGTAATGGCTTTCCGATGATGGGTACCGGTAATAGTTACTATGGTCAAATAGGTTATTTGATGAAAAAGAATCTTTTGGGAAGCTGGGGTACCCTGCAGCCTTTCCTTACCAGCCAGTTGTCGGATTTTGATGCCCTGGATGATCCCATGCTCATGTACGAATATGGTTTCAATTGGTTGATCAGTGGTAATCAAACCAAATTGTCTGTCAATTACCAAAGCCGGCCCGTCTTTACGGAAGAAGCAACAGGAATATTTCAATCTGAACGAAAAGGAATGCTCGTCATGCAATTTCAAATTTCTATCTAGGAATACCTTGTTCTCAAGGCTCTAAGCTGCCTTTCTCATCCGCATGTATGGGACCCTTTTTTGCTTTTAAATGTACCGGATTGTGTCCGGAAAATACTGTTTTGATTTCAGCAATTATGGAAAGGGCAATTTCTTCCGGACTTTCAGCTCCCATATTCAGGCCCATGGGACCAAAAATCACATTTTGATCTTTTTCATTCAGATCAATTCCTGAAAGTGTTAAATTTTCCACTAATTTTTCTAACTTTTTTCTTGGACCCAATACCCCCAAATAGGGAAATTGGTAGGGATACAGGCCCCGCATGACCTCCAGGTCATAATTGAAATTATGGGTCATTAATACGACTGCAGTTCGCCTGTCGGTATGGATCTGGGAAAGGATGTCAATGGCCGTTCCGGATAAAACTTGATCGGCCAATGGAAAGCGATCCGTAGTAGCATGATTCGACCTTCCATCTGCCAGGGTCATTTCCCAGCCCAGTACAGCAGCCAATTGAGTCAAAGGTTGCACGTCATTTCCAGCTCCAAAAATGAGTAACTTGATAGCGGCAGGAACAAACTCTACAAAAGCATGCAGATTACTCCCATCACTCAGGGGCCATATGGTGGATTTCCCTGTTGCGATGGCCTCTTGTGATTTTTCTCTGGCAAATGTCTGAGCAGATTGACTGGTATGGTTGAAATTGAGGTTGGGGAAATATTCTTCCTTATTGTACAGCAAACAGGTGCCTATCTGGCTTGACCTTTTATTTTTTACATCATAAAAGGTTACCAGAACCTTGTCATTCCTGTCATTTACACATTGCTGGAGTAAAGCGATCGGGTTGTTTTCCTGTTCCTCATCGATGGGTTCCATTAAGATATGGATGATACCATTGCAACCCAGTCCCACTCCGAATTTGGCATCATCTTCATCGGTAGTATCATAGGTCACCAGCATGGACTTTTTCTTAAAAATGACCAGCTGCGCTTTCTTTAGTGCGTCTCCTTCCAGGCACCCCCCCGAAATGGCTCCCGTAAGTTGACCATTTTCGGTGACCAGCATCCTGGCCCCTGGTCTTCGGTACGATGATCCATCGACTTGTACCACAGTGGCTAATGCCACTTTTTCTCCTGTTTTTCGAGACCGTCCATAGGCCTTAATTATTTCTTTGATCTCTTTCATAAATTTGGAAAATGATTAGAACCAGGCCTGATTCAGAAATGTCAAAGGATAGCTTGTTCCTTTTTTGAAAGATGCCGATTGGGCAGGAAGAGAAAGAAATCCATCTGCTTCTGCCAAATGTACCAGGTCCCCGGATCCGGAATTGACTACCGGGACTGCTAACAGTTTGTCCTTTTCTACCATTACTTTTACCAGGATATGATAGGTGACGGGTCTTTTAAAAGTTACCTCCTCAGTCAGTGTAGCAAAGATTCCACTATTTGGTATGCCCCAATGGGCCATCAACCAGGCTTTAAAATACAGGTGAAAACAGATAAGGGTAGAGGCGGGGTTGCCTGGAAAGCCGAAAATAAGGTGCTCATCCTTTTTACCAAATAGAAAAGGCTTTCCTGGCTTCTGGGCCACACCATGGACCAGTTTTTTGATTCCCAGGCTTTTCAATACCTCCGGCAGAAAATCAAATTTACCCTTCGAAACTGCTCCCGAGAACAGCAGGATATCGTTTTCCTTCAGCAATTTTTCCAAACTTGTTTTTAAAAGCTGTTTATCATCCTCCAAATGTAACCTTTGAGTAGGTATACCAAGAGCATTCAAAGCTGCCTGCAGCATGTAAACATTCGATTTCCTGATTTGATGGGGGAGGGGTTTATCAGAAATGTCTACCAGTTCATTTCCTGTAGCGCATATGGTAATTTTTGGAGCTTTTATGACATTAACTTTTGAAACACCAACAGTTGCCATCACCCCAATACTGCCTGGCTGGATCAAAGTACCTTTTTGTATCAGCAGGTCACCGGTTTTTGCATCGGTCCCCTTTAAATGTACGTTTTGGTTTTCCTTATAATCAAATTTCGCCAGGGAGGCTGTGCCATTTTTAATATCTATTTGCTCATAGGGTATGACGCAGTTGGTATTTGAAGGTAATATGGCTCCTGTCATAACTTCCAGGCAATTCTCTCTGCTGGCTAATGTTTTTTGTGCATCTCCGGCGGCCTGTATGCCCTCAATCCGAAAAGTACCTTTCTTATCCAATTGAGAGCTGTGGATCGCAATGCCATCCATACTCACCCGATGAAAAGGAGGCGCATCTCTATCTGCAAAAACTTCCTGGGCTAAAATGCGGTGTAGAGAATCCTCTATGGGGACGCTTTCAATTTGCCTGGGAAGTTCATTTTCCAAAACCAGTTGCAAGGCTTCCGCTACACTTTTCATGCTATTATCTGTTTGTGATGGGTTCAGATTGTTCTTTAGATTTTATCGGGTGCTTAGCCTCCCAAAAAAGACATTGATTTTTTTGGTGTTTTGGAGTTTAACTCCTCTGCTTTAAAGCCATCTTTTTCCTTTTTAGCTACTGCATTGCGGATTTCAGTCATAATGGACTCCTCATTAGCACCAGCTCGCAATATGTCTCTCAGGTTGGTGACCGGGGGGCCGTAGAGGCATGTCCTCAATTCACCTGTCGCAGAAAGCCTTATCCTGTTACATGTTCCACAAAAGGTTCGGCTAAAAGCAGGTATAATACCGAAAGTGCCCTGGTAACCCGGGATTTGATAATTGACAGATGTGCTGTTTTTTCCATCCTGAATTTTTTGAATCTCAGGGAAGTGGCTGGCGATATAGTCATATAGGGCGAGATGGTTCCATTTAGGTATTTCAAATTTCCCGGTTCCATTGAAAGGCATTTCTTCCAAAAACCTGACCGCTAAAGGGTAGTCGGCGGTCAATTGCACAAAGGGAATGATATCTGCAATATTCTTGTTTCCATCTACCACACAATTAAGCTTGACATAAAAACCCTGTTTTAGCAGTGTGAGAATACAATGGAATACTTCATCAAACTTATCTCTTCTGGTGATTTCAAAAAACCTTTGTTTATCCAATGCATCAAGGGAAATATTTATTTTTTTTATACCCAAATGTTTCAGCTGTTGAATTTGCTCCTCACTGATGGAACCATTGCTGGTAAGGGTAATTTCACGCAAGTCCTGGTGCTGCCTCAGTTTGGTAAAAAAGTCCATGATTCCTTTACGGACAAAAGGCTCCCCTCCGGTGATCCTGATTTTCGTAACGCCAAGCTTTACAAATATTCCGGTAAGGTAATCCAGTTCTTCATAGGTAAGCAATGCTTTCCTTTGAACAAAATCCATCCCTTCTTCTGGCATGCAGTAGTAACACCTGAAGTTACATCGATCAGTAACCGATAATCTCAGGTAGTCCAACTTTCTTCCATAGCGGTCAATCAGTTCGTTTTCCATAGAAAATTAATTTTTACATTAGCAGCCGCATCAAGGGTGGGCATTTACCCAGACCGTATGGTCTGTAAAATGTTCCTTTTTCCAAATGGGAACAGTGTTTTTGAGTTCGTCAATCAGGAATTTGCAGGCTTCAAAAGCATCATTCCTATGTGCTGTGGCCACCCCAATGACTACCACAGGATCACCAATATTTTTACTTCCCAAAGCGTGGATCATTAATAATCTTTTTATGGGCCATTGCTTTAGGGCTTGATCGGCCAATTTATTCATTTGATGAATGGCCATGGGTTCATATCCTTCAAACACCAGTTTGATAACCGATTTCCCGTGGGCATGGTTTCTTACACTGCCAATGAAAAGGTCTATTCCTCCTGCCTCAGGGTGTTGAAGCCAGGAATAAAGGCCATTGAGGTCGATTTCACTTACCAGTTCTATTTTTTTCATGTCAACCACCACTTACCGGAGGAATTAGGGCAATTTCTTGCCCATCGGAGATGTTCAGCTCATCGTTCGCATATTCCTGATCCACAGCTATGGCAAAACTATTAAGATTTCCCATTTCCGGGTATTTCTCCAAGATCCATGTCTTTAAATCCAACACAGTGTTGATTTTTAGGTCGGATGATACATCAAGGGTTTGTTGGCCGGTTATTTCTTTAGATATTCCGAATAGCAGCACTTCCATAATTGGTTTTAATTCCTCGTTTTGTAAAGGTTAAATTTACACAATTGGATTAGATTAACCACGAATTTGAGAAGGATATTACAAAGGCTCTTGTGTTTCAGACCCATCGAAAAAAATGATGGAGATTCGAAGCAACTCCACAACTGTGGAATGATCAAATATTAAAATAATTATTTAAGTATTATAAAATATCAGAATAAATAAGTTATACTATAGTAAATTTTTAAAATTATATTATTTCAAAATTTATTTTATTAATAATTGAATTAAAATTTTCAGGGTATTTTTAAAATTTAGTACCAATAAAATTATCTTTTATAAAAAATATTAAATACAATAAATAATTGTGATTTAAAACAAAATTACATTAATTGTAGGACTAAAAAGTTATAAATACCGATGATAACTGATAATTCTTTTTCGGTTCCCGAGTTGGTAAGCTTATTGAAGGCAGGTGATCCGGTTGCTTTTCGGCAGTTGTATGAGCTGTTTGCCTCCAAAATTCTTAATACCTGCAAAAAAATGTATTTGACCCATGAAGATGCAGAAGAGGTGGTTCAGGAAGTCTTTTTAAAGGTTTGGGAAAAAAGAGCAGGCTTAGATTGTTCCCTATCGTTCAACGCCTACCTGTTTACCATGATGCGGTTTTCTATTTTTAAAAAATCACGTAAACAAGCTTTGGAAATCGCTTACAAAACCTACCAACTGAACTATGGTATACGGACTGATAGCTGTACGGAGGAAGAACTGGAATTTGAAGAATTGAGAAGCTTTTCGGAAAGGATCATCAATTCCCTCCCCAAAGGACAACAACAAATTTTTAAGCTGAAATTCACGGAAAACCTTACTGCTGATGAAATCGCCTTAAAATTGCATTTATCAAAAAGAACTGTAGAAAACCAATTGTACAAGGCGAATAAAAAGTTGAAACAAGAATTTTTATCCAATGATTTGATTACGGCTGATTTGTTTTTCCTGTTTGTGATTTTTTAATAAAACGACTGTTTTATTTAATATTTTATAAAAATGATTTAATTCATTAAATTATATGGAAAAATAAATTCCTATATGAGTAAATAACCGGGGTTATGGATATATACGATATAACCTGAAGGTCAAAATGAAGGACTTTATTCAAAAATGGAAAAATTTTCACGAAGGTAAACTTTCCAAAAGGGATGCTAAATCATTTTTGGAGCACCTGAATAGTTCTGAAGGTAAAATTGATTTTCAACTGATGCTGAAAATGATCTGGGAGGCAGAAAATAAGGAGCAAAGGCCTTTGGATGCTTCAAAAAAGTCTTCAGCGAATCAAAATGACAAGGTGCAAAAAAAAAGGGAGGAAGTAAGAAAGACTGAACCTGGAAAAAGCTTCCCTGTCCTTACCTGGATCCGTTATGCTGCCGCTGTGGTAGCGATTATCATGTTAATGAAAGAATGGGGTTTTCTGAACTCTTTCTCAGAAGGAGAGGAGAAATTTAAAAAAGAAACGGCCTGGGTGGTGAAATCAAATCCAAAAGGAATCAAGTCCAGGATATTATTACCCGACAGCTCCCTGGTATTTTTAAATGCCGATAGCCAGATCAGTTTTCCAAAAGATTTTATGGCTAACAGGCAGGTGATATTAACCGGTGAAGCATTTTTTGAAGTAAAAAAGATGGAGGAAAGGCCATTTTATGTGCAGGCAGGGGCTGTATCCACTACGGTGTTGGGTACTTCCTTTAATGTAAATACAGCATACCTGGAATCCATAGAAGTGGCTTTGGCAACAGGTAAGATCCGGATCCTGAATGAGCATACCGGGAAGGATTTAATTCTCAAACCTGGTGAGGCAGGAAAGATATCCAAAGAAACACAATCCATGGAGGTGATTGAAATTGATCCTATTAAAATTTCGCTGTGGAAAGAGGGAATTCTTCATTTTGATAAAGAACCATTTCAGCTGGTGATCAAGAAACTGGAGAACTGGTATGGGGTAAAAATATCTGTAAAGGGAGAAATTCCAAATGGACTTTGTTCCGGGACTTTCCAAAAGAAAGCTTATCTGAGTGATGTGCTCAAAGTTTTGGCTCATTCCTTACGGTTTGACTATGATCTGAATGGAAAAAATGTAGCTATTTATCCTTCTTCATCTGGGTAAATAGTCCCAATAATATACTTTGAAATTTAACCAATACCCAAAATCCTATGAAGCATGTTTTATTAAAATTCCTTGAAAACCTGAAGGTCAGGATACTGGCTTTAGGAATCCTGGGCCTGCTGGTATTTCATACCGGTCTTGCCATGGACAGCGTGAAAAGCATTGAAGATGTGATCATTAAAATGGATATCCGGCAAGGTAGCCTGCAGGATATATTGACACACATTGAAAGTAAAACCGAATACCGGTTTTTTTACACAGATAGTGGTCTCAGAGATCAGCAAATTTTAAAATTGAAATTGATAAAGGGAAGTGTTGCCGATATCTTGAAGCAATTGGCTCGTGAAAGGCGACTTCATTTCAAACAGGTGAACAATAGCATCAGCGTTCGTTTTCTCAATGAAAAACCAAACAAAAATGTTATTGAAATAGCCGTGCAGGTAGCAGATATAGAGGTGTCGGGCAAGGTGACAGCCGAAACAGGTGAGCCTTTGCCGGGGGTGGCCGTTTCCGTGGCCGGTACCAACATCGGTACCATTACCAATATTGATGGAGAGTTTACCCTTACGGCTCCTGAAGATGGGGTATTGCAGGTCTCTTATATTGGTTTCGCCACCCAGCAAATCAATATCAATTCCAGGTCGGTTATCAATATTACCCTGATGGAAGATATTGCAGGTTTGGAAGAGGTAGTGGTGACGGCACTGGGTATAAAGCGGGAAGCAAAGAGCCTGGGCTATGCCACTTCTACCGTGGAATCAGAAGAAATGACCATCAACAGGACCCCCAATTTCATGAATTCCCTGCAGGGAAAAGTGGCCGGTGTAAATATCACGCCTATGGGTTCCGGACCCCAGGGAAGCAGTAAGGTCCGGATCAGGGGAGTGTCCTCTTTTGGAGGAAACAATTCACCCTTAATAGTGGTCAATGGGGTGCCCATAGACAACACCAATTTTGGGGTAAGTGGAGATGTATCCGAGGTGGGCAGCAATCGAAAATCTGATAGTGGAGATGGATTGAGCAGTATCAATCCGGACGATATTACTTCCATGTCAGTTTTAAAAGGAGCGGCTGCTTCTGCACTTTATGGTGCCAGAGCCAAGGATGGCGTCATCATGATAACCACCAGAAACAGGGCTACCGGGTCAGGAATCCAGGTAGAACTCAATTCTAATTTTACGACAGATACCCCGCTTGATTTTACAGATTACCAATACGAATACGGGCAAGGCGAAGGAGGGGTAAGGCCTAATTCTCCCAGACCAGTTTCCGGCGTCTGGAGTTTCGGAGAAAAATTTGAGCCGGGAATGACCCAGATTTTATTTGATGGGATCGAGGTACCCTACGAACCTCAGCCAAACAAAGTACGGGATTACTACCGGAATGGATCCACTTTTTCCAATACCATCACCCTCTCTTCAGGAGGAGAAAATGGTGGGTTTAGTCTATCAGTAGCCAATATGGATAGCAAGGCCATTCTTCCGGGTTCCAACTATAACAGGAAGACCATTAATTTGGGATTCACACAAAACATCAAAAATCTAACCGTCTCCGGAAATGTAAATTATTCCAAAGAAGACCGGATCAATCCTCCGAATATTGCTGAGCAGGACTTTAGTCCGGTGGTCATTTATACCCTGGCTACCTCTATGCCGCTGGATCTTTTGGAACAATACGCCTTTGATGAAAATGGGGATGAATTTCCCTATTCCCGGTTTACCAACAGGACCAATCCCTATTTTGCGTTATCCCGATTTGAAAACAATGTACGAGATAGGGTCTATGGCAACATTACAGCCAGGTATGAATTTACAGATTGGCTGTATTTGCAGGGAAGGTTTGGTCAGGATTTTTACTCCCGGGATTCGGAGTATAACCTTCCCACAGGTTCACAAAGGCAATCATCACCACCTCCTGGTTTTGTGAATGGGCAATATATCCAGGATCTAAGGCGATTCAGGGAAGTTAATGCGGATTTCTTGCTTGGAATAGACCGAACATTCGGTGATTTTGGACTACTGGTAAATTTGGGAGGTAATCAAATGTACAGAAGGTTGGATGTGAACACACTTTTGGGAGAGAATTTTTATACCCGTGGTTTGTACACCATCGGCAATTCCAGTAAGATTACTACCAATTACACGATTTCGGAAAGGCAGGTGAACTCTTTGTACGCAAGTACAGAATTGTCTTACGGGGGTTATTTATACCTCAACGGAACCGTCAGAAATGATTGGTTTTCTACCCTCTCCCCGGCCAACAGAAGCATACTCTACCCCTCCATAACCGGTAGTTTTGTATTTTCTCAGGCATTTGCCAATTTGCCCAATTGGATTTCTTTTGGAAAAATCAGGGTAGCTTATGCCGAGGTGGGTAGTGATACGGATGTTCAGCCCTATGCCAATAACCTTTTTTATAACATCAACCAGCAGCAATTTCCCAATTCCAATGGCATTGCCCAGCCGGTAGGAGCAATCAGTGGTTCTGTGGTTCCCAATGATGACCTCAGGCCCATGAGGGTAACTGAAAAGGAAATTGGACTGGAAATGACCCTTTTTGATAATCTTCGGTTTGAAGTTTCCTATTATGATAAATTGTCATCCGATCAGATCCTTCAGGCTCAGATTTCAGATGGCTCGGGTTTCCTGAATCAGTTGATTAATGTGGGTGAAAGTCAGAACCAAGGGGTTGAAATGTTTGCCGCTATCTCTCCGGT
>Ga0008836_100034_pt1 | contig 184184 bp, 181 predicted proteins | sample HotLakConsUCCR28_FD_62214 | JGI IMG/M metagenome (GOLD analysis project Ga0008836, IMG submission 62214) | Hypersaline microbial mat communities from Hot Lake, Washington, USA - Hot Lake Consortium UCC-R28 (Hybrid Assembly) ... | reverse complement strand
TGATCGACCACTCGAAATCGGTCAACTCGTAGCGACGTTGGGACATGCTGCTCTCCTCTTTCCAAAGAGTGAATCAGCAAAGCCAAAACGACGCTAGTCATTTATGAGTGCGTGACCTAGTGTCTCGGCGGCACCCGGGCCGGCGCAGCCCGCCTGCTCCCCCGTGTGTCATGGCCCCCTTGTGTCATGGCCCCTGTAACCGCATTGTCGTTTGCAGCGGCGCGGCTCCGCTGCTAGGGCTGTTAGCGGTAACATGCGGCCTGGAACAATACCCCGGCCAGGGCGTTCACAATTCGGAGGGAACATGGCTGTCAAAGTTGCAATCAACGGGTTCGGACGCATCGGCCGCAACATCCTGCGCGCCATCGTCGAAAACGGGCGCACCGATATCGAGGTGGTGGCGATCAACGACCTCGGCCCGGTGGAGACCAACGCGCACCTCCTGCGCTACGATAGCGTGCACGGTCGCTTCCCCGCGACGGTGACCACGACCGATACCTCCATCGACGTGGGCCGCGGGCCCATTGCCGTCACCGCGATCCGCGATCCCAAGGACCTGCCCTGGGGCGACGTCGATATCGTCCTGGAGTGCACCGGCATCTTCAAGGGCGACAAGGCCAAGGTGCACCTCGAGAACGGCGCGAGCCGGGTGCTGGTCTCGGCCCCCTCCGACGGGGCGGACAAGACCATCGTCTACGGCGTGAACCACGGCACGCTGAGCGCAAGCGATGTCCATGTCTCGAACGCATCCTGCACCACCAACTGCCTCGCGCCCGTGGCCCATGTCCTGAATCAGGCCATCGGCATCAGGCGCGGTTTCATGACCACCGTGCATTCCTATACCGGCGATCAGCCGACGCTCGACACGATGCATTCGGACCTCTACCGCGCCCGCGCGGCAGCGATGAGCATGATCCCCACCTCCACCGGTGCCGCGCGGGCCGTGGGTCTCGTGCTGCCGGAACTCAAGGGCAAGCTCGACGGCGTGGCGATCCGCGTGCCCACGCCGAATGTCTCGGTCGTGGACCTGACCTTCGAGACCGGCCGCGACACCACCGTCGAGGAGATCAACGACGCGATCCGCGCCGCCGCCTCTCACGGGCCCCTCAAGGGCGTGCTGGGCTACACGGATGAGCCGCTCGTCTCGATGGATTTCAACCACGACGCCCATTCCTCGATCTTCCACACCGATCAGACCAAGGTCATGGACGGCAACATGTGCCGCATCCTGACCTGGTACGACAACGAATGGGGCTTTTCGAACCGCATGGCCGACACGGCGGTCGAAATGGGCAAATACCTGTAAAGGGCGGCTGCCGTCGGCATTTGCGTATTTGGAGAAAGATGAAGGGATCGAAGCCGCGCTTTCCCCTTCATCTTTCCAAAAATACGCCCGCCGGAGGCGGTCCTGCTGCTGCGGCGGGCGCGCAGGTCTGATATGGTGGCGCCAACGTGAACGATGGAGGCCGCGATGGCGTGGAAAATCCTCGATGATATGGACCTTGCCGGAAAGATCGTCCTGACGCGGGTCGACATCAACGTGCCGGTGGAAGACGGCCGCGTCACCGACGCCACGCGGATCGAGCGCATCGTGCCGACGGTCAGGGACATCCTCGCGAAAGGCGGCACGCCGGTCCTGCTGGCGCATTTCGGGCGGCCCAAGGGCAAGGTGGTTCCCGAGATGTCGCTGCGTCACGTGTTGCCCGCGCTGGAGGACGCGCTCGGCATGCCCGTGACCTTTGTCGAGACGCCGGATCGCGCCGGCCTGGAGGCCCTGCCGCAGGGCAGCGTGGTCCTGCTGGAGAACACGCGGTTCAACCCAATGGAAACCGAGAACGATCCGAAGTTGGCACGATTTCTCGCCTCGCTGGGCGATGTCTACTGCAACGATGCCTTTTCGGCCGCGCACAGGGCGCATGCCTCGACCGAGGGGGTCGCCCATCTCCTGCCCTCCTGCGCCGGGCGGCTGATGGAGGCCGAACTGACCGCGCTGGAGAAGGCGCTGGGCCATCCGGAACGTCCCGTTCTGGCCGTGGTGGGCGGCGCCAAGGTCTCCACCAAGCTCGACCTGCTGGGCAACCTGACCGGCAAGGTCGACATGCTGGTGATCGGTGGCGGCATGGCCAACACGTTTCTCGCGGCACAGGGGATCGACGTGGCCGCCTCGCTGTGCGAGCACGATCTTGGCGACACCGCGCGGGAGATCCTCGCCAGGGCCGAGGACACCGGCTGCGAGGTCATCCTGCCCACGGATGTGGTCGTCGCGCAGGAGTTCGAAGCGAATGCCGAGAATGCGACCGTCCCCGTGACCGAGGTGCCCGAGGGCACCATGATACTCGATGCCGGCCCCGACAGCGTGGCCCGGGTGCGGGAGGCCATCGACCGGGCGAAGACGCTGATCTGGAACGGCCCGCTCGGCGCGTTCGAGATCGAACCCTTCGATGCCGCCACCAATGCCGCCGCCGAGCACGCCGCGCAGCGCAGCGCCGCCGGGGACCTCGTCTCGGTCGCGGGCGGCGGCGACACGGTGTCCGCGCTCAACCGCGCCGGCGCGGCGGAGCGCTTCAGCTACATCTCCACCGCGGGCGGCGCCTTCCTCGAATGGATGGAGGGCAAGACGCTGCCGGGGGTCGCAGCACTGGAACGGGACTGAGACACCGACTGTTTGCGCCACCATTATGGACAGGTTCCCCCCGCGCGCCTAATGCTTCTGGCCGACCGTTTTTGACCAATGACATTCGAGGACCAGTGACATGACGAACGATGCAATGCGCGCCCAGATGGCCACGGGAAAGGGCTTCATCGCCGCGCTCGATCAGTCGGGCGGCTCCACGCCGAAGGCGCTGAGGCTCTACGGGATCGAGGAGGACGCCTATTCCTCCGAAGACGAGATGTTCGATCTCATCCATGACATGCGGACCCGGATCGCCACGGCGCCGGCCTTTACCGGAGACAAGGTGATCGGCGCGATCCTGTTCGAAATGACCATGGACCGCGAGATAAGCGGCAAGCCTTCGGCGAAATATCTCTGGGAAGAGCGCCGGGTGGTGCCCTTCCTCAAGATCGACAAGGGACTGGAGGCCGAGGAGAACGGCGTGCAGCTGATGAAGCCCATCCCGGGGCTGTCGGACCTGCTGGACCGGGCCGTGGCCCATGGCATCTTCGGGACCAAGGAGCGCTCGGTGATCTCGGCGGCGAACGCGGAGGGGATCGAGGCCATCGTCGCCCAGCAGTTCGAGCTTGGACAGGAGGTACTGGCGAAGGGCCTCGTGCCGATCCTCGAGCCGGAAGTCACGATCTCGATCCCCGACAAGGCGGAGGCCGAGGACATGCTGCTGGCCTCGATCCAGAGGCATCTCGACACGCTGGACCAGCCGGTCATGCTGAAACTCAGCCTGCCCACCAAGGCCAATCTCTATGCGCCCCTGATCGCGCATCCCAAGGTGCTGCGGGTCGTCGCGCTGTCGGGTGGCTATGCCCGCGACGAGGCGAACGCGAAACTGGCCGAGAACCACGGCATGATCGCGAGCTTCAGCCGCGCACTTACCGAGGGGCTGTCGGCGCAGCAGTCGGACGAGGCGTTCAACGCGACCATCGCGGCGACGATCGACGGGATCTACGCGGCCTCGATCACCTGAAGCCCGGCGGGGGCGCTTTCCCGCGCCCCTTTTCCGGCGCGAGACCCGTGGCCGATTCGCCACCGAGCGTCCCGCTCAGGCAGATCTTTGCTCCATTGCAACATGTCCCGCTCAACCGGATAAGCCGTGCGAATCAATCGGTCGCGGGGGATTCCCTTTTGACCCCGGCTGTGCGACTCTCTGTTTTGAGGCGCCCGTCAGAGGCGGCCCGCAACCGAGGCAGTCGCGATGTTCCGCAGTGTTTCCCTGACCGGTCTAGGTCTGACCGTGATCCTCATGGCAGTGGGCGCCTATTTCACCTTCACCGCCGTGCAGGGCAACTATGGCCTCTTCAAGCGCATCCAGGTCGAGGCCGAGGCCGACCGCCTGTCGATACAGCTTGCCGAACTTCGTGCCGAAACCGAGCGGATGGAGATCCTGACGCGCCGGTTGTCGGACGACTATCTCGACCTCGATCTGCTGGACGAGCGGGCGCGCAACGTGCTCGGCTACAAGCGCCCGGACGAGTTGGTCCTTCCCTGAAAACCCGATGCAGGCACATCTGCAGGCCCCGCATGGCGGGTCTGTACCCCTGCGTCACCTTTTCCGCGCCTTGGGGGGTGCCAGGCTCACCGAGCTTTGCTATGGATTGTTCAACGTTAAACTATCTTTGAACACCCAGGCCACGGGGAGGACTTGACCCATATGGCGACCCGGAAAACCGCTTCCAGAGCGAGCGCCAAGCCGAATGTCTCGGCCGACGAGCTCAAGGCCTACTATCGCGACATGCTCCTTATCCGCCGATTCGAGGAAAAGGCCGGCCAGCTTTACGGCATGGGCCTGATCGGCGGGTTCTGTCACCTCTATATCGGGCAGGAGGCCGTCGTCGTGGGTCTCGAGGCTGCCGCCGAAGAGGGCGACAAGCGCGTCACCTCCTACCGCGACCACGGCCACATGCTGGCCTGCGGCATGGACCCCAAGGGTGTGATGGCCGAGCTCACGGGCCGCGAAGGCGGCTATTCCAAGGGCAAGGGCGGCTCGATGCACATGTTCTCGAAAGAGAAACATTTCTACGGCGGCCACGGGATTGTTGCCGCTCAGGTGCCGATCGGCGCGGGCCTCGCCTTCTCGGACATGTACAAGGGCAACGATCGCGTCACCTTCACCTATTTCGGCGACGGCGCGGCCAACCAGGGCCAGGTGGCCGAAACCTACAACATGGCCGAACTCTGGGCCCTGCCCTGCATCTTTGTGATCGAGAACAACCAGTACGCCATGGGCACGAGCGTGAAGCGCGCCACCAAGTCCCCGGATTTCTGGGAACGCGGTGCCGCCTACGGCATCGCCGGCGAGGCGGTCGACGGCATGGACGTGCTCGCCGTGAAGGCGGCGGGCGAGAAGGCCGTCGCGCACTGCCGCGCGGGCAAGGGCCCCTACATCCTCGAGGTCATGACCTATCGCTACCGCGGCCATTCCATGTCGGACCCCGCGAAATACCGGACCCGCGAGGAAGTGCAGGAGATGCGCGAAAAACGTGACGCCATCGAACACGTGCGCCAGCTTCTGCTGACGGGCGGCCATGCCTCCGACGAGGATCTCAAGAAGATCGACAAGGAGATCAAGGACATCGTGAACGAGGCTGCCGAGTTCTCCAAGGAAAGCCCCGAGCCCGCACTGGAAGAACTCTGGACCGACATCTACGCCGATGTGGCGCCGCAGGACGCCTGAGGGAGACGACAGACATGGCAACCGAAATTCTCATGCCCGCGCTCTCCCCCACGATGGAGGAGGGCACGCTGGCCAAGTGGCTGGTGAAGGAGGGCGACACGGTCTCGGCCGGCGACATCCTCGCGGAGATCGAGACCGACAAGGCCACGATGGAATTCGAGGCCGTGGACGAAGGCATCATGGGCAAGATCCTGATCGCCGAGGGCACCGAGGGCGTGAAGGTCAACAGCCCCATCGCCATTCTTGTCGAAGAAGGTGAGGACGTGCCGGAGGCCGGTGCGGAGGGCAACGGCGAAACCGCCCCTGCCCCCGTCGCGCTGGAGACCTCCGAAGGCAAGGCGGACCCCGCGCCCGCAACGGCACAGCCCGCGCCCGCCACTGCGAAATCCAACGCCTCGCCCGACTGGCCCGAGGATGCCGAGATGGTCAAGACGACCGTCCGCGAGGCGCTGCGCGACGCCATGGCCGAGGAAATGCGCCGTGATGACAGCGTCTTTGTCATGGGCGAGGAGGTCGCCGAGTACCAGGGCGCCTACAAGGTGACCCAGGGGTTGCTGGACGAATTCGGCGCCCGCCGCGTCATCGACACGCCGATCACCGAGCACGGTTTCGCGGGTCTCGGCGTCGGCGCGGCTTTCGGCGGTCTGCGCCCCATCGTCGAGTTCATGACCTTCAACTTCGCCATGCAGGCGATGGACCAGATCGTGAATTCCGCGGCCAAGACGCTCTACATGTCCGGCGGCCAGATGGGCGCGCCCATGGTGTTCCGCGGCCCCAACGGCGCCGCCGCCCGCGTCGGCGCCCAGCACAGCCAGGATTACGCGGCGTGGTATTCCTCGATCCCCGGCCTCAAGGTCGTGCAGCCCTATTCCGCCGCCGACGCCAAGGGCCTTCTGAAAACCGCTATCCGCGATCCCAACCCGGTCATCTTCCTCGAAAACGAGATCCTGTACGGTCGCTCCTTCGAGGTGCCGAAGGTCGATGACCTGACCATTCCCTTCGGCAAGGCGCGGATCTGGCGCGAAGGCACGGACGTGACCCTCGTCAGCTTCGGCATCGGCATGACCTACACGCTGGAGGCCGCCGAGCAACTGGCCAAGGACGGCATCGAGGCGGAGGTGATCGACCTGCGCACGCTGCGCCCGCTCGACTACGACACGGTGATCGCCAGCGTGCAGAAGACCAACCGCTGCGTGACCGTGGAGGAAGGCTTTCCCGTCTGCTCCATCGGCAACCACCTCTCGGCCTACATCATGACGCATGCCTTCGATTACCTCGACGCGCCGGTGTTGAACTGCACCGGGAAAGACGTGCCCATGCCCTATGCGGCCAACCTCGAAAAGCTCGCGCTGACCTCGGTGAAAGAGGTGATCGAGGCGGTGCATGCCGTGACCTATCGATAGGGCCGGTGATGCGCGTGCTGGGCAAGGACAAGCGGCAGGAGGCCTATCGCCTCGGCCTCGAGATCGGCGGGACGGAGGTCGTCGCGCTGATCCCCGAGGCGCTCCTGTCGGCCGAGCATGGGCAAGAGGCCCGCGTGCCGCACCAGGCGGCCTATGAATGGATCGAGGCGAAGGCGGCGCAGCTCGTCCGCGCCATTGAAACGCTGAACTCCGGCGCCCGCCCCCGGGCGCCCTTCGACCAGATCACGCTCGAACCCGCACCCTGAGTGCCGGAGACAAGGGAGAGCCCCGAGAATGCCCACCGAAATCCTGATGCCCGCGCTCAGCCCGACCATGGAGGACGGCACGCTCGCCAAGTGGCTCGTCAAGGAAGGCGACACCGTGAGCGCCGGCGACATCCTCGCCGAGATCGAGACCGACAAGGCCACGATGGAATTCGAAGCGGTCGACGAGGGCGTGATCGGAAAGATCCTTGTAGAGGAAGGCACGGAGGGCGTGAAGGTCAACGCGCCCATCGCCGTTCTTCTGGAAGAAGGCGAAAGCGCCGACGACATCGCGGCCCCGTCGGACCCCGCCCCGGAAGCGCCGAAGGCCGCTGACGCCGGCGCCGAGGCGGCCTCCGACGGAGGCTCCGAGCCGCCGGCCCCTGCGGCCGCAGCCGCCGCGACACCCACACCTGCCGCGCCCGCCGCATCGGATGGCAGCCGCGTTTTCGCCTCCCCGCTTGCGCGCCGCATCGCCAGGGACAAGGGTCTCGACCTCGGCCAGATCAAGGGCTCCGGCCCCCATGGACGCATCGTCAAGGCGGATGTGGAGGGCGCCACCGCCAAGCCTGCAGCCGCCACCGCCACCGAGGCGCCCAAACCCGCGACCGAAGCCGCCAGGCCTGCCATGCCCGCGGGCATGGGCGCCGAGCAGGTCGCGAAGATGTACGAGGGCCGCGACTACGAGGAGGTCAAGCTCGACGGCATGCGCCGCACCGTCGCCGCCCGCCTTACCGAGGCCAAGCAGACCATCCCGCATTTCTACCTGCGCCGGGACATCCGCCTCGACGCGCTCTTGAAATTCCGCTCCCAGCTCAACAAGCAGCTGGAAGGGCGCGGCGTGAAGCTCAGCGTCAACGACTTCATCATCAAGGCCTGCGCCAACGCGCTGCAGGCCGTTCCCGCGGCGAATGCCGTCTGGGCCGGCGACCGGATGCTGCGGCTGAAACCCTCCGACGTGGCCGTGGCCGTGGCCGTCGACGGCGGCCTCTTCACGCCCGTGCTGAAGGACGCGCACCAGAAGTCCCTCTCCGCACTCTCCGCCGAGATGAAGGACCTTGCCACGCGCGCCCGCGATCGCAAGCTCGCCCCTCATGAATATGTCGGCGGCTCCTTCGCGATCTCCAACCTCGGCATGTTCGGCATCGACAATTTCGACGCGGTCATCAACCCGCCCCATGGCGCGATCCTCGCGGTCGGCGCAGGCGTGAAGAAACCCGTGGTGGGCGAGGACGGCGAGCTCGCAGTCGCCACCGTCATGTCGGTCACGCTCAGCGTCGATCACCGCGTCATCGACGGCGCGCTCGGCGCGGAGCTTCTGCAGGCCATTGTGGACAACCTCGAGAACCCGATGGTGATGCTGGCTTAGAACCGGCTTGATCCAGAACAAGGCTCCTTTCCCGCCAACGCCTTAACCGGGGTCCGGACAGCAATCGCCCGGAGCCCGCGCGCCATGGACTGGAAAGCCCACCTCACCCACCAGAGCACCACGCTCGACGCCTTCCGCAAGGCGCATCCGGATGCAGCAAAGGGCTTCACCGCGCTCCACCATGGCACGCTGGCCGAGGGCGCGCTCTCGGTCCGGGAGAAGGAACTCCAGGCGCTCGCCATCGGTATCGTCAAGCAGTGCACCGATTGCATCGGCTTTCACGTGCAGGCCGCGCACAAGGCAGGCGCCACGCGCGCGCAGGTGGCCGAAACCGTGGGCGTGGCGATGATGATGGGCGGCGGGCCGGCCTTCATGTACGGCGCCAAGGCGCTGGAGGCCTGGGACCAGCTCACCAGCTGAGCGCGGCGACCCGCCCTGCCCCCCTTCATCTTTCCAAAAATACGCCAACCCCGCGCGTCCGACCGCTGCCGAAGGCGGCGCGAGGGCGCGCGGATGATGGCCGCGCGGCGTGAGCCTCGGCCCGCGATCCGTCCCCCGGGCCCATCGCTCAGGGTTGCTGCTCCTTCCAGCCGCCGGGCGGCAGCCCCTCCAGCGTGTGTGGCCCCACCGACCAACGGATCAGCCGCAGGACCGGCAAGCCCACATGGGCGCACATGCGCCGCACCTGCCGGTTGCGGCCCTCGGTGATGGTGAGCCTGAGCCACGCTTCGGGCACGGACTTGCGAAAACGCACCGGCGGATCGCGCGGCCAGAGCCAGCCGGGCGCCGCCACCTCCTCGACCTCCGCGGGCCGCGTCGGCCCGTCCTTCAGCGTCACGCCGTCCCGAAGGGCCGCGAGCGCCGCGGCGCCCGCCACCCCCTCCACCAGCGCGACATAGGTCTTGGGCGTCCTGGTCTTCGGGCTCGTCAGCCGCGCCTGCAGCCCGCCATCATTGGTCAGCAGCAAGAGCCCCTCGCTGTCGCGATCGAGCCGCCCCGCCGGATACAGCCCCGGCATGTCGAGGACGCGCCCCAGCCCGGGCCAGTTTCCGTCATCGGTGAACTGGCTCAGCATGTTCATCGGCTTGTTGAAGGCGACAAGGCGTGTCGCACCCCGGTCGCCCCTCGGTCTCGGCCGCGGACGGCTCACGGGCCCTTGGCCTTCCACGTCTCCAGCCAGCGCTTCGGAGCCATCTCTTCCCACGTCCGGCGCAGCCGCGCCTCGGTCCAGTCGCGCTCGATCCGGCCCGCGGCGACCAGGAGGATGCCGTGATTGGCGTAATGCGGATGGATAAGGAAGGTCGCGGGCTCCGCCGCATGCAGCATCTCGCGTTCGGCGATGCTACCCTTGAAGCAGGCGGCATCGACGTAAGGCGACCACCAGCACCACATCTTGCCATGGGCCTTGAGGTTGGGGTTGCCCCAGCTGACCGCGTCCTCGACCTGCGGCAGGCCGAGCGACAGGGCGACGTCCCGCAACGCCTCCCATGTCGCGATGGCGCCCATCAATGCGCCTCCGCCCAGTTCGCCCCCTGCCCCGCATCCACGACCAGCGGAACGGCGAGCTTCACCGCCGGTTCCGCCGCGCCCTCCATGACCTCGCGGGCGGCCGAGACGAGCGCGTCGACCGCCCCTTCCTCGACCTCGAACAGCAATTCGTCATGGACCTGCAACAGCATCCGCGCGGGCAGGCCTTCGATGGCCGCCTCCATCCGGATCATCGCGCGCCGGATCACATCCGCCGCCGTGCCCTGGATCGGTGCGTTGATCGCCGCGCGATAGGCGAACCCCGCGCCGGGGCCCTTGGCGTTGATCTCGGGCGTGTGGATCTTGCGCCCGAAAAGCGTCTGGACGTAACCGTTCGATTTCGCGAAACCCTTGGTGGCCTCCATGTAATCCCTGATGCCGGGAAACCGCTCGAAATAGCGGTCGATGAAGCCCTGCGCCTCCGCCCTTGGGATGCGCAGGTTCCGCGCAAGGCCGAAGCCGGATATCCCGTAGATCACGCCGAAATTGATCGCCTTGGCCTGCCGTCGCACATCCGGCGTCATCTGGTCCAAGGGCACGCCGAACATCTCCGACGCGGTCGCGGCGTGAATGTCCTGCCCCTCCCGGAAGGCCTGTTTCAGCGCGTCGATCCCCGCGATATGGGCGAGAATGCGCAGCTCGATCTGGCTGTAGTCGAGCGAGACCAGAACCTTGCCCCTCTCGGCCACGAAGGCCTCGCGGATGCGCCGCCCCTCCTCGGAACGGACGGGGATGTTCTGCAGGTTCGGATCGGTGGAGGCGAGCCGCCCCGTGTTCGCCCCCGCGATCACGTAGCTCGTGTGCACGCGCCCCGTCTCGGGGTTGATATGGTCCTGCAGCGCGTCGGTATAGGTCGATTTCAGTTTCGACAGCTGCCGCCAGTCCAGCACCCGCGCGGGCAGGTCATGGAGCGTGGCAAGGTCCTCCAGCACGTCCGCCGGCGTCGAATACTTGCCCGTCTTGCCCGTCTTGCCGCCCTCGAGGCCCATCTTCTCGAAGAGGATCTCACCCAGCTGCGCGGGCGATCCCACGTTGAACGTCTCGCCCGCAAGCGCGTGGATCTCCGCCTCCAGCCCCGCCATCTTCTGGGCGAAGGCGTTGGACATCCGCGAAAGCGTGTCGCGATCCACCCTGATGCCGGAGCGTTCCATCCGCGCCAGCACCGGCACCAGCGGGCGTTCCAGCGTCTCGTAGACCGTCGTGACCTGCGCGCGATGCAGCTGCGGCCGGAACAGGTGCCAAAGCCGCAGCGTGACATCCGCATCCTCGGCGGCATAAGGCGCCGCTTTCTCGATCTCCACCCGGTCGAAGGTGATCTGGGACTTGCCCGCCCCGATCAGCTCCTTGATCGGGATCGGGTTGTGGCCGAGATACCGCTCGGCCAGCGCGTCCATCCCGTGCCCGTGAAGGCCCGCATTCATCGCGTAGGACATCAGCATCGTGTCGTCGATGGGAGAGACGTCGATCCCGTAGCGCGCCAGCACCTTCACGTCGTATTTCGCGTTCTGAAGAACCTTCAGGACCGCGTCGTCCTCCAGAAGCGGCTTCAGGGTGGCCAGCAGATCCTCCAGCCCGATCTGCCCCTCCACCAGCGCCGCCCCCTCGGCGAACAGGTCCTCTCCCCCGCCGCTTGAATGGCCCACGGGGATGTAGCAGGCGTGCCCCGGCTCCACCGCCAGCGACACGCCCACCAGCTCCGCCCGCATCTCGTCAAGCGACGTGGTCTCGGTGTCGAGCGCCACCACGCCCCGCGCATGGGCCGCGTCGATCCAGGGCTGCAGGGCGGCGAGGTCCCGCACGATCTCGTAGGCACCGTGGTCGATGGGAGGGAATTCCGGCGCGGCCTCGGTGACGCTCTCGGGTTCCGCGCCCCGGGGGTCGGTGTCGGCGATCGCGGGCGCCGCCACGCCCATCGCCTCGGCAACCCGCTTGGTCAGCGTGCGGAACTCCATCTCGGCGAGGAAGGCCATGAGGCTCCCGGCGTCGGGTTCCTTCACCTCGAGATCGTCGAGCGTCTCCGCCATCGGCACCGCGTCGTCGAGCGTCACCAGTTGCCGCGACAGGCGGATCTGGTCGGCATGCTCGATCAGCGTCTGGCGGCGCTTGGGCTGCCTGATCTCGCCCGCGCGCTCCAGAAGCGTGTCGAGATCGCCGTATTCATTGATCAGAAGCGCCGCCGTCTTCACCCCGATCCCCGGCGCGCCGGGGATGTTGTCGACGCTGTCGCCCGCCAGTGCCTGCACGTCGATCACGCGGTCGGGGCCGACGCCGAATTTCGCCTCGACCCCTTCGGCATCGATGCGGATGTTCTTCATCGCGTCGAACATCTCGACGCCGCCGCCCACCAGCTGCATCAGGTCCTTGTCCGACGAGATGATCGTCACCCGCCCCCCGGCCTCGCGCGCCTGTTTCGCCAGCGTCGCGATGATGTCGTCGGCCTCGTAGCCCTCCAGCTCCAGGCAGGCGACGTTGAACGCCCGCGTCGCCTCCCGCGTCAGCGGGATCTGCGGGCGCAGTTCCTCCGGCATCTCGTCGCGATTGGCCTTGTAGAGATCATAGAGATCGTTGCGGAACGTGTGCGAGCCCTTGTCGAAGACCACCGCCGCATGGGTCGGCGCATCGGCCCCGTGATCCTTGACGATCTGGTTCCACAGCATGTTGCAGAACCCCGCCACCGCACCGATCGGAAGACCGTCGGATTTCCGCGTCAGCGGCGGCAGAGCATGGTAGGCGCGGAAGATGAACGCCGATCCGTCCACGAGGTGAAGATGATGGCCCTTGCCGAATGTCATGCCGCCCTCCGCGCTGTCCTGCCCCGGTTCTACCTTGCGGCCCTCACCGGCGCGACCCGTGTTTTCGCGCCGCCCGGCCGGCCCGGGCGACCCGCCCGCATCGGCGGTCCCCGCACCGAGATACCTCGCGGATGCTATGGAATGGCTAGGTGTCGTCACCGGGCGTCAGCCCATGCGCCTCGGCGAAATCGGCATGGACGAATTTCTTGTCGCAATAGCCGCATTCCACGTAACCGGTGTCCCGGTCCACGGACAGCCAGACGCGCGGATGGCCCAGCGCGCCCTCCCCCCCGTCGCACGCCACGCGCCATGTCGTCACGATCTCGGTCTCGGGCGGTTCAATCGGCATGAGGCACGTGTCCTTCGGCTGTCGTCACGCGCCGATATGACAAATCGCAGGCGGGCCGGCAAGTGTGCCATCCCGCTCGTCAGACCCCTTCATCCTGGCAAGAAACCTCCGGGGGAGGCCGAAGGCCGGGGGCAGAGCCCCCGATCCGAGCCATCAGGCGAGACAGGAGGCGTGCAGCCGCAGGCTGCGCCGTTCCGTTCACGGTCAGGCAGGCTGCAGCATCCGGCCCAGCGGGCGACCGGCGAGAATGTGCATGTGATAATGCGGCACTTCCTGCACCGCGTCCTCGCCCGCGTTCGAGAGCGTCCGGTACCCCGCCCCGCCCTCGCCCGGGCCGATCCCGGCCTCGGCGACGATGCGCGCCGCGACCCGGTGGAAATCGGCGATCTCGGCCTCGCTCGCGTCCGCCGCGAAATGATCGAAGGTCACGTAAGGGCCCTTGGGGATGACCAGCACATGCACCGGCGCCTGCGGCCGGATGTCGTTGAAGGCCAGCGTGTGCTCGGTCTCCATGACCGTGTCGTTGGGGATCTCGCCCCTGAGGATCTTGGCGAAGATGTTCTGGTCGTCATACGCATAAGCCATGAAACCGGCCTCCTTCAGTCGGCAAAAAGATAGGGCGTCTCGGCCAAGGCATAGCCCGTCTCGGCATCCACATTGAAGTAGTCGCTGAGCACTGCGGCGTTTTCCCCCGGCCCGCGATCCTCCCTCAGCCGCCAGTGATGCTGGAACTCCGCCTCGCGGATGCGCACGCTCTGGTCGGCGAACTCGTGGCGCAGCGTGGGAAGCATCCGCTGGATCACCTCGTCCGGCGTCCGCTCGGTGGCGAGGCCCACCCGCCGCGCGTGGCCCACGAGATACTGGTCGTCGAAAACGCATTGCAGTTCCAGTATGCGCGCATTCGCCCGGTCGGACATGAAATCGCGCATCAGGTCGATATTGGCCGGGTCGAGACAGATCATCAGCCGATCCGTGTCGTAATAGTCGAAAAGCATCCGCAAGAGCGCCCGCCTGTGGCGATTGCGTTTCTCCAGCGTCCGTTCGATGCCGCCCAGATGCGGCACGGGGCACGTGGCCTCGTCGAAGAGATACTCGACGCCGCGCACCTGCAGGCGGTCCTCGGCGGCATGCAGCATGCGCTTGGCCACGTGCCATTTCTTGCACACCAGCATGAACAACTCCCGGTCGGGGCCGAGCGTGCTTTCGCGTTCCCAGAACCGCGTGCCGAAGCGCCGGCCGATGCGTCCGCGCCCGGTGAGGAACGCATAGAGCCGAGGTCCCTCCTGGCTGACGGTGAAATCCTTGTGCCCCGACATCCAGAGCGCGCCCAGCCGTTCCTCGAGCCCCCGCGCCTCGGGGCTGATCTTGCGGGCAAACAGGTAGTCCTGGCTGATCAGCAGGTCGTACTGGTCATTGTAGAAGGTGACCGGCATGCCGTAATCGCTGAACATCTTGAAGGTCAGCGAGCGGCTGACGATCTCCCGGTCGGGCACGAGATGGCGCACCAGCGTCTGGAAGAAGGTCTCGTCGGGGATCCATGTGGTGCGGAAAAACCGCACCACGTCGGGCCGGGTCTTGATGAAATCGAGCACCGCCTCGACCGTGCGGCGGCGCAGGCACCACCACTGGCTGCCGATCATCACATGGATGTCGGAGGGCACCCTGCGCTCCAGCTTGAGGCGGCGCTGGAGGTTCATCATCCCGTAGAACAGGCGTTTTTGCGTGCGTTCGTTGAACACATGGCGATAGATCAGCCGTTCGCGCTTGAGGCCGGTCTTGATCCAGTCCGAGGCGAGGAAATCGAAGCTTTCGATATGGTCGACGTCGGCGCGATCGAGGAAGGCATGGGCGTAGTCGGCAGATTTCACCGCCGCGCAATCGCCCGAGAGCATGTAGAAATGCGTGGCCCTCGGAAACGCCTCCACCGCGGCCTCAAGCCCGTTCAGCGAGGCACGCACGAGGCTCCACTCCCCCCAGCCGCATTTCACGCGTTTCGTGGCGAAGGTGACGCCGGGGCGATCCTTGAGCGCGTCCCGGATGCGGGCGAAGGCCTCCGCCGGGGCACGGGCGTCGAAATGGATCGCGACATAGTCGCCGGTCGCCGTCAGACGCTCGGCCTGCCGGATGACGGCGTCGGGGTTCTTGTGGCACAGAAGAATGAAGGCGATCTTTGCCATGCGGAACCGGGGTCTGCTCTGATCTCGATTTTTATTGCATCAGGCATACCGCAGGGAGATTGAAGAAACACGACTTCTTTGCTTGTTTATCCGATAACACGTCCGAAAGGGCGCAAGACGAGAAGAATCGAGCGGGTTCGAGGCGGAGAGAAATGGGGTTTCCCGGCACATGGATGACGTCGAGTGAAAGCGTGGTCTACCGCGTGGTGCCGAAATGCGCCTGCTCCACCATCGGCCAGATCATGTACTACAGCGACAACGGAACGTTCTTCGACGGCGACATCCACGACGCGAAGGACGGCATGCACAAATGGGCCTTCGATGCCAGCCAGCCGCTGATCGAGAACAATGTGAAGGCGCACAAGTCCTACGCCTTCACCTGCGTGCGAAACCCCTACACCCGCATCCTGTCCAGCTTTTTCGACAAGATCTGCGGCATCCAGCGCAACGGCAAGCGCTATCGCGGCAATCTCGTCCCGCTCCTGGTCCAGAAATACGGCATCGAGGTCGGCGGTCCCGACGGCACCGAGGAATTCGACCAGATCCGCAGTTTCCGGCGTTTCCTGCTCTTCGCGCGCGACTCGATCCGCTGGCGCCGCCCGATGGACCCGGACATCCACTGGTCGTCCATATCCGGCCATGTCTCGACCTTCGTGGTCAATGGCGGGCGCTACGACCACATCTTCTGGACCGAGGATTTCAACGCCGGCATGCAGACCGTGCTCGACAATATCGAGATGACCCATCCCGTCGACCTCGCAAAGGTGCCGCGGTTCAACGAAAGCGCCGGGCACGGGCCGAAGCGCGCGCATGCCGTTGAGGATTATTTCGACGACCTGTCGATGCACCTCGTCTACGAGATCTACAAACCGGATTTCGAGCTCTTCCGCTACGATTTCGAGGACCCGTCGAACAAGATGCCCACGGGCGAGATCGATCTCGACGAGGTGCACGCCAAGCTTGGCGACTAGGGTCCGCCCGTCCCAGCCGACAGGCGGAGCGTGGCCGCCATGCCGCGCAGCGTCGGAAACTCTGTCTCGTGGCTCCGTCCAGATTGATTCGATTCGTGGCCGCTTCTAGGGTCAACGTATTGAATCGGGGTGGTTCCACGCGGGGTAACGATGGCAGGAGTTCGCATTCCAGGGACGCTGAAACAGGCGTTCATGGCAGTCTGCATGGCAAGTGCCGCATCCGGTCTTGGAACTTCGGCCATCGCACAGAGCGCGTCGGCGCTCGAGTCAGAGCGTGCTTCGGTCTTCGCACGCATGCTCGACGCGCCGGCCGACCGCGCCCTGATGGCGCAATACGCGCGCCTATCCATCGAGTTGAGGGATTACGAGGCAGCAGCCGCCACTCTGGAGCGGCTGATCGACCTGGAGCCCGCCAACGCCACCGCGCGGCTGGAACTCGCCACGGCCTATTTCGCGCTCGGCAACTATCCCCTCGCCGAGTTTCACCTGAACGCCGCCGCGGCCTCGGGCGCGCTTTCGGCCGAACAGCTGGCCTCGGCCGAAGCTTATCGCACGGCCGCCGAGATGCGGGACGACCCCAGCCGGTTTTCGGGCTCTGTCGCCGCCGGGATCGTGTCGGCCGACGGCGAGACGGGATTTCTGGGGAGCGGATCGCTCAACTGGTCGATCGACCTGGGCGACGCGAACGCGACGCACTGGGTCACACAGATCGGGGTGAGCACCTACCAGATCGGCGCGGGTCCCGGCGCCTCGACCTCGGACCGGCAGTCCCTCCGCCTGCGCAGCGGCCCGCGTTTCCAGCTGACCGGCGAGGCCTTCGGCCCACGCCTGCAACCCTATCTGGAGCTTGAATCGGTCCGCTACCCCGATGCCACGGCCTCGGATTACGACGCGGCCGCCTTCGGCCTCGCCTACCAGAACGCCCACAGCGCGGCCTTGACCAGTTTCGCCGACGCCTCCATCGGCTGGGGGGAGCTGAACGCATCCGGCGCCGATATCGATTTCCACGACATCGCGCTCGGGCTGACCTACCGCCCCTCGCGCGAGGCCTTCTACCGGCTGACCCTGTCGATGGGCAGCGAGGACACGGCGACCCGTGACGAGGATCAGCGCGGCCTGCGCCTCGATTACGGGCAGGATCTCGACGCGCCCGCGTTGCTGCCGGGTCCGGACTGGCGCGCAGGGGCCTTCGCCTCGGTCGACTGGCTCGACATCACCGACACGGGTGTGCCCCGCGACGAGACGGTTCGCGCGGCGGGCCTGTCGCTTCGGGCCTATCTCAACGATGACATCTATCTCGAGACGCGCGGCACGCATGTGGCGCGGGACGGCGGCACGGCGGCGGACGAGACCATCCTGTCGATGCAGCTTGGATTGGAGTTCTGAGATGCGCACCCGGTCCATCCTCCTCTCCGTCCTTCTGTCCAGCGCGCTCGCCCTTCCGGTCGCGGCCCAGCAGATCGGCACCGTCGCCTCCAGCGAACCCACGCTCCGCGGCACGCCGCCCGGGGCGGGCACGCGCACGCTGGCGCTGGGCACCGACCTTCTGCGGGACGAGACCGTGCAAAGCTCCGCCACCGGACGCGGGCAACTTCTGTTCCTCGACCAGACGACGCTGTCGCTGGCGCCGAACACCACCATCGTGCTCGACCGGTTCGTCTTCGACCCCGAGCGCGGCACCGGCGAGATCGGCCTGCAGCTGACCGAGGGCGCGCTGCGCTTCATCGGCGGCACGCTCAGCCGACAGCAGGACGCAGTGATCCAGACGCCGACCTCGACAATCGGCATCCGCGGCTCCTCGGCGCTGATCCTGTATTCAGGCGGACGGACCATTGCGATCTTCATCGTGGGCAACCGGCTGTGCGTCGCCGTGGATGGCGGGCGCAGCTGCACTTCGCGTCCCGGCGGCGTGGTGACCGAGGACGGCTATCAGGGCCGGGTCGCGCCCGAGTTTCTCGCCTTCATCCTCGGCCTGATCGACGGACAGCCGGTGACGGCCGCGCAGGGCGGCTTCGGCTCCGGCGTCATCGGCGCCGTGCCGCCGGGCAGCGAGCCGTCCTCACCCGATGGCGCGCAATACGATGAGCGCATCTTCGAGGACGGTTTGAACGCCGAGACGCTGATCGGTCTCATCGACGAGCTGTCCGACACGCCGCCGCCGCCACCACCACCGGAGGAGGAGGAGGAGGAGGAAGAGGGTGGCGAGGAAATCATTATCGACGAAGGGGGCGACGAGATAATCGAAGACGATCCTCCGCCCCCGCCGGATGCACAACCGCCCGGCTGACGGATAGCAACGCGCTACCCGTCTCGGTTCGACCTCTCCTGCCTCCGGGCAGCCAGAAAGCCATCTCACCGTTTGGAAAGCGCCACCGCCGCGCCGTCCCAGTCCGGTGCGGGCGGGCTCGTGCGGTGCAAGGCGATGCGGTCGAGATAGGTCCGCGCGACAAGCGGCGTCTCGCAGAAGGGCGGCGTCTGTTGGGCGAGTTCGGTGAAAGCCGCCTCCGCCACGTCCCAGTCGCGGCCCAGATAGGCCATGCGCGCCCGGCTGAGCACCTCGGCGAAATCCGCGACAGCCTCCGCGCCCGCCGGCACGATCAGCGACACGTCGACGGCCTGCGCGAAACCCTTGGCCGCGATCCGGTCGAGCACGATGGCCCTCAGCCCCGGCGGACAGGCCGCCGCCGCCTCCGGCCCCACGCAGTTCGACACGCCGTAGCTGCGTGTCAGCCCCTCCAGCCGCGCGGCCAGCGTCACCGTGTCGCCCACGCAGGTGTAGCTCAGCCGGTCGCGGGACCCCATGAGCCCGACATAGGCCTTGCCGGTGTTGAGCCCGATGGCGACGCGCACCGGCGGATAGCCCTCGGCCTCCAGTTCCTCCGACGCCTTGGCCGCCGCCGCCTCCACATCGCCAATCGCGGCGAGCGCGGTCGCGGCGTGACCCTCCTGCGCGATGGGCGCGTTCCAGAAGGCCATCACCGCGTCGCCCATGAACTTGTCGATCGTGGCGCCCCGGTCGACCAGCGTCTCGGCCACGGCGGAAAGGTAGGTGTTCACCAGTTGCACCACGCGGTCGGGCGGCATGCCCTCGGTCACCGAGGAAAAGCCGCGCATGTCCACGAACATCACGCTCAGCTCCCGCTCGGCGCCTGCGGGCGTCAGCGCGGCCTCGGGATTGGCCTCGATCTGCCCGATCAGCGCGGGCGGCAGGAAATAGGCGAAGCGCGCGCGGATCGCCCGCCGGGCGCGTTCCTTGGCCAGAAAGCCGATGGCCGTCCCCGGCAGGAACACCGCCAGCGCCGTGAGCGTGGGCAGAACCGGATCGAAGAGCAGACCGGCCCGCCCGAAGGCCATGATCCCGCCCAGCACGGGCGCGGTGATCAGCACCAGCGCCGCGGCGAGGCCCAGAACCGGCCGCTCGCGCAGCTGCAGCCCCGTGAGGACCAGCCCCGCGAGCACCACGAGCAAAAGCTCCAGCCCCGGCATCCAGTCGGGACGACCGAGAAATTCGCCGGCGACGATCTGCTCGATGATCTCCGCATGGAGCGTGACGCCCGCGATGGCGGGGTCGAGCGGCGTGGTGCGGATGTCGAAAAGCCCCTGCGCCGACGAGCCCACCAGAACGATGCGCCCCGCCACCCGCGCCTGAAGCTCCGGGTCGATGCCCTCGGCCTCCAGCACCCGCGCGGCGGGCGTGACGCGCTCCGGCTGGTAGCCCGCGAAATGGATGCGAAAGGCGCCGTCGGCCTCCACCGGGAAGGACAGCGCGCCCGTGCGCATGGCCACGGCGGCGACCGTCCCGCCCGAAACCTCGCCGGAGCCTTCGGTGGTGCGCAGGATATGCCCCCCCGCCCCCTGTGCCACGCGCAGAAGCTCGACCGAAAGCGCGGGCATCAGGACATCGCCCATGACACTGACCAGCGGCACCGTGCGCGTGACGCCGTCGCTCGTGCGTCCGAGGCTGATGGTGCCGAGCCCCGCCGCCTCCGCCGTCAGCTCGGGCAGGTTCACCACCGCGGCGGGGTAGCGCGCAAGACCCGGCGGCACCTCGCCGGTCACGGCCACCCCCGCCAGCGGCTGCGGCACCTCCCCCTCCTGCCCGCCCGCCACCGACAGGACGACGGGACGCCCGGCGATGGACCCGGCGAAAACCTGATCATGCGGCGGCAGGCCCAGATCGGGCAGCACGGGCGGTATCCCCTCGCGGAAGCGCGACCAGCTTTCGGCGATGCGCTCGGGCGAGGTGCGGTCGGGTTCGGCGAACAGCACGTCATAGCCGATGGCCGCCGCCCCGTGCGCGAAGAGCCGGTCGGTCATCGCGGCCATGTAGCTGCGCGGCCATGGCCATTGCCCGTAGGCGTCGAGTGCTGCCTCGTCGATATCGATGATGTGCACGGGCGCTGCGGGATCGTAGGGGCGTGGGCTGGCCCTCTGGTAGCCGTCGAAGACAAGGTCGCGGGCCTGCGACAGGATCGGCGGCGACAGGACGGCAAGGCCCAGCATCAGCGCCGTCAGCGTCAGGCCGAGGCCGAGGATCAGCCGCCGCATGGCGCGCGCGCTCCGGCTTCGGGTCTCACATCGGGCTTCGCCCCTGTCGGCACGCGCGTCTCCTTCCGGCCCTGAAACGGTATCAACCGCAGTGAAGCATGGGCGAAAGACCCTTGGGTGGCAAACCCTTGGGGTTTGACGCGCGGCGAAGCGACGGGCTAGGAGGGGGGGCTTACGCTTGGCAAGGCGGCGTCGGAGACGGGCATGACCGATTTCACGGCATATGGCGCGTTCGGCACGCTCGGCGTGATCCTTTACCTCGGCGCCTACGGAGCGTTGCAGGCCGGGCTGATCCGCGGCAGTTCGCTGACCTACACGCTCCTGAACCTCTGCGCCGCCGCCTCGGTCCTTTTCAGCCTCATGGAGACGTGGAACCTCTATTCGGCGCTGATCCAGGGGTTCTGGATCGCGATCTCCATCATGGGGATCGGCCGCAGGCTCTGGCTGCGGTCGCGCCGTTCCTTCGATGACGAGACGATGGCGTTCCTCAGGCTTCACCTGCCAACCCTGCCGCTGTTCGAAGCGCACCGGCTGATGCGACACGCATCATGGCGCGACCATCCTTCGGGCACCGCGCTGGCGCGGCAGGGGCAGAGCGTGGATGCGCTCATCTATCTGGCAGAGGGCAAGGCTTCGGTCGAGGTGGACGGCCGGCCGGTCGCCACGCTGCATCCCGGCGCGCTGATCGGGGAGATGACGCTGATCCATGGCGGGGGAGCGACTGCGGATGTGACAGCCGAGGGACCGGTGCGCGTCCTTTACCTGCCGCGCGCACAGGTCCTGACGGAAATCGACGCCGCGCCCGATATCGCGCTGGCGATGGGCCACGCGCTTCAGGCGGAGGTTCAGCGCAAGCTGATGGTAATGAACGCGACGGGCAACGTCGGACTCATCCCCGCATCCCGGCCGTCTCCGTCCGCGTGACGTCGCGCACCATCGCGGCGCGGTCCATCGGCACGCTGTCGGCCACCTTGCGGGCGAGTTCCTGCCCGAAAAGCGCGACCATCGCGTTCGACAGCGCGGGCGCGCGCGCCATGCGCGCCGTCAGAACCTCGAGCGGGATGCGCACCACCGTCCCGCCCTCGGGCAGGCGCACGCTCGCGCTCGAGGGATTGCCGGTCAGAAGTGCGATTTCGCCGACGAAGGCGGGTCCCGCGATGGGAAAGCTCGCGCCCGATTTCTCGATCTCGATCCGTTCGGAATAGACCAGCATCAGGTCATCGACGGGCTTGCCCTCCAGCGCAAGCGGCGTGCCCGGGCCGACGGTTTCGCGGCGCATGATCTTCCGAAGCCGCCGGAACTGTCCCGGCGTGAGTGTCGGAAAGCTTGCGTAGAGCGTGCGATCCTCCGCCGACATCCGCCACGTGGTGCGCTCGGTCAGGATCAACAGGAGCAGCACGAGGTTCACCGACACGAGCAACACGCTGGCCGCGACAGACTGCGGCACGGGTTCCGAGCGGAGGGCGTAGAAGATCACGTCGCACATAAGCCCCGTCGTCACCAGGATTCGGAGCCACAGCTCGTCGCGGACTGCGAAACCGGCGAATTTGAAAACGAGCCCCACGAAGAGGATACTGGTGATGAGAATGGGATCGGTCATCGAAACGGCGGCTTGAAAACCCATGCGAGGAAGATCATCGCTCCTTCCTATCGGAGCAATCCGCCAATCCAAAGCGGGATTTTCCCTGATTGCGCCAAAGGCCAGCGCCGCACCAGCGGAGGCACCGGCCGCTTATCCGCGCCGGCCTGCCTCGCTTGCCGCGACGCTCGCCAACAAGGCCGAGCGTGCCTATTCCGCCGCGATGTCGGTGCCCCGGCCGGCGTGCCAATCCTCGAGGATCTGCCAGAGATGCTCGGGCAGGCGCATGGCGTCGAAGGGTTTGGCGATGACCGCCGCCGCGCCCGCCTTCATGAGCGTCTCCACCTCCTCGGGCGACGCCTTGGCGGTCAGGAAGACGGCCGGCGTGTCGCGGAATTTCTCGATGGATCGCAGGTAGCACAGCAGTTCGGGCCCGGAGATTTCCGGCATCATCACGTCGAGCAGAAGGATATCGGCCTCGGTTCCCGCGATGGACGCGATCGCCTCCGGCCCGGAGGCGGACTGCGTGACCTTCATGCCGCCCACACCGCTGAGCGTCAGCCCCACGACCGTCCGGACATCATCGCAATCGTCCACATGAAGTACCCTGAGGGGCGACATCATCCTGTCTCCTGTTGCGTTCGGCGCGCCCGATCGCTGTGCCCTTCGCAGCGGTCCGAGCGCGCCGTGGTTCCACATCGTCAACAGACCGTTAACGCGGCAATCCGCCAGGAATGGGGCAGAACGGAGCCGAAACCGTGCATCGCCGCCCTGCGATGGGACATGGGACAGAACCCCGGTTGTCGGGAGTGCGGCGTCCGCTGCTCAGGCCGTCCGCAAGTCCTCAGATCAGGCCCTGCTCGGCAAAAAGCGCGCTCAGCGGGCGTTTCGGGCGCGGGCCGATATGCCGGATCACCTCGGACGCCGCCGCGACGCCCATGCGGCCAGCGGTCTCGAGATCACGATCCGTCGCCATGCCGTAAAGGAAACCCGCAGCGAACTGGTCGCCCGCGCCGGTGGCGTCGACCGGCGTGATCCTCTCGACCGGAACCTCGGCGCGCTCGGCCCCCCGGATCAGCTTCACCGGATCGCCCGAATGGGTGCAGACGACAAGCTCGCAAACCCTCGCCGCCTGCTCGAGCGCCGCCTCCAGGTCGTGCGTCTGGTAGAGTGCGAGCCATTCCTCGTGGTTGCCGATGGTGTAGTCCATTTCATCGGTGATCAGCCGCAGGAAATCCGCCCGGTGCCGATCGACACAGAACGGATCGGACAGCGTGATGCCCACCTTGCCGCCACCCGCCCGGCACGCCCTTGCCGCAGCGGTGAAGGCGGCCTTGCCCTCTGGCTTGTCATAAAGATAGCCCTCGAGAAAAAGCCAGCGTGCGCGCGCGGCCACATCCGCGTCCACGTCGTCCTCGTCGAAATCCGCGCCCGCGCCGAGATAGGTGTTCATCGACCGCTCCCCGTCGGGCGAGACGAAGATCATCGACCGCGACGTGGGCGGCAGATCGCCCGGCACCGGCGGATTGGGGAAATCGGTGCCCTGCTCGACCATGCCGGCGGCGTAGAACCGGCCCAGCGCGTCATCCTTCACCTTGCCCAGAAACGCCGTGGACAGCCCCAGAGATCCCACGCCCGCGATGGTGTTGGCCACGGAACCGCCGGCCGTCTGCACCCTGTCGGACATCGCGGCATAGAGGAGTTCCGCCCGCTCCCGCTCCACCAGCTGCATGATGCCCTTGGTGATGCCCATGTTCTCCAGGAAACTGTCATCGCCGTGGGAGATGACATCGACGATGGCGTTGCCGATGCCGACGACGTCGTAGGGATCGCTCATGCGGGGGTCCTTTTCGCGGGTTTCGGCGGGGTCTCTTGCGTCTTGTCCTCGTAGGCGCAGAGGTCCCGGATCAGGCAGGCGGGGCATTTCGGCTTGCGCGCGACGCAGGTGTAGCGGCCGTGCAGGATCAGCCAGTGATGGGCGTGGCGCTGATACTCCACGGGTACGTTGTCCTCGATGGCGCGCTCGACCGCGTCCACGTCCTTGCCCGGAGCGATGCCGGCGCGGTTTCCCACGCGGAAGATATGCGTGTCCACGGCCTGCGCGGGATGGCCCCACCACATGTTGAGCACCACATTCGCGGTCTTGCGCCCCACGCCTGGCAGCGACTGAAGGGCTGCGCGCGAGGATGGAACCTCGCCGCCGTAGTCCTCGACGAGGATGCGCGAAAGCTTCATGACGTTCTTCGCCTTGTTGCGGAAAAGCCCGATCGTCTTGATGTGCCCGATCAGGTTTTCCTCGCCCAGCTCCAGCATCTTCTGCGGCGTGTCGGCGACCTGAAACAGCGCCCGCGTGGCCTTGTTGACGCCCACATCGGTCGCCTGCGCGCTCAGCGCCACGGCCACGACGAGCGTATAGGCGTTCACATGCTCGAGCTCGCCCTTGGGCTCGGGCTCCGCCGCGCGGAACCGGCGGAAGATCTCCACCATCGTGGTATAGGGCAATTGCCGGGCCATGGGCCCGGTATGCCCATCGGCGCTCCCGGGGGCAAGCGCCCCGACCGCAAGGCCGGGACGCCCGTGTCATCGCTGCCGGGTCAGAACGACCAGACCGTGGTCCCGTCGCCCAGCATGGCCCCCGCCATCGCCGGCGGCTGCGCCACGCCGACGCCGTCGATCAGGACGCTCGCGTCCGCGCCGAGGCCGGGCAGGTAGATCGCGCAGACCTCCACCGTCACGCCCCTGCCGATCAGGGCGGTCATCAGGCCCTGCGGGCTCATGTCGAGCGGCGGCTGCGGCGCGGTGGCGCTGTCCGGCGCATCGGCCAGCGCGAGATCGCCACCCGCCCCGCAGAGCAGCATATGGGCGCTCTGCCCCTGTTCCACCGCCTGCATCGTCAGAACCATCGACATGAGTTGCACCTGTGGCTGGTCCGAGGTCACCACAGTCACGAGGTCAGGTGCATCCTGCGCGAAGGCCGGAGCGGCGAGCCCCAGGGTGAGCAGTAGAGCGGTTGTGGTCTTGCGAAACATGCGTTCGATCCTTTGCTTCTGATCCATTCGGCCGCGAGGCAGGCGCGGCACCCGCAGAGAACGCGGGGCAAGGGCCATTGTTGACCGCGCAAATCGTCACAGTGTCAGGATGCGCAGGAATCGGGTCGCAGGTCGGCATCGCGGCGCGGTAGTGTTTCCCCATGACCGAGGATCAGAAATACCACTACCACGTCATCCGCCGCGCCATCGACGAGATCGACGCCGCAGGGGCGCCACTATCGCTCGAGGCGCTGGCCGCGCGCATGTCCATGAGCCCCGCGCATTTCCAGCGCGTCTTCACGGCCTGGGTCGGCGTCAGCCCCAAGCGCTACCAGCAGTATCTCGCGCTCGACCACGCCCGCACGCTCCTGCGCGAGCGCTTCACCACGCTGGCCACTGCCGATGCCGTCGGACTGTCGGGCCCGGGACGGCTGCACGACCTGTTCCTGACCTGGGAGGCGATGAGCCCCGGCGCCTATGCCCGCGGCGGGAGCGGCCTGACCATCCGCTGGGGATGGTTCGACAGCCCCTTCGGCGCAGCATTGGTGATGGCGACGGAGCGGGGCATCTGCGGCCTGGGCCTCGCCGAGGAAACCGGGGCAGAGGCCACCATGGCCGACCTGAGATCCCGCTGGCCCGAGGCGGCCTTCGTGGAGGACCCGGACACGCTCCGGCCCATGGTCGATGCGGCCTTCGGGCAGGATGAAAGGACGCCGGTGCGCCTCGCACTGATCGGGGCGCCCTTCCAGCTCAAGGTGTGGGAGGCGCTTCTGGCGATCCCCTCGGGCCATGTGACGACCTATTCCGAGATCGCACAGGCCATCGGCCACCCGGGCGCCGTCCGCGCCGTGGGCACGGCCGTGGGCCGCAACCCGATCTCGTGGCTCATTCCCTGCCATCGGGCGGTGCGCAAATCCGGCGGGCTGGGCGGCTATCACTGGGGCCTGCCGGTCAAACGCGCCATTCTCGCGCGGGAAGCCGCCGCGCTGGACGCAACGGGTTGACGCAAGGTCAGGGCCTTCAAATCATGCGGTTTTGATCAGCGGGTTTCCGCGCGGCGAATATTCCCCCCTGCGCGGCGCGGCGCGGGGTGTTATAGAGCCCCGGACAATACCGGCCCGCGCGAGGCCCGCCCGGAAGACGGCGGCCCGCGACAGGGCGACCGAGCAAGCAAAGGGCCCGAACCATGACCATCTCCATGAAGCTTACCGCCGTCACCGTGGCCAGCGCGCTGGCGCTGACGGGATGCGTGTCCAACACCGCCGATCCGAACGCCAACCGCACCCGCGACGGCGCGATCCTGGGCGGCATGCTGGGGGGCTTCCTCGGCGCCGCCTCCGATGACGACAACCGCGGCCGCAACGCCGTCTTCGGCGCGGCGGCGGGTGCCATCGCCGGCGGCGCCATCGGGGCCGCGCTCGACCGTCAGGCGCAGGACCTGCGCGCCTCCATGGCCAATGACGACATCCTGATCCGCAACACCGGGGAAGAACTGGTCGTCACCCTGCCCGACGGCATCCTCTTCGACTTCGACAGCGCCGCGATCCGCGCAAGCCTGCAATCCGACCTGCGCGCGCTGGCCCGGAACCTGCGGGCCTATCCCGAAACTACTGTCGACGTGGTAGGCCATACCGATGCCGAAGGTTCGCCCGAATACAACATGGACCTGTCCTCGCGCCGCGCCGCCGCCGTGGCCGGCGTCCTGCTGGAGGAAGGCGTATCGCCCGGTCGCGTGCGCAGCTTCGGCCGCGGAGAGGAACAGCCCGTGGCGACCAACCTGACGCCCGAGGGGCGGGCGCAGAACCGCCGGGTCGAGGTCATCATCCGTCCCATCACCTGATCCGCGATCCGGATTTTCTCCGCGCGAGTCTGGACTTGCGCGGCGGAGCGGTCATACTCCCCTACCAATCCAGGGAGGGAGGTGGCGATGCCGTTTCAACGCATCGAGGCCGAGAAACTGTCGCATTCCGTCGTGCGGCAGATCGAGCAGCTGATCCTGCGCGGCATCCTCAGGCCCGGCGAGCGGCTACCCTCGGAACGCGAGCTTAGCGAACGGCTCGGCGTCTCCCGCCCCAGCCTGCGGGAAGCGGTCTCGGAACTGCAATCGCGCGGGCTTCTGGCGACGCGCGCGGGCGCTGGCATCTACGTGGCCAACGTGCTGGGCTCGGCCTTTTCGCCCGCGCTCATCCGGCTCTTCGCGGCCCACCCCGAGGCCGTCTTCGATTACATCGCCTTCCGCCGCGATCTCGAAAGCATCGCCGCCGCGCGTGCGGCGACCTACGGCTCGGACACCGATCTCAAGGTCATCGACGCGGTCTTCGAAAAGATGGAGACCGCCCATTCCAAGCGAAACCCCGCCGACGAGGCCGAGCTCGACGCCGAATTCCATCTCGCCATCATCGAGGCCAGCCACAACGTCATCCTGCTGCACATGATGCGCTCCACCTTCGACCTCCTGCGCGAAGGCGTGTTCTTCAACCGCCAGATCATGTTCAAGAACCGCACCACGCGCGATCTGCTGCTGGAACATCACCGCGCCATCAACGATGCGCTGCAGGCCCGCGACCCGGACGCCGCGCGTGAGGCGGTGGTCACCCACCTGAGCTTCATCGAACAAGCCCTTCAATCGCAGAAGAAAGCCGAAGCCAACGAGGTCGTCGCGCAACTGCGATACGCCCAGGAACAGGACCGCTGATCCCCTTCATCTTTCCCGAAATACGCGAAAACCGGAAAAAGGAATGCAGCCGCAGGCTGCGCCGTTCAATCGGCGGAACCGCCCGCGAAACGGTTGCCGTTCACCCAGTCGCAGGGGGCCTCCTGCATCTCGAGGTGCAGCCGGTCGGCGGTGACCGGATGGGCGGCGGCCACGGCGTCGTTCAGCTCGATCCCCAGTCCCGGCCCCGCCGGCGCGGCGACGAAACCGGCCTCGACCCGGGGCCGCCCCGTGACCAGCGCGTCATGGAAGCCGGATTCGATCGCCTCGACCATCAGGATGTTGGGGCAACTGACCGCGAGATGCAGGTTCGCGGCCCATTCCACCGGCCCGGCGTAGAGATGCGGGGCGATCTGCGCGCCCGCGGCCTCCGCCAGAACGGCGATCTTCTTGGCCTCCCAGATGCCGCCCGCGCGGCCCAGCGCCGGCTGCAGGATGCGCGCGCCATGGGCCAGTGCGGCGGCGAATTCGGCCTTGGTGGTCAGCCGTTCGCCCGTCGCCACGGGGATCGAGGTGGCCCGCGCCACAGCCGCCAGCGCAGGGAAATCGTCCGGCGGGACAGGTTCCTCGAACCAGAGCGGATCGGCAGGTTCGATGGCCTTGGCCAGCCGGATCGCGCCGCCTGGGATGAACTGGCCATGGGTGCCGAACAGCAGGTCGGCCGCATCCCCCACGGCGGCACGGATCGCGGTGCAGAACGCGGCCGACAGCGCGATGTCCCGCCGCCCCGGCATATGCCCGCCACGGATCGTGTAGGGGCCCGCGGGGTCGAACTTGACCGCGGTCCAGCCCGCGGCCACCCGCGCGGCCGCCGCCTCGCCCGCCATGTCGGGGTCGATCCAGAAGAGGTCCGGATCGTGATGCGGCTCGGGATAGAGGTAGGTATAGGCCCGCACCTCATCGTTCATCCGCCCGCCCAGAAGCGCCCAGACCGGCCGGTCGCGCGCCTTGCCGAGGATATCCCAGCAGGCCATTTCCAGCCCCGCGAAGGCGCCGATGACCGTGGGGTCGGGACGCTGGGTGAAGCCCGAGGAATAGACGCGGCGGAACATCAGCTCGATATTCTCGGGGCTCTCGCCCTCCATGTGGCGGGCGAAGACATCCTCGATCACCGCTTGCATGGCCCTGACGCCCACGGCGCTGGCATAGACCTCGCCCAGCCCGGTGATCCCGTCATCGGTGGTCAGCCGCACGATCTGCCAGTGCCGCCCGCCCCATCCGGGCGGCGGCGGGGCGACGGCGAAGAACTCGAGCCCGATCAGGCGCATAGCCCTCTCCCTTCAGAATACGATGACGTTGCGCCGCGCCTTGCCGGCGCTCGTGTCGGCGATGGCCTCGTTGATCTGGTCGAGGCTCCAGCGCCCCGAGATCAGCGCGTCGAGCTCCAGCCGCCCCTGCGTGTAGAGGTCCACCATCCACGGCACGTCGCGGGCGAGCACCACGTCGCCCATCAGGCTGCCGCGCATGCCCTGCCCCGTGGCGGCCATCATGTCGGGCGCCACGGCGGTGGTCTCGCTGTTATGCGGCATGCCGACCGCGTAGACCGTGCCGCCGCGCGCCAGAAGACGCGGCGCGAGGTCATAGGCGGGAATGACACCGACCGAGACGAAGACATGATCCGCTCCGCGCCCGCCCGTCAGCGCCTTGACGGTGCGCCAGGGGGTTTCCTCGCTGACCAGCACGCCGTCGGTCGCTCCAAAGACTTTGGCGTCCTCAAGCTTGGAGGGTTCGAGGTCCATCGCGATGATCCGCGAAGCACCTGCCAGCCGCGCGCCCTGGACCGCGTTCAGGCCGACACCGCCCAGCCCGATCACCGCGACCGTCTCTCCCGGGCGCACGCGGGCCGTGTTGACCGCGGCCCCCAGCCCGGTCGGCACGCCGCAGGCCAGAAGGCAGGCGCTTTCGGCAGGCACGTCATCCCCCACGAAGGCCACCTGGCTCGCGTGGACCACCACCTTCTCGGCGAAAGCGCCACATTTCAGGCCCTTGTTGACCTCGCGCCCGTCGGCAAAGCTCAGCTCCGGTGGCAGGGGCTGGTTCCCCATGCAATGCACGGGCTTGGCCGTCACGCAGGAGGGGCAGGTGCCGCAGGACCGGATCAGCGTGACGATCACGCGCTGGCCCTCCGCCACGTTGGTCACGCCCGCACCCAGCGCCGACACGCGCCCCGCCGCCTCATGGCCGTAGACCGATGGCAGGGCACCGCCCCAGCCGCCTTCGATAAAGGAAATGTCGGAATGGCAGATCGCCACCGCCTCCAGCGTGACCTCGACCTCGCCCGGACCGGGGTCGCGCAGGATCACCGTTTCGACACTGAGCGGGCTGCCGAATTCATGGCAGACCGCGGCACGGATTTCGCTCGGCATCTGTCCCTCCGCGATGCGCATTTCGCGCCACACTGTCGTCAGGCGATTGCGCCCGCAAGCCCGATTTCGCCATTCGGCAGACCGGGGGCGACGCACCTGCCGCAAGGTTGCAGACCGGCGCGTTCTCGCGGAGAACGGAGCAGGCGCGGGGAGGAGCAAATGGACGCAATCGATCTGGACGACGTGACGCTGCATGTAAGGCAGGACGGCCGCCCCGGCGGGCCGCCTGTCGTCTTCGCCAATTCGCTCGGCACCGACCTGCGGCTCTGGGACGAGGTGGTGTCGCGCCTGCCCGAAGGCTTGCATCTGGTGCGCTACGACAAGCGGGGACATGGGTTGTCGACCGCACCGCCCGCGCCCTACGCGATGGGGGCGCTGATCCGCGACGCGGAACGGCTGATCGAGGCGCTGGAGCTTCGCGACGTGGTCTTCGTGGGCCTGTCCATCGGCGGCATGATCGCGCAGGGGCTCGCGGCCAAGCGGCTCGATCTCGTGCGGGCGGTGGTGCTGTCGAACACCGCCCCCAAGATCGGCACGCGCCAGATGTGGGAGGAGCGGATCGCGACCGTCGAGACCAGGGGTCTGTCGGCCATGTCGGGCACGATCATGGAGCGGTGGTTTTCCAGACCCTTCCGCGAAAGCCCCGCCGTGACGCCCTGGCGGCGCATGGTTGAGACCACCCCGGCCGAAGGCTACGCCGGATGCTGCGCCGCGATCGCCGGGACGGATTTCTACACCACGACCGCCGCACTTCGCCTGCCTGCCCAAGTGATCGCGGGCGATGCCGACGGCTCCACCCCGCCGGATCTCGTGCAGGAGATGGCGGAGCTTATCCCCGGCGCGCGCTACGACCTGATCCGGGGCGCGGGCCACCTGCCCTGCGTGGAAAAGCCCGACGACTACGCCGCCATTCTCAGGCGGTTTCTGGACGAGATCGGCCATCTGCCCGAGGCCGCGTCGTGAGCGTCTCTCCCTTCGACAGCGCGCTTTACCGCGACCTCTTCGGCGACGCCGAGATCGCGCGGCTGTTCTCCGATACGGCCGATGTGCGGGCGATGATGCTGACCCTCGGCGCCTTGGCGAAGGCGCAGGGGGCGCGCGGGCAGATCCCCGAGGTGAGCGGGGCCTTTCTCCACCGCGCGATGATGGAGGCGCAGGTCGACCCTGCCGGGCTGGCCGCCGCAACGGGGCGGAATGGCGTGACGGTGCCGGGGCTGGTGGCCGCGCTGCGCAGCGCGCTCGAGGCGCCGGACCATGCGCAATACCTGCATTGGGGTGCCACCAGCCAGGACATCCAGGATACCGCGCTGATGCTGCGGCTGAGGCAGGCGCTGATTCTGATCGAGGCGCGGCTGGGCGCGGCGCTGTCCGGGCTGGCCGATCTGGCGGAGGACCATGCCGAGACTCCGCAGGCCGCGCGCACTTACGGGCAGCTGGCCACCCCGTCGAGCTTCGGGGCGCAGGTCGCAAGCTGGGGCGCGCCCCTTCTGCGTCTGCATGACCGGCTGGAAGCGCTACGCCCGCGCGCGCTTTGCGTGTCGCTGTCGGGGGCAGCCGGGACGGCCTCCATGCTGGGGCCGGACCCGGACGGCCTGCGTTCGGCGCTGGCGGAGGCCCTGGGTCTCTGCGACCCCGGCGACAGCTGGCACGCGAACCGCGACCGGATCGGAGAACTCGCCGGTTGGCTTGCCGACCTGACCACGGCCTGCGGCAAGATGGGCGCGGACCTGACGCTCCTGACCCGCTCGGACATCGGGGAGGTCGGCCTGCCCGGCGCGGGCGCATCCTCCACCATGCCGCAGAAGCAGAACCCGGTGGCGCCGTCGCTGCTGGTGGCGCTCGCCCATTTCGCTCCCGCGCAGGCGGCGGTGCTGCAAGGCGCGGCCGTCCATGCCGAGGCACGGGACGGCGCCGCATGGTTCGCCGAATGGCTCTCCCTGCCGCCGCTCGTCGCCGCATCCGCGCGTGCCGTGGCCGTTCTGGGCGATCTGGCGCGGGGACTGGAGGTGCGCCCGCCCGCCATGGCGCAGCGGCTCGACGACCCGCTGGGCCTGATCCATGCCGAGGCGTTGTCCTTCGCGCTGGCCCCGACGCTCGGACGGGCCGAGGCGCAGGCAGAGGTCAAGACGCTCGCGGCGCAGGCGCGCGAGACGGGCACACCCCTGCCCGACCTCGTGGCACAAGGGCATCCGGGCACCAATCTGCCAGACCTCTCGGCCCCGGCAACGCTGGGCACGGCACCGCGCGCGGCGCGCGCCTTCGCCGGAGCCGCGCGGACCCGGGCGGCGGCGATCGAGCGCGGCCTGTCGCAAAAGAGGTGACAACCGGGATTGTCAACTTGATAGTGTCAATCTAGATTGACACACATCTGACATCTCGCGGGGTCCGATGCGCCTGCCGGTCACCTTCATCATGATCACGGTGACGCTCGACGCCATGGGCATCGGGCTGATCCTGCCGGTGATGCCCGACCTCATCGCCGAAGTGCGGGGCGTAAGCATCGCGGATGCGGCACTCTGGGGCGGCATCCTCGCGGCGGCCTACGCCGTGATGCAGTTCGGCTTTTCGCCCACGATCGGCGCGCTGTCGGACCGGTTCGGGCGGCGGCCCGTCCTGCTGGTGTCCATGGCGGTCCTCGCGCTCGATTACGTGGTGATGGCGCTGGCGGGGTCGATCTGGCTGTTGCTGATCGGGCGGCTCGTCGCGGGGATGGCGGCGGCCACGCACGCGACGGCGCTGGCCTTCATGGCCGACATCACGGAGCCCGGCAAACGCGCGCAGAATTTCGGCCTGATCTCGGCGGGTTTCGGGATGGGCTTCATCCTCGGCCCGCTCCTTGGCGGGCTCCTCGGCGACCTGGACCCGCGCGCGCCCTTCGTCGCAGCGGCGATCCTCGCCGGGCTCAACTTCACCTTCGGCTGGTTCGTGCTGCCGGAATCGCTGCCGAAGGAGCGACGTCGCGCCTTCGACTGGCGCCGCGCCAATCCGGCGGGCGGGTTGATGAAGATCGGCGAGCTGCCCGGCGTCGGCCCGCTTCTGGTGGTGATGCTGGCCTACCAGATCTCGAATTTCGTCTACCCGGCGGTCTGGGCCTACTGGACGCAGACCGCCTTCGGCTGGGACGCGCGCCTCGTGGGCGCGTCGCTGGCGGCCTATGGCGTGGCGATGGCGGTCGTTCAGGCCGGGCTGATCCGCGCGATCCTGCCGCGGCTGGGAGAGGTCCGGGCGGTCTGCTGGGGCCTCGTGCTCAACACCGTCTGCCTCGTGATCTACGGGCTGATCTCGGAGGGCTGGATGATCTGGGTGATGATCCCGATCTCCGCCGTGGGCGCCATCGTGGCCCCTGCCATGCAGGGCGTGATGAGCCGGGCGGCCGGCGCCGATCAGCAGGGGGAGTTGCAGGGCGTTCTGGCCTCCATCTCGGCGCTGTCGATGGTTCTTTCGCCGCTGATGATGACGCAGGCCTTCTTCTGGGCCACGCGCGAGGGCGGGCCGGTCTGGCTGCCCGGTGCGCCGTTCCTCTTGTCGGCGGTTCTGATGGCGACGGCGCTGGCGATCTTCCTCGGCACCGGCCGATCCCGCAGGGCCATGGTCACCCCGGCGGAGTAGGCTCTCACCCCTCCGCCAGCACCTCGGCGAAAAGCGCGCGGTCCACGTTTCCGCCCGAGATCGTGGCGATCACCGGGCCTTCGTCCAGTTCATCGCCCAGTTCATCGCCATGAAACAGCGCGGCGGCCAGCGCCACGGCGCCGCCGGGCTCCGCCACGACCTTCAGCCGATCGAATGCATGGCGCATCGCGCGGCGCACCTCCTCCTCCGTCACGACGATCCCCGGTCCGCAGAGCCGCGACATGATGGGAAAGGTGATCTCCCCCGGCGCAGGTGTCAGGATCGCGTCGCAGAAGCCCGCCTCGGGCCCTTCGTTCCGTACGATCCCGCCAGAGGCGAGCGACCGCGCGGTGTCGTCGAAGCCCGCCGGTTCCACCGGATGCACCCGCATGCCGGGCGCCCGCGCCTCCAGCGCCAGCGCGATGCCGGCGGTGAAGCCGCCGCCGCCGCAACAGACCAGCACGGTCGCCTCGGTCACGCCGGCCTCCGCCGCCTGTTCAGCGATCTCGAGGCCACAGGTCCCTTGCCCCGCGATGACCAGCGGCTCGTCGAAGGGCCTGATGAGCGTCAGGCCCCGTTCGTCGCGGAGCCGCGCGCCGATCTCGTTGCGATCCTCGCCGCCGGCACGGTCATAAAGCACCACCTCCGCCCCCATGGCGCGCGTGTTCTCGATCTTCAGCCGCGGCGCGTCGGCGGGCATGATGATCGTCGCGGGCACGCCATGAAGCTGCGCCGCGCGGGCCACGCCCTGCGCGTGATTGCCCGAGGAAAACGCCAGAACGCCGCGCGCGCGCAGGTCATCGGGCAGCGCCGAAAGCGCCGACCAGCCGCCGCGGAACTTGAAGCTGCCGGTGTGCTGGAGCGCCTCGCATTTCACGTAGACCGGCCGCCCCGCGATTTCGTCGAGAAACGGCGAGGACAGAAGCGGCGTGCGCCGCACGACGCCCTCGGCGCGCGCAGCGGCGGCCTCGATCAAATCGATTGTGCTCATGAAACCTTGTCCAGAATGGCGCTGATGACGGCCTGCGCCTCGGGTTCGTCCAGGAACGGGACATGCCCGCGCCGGGGCACCTCGCCGAACACCATGTCGGGGCGGCGGCGCTGCATCTCTTCGGCGGTCTCGACCGACAGGAGGTTCGAATTCGCCCCCCGGATCAGGCCGAGCGGCAACCCCTCGAGCGCATCGAAGAGCGGCCAGAGGTCGGGCGCCACCGCATCAGGCGCGAAAGCGGGCGCCACCGCCTCGCGCAGGCGCGGGTCATAGCGCAGGTGCAGCCGCCCACCCTCCTCCCGGAACAGGCGTCGGGTGAACACGGCCCATGTGTCGGCCGAAACGCCCCCGAAACTGTCACCGTAGAGCGCGGGCAAGGCCTCCGCCGCCTCGGCCATGGTCCGGTATACCGGCGGCTTGCCGATATAGGTCATGATCGCCGACAACCCCTCGGTCATGATCTCGGGACCCACGTCGTTGAGGATGACGCCGGACAGGCGGTCCTTCGCCGTCGCCGCCAGCACCATGGCCACGAGCCCCCCGCGCGACGTGCCGAGGATCGTCACGCGGTCAAGCCCGAGCTGGTCCAGCAGAACCAGCACATCGGCGGCCTCCTGAGGGACCTGGTAGGTGGCGGGGTCGGCGAAATCCGACGCGCCGCGCCCGCGGAAATCCATGCGGATGACCGTGGCGCGGTCGGCGAAACCGTCCACCACGGGCTCGAAATCCTCCATGTTCCGCGTCAGCCCCGGCAGGCACAGCAGAGGCGGCCCCTCGCCCGCCACGTCATAAGCCAGTTTCACGCCATCGGCGGCGGTCACGTACTTCATCACGACAACTCCAGCAGAGCGGGAACGCCGGTCAGGTCCGCCGCCTCATGGGCCGGCCGGCCCGGCAGGTTGTCGATGGGTTCGTACGCGCGGTTGACCCAGAGCGTGCGAAACCCGTAGGAAGATGCCGCCGCCGCGTCCCAGCCGTTCGACGAGACGAAGAGAACCTCGCCCGGGACACAGGAAAACCGTGCACCCACAAGGTCGTAGACGGCGCGCGCGGGCTTGAAGACGCCCACCGCTTCCACCGACAGCACATCGTCGAGAAACGCGCGGATGCCCGCGCTTTCGACCGCGCCCGACAGCATGTCCGGACTACCGTTCGACAAGATCGCGGTGGACAGCCCCGCCCCCTTGAGACGGGCAAGCATCCCCGGCACCTCCGGATAGGCCGGAAGCCGCCAGTAGAGGCCCAGAAGCGCCTCGCGCAGGTCCGCGCCCTGCTGCCCCACGCGCGCCAGCGCCCAGTCGAGCCCGTCCTGCGTGACCTGCCAGAAATCGCAATGATCGCCGGTGATGGCCCTGTGCCATGAATACTGCAACTGCTTGAGCCGCCAGTCCGCCGCGACCTGCGGCCAGACCTCGGCGAAGCCCTCGCGCCCCGGCTCGGTCGCCAGGTCGCGCGCGGCCGCGGCCACGTCGAAGAGCGTGCCGTAAGCGTCGAAAACGCATACCCGGATGTCTTGCATGATCCCCCCGCCGGTATCGGCGCGACCATGGCACAGCCTGTCCGCCGCGACAATTCGGAACGCCGGGGTTACATTGACCGCCCGGTTTGCTTACACTTTCCCATGCACGCACGCGGCAGTCCTGCGCACCAGGCGCGGCCCCGCGAAACTCACCACCCCCTTACCACAGGATATCCCATGACCCAGGCCAAGCCGGGCACGACCGTGTCCATTCATTACACCGGCACCCTTCCCGACGGCACCACGTTCGACAGTTCGGAAGGGCGCGACCCGCTGACCTTCCAGATGGGCGAGGGCCAGATCATCCCCGGTCTCGAGGCCGCGCTTTCCGGCATGTCGGTCGGCGAAGAGACAACCGTGACCATCCCCCCCGAAGAAGCCTATGGCGCCCATAATCCCGAAGCGATCCAGCAGGTCCCGCGCGAGGCGGTGCCCGAGCACATCCCGCTGGACCTCGGCACGCAGTTGCAGGTCCAGACGCCCGACGGCCGCGCGATGCCCGTCGTGGTGACCGAAGTGACCGAGGAACAGGTGACGCTGGATGCCAACCATCCGCTTGCGGGCAAGGACCTGACCTTCGCGGTCGAGGTCGTCGGCGTCGAGTAACCGTCGCCCGGAAAATCTGACGACCGGCGGTCACCCCCTTGTCTCCTTGTATCGCGCGGGGGCCCTGCCGGTCGTGCACGCGGCCGCCCATCCCGAGACGCCCATCCCGAAAGGTCCCGGAGCATGGTCTCACCGACACGGGCCGGGCTGCGCAGAACCTGTCGCAGCCTGCGACGCCGGCTGGCGGTGCCAATTGATCTCTGACACGGATCTCGAGGGCCGCGAAGCTCCCCCATGTCTTCGAATTCGTCTACAATCACGCGACGCCAAAGGCGTTGAAATACGACCCGTCTGCCACCTGGCAGAAAATCGGCATGCCTGACCCCGCAGACGAGATCGAGGCCCTCGGGCCGTGCACAGCCACCGCCTGGCAGACGTGAGGAGACACGCGAAAATGGCACATTACAGGCTGACGCCGCTGACCCCGAATTTCGGGGTCGAGGTGACGGGCATCGACCTCGACGAGGTCACGGCCGAGCAACTGTTCCCAGATATCCGCGCGCTCTTCGAGGAGCATTCCGCCCTGCTCTTTCGCGCGCAGGCCATGACACCCGAGACGCATCTGCGGCTGGCCGAACTGTTCGGGCCGCTCGAGGACCGTTACCCGGAGGACCGCAAACCGGGCGAGAAGATGCAGATCCCCACGGTCTCGAACGTGCAGGAGGACGGCACCGTCAGCGGCGAGATGGACCTGAAGACGGTGAACCTGAAGGCCAATTTCCAGTGGCATATCGACAGCACCTTCCTGCCGGTCCCGGCGCTGGTGAACATCCTGACGGCGAAGATCGTGACCTCGACCGGCGGCGCGACGGAATTCGCCAGCACCCGTGCCGCGTGGGCGGCGATGCCCCCGGCACTGAAGGCGCGCGTCGAGGGGCGCGGCATGTGGCACAATGCCAGCCAGTCGCGAAAGCGGATATCGGAGGAATTGTCCAAGTGGCCGATGTTCCACAAATGGCCGCCGCAGCACTGGAAAGCGGTCTGGCGCAACCCGGTGAACGGGCGCGAGGCGCTCTATATCGCGAGCCACGTGTTCCGCATCGACGGCTATGACGAGGCGGAAAGCCTCGCGCTCCTCGACGAGCTGGTGGCGTTCTGCACCCGGCCGGAATTCGTCTATTCGCACGGATGGTCGGTGGGCGACGTGATGCTCTGGGACCAGCGTGCGGTGATGCACCGCGGCACGCCCTGGCCCTTCGAGGAGCCCCGCAAGCTCGACAGCACCTGCTCGAGCGTGCGCGACAGCGACGGGCTTGCCGATATGCGGCTCGATCCGGTGGAGGCGTAACGCCCCATGGCGATGCCCCTGATCGAGGCCGCGATCGTCTCGTCGCTGGGTCCTTGGATGGCGGTGGCCGTCCATGACGGCTGGCGCCACGCGAGGCTCAATCGAGAGGCGGTCGCCATGGTCAGCCTCGGAGAGCTTCACGGACGCGCTCTCGGCCGCTGCTGTTGAAGACCACGTCAAAGGCACGGTTCCGGCCTGCTGCATCCTGAGGGGGTTCTTGCCGGGAAGGTCCCGCTCCTTGACCCTGAGGTGATACCAATGCTCGTCACGCTGCTGCGCGGCTCGGGTTGCCCTGGCTGCAGCCACTGCAGCGGACCGTGTCCTGAGCGAAAACGCGATCTGCGATGACGTGTAGTGGCATGACAAATCGCGCGGAACACGACAGCTGAAGTAGAAGATGCCTTCCTTGCAGAAGGTGTGTTCGGGTGCGTTCTTGTGCTCCGACATATGCTACGCTTGCCTCCTCTCAAGAGAAAGCTGGGTCAGATCAATAGCCTGGAGGCTTGAATGGTGCCCGGGGGCGGAATCGAACCACCGACACGAGGATTTTCAATCCACTGCTCTACCCCTGAGCTACCCGGGCATCGGGACGGTCAAAAACCGGCCTTGGGGCATGTCTGCGGCGTCTTAGGGCCTTCTCGTTTGGCTGTCCATAGGCCAATGCCACTTTTCCACGCGGTTCTGCCCGACGGGCTCTTCAGTGCGGCAGCGGCGGGTCGCGGGACAGGATCGTTTCGGCCTCTTCCTGGTCCTCGGGATCCTGCGACGGCACCGCGTAGCTGCCGTTGAGCCAGCGCGCCAGATCCACATCGGCGCAGCGCCGGGAACAGAAGGGCCGATACGCCGGAAGAGACGCTTTCGAGCAGATCGGACACGCCATGGGGGGCCTCGTGCGCTGATACGGACACCGGGCAGGCTGCACCAGAGGCGCGCGGGTCGCAACCCCGGGCACCCCGCAGGTCCGCCCCATCACGGCCGTTGCCACGGTGGGGCCGCCCGGCATAGCCTGCGCCCATCAACATGCAGAAAGACCGCCGCACGTCCGGCACCGAGCTTGTGGTGCTTCTCCTGTTTCCGGGGTTTTCCAACCTGTGCCTGGCCAACGCGGTCGAGCCGCTGAGGGCCGCCAACACGCTCGCCCGGCGGCCGCATTACCGCTGGCGTTTCATGGCCATGGCCGAGGGGCCAGTGCACTCGTCAAGCGGGCTGCCCGTTCAGCCGGAGCTTCTGGACCGCGACGCCATGGGCGACATGCTGATGGTCATGCCCAGCTACGATCACGTGGCGCTGGCCACGCCGGACACGCTGCGCCGGCTCAGGGGAGCGGCGAAGCGCTTCGGGCTTGTCGCCGGGCTCGACTCGGGCAGTTGGATCCTGGCGCGGGCGGGGGTTCTGAAAGGCTATCGCGCGACCTCCCACTGGGACATTCTCAACAGCCTGTCGGAGGATTTCCCCGAGGTGGACGTGGTTGCGGATCGCTTCGTCATCGACCGGAACAGGGCCAGTTGCGGCGGCGCCACGGCGACGCTCGACCTCATGCTGGAGCTCATCGCACGACGACACGGGACGGCGCTGGCGCTCGACGTCGCGGCGCTGTTTCTCTATGGCGGCGGCACCGCGCATCCCGCGCCCCACATGCCGGTCCTGCCGCAGCGCACGCTCAGGGAGGCCGCCGCGCTGATGCGGCGCAACCTCGAGGATCCTTTGCCGATGGCGGCCATCGCCGCCGCGCTCGGCCTGTCGCAGCGCAAGCTCGAGATGCTGTTCCGGACGCATGCGGACCTCACCGCCGTGCAGCTCTATCGCCGCATCCGTCTGGCGGAGGCGCGGCGGCGGGTGCTGGAGACGACCCAGAGCATCGCCGAGATCGCCGGGCGCTGCGGCTACGGCGATCCTGCGGCCATGACGCGCGCTTTCCGGGCGGAATTCGGCGTCACGCCGCGAATGCTTCGACGGGGCGCGAACATGACCCCGCCGCGGGATGAAGACCCGGCGGCGCAGGCTATACTGATCCGAGACAGAACGGAGACTTGCGGATGATCCTGCATCGTCGAACGGCGCTCCTGTGCGGCGCGGCCAGCCTGGCATCCGCCTGCCTGCCGGTCGCGGCGACCCGAGACCGCGGCGCCCCTGCGCTCGGGCCCGAGTTTCGCCCGCAGCCCAATCCCGATTACGACGCCTGGGTCGCGGCCTTCCGGGCGCGGGCGCGCGCCGCGGGCATCACCGACGTCACGCTCGCACGCGGGTTCGAGGGACAGGGCTTCCTGCCCGGCGTGGTCGATCGCGACCGCAACCAGACGGAGTTCCGGCGCACGACCGAGGATTACCTCGCCCTCGTGGCCTCCGAGGACGACATCGCCCTTGGCCGGTCCCGGGTGCGCCCGGTGCGGCCCGTGCTGGTTGATATCGAGCGGGCCACGGGTGTCGACGCGGATGTGCTGGCCGCGATCTGGGGCGTGGAGACGCGCTTCGGCACGCGGCTGGGGGAGATCCCCGTCATCTCGGCCACCTCGACACTGGCGTGGGAGGGACGGCGGGGACGTTTCTTCGAGGCGCAGCTTCTGGCGGCCCTCAGGATCGTGCAGACGGGCGACACGACGCCCGACCGGATGACCGGGTCATGGGCGGGTGCGATGGGCCACACGCAGCTGATGCCGACCGTCTACCAGGACTACGCCGTCGATTTTCGAGGCGACGGGCGGCGCGATATCTGGTCGGACGATCCCACCGACGCACTGGCTTCCACCGCCAATTACCTCGTGCGCTACAACTGGCGGCGGGGCGAGGCGTGGGGGATGGAAGTGCATCTTCCACAAGGCTTCGACACATCGGCAACGGGGCGGCGCAACAGGCGGTCCGTGGCCGACTGGCGCGCGGCGGGCGTGCGGAGGGCCTCCGGCGGACCGGTGCCGGACCATGGCGCGGCGGCGATCCATGCGCCCGCGGGGCCAAGAGGGCCGGCATGGATCCTCTACCGGAATTTCGACGCGATCCTTCGCTACAACCCCTCCACCAATTACGGGATCGGCATCGGCCACATGGCAGACCGCCTCGCCGGGGGCGGGCCGCTCTCGCGCGGGTTCGGGCCGGACGAGACAGGGCTGACGCAGGACCAGCGGCAGGACCTGCAGCAGCGCCTCAGCGATGCCGGGTTCGACACCGGCACGCCCGACGGCGTGTTCGGGCGAAGGACCGAAGCCGCCATCCGCGCCTTCCAGCAGGCGCGCGGGCTGCCCGTGACGGGCGTGGCCTCTCCGGAGCTGCTCGCGATGCTGCGCTAAAGGCCTTTCGGCCAGAGCTGCGCCAGCGGCCGCCGGTCGCGCTTCTTCTGGATCTCGAAATGGCCCAGCGGCGTCCAGCCGGCCAGCACGACCTCGGCCCCGTCCTGCCGGAAGGCGCGCGAAAGCGCGGTCTCGAAACCGCGCCGCTCCTTCTTGGGCATCGGCGCGAGGTCGAGGACGATCTGCCCGCCCAGCCCCCGCAGGCGCAGCTGGCGCGGCAACTCGCGGGCGAGCGAAAGATTTGCCTTGAGCCCGGCCGCCAGCGACATGTCGGCCCCGGTGTTCACGTCCACGGCCACCAGCGCGCGCGTGGGCTCCACGAAAGCCGAGGCGCCGCCGGCCAGATCGACACGCGGCGCGAGAACCGCGTCGACGGCCTCCGGCACGCCATGATCGGCGAAAGAGCCCGGGGCGTCGATCACCTGATCCGGGTCGGGCTCGGACCAGTCGCGCCAGGCCAGCAGATGCGCGTCGGGCGCGTCCAGAAGGCACTCCGCCCCGGACCCGGTGTCGGACATGACCTCGGCCGCCAGATCGCGCATGGCGGCGATGTCGTCGGCCAGAACCTCGGCGTCGACATCCTCGGCGGCGCTGCGCACGATCAGGCCATGGCCCTCCGCCGCGCCCTCCATCGTCGCGTGGGCGATCTCCAGCAGACGGTCGCGTTCCGCCTCGTCGCGGATGCTACGCGAGATGTTGAGCCCCGGCGCACCCGGCGTGACGATGGCGTAACGGCTCTTGAAAAGCGGTTTGGGCGTGACGGGCGTGGCCTTGCCCGGCTCGGCGTTGCCCGAGACCTGCACGATCAGCTGGGCCCCCGGCGCGATGCCCCTGGCCTGCCGCAAATAGCCCTTGGCGCCGTCGCCCAGCGTCAGGGTCAGACCGCCCTGCCCCTTCATCGGACGATCGGCCACGGCCCGGTGGATGGCGCCCGGCTGCGGCCCGCCATCCTCGGCATCGATCAGGATATCCTGAAGCCGTCCGTCGACCATCAGCGCCGCCGCCTTGCGGCCCTGCACCTTGTCCAGAAGAACGATCCGCCCCTTCATGCCACACCCCAGACCGGCCATCCGGCCGCCGTCAGCAAGCTGGCGGTCTCGGCCAGCGGCAGGCCCACGATGGCCGAATGGCTGCCTGATATCCACGGGATGAAGGCCCCCGCCGGCCCCTGGATCGAATAGCCGCCCGCCTTGCCCTGCCAGTCGCCGGTGGCGAGATAGCCGTCGATCTCGGGTTTCGAGAGCTGTTTCATCCTGACCCGGCTTTCCACCACCCGTTCCCACAGCCTGTCGCCGCGCCGCACCGCCACGGCGGTATAGACGCGATGCCTGCGACCCGAGAGCGACTTGAGAAACGCCTCCGCCTCCGCCGCATCGGCGGGTTTGCCGAGGATGCGGCGGCCCAGCGCCACGGTCGTGTCGGCGCAAAGCACGATGTCATCGGCCTCTGCCTCGACCGCCGCGACCTTCTCGGCGGCGATGCGCGCGCAATAGGGGCGCGGAAGCTCGCCCCTCGCGGGGTCCTCGTCGATGTCGGGGGCGCGCACGGCGTCCGGCGTGATGCCGAGGACGGCCAGAAGCTCCAGTCGCCGGGGGCTGCCGGAGCCCAGAACAAGCCTTGGGCGATGGATTTGGGTCATGTGGGTGCCTTGATCCGCGACCGCGTGCCGGACCGCGACATCAAGATGTCGCCCTACTTGAAGCGATAGTTGATGCGTCCCTTGGTCAGGTCATAGGGGGTCATTTCCACCTGAACCTTGTCGCCTGCCAGAACCCGGATGCGGTTCTTTCGCATCTTTCCTGCCGTATGCGCGATGATCTCATGGCCGTTTTCAAGCTCGACCCGGAACGTCGCGTTGGGCAGGAGTTCCTTCACGACACCAGGGAATTCGAGCATTTCTTCCTTGGCCATGGTCACTCCTTCATTGCTGCGCCGGTTGGCGCGGGTGGGCGCTAAATGCGCGCCGCGCGCCCTTTTTTCAAGGGGATTCTGCCGTGTCCCCGGAAACCCGCACGCGGCTGGCGCTTTCGGGCCAGTGGGCATGGCCCAGAACCGCGCCGTCCCGGCGCACCCGGGCGATCGCGGCGCGATCCACATCGGCCATCACCCAGCCGGGCGCGTTGAGACCGCCCTGCGCGAGAATGCCGGTTTCGGGAAAGCCGAGGTCGGGCGGGCCGTAGATCGCCGCGGCACCCGTGTTCATGTCCACCGCGGGCGACCAGTCCGCCGCGCCCACCGTGGGCGCATGGACGACGACGCATTGCCCCTCGAGCGCGCGGGCCATGGCGCCGACGCGAACACGGGAATAGCCCGCCATCGCCTCGGTGCAGGACGGAACCAGCAGGATCTCGACGCCCGCCTCCATCAGCGCGCGGCCCAGCAGCGGGAACTCGGCGTCGTAGCAGATCAGCACACCCATGGGCCCGAGTGTCGTGTCGAAGACACGCAAGGGCCCGCCCGGCACCACGTCCCAGTCCTCGCGCTCGAAGCGGGTCATCACCTGCTTGTCCTGAACCCCGAGCGGCCCGCCGGGACCGAAAAGGCCCGCGCGATTGACCGGCCGCACGCCGCCATCAAAGACCGGACCCGACGGCGCGAGGATGTGAAGCCCGTGCGCGCGGGCGAGGCCGTCGGTCAAAGCGTCCGCCTCAGCGGTCCAGCGCGAGGCGGCAAGGAGGCTACCCTCCAGATCGCCCGCGACCTCCGCCCCGTCGAGCGTGGCCAGTTCCATGCGGCCGTATTCGGGAAAGACCAGCAGGTCGGCGCCCTGCCCCGCGGCCTCCTCGACCCAGGCGCGGGTCTTTCGGGCGTACGCATTCCAGTCATCCAGGAAATCCAGCGGATAGGCGGCGGCGGCGATCCTCACGGCAGTGTCCTCATCCAGAATTGCAGGGGTTTGTCGCTCGCCTCCGTCGCGCCGATGTCGCGCCAGCCGAAATGCGCCACGACCCCGTCGAGCGGCGCGTAACCACGCGCATGCCAGAACCCGTCGAGCGGGCGGTAGCCCTCGGGCCTGTCGGGGTGATCCTCGGGCCGGACGACGCCGCAGAAGGCGACCTTGCCAAAACCAAGCCGTTTCGCGTGCGCCTCCCTCCGGTCGAAGAACGCATGCCCCGCCCCATGCCCGCGGTAGCCAGAAAGCAGAACGGATTCAGCGCAGTAGAAGACGTCCTTCATGTCGATGCCCGTCCCCTCGAACGCCGCCGCGAAGTCGTCGGCATGATCGGCAAGCGGCATGCCCGTGGCCGCGCCGACCATTTCCTCGCCGGCATAGGCCGCGACCACGATGCTGTCGCCTCTCGCGTATCGGGCGAGGTATCCGCGCTCGTACTCCGCATCCCCGTCATAGAGATAGGGCCAGTCGCGGAACACGCTTACGCGCAGCCGCGCAAGATCGTCGAGAACGCCGGCGATCCCTTCGCCCAGGTACTCCCGAAAAATCAGGCTCACGCCGAGACCTGCCGCACCCAGTCGGCGAGGTTGTAATAGGTCACGACGCGCGAAATTCGCCCGCCCTCGATGCTGAAAAAGCCGCCGGCGGGCAGGACATAGGTCTGCCCTGACGCCTCGGGCAGGCCCGCGTCGGTCTCCAGGTAGGTTCCGTTCACGGTGAACTCCGCCGCCGCGCGGGCTCCGTCGGGGCTGGCCATCACGACGATATCGGTCAGCCGTTCCCGGTAGCAGCGGTTCATATGGGCGCAGAATGCGGCGAAGGCGGGCTTGCCCACGCGGATCGCGCCCTCGTTGACGTGATGGGCCACGTCGTCCGAGAGGCAGTCGAGCATGCCTTCGATGTCGCCTGCGTCGAAGGACGCGTAGTAGCGCGCCACCAACGCGCGGGCGGCTTCCATGTGTTCGCTCAAGACGCGGCTCCCTCGTTTATCGGCGGCCCGAACCGCTCCGTCATCCGTGCGACGATCTGGTCGCGCGCCTGCCGGTAGGCGGCAAGCTTGGTCTCCCGCGTTTCGCCCAGGCCCGTGGGGTCGAGGATGGGCCAGTATTCGACGTCGAGATGGGAATGCCGCGTCAGGTCCAGCGCGCGGCGCTGGCTGGCGGGGCTGAGCGCCACGATCAGGTCGAAGCCCGAGATGTCGTCGCCCCATTCCTGCATCTCGTCGAAGCTGCGCACCCGGTGGCGTTCCAGCGCCACGCCCATCTCGGCGCAGACGGCAACGGCGAAGCCGTCGATCTCCAGATCGCTTTTGACGCCCGCCGACTGCACATAGGCGCGGTGACCGTAGAATCGCTTCATCAGGCCCTCGGCCATGGGGGATCGGGTTGCGTTGTGATCGCAGCAGAACAGGACGGATTGCGGAAAGTTCTGCGTCACCTGCCCTCTCAGCCCCCGAAATGCAGCACGCAGATGAGGGTGAAGAGGCGCCGCGCGGTGTCGGTATCGACCTCGGCCTTGCCCTCGAGCCGTTCCTCGAGGATGCGCGCGCCCTCGTTGTGGATGCCGCGCCGCGCCATGTCGATGGCCTCGATCTTGGAGGGCGGCAGGTTCTTGACCGCGTCGTAGTAGCTTTCGCAGATCTGCCAGTAATCCTTGACCACCTGCCGGAACGGGCTGAGCGAGAGGTGGAATTCGGTCGCGTCCTCACCGGCTTCGGTATCGACGTCGAAGACCAGCCGCTTCTCGCGGATGGCCAGCGTCAGGCGATAGGGGCCAGCCGGGGCCGCACGGCCCTCGCGTTCGGGCAGAACGAAGGTGTTCTGCTCGAGTAGGTCGAACACGGCGACGCTGCGCTCCTGTTCGATCTCGGGCGTCGGCGCGGGCATGCCGCTGGTGTCTATGTCGATCTGGCAGATGTTCATTGTCATCGCGTCTTGCAGGCCCCCGCCCGAGGTCATGGATGCACGATCCGGGCTAGCGGTTCAATCGGTCGAGCCGCGCACGCACCGAAAGCCCGTGCGCCTCGAGGCTTTCGGACCGCGCCAGCGTCTCGGCGGCCGGGCCGATCGCGCGCAGTGCCTCGGGGCTCATCTGCGCCAGCGTGGTGCGTTTCATGAAATCGAGCACCGAGAGGCCCGAGGAAAACCGCGCCGAGCGCGCCGTGGGCAGCACGTGGTTCGGGCCGCCCACGTAATCGCCGATGGCCTCAGGCGTCCACTGGCCGAGGAAAACGGCGCCCGCATGGGTGATCCGGTCGAACAGCGCTTCGGGGTCGGCCACGCAAAGCTCGAGGTGTTCGGGTGCGATCCGGTCGGACAGCATCGCGGCCTCCGCAAGATCGCGCACCACGACGATGGCGCCGTAGTCGCGCCAGGACGGGCCCGCAATGGCGCGGCGCTCGAGCGTCTGAAGGCGCGCCTCGACCGCCTCGGCCACGGCCCGACCGAAACCGGCGTCATCGGTGATCAGGATCGACTGCGCGCTTTCGTCATGCTCGGCCTGGCTGAGAAGATCGACGGCGATCCAGTCGGGGTCGTTGTCGGCATCGGCGATCACCAGGATCTCGGACGGCCCCGCGATCATGTCGATACCCACCTTGCCGAAGACCCGGCGCTTGGCCGCCGCCACAAAGGCGTTGCCGGGGCCGGTGATCTTGTCCACGGGCGCGATGGTCTCGGTCCCGTAGGCCATGGCCGCGACCGCCTGCGCGCCTCCGATGCGATATACCTTGTCGACGCCCGAAAGCCGCGCGGCCAGCAGGACCAGCGGATTGGCCACGCCATCAGGCGTGGGCGCGCAGATCACCAGCCGCTCCACGCCCGCCACCTGCGCGGGGATCGCGTTCATCAGCACCGAGGACGGGTAGCTCGCCAAGCCTCCCGGTACATAGAGCCCCGCCGCCGAGACCGGCGACCAGCGCCAGCCCAGCGTCGCGCCCGCCTCGTCGGTCCAGCGCGCATCGCTTGGCAACTGGCGCTCGTGATAGGCGCGGATGCGCGCGACGGCGATCACCAGCGCGTCACGCTCCTCGGTCGGGACTTCGGCGATGGCCGCGTCGATTTCTTCCGCCGTGAAGGCGAGCCTGTCAGGCGTGAGCGTCAGGCGGTCGAACCGTTCCGTCAGCTCGATCACCGCGTCGTCGCCGCGCGCCCGCACATCGGCGATGATCGCGGCGACCACCTCGTCCACCTCGGGCGCATCTTCCCGCTTCATCGACAGAAGCGCCGAGAAGCGCGTCTCGAAATCCGCGTCGGTCGTGTTCAGGAATACCGGCATGCCCACCCTGTCCGCCCCGGCCGGGGCCTCATGTTTCGCGCCGCTCCATCTAGCGCGTCAGGCGCGGGGGGTGAAGCGGGCATTGCGCCGCCACGGGCCATGGGAGTGGGGGGTGTCAGGCGAATACGGCACCGTCCCTGGCGTCATACCGACCCACAGCGCCCCTGACCGGGACTTCCGGTCGGGGCGATCCGATCAATCTGGATGGTCGGGCGACTTGCCGGACGCCGCGACATAGGGCGCCGTGACGTCCTTGAGCGTCACTTCCAGCGCCTCGACATCAACCGCCAGCGCGCCATCGCCCGCGAGGATCAACTCGATGCGTCCGGCCCCCTCCTCGGCTGGCGTCCAGATCAGCGTCAGCAGCGACAGCACGAGGTCCGGATCGTCGCGGGCGATGCCCTGACTGGCGACCTTCATCACATCCTCGATCACCAGCACGGACTGCACACGCTCCGGCGGGCGGCGCCCGACCTCCTCCCAGCGGAAGCGGTTGAGCAGAATGGCAAAGCGGCGGCGCCTGCGGTCCCATGTCATCTCGGAGGCCGGGAACACCGCATCCTGAACCAGCGCGGCCAGCACCTTGAGATCGCCCTCGTCCAGGGCCCGCAAGGCGATCGGCGCCTCGTCCGCGTCCTCGAAACGTGCGTCTTCAGTCATCGCCCGGCACCCGTTCGATCTTCGCGCCCACCGCCGACAGCTTGTCCTCGACCCGCTCGTAGCCGCGGTCGAGATGGTACACGCGACTGACGACCGTGTCTCCCTCCGCCGCGAGCCCCGCAAGGATCAGGCTGACCGAGGCGCGCAGATCCGTGGCCATCACGGGCGCGCCCTTCAGCCGGTCGACCCCCGTCACCGTGGCCGTGCCGCCATGCACATCGATCCGTGCTCCCATGCGGATGAGTTCGGGCGCGTGCATGAAACGGTTCTCGAAGATCCGTTCCTCCAGCACGCTGACCCCGCCCGCGGTGCACAGAAGCGCCATCATCTGCGCCTGCAGATCCGTGGGGAAGCCGGGAAACGGCTCCGTCACCACGTCGACGGCGCGGATGCCGTCGCCATCGCGCGCCACCTTCAGGCCGTCGGGCGTCTCGGTCACCGTCACGCCCGTCGCCCGGAGCTTTTCGACGAAGGCGCCGACCAGATCGATGCGCCCGCCCGGAAGCTCCACCGATCCGCCCGCGATCGCCGGCGCCAGCATGTAGGTGCCCAGCTCGATCCGGTCGATCACCACGGGATGCGTCGCGCCATGAAGGCGGTCGACGCCCTCGATGGTGATCTGGTCGGTGCCGGCCCCCTCGATCTGCGCGCCCATCGCCTGAAGGCAGCGCGCCAGATCGACGATCTCGGGTTCGCGCGCGGGGTTCTTCAGGACCGTCGTCCCCTTGGCCAGCGTCGCGGCCATCAGCGCGTTCTCGGTGGCCCCGACCGAGACGATCGGAAACTCGACCACGGCACCCTTCAGGCCACCACGCGCCTCGGCATGGACATAGCCGTCGCGCAGCTCCAGCTCCGCGCCCATGGCCTCCAGCGCCTTCAGATGCAGGTCCACGGGGCGCGCGCCGATGGCGCACCCCCCGGGAAGCGACACGATGGCCCGCCCCTCGCGCGCCAGCATCGGCCCGAGCACGAGGATCGAGGCGCGCATCTTGCGCACGATGTCGTAATCGGCGGTGTAATTGTCCAGCCCGTGGGACGACAGCGCCAGAACCCGCCCCTCGTTGAGCGAGGACACCTCCGCGCCCAGCGACTGCAGGAGCGTCGACATGGTCCGGATGTCCGACAGCCGCGGCGCGTTGGTCAGCGTCAGCGGCTCGTCGGACAGAAGCGTGGCAGGCATCAGCGTGAGGCAGGCGTTCTTCGCGCCAGCGATGGGGATCTGCCCCTTCAGCGGGCCGTTGCCCGTAACGACGATCTTGTCCAATGCCCTGCCCTCGCCTTTTTTCGCCCGCGCTGAAACGCGCATGGCGGCCTAGTCGCGGTCGGTTCCCCGGCCCGTCTCGATCTGGGCCGCCCGTTTGCGAGCCTGCGCCTTGCGTTTCGCCATGTTGGCCTTGAGCGCGGATTTCAGCCGCGCCTCGCGGTCGGATTTCCCACCCGGTCTCTCGGCCCGTCGCGTCGTGCCGTTATCCGCCTTCTCCGTCATGGCCGCCCTCATACAGCGCGACACGGGAAGGGTCCAGAATGCGCTTGCGTCATGCCGGGATAGCGTCTAATGCACCGGCCACATCCGACGGGCCGCAGTAGCTCAGTGGTAGAGCGCACCCTTGGTAAGGGTGAGGTCGGGAGTTCAATCCTCCCCTGCGGCACCATCGCATCCCCTTGAAAAGCTGCCATTAATTTACAGGGCAGGCGTCTGTCCGTTGCCATGTCGTGGTTGCGGACGGCACCCTCGCGGGCCAAGCGGTCCCGCATCCGGTCGACAGCGGCCTGCGCGCGGGCTCGACGGACAGGGCGTCTGTTGCACAGGGAGCGCACAATTCCTATCCCTGCGGGCAGGTGGCGTGCGACGCCACGGCAGCGAAACGGAGCAGACACCATGACCGCAAGAACCGCCATCATCGGACTGGGGATCATGGGACGGCGCATGCTCGAACACATGCTCCGGCATCCGGGCTACCAGCCGGTCGCGCTTTGGGACCCGGACCCCCTGGCCTGTCAGGAGGCGCGCGCCCTGGCGCCGGACGTGCGTATCGCCACCTCTGCCGACGACGCCATGGCCGATGCCGAGCTCGTCTATCTCGCCTGTCCTCCGGTCCCGCGCAAGGCCTATGCGCTCGCGGCCAAGCGGGACGGCAAGGCCGTGTTCCTCGAAAAACCGCTCGGCGTGGACGTGGCCGAAAGCGAGGCGCTCGTGGCAGCGTTCAGGGAGAGCGGCGTTTCGGCTGCAGTCAATTTCACCCAGGCCGCAGGTGCGGCGCTGACAGGCGTCTCGGAGGCTGCCCGGACCGGCGCCCTTGGCGCGTTGCAGGGCGCCGACATCGTCGTCACCTATGCCGACTGGCCGAGGGCCTGGCAGAAGGCGGCCGACTGGCTGCGGTTTCGCGACGAGGGCGGCATGACTCGAGAGGTGATCTCGCATTTCCTGTTCTTCTGCGAACGCATTCTCGGGCCGCTCTCCGTCGTCTGGGCGAGGCCGTCCTACCCTGCCGATCCACGGCTCTGCGAGACGCACATGCTGGCCCGGCTCGAGACTGCCGAGGGGCTGCCGGTCACGATCATGGCCAGCGTCGGCGGCGCGCAGCCCGACCGCCAGGAACTGACCATCAAGGGCGCGCGCGCCAGTCGGCGGATCACCGACTTCCACGTCGATGCGCTATCTGACGGGGGACCGTTCGAGGAACTGGCCGAGCGTCCTTCGGACCCTCGCGCGGTGAGCCTCAAGGCGCAGCTCGATGACCTTCTGCTGTGCATGCGGGGCGCGCCCAACCGGCTCGCCACGCTGGACGAGGCCCTGCGGGTCCAGAAGCTCGTGGAAACCATGCTGAGGGGAACGAACTGATCAGGACAAGCGGCCTGATCGCCCGGTCACGGACCCGGCCGGACCGCCCGTGCGCCACAAGCCGGATGTCGGAGCGCGCGGACCGACGGTCGATGCCAGGAAGGCGACCTTGCGCGCGCCAGACGATAACCGCCACAAGGACGACGACCTTCGGGACGACAAGGAGTTGAACATGCCCTTCTGGACAGCGATCTGCCTGATCCTCGTGCTGTCCGCCGTGGGTCTCACCTACGAGATCGCCGCGGGCCGGGTGCTCGCGCCGTTTTTCGGGACGTCTCTCGTGACGTGGACGGCGGTGATCGCGACCGTGCTGGCGGGGTTCTCGCTGGGCAACGCATTGGGCGGTTTCGTGGCCGAACGTGAACGCGGCGTGGCCCTCCGAAACGTGCGGGCGGCGCTTATCGCGACGGCAGTTCTGGCTTCCGTCTCGCCGATCGTGCTTGGCCTGCTCTATGCCTGGGGCGCGCGCGGGACGGGTGGGATGCTGCTTAGCGTGTTCCTCGCGTTCTTCCCGGCCTCCGTTCTGATCAGCGCGCCCTCGCCGCTTCTGGCGCGCCTCGCCGTGGAGGCACGACCGGGCCGCGAGGGCTCGTCGCTCGGCCTCGTCCTCGCGGCGGGCTCGCTCGGCGCGATCCTCGGGGCCGTCCTCGCCGGCTTCGTTGCGCTGCCGCTCGCGGGATCGGCGGCGACCTTCGCCGGATGCGCCATCGTCGCGCTTCTGTGCGTTCCATTCGTGCGTGAAAGCAGGGCCGGAGGTGACGGAGGCGTATCGGGCGTCCGCAGCGCCGACACGATGTCCCTCGCGCCGCTGCTGCCGGTCGGCCTTCTTGTTGCGGCGACCATGGCCCTGGGCCCGGTATGCCGTTACGAATCCGGTCTCTCCTGCATCGACGTCGCCCGGAGCGGGGGAGCGGTCCACTTGTTGTCGGATCGAACCCGCCAGGCGTCGGAGCGGCTCGCGCGGGGTGACGCGCCGGACGCGGAAACGGACCACCTCGTCCTGCCCTACACGCAGTGGATCTGGGCGCGCATGGATCATGACCTCGGCGCCGATCCGTCGGTGCTGTTCATCGGCGGCGGCGGTTACACCTTGCCGGCGAAGCTGCTGTCATCACGTCCCGAAGCCGATGCGGTCGCCGTCGAGATCGATCCGTTGATCACCGACGTCGTGCGCCTGCACATGCCGCGCGCCGGCGAAACGATCGCGCGGACGGGCTATGACGCCACCGACGGCACGGCCGCGCGCGGACGGCTGGGCATCGTTCATGCGGATGGCCGGGTCTACCTCAACGAGGCGGAGGGCCGGTTCGACGCCGCGGTCATGGATGCGTTCTCATCGGGTTCGGTGCCCGCGCATCTCGTGACGATCGAAACCTACGAGCGGCTTCGCGACATCGTGCGGGGTCCGGTCTACGTCAACCTCATCGACCGGCCGGACGGCCCCTTGGCGCGAGGAACCCATGCCATCCTCAGCAGCCTTTATGCGCATGTCGTGGCGGTCGAGGGGCCGACCGGCCGCAACGGACGCGGGAACATCGTGATGGCCGCGTCGGATATGCCGCTCAGGCCGCTCGACAGGTTGCCCGAGGGCTTCCGGAACACCCGGATCACATCGGCGCGCGCGTTCACCGATGACCGCGGCTGGGTGGGCCACCGGTAGCGCGGCCGCCCCGTGAATGAGGAGGCTCTGGCCCGCCGCCAGTGTCGCGACACTGTGCAGCATCTGGCAGGGCGTGACGGCCGACAGGATCACGGCCAGCGCATCCACCTCGGACAGGCCGTCCGGCCCGCGCGTCAGCCGATCCTCGGGACGGCAGATGTATTCCGCATAGGAGCCGATCGTCGTCAGGTCGGCGACGCGACGAACATGGCGATCTCCCGCGCGACGTCCTCGTCATGACCCAGCCAGATGTGGCCGCCTTCGGGCCAGATCGTGAGCCGGGCGCCGGGGATGCGTTCCGACAAGCGCCGGGCGGTGTCGGCGGTTCCAAAGAGGTCATCCTCGCAAGACAGGACCAACGTGGGCACCCGGATGCCGCCATGATCGGTGGGCGACGGCGTGCCGGCCCAGAACGCGTCCGTCCGCAAACCGTCGGCCTTCCGGCTGACCGGCAGGATACCGCCGAGGATCAGCTCGGCGCGGCGCCGTTCCTGCGGCGCGACGCGGGACAGAAGCGCGGGATCGGTCGCAAGCAGCGCGCGGATCATCTGGTCGCGCGCCACCGCCGAGAGCGCCCAGAACGCCGCATCAGAGCCAAGGACAGCGCCGACCGCCATCTCCTGCACGGCGGTGAACTCCACCGGATCGCGGCCGGTCAGGTTCGCGGCTGGAACCAGAAGGACGAGATGCGAGCATCTGTCGGGATGCCGCAAGGCGAACTCGGCAGCGGACAGTGCCCCGGAGGAGCCACCGACCACGGGCAACCGCTCGATCCCGAGATGGTCGAGGAGCTCCGCGAGAACGTCGGCCTGCTGCGCCGGGGATGCATCGTCTGGAAAGGCGCTCCGCAGGTAGCCGAAGCGGGACGGCGACACGATGCGGAAGCCGCGTTCGCGAAGCCCATGGGCGAACAGCAGCCCCTGGTCGAAGCCCCCGCCGGTGCCATGGATCATCATCAGAGGCGGCCCGTCACCGGCGATGGCGTATTCAAGCGGGCCGGCGGTCGTGGCGATCAGGCTGCTCCGGCGGGCGACCGCCGCATCCGCCGCCGCAATCGCGGTCCGGCAGGCCCCGGCCGCGTAGCCGCCGCCCACGAGCGCCATGCCACCGATCCCGGCGAGGACCGCGCGCCGCAGGATCATCGGATCGCGGCGATGGCAGGCGCCCACCTCTTGGGGATGTGGGGCGGAGGGTCGCCCGCGATCTCTTGGGGCAGCGGCCGGTCGGTCCCGCGGCGGGCGATGTCGATTGGGGCGATGGCAAAACAGGCGACGGCCCGTGTCCCGACACGGTGGCCCAACGCGATACCAGACGGGGACATGGGTCCGATCCTTCGACGAGAAGATGGCTCCGTTTAGTCCCATGGCCGAGGCGCGGATATGATCTCGGTCAAGATGATTGCCGCCGGCAATGATCCGGCGGGCAACGGATGTCACCGTGGCCGCATCGCCGTGCCGGCGGCGCCGTGCCGTTCAGATGCGATCCAGAACACCGCCGGCCGCGCGGGCGGTATCCGCCCAGTCCGGCAGATCGCGCCCGGCCGAAAGCGCCGCCTCCGCACGGGCGTCGTAGCCCGCCCCGTCCCGCAAGAGATCGGCCAGCGCGTCGGCGAAGGCCTCGACATCGTCCGGCGCCACGAGATGGCCGGCCGCCTCCGGCACCGTGTCGGGAACGGCGCCGGTGCGACAGCTGACGATGGGAAGGCCGTGGGCCAGCGCCTCGTCGAACACGAGGCCATAGCCCTCGTAACGCGTCGCCAGCGCAAAGATGGACGAAGCCGAGTAAAGCTCGGCCAGTTCGGCATCGGACACGTAGCCCGCCAGCCGCACCCGCGCGCCGAGGCCGAGGTCTTCGTGCAGGCGCGCAAGCACCGCCGCGTGCCCGGCGTCGTAGACCTTGCCGGCGATCACCGCGGTCCATTCCAGATCGGTGATGCGCGCCAGCGCCTTCAGCAGGATGTCATGACCCTTGCGCGGATGCTGGATGCCGACGGACAGGATCAGCGGAGGCGCTGCGGGCGCACGAGGGCGGACCGGGCGGACGGTCCCCGGCCGGGCGATCGTGATGCGCTCCGCCGCGACGCCGTAGGACCCGGTCAGCATCGCCGCCGTGGCGGGGCTCGGCACCAGCACATGATCGACATGGGCGAGATTGGCGCGCTCGATCCGGAAAAGATGGTCGCGGCGCTCCGGCTCCAGCCCGGTCTCCAGCGCCAGCGGGTGGTGGACCATTGCCACGCTCGGCACATGCAGCGCGGCCAGCGCGTCCGTGTCCAGCGTGGCCGAGATGAACCCGTCGAGGATCACCGCGCGATCGGGCTCAAGGACGCGGAGCTGCGCGATGGCCTCGGCCATGTCCTCCGCCGTCGGATCGGGGAAAGAGGTTCCAAGCCGAAGGTGGCGCACATCCCTGCCTTGCGCGCGCAGCGCCTCCAGCAGGCGGCGTTCATAGATGTAGCCGCCCGTGGGCGTGGTGATGTCTCCCGGGATCGCGAAGGCCGCGCGGCGCATCGTCATGCCAGTTGCTCCGGCGCGTAGATGGCCAGCACCCGCCGTTCGACCGCGCCCACCAGCACGTAGCCCAGCGCCGAAAGCGCCGAGACCAGCACGACCGACGACCACAGCATGTCGTAATCCGACAGCGAGGCCGAGAGCGCCATGAGACTGCCGATGCCGGATCCGGTGGCCAGCCACTCGGCGACCGTCAGCGCGAGGACCGAGGCCGGAACCGCCATGCGCGCGGCGGCGAAGAAGGCCGGCAGCATCGCGGGGATGCGCACGCGCACGAGCCGCGCCAAGGGCCCCGCAGCATAGCTGTCGAACACCGCCATCACCTGCCCGGGCGCCTGCCGCAGGCCCTGCAGGCAGGCGACGAAGCTGGGGAAAAACACCATCACCGCCACGAGGAAGATGGTCCCCACCGCCCCGCGTCCGAGCAGCAGGACGATCAGCGGCGCCGTGGTCACGATGGGCACGGACCGCAGAGCGATGGCCAGCGGCATCGCAGTGCTGGCGACCGCCGGCACGAGTATGAGCAGGATCGCGAGCGCCGCCCCCGCCAACAGACCGGCGATATAGCCGGGGATCAGGTAGACCGCACTCTCGGCCAGCGCCGCGCCGATGGTGGCCCGGGTTGCCGCCGCATCGGGCGCGAACACAAGCGCGTCGAGGACATCGCCCGGCCCCTTGGCGAAGAACGGGTTCAGCCCGAATGCCCATATCGCGCCGGCCCATCCGCCGAGCGCCAGAAGGATCACGAGGCCCGTGTCGATCCACCCGCCCAGACGCCTTCCCGTTGCCACGGCCGGCGCGGCGAGGATCACCGGCGGTGCCTCCAGCAGGACGCGACGCGCCAGCGCGCCGATGCCCACATAGGCAAGGATCGCGACCGCTGTCGCGACCGTCGCAAGGCCCCATGTCATCTCGACGTCGAGCGCGCGGATCGCCCGGACCGTGAGAACGCCCATGCCGCGCTCCGCCCCGGTGAATTCGCCCACCATGGCGCCCAGAAACGCCGCCGGTGCCGCGATCTGGAGCCCGGTAAAGAGATAGGGCAGCGCCGCCATCGCGCGCACATGCACCAGCGCGGACATGGGGCCGCGCCCGTAGCTGCGCACCAGGTCGAACCAGCTGTCGGGCGCGGCACGCAGCCCCACGAGCAGCGGGATCAGCGTGGTGTAATAGACGGCAAGCGCGGCCAGCGCGATCTGCGGGCCCGGGCCGGGGCCGAAAAAGACGCGCAGGATCGGCCCGGTCGCCACCAGCGGCAGGCAGAAGACCAGAAGCGCAAGCCCGGTGATCACCCGCTCGCTGCGCGGCCAGAGGAGCGCGACCCCGGCCAGCGCCACGGCGGCAACATTGCCGATGACGAACCCCGCCGCCGCGTTGCCCAGCGTCACCCCGAGCGCGCGCGACATCAGCTGCCAGTCCCGGACGAGGTAAAGCGCGACCTCGCTCGGCGCGGCCAGCACGAAGGCCTCCGTCAGAAGCTGCCCGGCAAGTTCCCACCCCGCCAGCAGGACCAGGACACCCAGCATCGGGCCATACCCGCCCGCCCCGCGCCGTCCCGTGGCAAGGGGCCGCCCCGTCCCGGCCGCCGCATCCGTCATTGCGCGGCGAGCGGCGGGTTGCTGGCCGCCATGCCCTTTGAAAGCTCCGCGAAGACGCGGTCGATCAGCGCGCCGGCCGCTTCTGTTCGCGCGGCGTCCTCGGGGCGCGGGCGCGGCAGGTCCACGGGGATATCGGCGACGATTTCGGCCGGGCGCGGCGACAGCACGATGACCCGGTCGGACAAAAGCACAGCCTCGCTGACGGAATGGGTGACGAGGATCGTCGTGGTGCCGCGCGCCTCCCAGATGCGCGGCAGGTCCTGCGCCAGTTGGCGGCGCGTCAGCTCGTCCACCGCGCCGAAGGGCTCATCGAGCAGCAAAAGCCCCGGCCGTGTGGCGAGCGCGCGGGCGATGGCGGCGCGCTGGCGCATGCCGCCGGACAGTTCCGCCGGACGGGTCTCGGCGAACCCGTCGAGGCCGACGAGGTCGATCAGCTGGTCGATTTCCGAGGCTCCGGCCTTCCGCCGCGCAAGCGTCAGCGCAAGCTCGATATTGCCGCGCACGCTCCGCCACGGCAGGAGCGACGGGTCCTGGAACGCAACCGAAAGCCCGGCGCGCCTGAGCGTGGCCCGAGGCGGCGCGCCACCGATCTCGATGCGTCCGGCGCTGGGGTTTTCGAGCCCCGCCACCATCCGCAAAAGCGTCGATTTCCCGCAACCCGACGGGCCGACCAACGCCGTGGTCCGACCAGCCGCGACGGTCAGGTCGATCGGCCGGACCGCCTCCGTTCCACCCGCGAAGGTCTTGGCCAGAGAGGTGCAGACGACCTCCGGCGGGGGGGTCACGTCATGCGCCATGGACCTCTTCGAGGATCGAGCGGTCCCAGAGATCGGGCGTCACCGTCTGTCCCAGAAGCGCCAGCGTCTCGATATTGGCGGCCACCGTTTCGTCGGTCCACCAGCCAAAGCCGTTGGCGTCGGTCAGATCGGAAAACATGAGCGGCACCTGCCGCGCGGCCTGAAGCTTCTGCGTCTCCAGATCGAGGCCCGCATCCGGATACATCTCGAGCGTCAGCGCGGCGGCGGCGTCGGTATCCTCGCGGTAGGCGTCCCAGCCGCGCACCTCCCCCGACATGAGCGCCACAAGCTCCGCCCGGCGGTTGGCCAGGCTGTCCTCGGTCGCGATGTAGGTCTGCGAATGCACCGCATAGCCATGATCGGCCATCAGCATGGTCAGGCTTTCGACGCCCTGCATCGCCATGGCCACCGGCAGGTCGGTTTCCCAGCAGAGCAGGCAATCGACTTCATCGGCCAGCAGCGGCTGCGCGGAATACTGGGTCGGGATGATCTCGATCTCGTTGATGTCGACGCCGTTCAGCGTGCAGAGCGCCTGCAGCACCGGCGTGTTGGCCAGCGCCATGCCGATGCGCTTGCCCACGAGGTCGGCGGGTTCGTTCACCGGGTTGGCAGGCAGCGAGGCAATGACGAAGGGGTTCTTCTGCATCGCCACGGCGAGGATCTTGAAGGGCGCGCCCTGTTCGACGGCGGCCGCCGTGTAGTCGGCGGCGGAGATCCCCACCAGCGCGGCGCCCGAGACCACGGGCGGTTCCACCGGCGCGTTCGGCCCGCCCGACAGGAGCGACACGTCAAGGCCGGCCTCGGACCACCAGCCGCGATCGAGCGCGATGTAGGAGCCCGCGAACTGGGAGGAATGAAGCCATGACAGTTGCAGGCTGACGGCGGTCTGTGCCGACGCCGGGCGGGCGGTCAGGCCCAGCGTGCCGGCGCCAAGCGCGGCGGCTCCCGTGCCAAGCAGCGTGCGGCGGGTCAGGTTCGGTCGCATGATGAACTCCTCTTCGGCTACACCGCTAAGCCTAGGGTTGCTCTCGCGATAAGCAAGGCGACGCGGTAGGTCGCATCGTCCCGCTCGGGCTGTCGGCTGGCACCTGCCCGGTTTCGCGCATCTCTGCCCGCGGCCCGAACCACAGGAAAAGAAAGCCCGGCAGCACCGCCGTTATGAAGGCGAGCCCGAAGGCCACGCTTGCGGCCAGTCCGCCGCTGGCCGTCGCCCCCGCGACCGGCAGAAGGGCTGCCGCCGCGCCTTCGCGCAACCCCCAGCCGGAGATCGAGATCGGGATCAGCATGGTGAACAGGATCAGCGGCACGAGAGCGGCCGTGGCGACGAGGCCCAGCTCCACGCCCACGGCGCGCGCGCAGAAGGTGAAGGCGGCGAGGTTGCAAAACGTGGTGCCGAGGCTCAGGACGATCTGCCCCGGCAGCGCGGGCCGGGACACAAGCGCGGCATGGAGCGCGGCCCGGAAATTCCGGACGGTCCGCCCCGCTGTCCCCGGAAGGTACGTTGCACCGTGCAGGAGAACGGGCAGGCACAGGCCGGCCGCCACGAGAATGGCCACAGGCGCCGCCAGCCAGCGGGGCCACTCGAACCCGCCCGGAACCGCGAGCGTCGCGAGAAACGCCATCGTGAGCGTGGCGAACATGGCGATCTGTCCCGCCAGCCGCTCGAAGATCACGGCCTGTCCCGCGGCGACGAGGCCCGCCTGCGACCGGGACCGCACGGCGCGGCCCGCATCGCCGATCATGCCGCCCGGCAGCGACTGGTTCACGACCTGCGACAGGTAGTATTCCCCGATGGCCGGACCCGCGCCGAGCCTGATGCCCAGTTGCCGCGCCGTGAGCTTCCAGCGCAGGGCCGACAGCACCGTCTGCACGCTCAGCGCAAGCACCGCAAGGACCAGCCAGCGCCAGTCCGCGCTGGCCAGGCTGCGCGCCGCCGCGGGACCGTCCGCCGCGCGCCAGATCAGCGCGAGAAGGCCGAGGGCGACGCCGATCTGCATGAGCCTAGTGGTCCATGGGGGTATGGTGTGGCCCAGCAAGGTCAACTGTCGCCCCCCAGCCCGGCCGGGCGCGAATAGGCGTCGAGGATCATGTCGCGCATGCCCGCCATGGACAGAACGTCTACACCATCGCCAGGGATCAGTCCCTCGGTCCACCCCCAGCCCGCCGCGGCCGTGACCAGCGCTTCGGGGCCGATCACGTGCACCGGCACGTCCGGGCGGTCGTCCAGCGCCACGAAGCCCGCGGCCTGATGATCGCCCACCACGAAGATCAGCGGCGGGTCGGCCGCATGGCGCGCGGCGTAGTCGAACACGACGCTGAGCGCGTAATCGACGGCCTGCCGATACTGATCGCGGACGCGGTCCCTGTCGCGCCAGACCACGTCCGGCGGGTCGCCGGATTGCGCCATCTCGTCGAAGATGCGCCCGTCGCCGATATCGTCCCAGGACACCAGCTCGGGCACCGGCACCCATGGCGCGTGCGAGGAGCCAAGCGCGAGTTGCGCGAAAAGCGGCCGCTCGTCCCGACCATCGCGCAGAAGCCGGTCGAGCGCCGCGAAGGTGAACTGGTCGGGCATCGTCACCCAGTTGAAGGGCAGCCCGGCATAGCCGAGGTCAGGCGCGGCCAGCACCGTCTCGAACCCCATTCGCGCGGATTCAGGCCAGTCGAGCGTGATCTGCGGCATCACCGCGGCGGTTCGGAAGCCCGCGTCGGAGGCGATATGGAAGAGGCCGCGCCGGTTGCTCGCCAGCGCCGCGGCATAGCTCGTCTGATCGGCGATCCAGAGCCCGTTGGCGAAGGTGGCGTGGCTGAGCCAGCTTTGACCGCCGCGCGTCGGCGCGCTCAGGAGCCCCGAGCGCATCTCGAGACCCAGCGCACCAAGTCGCGCCTCGGCCTCGGTCAGCGTGGTGCGGTGGGTTTCGGCATAAAGCGGTGTGTCGAGGCTCGTCCGGCCGTAGCTTTCCACGAAAACGATCAGAACGTCCCGGTCGATGCCGCGCAAAAGGGTCTCGCGGGCGGCGTAGGGATCGTTGGCGGCGGCCGCCTCGAAGGCGCGCAGATCGGCGAGCGTGGCGCGCGCCATCCCGATGCGCTCCAGCCCCATGCGCGCGGTGAAGGCCGCACCGGGCGGCGAGAGCGGCAGGTCCCATCGGCCCATGGCATGCCCGATCTCGGCCGTGGCGACCCCGGCGAAAAGGACCGATGCCGCCGCCATGCCTCGCGCCAGCATCGGCGGCGCCGCGATCCGCGCCCAGACACCGCTCGCCCACCAAAGCGCCCAGCCCACGCAAGCCACGGCGACCAGTGCCGCAAGCCCCGCGCCCAGCGTCAGGACAGGACCGATGGCACCGGTCGCCAGCCGCAGCCCCGCCTTGATCAGCGACAGGTCGGCCACCGGGTTGAAGCCGCGTCCGAGGGCCGTGAACATCGCGAAATCCGCCGCCTTGAGGATCGCGATCGCCATGAGGACCGCAACGAGAGCGCCGCGCAGGACGCGGCCCCAGCCCGCCTGCGGCAGCGCGATCAGCCCCAGCAGGATCACCGGCAATTCCAGCGGAAAGACGATCAGCGCCTGCCACGTCATCGCCGCCGGATGGTTCGGCTGGATCAGGAGCAGGTGAAGTACAAGCGCCGCGAGGACCAGTTGTGTCACGCGTCGGGTCATGTCCTGCGCCGCCAGAGCCACGTCACGTCGATCGCGAAGGACCATGCAAGGACCAGCGCCACCAGCGGCACCAGCGCCACCGCGAGGCCGTCGGGCAGGATCGGGGCCTGCAACGCGATCAGCGCGCCGAGCTGCACCACGCAGACGAGTTTGCGGCTGAACCGCTCGGGCAGGTCGCGACGCATCCACGGCAGAACCCATCCGGCCACGGCGAAGAGGTATCTGGGCAGGCCCAGCAGGATCGCGATGGCACCCGCGCCACTCGCGATCGCAGCACTCGTCGCAAGGACAAGGGCGAGCATGGAGTCGACCTCCATGTCGAAGCGCGCGCCGAAGTCCGAGACGTAGCCCTGCCTGCGCGCGAGCCAGCCGTCGAACCCGTCGAGCGACAACGCGATCACCGCGACAGCGAAGACAGCCCATGACGCTCCGGCGCCCGCCAGGAGCGGGGCAACCAGCGCCGCGGTCAGGGCGAGCCGCCCAAGCGTGATCCCGTTGCAAAACCCCAGATGATCATGCGGATAGCTCCGGCCGAGGGCGCGTCCCGCGACCGCCGCTCCCACCGCGAAGAACAGGACCGCCGCGACCGTCGGACCCGCGCCCGCGCCCGGCATGAGCGCGGTCAGCACGACCAGACCGGCGGCGAGCGCGAAGGCGGTCGCCGCGAACTCCCCGAGCGGAGACGTGACGGGGGCCTGCCCTGCGGGCGGCCAGCGTTTCTGGCGCTGCGGTCTTGCGAATGTCATCCTGCAGACATTGGGCAGACCCGCGAACAGTCAAGCCGGTGCGGGCACTTGAAGCATTCAACGCGGGTGCTAGCTGACCGTGGATCAGGAGAAACCTCGTGCCAAACGCGCAAACCGAATACCGACGCACTGCGCGTCTGCTCCATTGGGGCATGGCGGTGCTCGTGCTTGCCACGATCCCGGCGGGCTTCGTGATGGTGCAGCCCGATCTCGACCCGTCTCTGCAGAACGCACTGTTTCTCTATCACAAGAACGTGGGCGTTCTGCTGCTCCTGCTGGTGGTCTGGCGCGCGATCCATCGCTGGCGGCATCCACCCGCCCCGCTTCCCGCCGACGTGCCGGGATGGCAGCGCGGCGCGGCGGGGCTGACGCACATGACGCTCTATGCGCTCCTGATCGCCATGCCCGTGGCGGGATACATCCGCGTCAGGGCGGGCGGCTTCCCGATCGAGACGCTCGACTGGCTGGGAGTCCCGTCATTGGTGCCGCGTTCGGAAGCACTGGCCGAGACGGCTAAGACGGTGCATTTCTTCGGCGGGATCGCCATTGCCGGGCTGATCGCCCTGCACGTCGCCGCCGCCGCCTATCACGGCATTGTCCGCCGCGACGGCGTTTTTTCGCGCATGTGGCCGCCCTTCGCGGGACGCGGCGCCTGACGCCCCTTGCTCCTGCCGGATCCTGGGATAGCTGACCGGAAATCCGCGCCGATGACGGCGCCATCGAACAGAAAGGCCGCCATATCGCCATGTCGCTTGCAGAACCACGCCTGGGCGCGGACGTCGCGAGAACCACATGGCATGGACCGCGTGTCGCGGCGTTGGTGCTTTCGGCTGGCATGACGCTCGCCATAGTCGCGGCCTTCGCGGGTGCCGTCACCGACTGGACGCCGGCCGCGATGATCGCCTTGCCGCTTGTCGCGTTCACGGGCGTCTGGATTTCCGGCGGCGCGGCGACGGCGCTTCTCGGGCTCCTCCTGCCGCCGCCCCTCAGGGTCGAGCCGCCCGCCGCATGGCGCCCGTCCAGCCGCACGGCGATCCTCGTGACGCTCTGCAAGGAAGACCCCCGGCCGCTGGCGCGCCATCTCGAGACGCTGCGTCCCGCGCTGGACCGGGCCGGGCTGCTGGGCGCCGTGGAGGTCTTCGTCCTGTCGGACACCTCCGGCGCCGATCTCGTGGCGCGCGAGGAGGCGACCCTTCTGCCCCTGCACGACGCGGGCGCACTGAGCTACCGGCGCCGGACCCGGAACACCGGACGCAAACCGGGCAATATCGGCGATTGGGTCGATGCCCATGGCGCGCGGTTCGACCACATGCTGGTGCTGGACGCCGACAGCCGCATGACCCCGCGGCGCATCGCACGCATGATCTGGCAGATGGAACGGCACCCGGCGCTGGGCCTCTTGCAGTCCGGTATCGCGCTTTTGCCGGGGCAAACCCGGTTTGGCCGCCATCAGCGGATCGCCGCGCGTCTCATGTCGCGCGGCTTCGGGCGCGGCTTCGCCGCATGGAGCGGGGACAGTGGCAACTATTGGGGCCACAACGCAATCATCCGCCTCACGGCCTTCCGCGCGGCGCGCGCCCTGCCGGTCCTTCCTGGCACCGCGCCCTGGGGTGGCGCGCTCCTGAGCCATGATTTCATCGAGGCCGCGTGGATCCGCCGCGACGGCTGGGCCGTGACGCTCGACCCCGACACCGGCGGCAGCGCCGAGGAGGCGCCGCAGACCGTCGGCGCGTTCCACGCGAGGGACCGCCGCTGGTGCCAGGGCAACCTTCAGCACCTGCGCCTGATCGCGGAGCCGGGGCTCGACCCGATCAGCCGTCTGCACCTGGCCCTGGGGGTGCTGAGCTATCTCGTGGCGCCGGTCTGGCTGATCCTCGTGGCGCTGGTCGCCCTGGGCGGGGTGCCGATCGCGGGCGCCCTGCCGCTGGCGGTGGTGGCGTCCGTGCTGCTCCTGCCCAAGCTTTGCGCATTGGTGGACCGTTGGCGGGCCGCCCGGACGCCGGGGCGGCGCGCGACCGTCCTGCGGGCGTCGCTGGGGGAACTGGCCGTCTCAAGCGTGATCGCGCCTCTCGTGATGCTGCGGCAGGCCGGTGCCGTGCTTTCCGTCTGCCTCGGCCGGGACTGCGGCTGGAAATCCGGCACGGGCGCGGGGCGGGTCCTGCGCCCCGGCATGGGCGAGGCGATGGCGGGCTGGACCCTCGTGGCGCTGGCCCTCTTCACGACGGGACCGGCGGCCGCATGGCTGGCGCCGGTCGCGCTGCCGATCTGCTTCGCGCCGCTGGTCATGCGGATCATGGACGCGCCGGCCTGATGCGGCGGCGGAGTTTCATGGCCGGTGTCGCGGCCGCGGCGCTCCTGCGGCCTTGCGCCTCGCTTGCCGAAACCGGGCCGACGCTGCTGGAGGCGGCGCGCGCGCTTGCCGCGCGCCCCTTCGTCGACCGGAGCACGCCCCTGCCGCCGCCCTTCGCGGGGCTCGACTATGACGCCTATCGCGGCATCCGGCCGGTCCCCGGTCGCTCCGCGTTGTTGGCCCACGGGTCCGATTTCGCCCTAGACCTTCTGCCGCCGGGTCTTTTCTTTCCCGACCCCGTCCGCATCGACCGCGATGCCGGCGACGGACCGGAGGAGATCGCCTTCGCGCCCGGTCTCTTCGATTTCGACGCGCGCTATTTCGACGATGTGCCCGCCACCGCCCCCGGCGCGGGGTTCTCGGGGCTGCGGCTACGCCACCCTCTGAACGCGCCGGATCGCATGGACGAGGTTCTGGTCCTGCAAGGGGCGAGCTATTTCCGCGCCATCGGGCAGGCCATGGTCTATGGGCTCTCGGCGCGCGCCGTGGCGCTTGGCACCGGCGGCGCCGAACCGGAGGAATTCCCGCGCTTCACCCATCTGCGCCTGCATCCCGCGCAAGCCGGCGCAGTGCGGATCGAGGCGGTGATCGACAGCCCCTCGCTCGCCGGGCATCTCGACATGACCCTGCGCCCCGGTCGGGACACCGTGACCGATATCGCCGTCACGCTCCTGCCGCGGCGCGAGATCGCGGATATCGGCGTGGCGCCTTTGACGTCCATGTATCTCAAGGGGCCACTCCGCGCCTCGGTCAGCGACGATTTCCGCCCGCGGGTGCATGACAGCGATCTGCTCCTGATCGAGAACGGCGCGGGCGAACGTCTTTGGCGGCCGATTTCCAACCCGGCCCGCCTAGAGACCTCGGCCTTTCTCGATGACGGTCCGGTCAGCTTCGGCGTCTACCAGACGCAGCGCGATTTCGCGGATTTCGAGGACACCGAGGCGCGATATCACGACCGCCCCTCCGCCATCGTGCGCCCGGAGGGCGACTGGGGGCGCGGGGCGGTGATGCTGGTCGAGATCCCCACCGGCGACGAGTTCATGGACAATATCGTCGCCTTCTGGCGGCCCGAGACGCCGCTGGCCCCGGGCAGCGAACACCGCTTCGCCTATTCCATCGCCTGGACGCGCGACGCCCCCGCCTCCGACGCCGTCCGCGCCATCGTCCAGAGCCGCAGCGGACGCGAACATGACCGCCCCGGCGCGCGGCGCTATGTCATCGACATCACCGGTCCGCCGGACGGCCTTGCGCCCGAAATCACCGGCCCCGCGACGGCGCACATCGACGGCATCAGCGTCTTCGCGCTTCCCGACGGCAGCGGAACGCGGCTGACCTTCCTGCTGAGTCCGGGCGACATCGACGCCGCGGACATAAGGGTGGTCCTGCGCGACGGCGACACCTCCGACGCGCCGGTCTGGCTGCATCGCTGGACCCGGGCGCGCGACGGCGGCGTCTGAACTAGCCGGGTGTCGAAACCTCTACTTCCGCCCTGAGCGGCCGATGGTCCGAGGCCATGCGGATCCCCGCCCCGTCCAGCGCTTTCGCATGCAGCACCCGCGCCCCGCCGGCCGCGAGGAACCGGTCCAGCGGCAGCACCGGACGCCGCACCGGGAACGTGGCCGGGGCCGGGCCGGTGAACCTCTCGCCCAGCACGGCCCCCAGCACGGGCCGCGAGAAGGCCGTGCCGCCCCAGGGCCGCCATTCGTTCAGGTCGCCGCAAAGGACGGTCGGTCGCGCGCTCCTGCGGAAAAGGTGCTGTCCGAGCGTCCGCATCTGGGCGATGCGCAACATCTGCGACAGCGAAAGATGCGTGCCCACGACCCGCAAGGGACACCCGTCCTTGCGGATATCGAGGATGACCGCGCCGCGATGGCAATGGCCGGGCAGATCGAGAAGCGCCATCTCCTCGACCTCGATCCCAGCGCCCGCAAGGAGGATCACGCCGAGAAAGCCGTGGCTTTCGTCACCCCAGCGCCCAATCCGGTCACCATGGACAGTGCGCAGGCCCGTGCGGGCCTCGATATCGGCCAGATCGAGGATACCGCGATGGGGCGGCCGTTCCTCGTCCGCCTCCTGCAGCACCAGAAGGTCGGCCGGTTCGGCCATCACCTCGCGCAACAGCACGTCGGCCGTGCGGGCCGGGTCGATCACACCGTCCTCGCCGCGTCCCCGGTGGATGTTCCAGCTTATGATCGACAGACGTGTCAGGGCTCTTCCACTCCTCGCGGCGGGCACATGTTCCCGCCAACCTGCCCCGGCGGGCGGGCGCGTCAAGCGGGAAGATGGCCGTCGACCCCGGCGAGAGGGTGCCACGGCACCGGGCCCTTGCCACTGACCCGGGACGCGAGAATCGTTGCGTCTCGTTCGAAGGGACGACACCCTTGACCGGGTTTTCGTCAAACGGGTGTCGTTCAAAAATGCAAGGTTATCTCCGTACCGCGATGCTCATGGCTGCCATGACCGCCCTGGTGGGCGTGTTCGGCCTGCTGCTCGGCGGCGAGACGGGCCTGGTGATCGCGCTGCTCATCGCCGCCGGGATGAACCTGTTCGCCTACTGGAACTCCGACCGCATGGTTCTGCGGATGCATGGCGCGCAGGAGGTGGACGCGCGCACCTCGCCCGATCTTTACCGCATGGTTGCCGACCTTGCGGGGCGTGCCGGGCTGCCGATGCCGCGCGTCTACCTGATGGACACCGATCAGCCCAACGCATTCGCCACCGGCCGCAACCCGCAGAACGCCGCCGTCGCCGTCACCAGCGGCCTTTTGCGCCGTCTGAACAGCGAGGAAGTGGCCGCCGTCATCGCCCATGAACTCGCGCATATCCGCAACCGCGACACGCTGATCATGACGATCACGGCGACGCTGGCCGGTGCGATCTCGATCCTGACGAATTTCGCTTTCCTGTTCGGTGGGCGTGACCGGCAGGTCGGCATCATCGGGTTGATCGCGCTCGTCATCCTCGCACCGCTCGCGGCGGGTCTCGTGCAGATGGCGATCAGCCGGGGGCGTGAATACGAGGCCGACAGGATCGGCGCCGAGATCTGTGGACGACCCGACTGGCTGGCCTCGGCGCTGGAACGCATCCAGGGTTTCGCCTCGCGCATCGACAACCAGTCGGCCGAGCGCAATCCCGCGAGCGCGCATATGTTCATCATCAATCCACTGCACGCGCATGCCCATGACCGGCTGTTCTCGACCCATCCCTCGACCGCCAACAGGGTCGCGGCCCTGCGCGCGATGATGCGGCAAGGATCGGGCTTCGCCTGAACCGGGGTCCCGTCCGCGTCCGTGCGGTATACCTGCGATGCTCGGACCTGCCCGGCCCGAAGGTCAGAAGATCTCGAACAATCCGCAGGCGCCCTGGCCTCCGCCAACGCACATGGCCACCACCCCGAGTTTCGCGCCCCGTCTGCGGCCCTCCAGCAGAAGGTGCCCGGCCATGCGCGCGCCCGACATGCCATAGGGATGCCCGATGGAGATCGCGCCGCCATTGACGTTGAGCCTGTCGTCGGGAATGCCCAGCGCATCGCGGCAGGGCACGAGCTGGGCCGCGAAGGCCTCGTTGATCTCCCACAGGTCGATGTCGTCGATACCGAGGCCGTGACGCGCCAGAAGACGGGGGATCGCCACGACCGGGCCGATGCCCATCTCCTCGGGCGCGACGCCTGCCACGGCGAACCCCTTGAGGCGCCCCAGCGGGGTCAGGCCACGGCGGGAAGCGGCCCCGGCCTCCATCACCACCAGCGCGGCGGCACCGTCCGACAGCTGCGAGGCGTTGCCCGCCGTCACGGTCCTGTCCGGGCCGAGAACGGGGCGCAGCGCTTCGAGCGCCTCCAGCGTCGTGCCGGGCCGGTTGCATTCGTCGGCAGCGAGGCGCACCGCTTCGGACCGCGTCTCGCCCGTGGCCTTGTCGGTGACGACGCGGACAGCGTCGACGGGCACGATTTCCTCGGCGAAGCGTCCGGCCTCCTGCGCCGCCGCCGTCCGCGACTGGCTTTGCAGCGCGTAGGCGTCCTGCACCTCGCGCGGGACGCGGTGCCTCGCGGCGACGATCTCGGCGGTGTCGATCATCGACAGGTAATAGGCATCGGGCACCGAGGGATCGCGATAGCGGTAGCCGTTCCAATGCTCGTTCTGCACCAGCGAGATCGACTCGATCCCCCCGGCCAGCGCCACCTCGACCCCTTCCGCCCGCACCATGTGGCAGGCCATCGCCAGCGCGTTGAGGCCCGAGGCGCATTGCCGGTCGACCGTGGCCCCCGCCACGCTGACCGGAAGGCCCGCCGCCAGCGCGATGTGACGGGCCACGTTCACCCCGGAGGAGCCCTGCGTCAGGGCGGAGCCAAAGACCAGCTCCTCGATTTCGGCCCCGTCGAGACCGGCCCGCGCGACCGCCGCCCGGACCGCCGCCGCCCCAAGCGAGGGGCATTCGAGAGTGTTGAACGCGCCGCGATAGGCCTTGCCGATCGGGGTACGGGCGGTGGACACGATGACCGCGTCGCGCATGAGGGTCTCCCTTGTCAGATGGGCTCCAGCCCGCACCAATCGGCGATGAAAAGCGCCGTGGCCTGCGTCACGCGCCGCATGCTCTCCAGCGACACGCGTTCGTTGAAACCGTGGATCGCCTCGGCCTGCGGTCCGTAGACCAGCGCGGGCGTGTCGGCATAAAGTCCGAAGAACCGCGCATCGGTCGTCGCGGTGATCGCCACGTGGTCGAGCGCCTCTCCGGTCACTGCGCGGTGGGCCGCATCGAGCGCCCCGATAGCCGCGCGTGCGCGCGGGCCGTCATCCTCGACCAGCGCGTAACCCTCCGCCTCGAAGCCGTGATAGCTGATTTCGGGCAGGCTGTTGCGCAGGAAGTCGTTGTGCCGGGCGGCCTCGGTCAGCGTGTCCTCGATCTCGGCCTTGGCGGCGGCGATGTCCTGGCCCGGAAAGAGCCCCATGCGCACGTCGAACACGCACCAGGCGGGAACCGAGCTTGTCCAGTCGCCCCCTTCGATCCGGCCGATATTGAGGTTCAGCGGATGGGGCACATGGGCGTAGGCGGGATGGCGGCGGTCCCCGGCGTTCCAGCGCGCCTCCAGCCCGTGGAGCGCGTCGATCAGGGGAATGGCCGCCTCGATCGCGTTCGCGCCCGACCCGGCATAGGCCACATGCGTCGGCAATCCCCTCAGATGCACCCGGAACCACAGGACGCCCACCTGCGCGGTCACGAGGCATTCGTGGAACGGTTCGGGGATCAACGCGGCATCGGCCCTGTAGCCCCGCGCGAGGCAGGCGAGCGCGCCGTTGCCGGTGCATTCCTCCTCGACCACCGACTGCACGAAGACATCGGCCGCCGGGGCGAGCCCGCAGGCGCGCAGCGCATCGAGCGCGAAGAGGTTCGCGGCAAGCCCCGCCTTCATGTCCCCCGCGCCGCGGCCATACATCCAGCCATCGTCGATGCGCGGCTCATAGGGCGGGCTGTCCCACATGTCATGCGGGCCTTCGGGGACCACATCCACATGGCCGTTGAGGATCAGCGACCGGCCGCGCCGGGTCCGGCTGCGATGGGTTCCGACCACGTTCACCGCGTCGTCGTAGGGCCCCGTCACGGGGGAGAACCCCGGCAGGTCGCGGATCTCGGCGATGTCGATCTGCCAACGGTCCACCGAAAGCCCGCGGGCGGCCATTTCGCCGGCCATAAAGTCCTGCGCGCCCTGTTCCTTTCCGCGGGTGGACGCATGCGCCGTCAACTGGCCGAGAAAACCGGTCTGCCCATCGAACGCGGCATCGACGGCATGGAGGATCTTCGTTGCGGTCTCGCTGTCCATGCCCTGCCTCAGAACCTCGGGATCTCGCCCTCGGGGCAGGCCAGCGGCGCCCCGGTGGCCTGCGTCACCTCCGCGAGGCCGACGCCCTCGGCCAGTTCGCGCAAGGCGAAGCCGCCGGGACCCAGGTCGATCACAGCCATGTCCGTGAAGACGCGCGCCACGCAGCCCCGCGCGGTCACCGGCAGGCTGCACGCCGCCTTGAGCTTGGGGTTGCCGGCCCGGTCGGTATGGCTGGTCAGCACCACGACGCGCCGCGCCTTCTGCGCCAGCTCGATACCGCCCCCCGCGCCGGGCGAGAAGCGTCCGGGGATCTTCCAGTTCGCCAGATCGCCGGTCTGCGCCACCTCGAAGGCGCCCAGCATCGTCAGGTCGAGCCGTCCCGAGCGGACCAGCGCGAAGCTGACCGCGCTGTCGAAGAAGGCCGAGCCCGGTATCGTCGAGACATAGGCGCCGCCCGCGTCGATCAGGTTGCGGTCCGCGGCCTCGGGCGGCAGGGTCGGGCCGATCCCTGTCAGCCCGTTCTCTGTATGCAGGCAGACCGGGAAGTCGCCCGGCAGATGATCGACCACCTGCGTCGGCAGCCCGATCCCGAGATTGACGACCATGCCCGGTTCGATCTCGCGCGCGGCACGGGCGACCATCCTGCTCCTAGCGTCTGACAACGGCGTATTCCTCGCTGAGCGCGGGCAGGCCCACGACATGATCGACGAAGGGACCCGGCGTCTGCACCGCGTCGGGGACAAGCCCGCCCAAGGGCACCACCGCCTCGGCCTCGGCGATGACGAGATCGGCGGCCATCGCCATCAGCGGGTTGAAATTCCGCGCGGTTGCGACGTAGCCGAGATTTCCGAACACGTCCGACCTTTCGGCATGGATCAGCGCGACATCGGCCCGGAGCGCGGTTTCCACCAGTGCCGTCCGGCCACCGATCTCGACCCGCTGCTTGCCATTCGCCAACTCCGTATCGAGGCCGATATCGGTCAGGATCGCGGCCAGCCCGGCACCCCCGGCCCGCACCCGTTCGGCAAGGATGCCCTGCGCGTTGAACTCCACCTCCAGCTCGCCCGCGTTCATCATCTCGACGGCGCGCGAATTGAGCCCGATATGGGTGGTGACGAGGCGCGCCACCTGTCCCTTGGCCAGCAGGTGGTCGATGCCGAGGCCGCGCTCGTTGGCGTCGTTCTTGATGACGGTCAGGCCGCGCTGGCCCTGGCGGACAAGCTCCCGGATCAACGCGAAGGGCGTGCCGGGAACGCCGAAGCCGCCGACCATGATCGTGGCCCCGTCCTTGATACGGGCGATCGCCTCCTCTAGGCCGCAGGTCTTGTCGGGCAGTCTCATGCGGTGGCCTTCCGTTTCGCGGAAAGCGCGGCAAAGCCCTGCCCGCCGAGGACGATGGGCCGCTCGTCAGATGCGGTTTCGAACCCGAGCCGCGCGTAGAACCGCGCCGCGGCCGCGTTCTGCCCGTGTACCGAAAGCGCCATGTAGGCCGCGCCCCAGTCCCGCGCCGCGGCTTCTGCGACGGCCGCCAGAAGGTCGGAACCAAGCCCCTGTCCGCGCATCCCGGGCGCGCACCAGAGATCCTGAACGTAAACGCCCGGCTGGCCCCGCAAGGTCGAGAAATGCGGGAAGTAGAGCGCAAGGCCCACCGGCCCCTCCGCCTCGGCAATCAGCGTTGAAAAGAGCGGCCGCGCGCCGTGCCCGTGCTGGCGGATCGCAGCCTCGGTGCCGGCGAAACGCTCCGTCAGCCCAAGCTCGCCGGCCAGGTCCGCCAGCATGGACTGAACCGCACCGGCATCCTCGGGCCGGGCTTCGCGGATACGCAACCGCGCCGTCATGCCGCCACCGCCAGACCCGCCTCTTGGGCGAAGGCATCGAGCGCGGCCACGAGGATCGCCATCATCTCGTCGATCTGCGCCTCGGTGACGATCAGCGGCGGGGCGACGATGAAATGGTCGCCCTCGTCCCCGCCGCGCGTCCGCCGCGAATAGAGGATGAGACCGCGCGCATAGGCCAGTTCCACCAATCGGGAATGGGCGTTGAGCGCCCTGGGCAGCGGCGCCTTGCTGTCGCGGTCGGCCATCATCTCGAAGGCCATGAGCAAGCCCTTGCCGCGCACGTCGCCGATGAAGGCGTAGCGATCCATCAGCCCCGTCAGCCGATCCTTCAGGATCTCGCCCATCCGCGCAGCATTCGCGATCAGGTCCAGCCGCTCGATCTCGTCCAGCACGGCGAGCCCCGCGGCACAGGAGAGCGGATTGCCGGCGGACGTGAACCCGTGCAGGAACCCGCCCGCATCGAGCACCGCCTCGACCATGTCGCCGCGCGCCACCATCGCGCCCAGCGGCGCGTAACCGCCCCCGAAGCCCTTTGACAGCGTCACGAGATCCGGCGTGATCCCCCAATGCTCGGCGGCGAGGAACCGGCCTGTCCGCCCGGCCCCCGTCATCACCTCGTCGTAGATCAGGAGGATGCCGAACGCGTCGCAGATCTCGCGGATGCGGCCGTAATAGCTGTCGGGCGCGACAAGCGCCCCGGTCGAGGCGCCGCCCACAGGTTCCATGATGAAGGCCAGCACCGTCTCGGGGCCCTGCGCGAGGATCTCGTCGCGCAGAAGCTCGGCGTATTTCAGGCCGCGCTGTTCATCGGTCAGGTTGTCGCGATCGAGATAGGCGGTCGGCGCGGCGATCCGGGGCATGGCGCGCATCATCGGCTCGAAGGGCCGCGTCAGCGGGTCATACCCCGTCAGCGCCAGCGCACCCAGCGTGCAGCCGTGATAGGAGGGAAAGCGCGAGATCACCTTCCAGCGACTTCCCTGCCCTTGTGTCAGCGCGTATTGCCGGGCGAGCTTGATCGTGCTTTCCACGGCCTCCGAGCCGCCCGAGACGAAGAACACCCGGTCGAGCCCTTCGGGCATCAGCGAGGCGGTCCTGGCCGCGAGATCCTCGGACGGCGCGGTGCGGAAATGGAGCCGGTAGCCGAAGGTGGCGCGTTCCATCTGCGCGCGCATCGCGGCCAGAACGTTGGGGTTGGAATGCCCGATATTGGACACCATCGCGCCCGACGAGCCGTCGATGTAGCGCTTGCCCTCGGTGTCGTACATGTAGATGCCCTCGGCCCGGTCGAGGAACGGACGGGGCTGGCGCGACTGGTAGAAAAGGTTCGACATCTGTGGCCTACCTGTTGGCGTTCGCCAGGTGTTTTCGCAGGAAGTTCTGCGTGCGTTCGTTATCGGGGTTGCGGAAGATCCTGGAGGGCGGTCCCTCCTCCACCACGACGCCCTTGTCCATGAAAATCACCCGGTCGCAAACCGTCTCGGCAAAGCCCATCTCGTGGGTGACGATGATCATGGTCATGTGTTCCTCGGCGAGCTTCTTCATCACCAGGTTCACCTCCTCGACCAGTTCGGGGTCGAGCGCCGAGGTCGCCTCGTCGAAGAGCATGACCTTGGGCTTCATCGCCAGCGCGCGGGCAATGGCCACGCGCTGTTTCTGACCGCCCGACAGGCGCGAGGGGTAGTAGTCGATCCGGTCGATCAGCCCCACCTTTTCCAGCTGCTCGCGCGCCAGTTCCTCGGCCTCGTCCTCGGACAGGCGCTTCACGAGCTTCGGCGCAAGCGTCACGTTCTCGCGCACCGAGAGATGGGGGAACAGGTTGAAGTGCTGGAACACCATGCCGATGTTCTGCCGCACCTGGTTGATGTGCTTCTCGTATTGGCGGTGCGGCAGCTTCTTGTTGATCTGCGTGTCTTCCAGCCACACCTCGCCCCCCGTCAGCGGGTCGAGATCGTTGATCGCGCGCAACAGCGTGCTCTTGCCCGATCCCGACGGACCGATGATGGCCACGATCTCGCCCCTTGCGACCTGAAGGCTGATGTCCTTCAGGACTTCGAGCGCACCATAGCTTTTCTGCGCGTTCCGGATATCGACGAAGGGTTTCGGCTCGGTCACGGGATGCGGTCCTCCTGAGGGTCAGCGGGCGGCCGCGATGCGGCGCTCGATCCGGCGCTGCACGGCTTCCATGCCGAGGTTGATGACGTAATAGACCGCGGCCGCAAGCACGTAGAACTCGAACGGCCGGTAGGTGCGCCCGATGGCCAGCTGCGCCGAGAGCGTCAGTTCCGACACGCCGATCACCGAGACGAGCGCGGAATCCTTCAGAAGCGCGATCATGTTGTTGCCGATGGGCGGGATCACGTCGCGCACGGCCTGCGGGATCACCACCTTGCGCAGCGCCTGTCCGCGGCTGAGGCCCAGCGTGCGCGCGGCCTCCATCTGCCCCCGGTCGACGGCGAGGATGCTGGTCTGGATCAGTTCCGAATTGTAGACCGCGAAATGCAGGCCGAGGCCCACCACCCCTGCCACGAAGGCGGGCAGGTCAATGCCGATCTGCACGAGCCCGAAATAGATCAGGAAGAGCTGCAACAAGAGCGGCGTGCCCATGAAGAGCCACGCAAAGAGCCGGAACGGCAGGCGGACGACCAGCGGCGCATAGAGCGCGACAACGGCGAAGATGATCCCGCCCACGAAGCTGAGCAGGGCGGCTGCGACCGTGATCGCGATGGTCCAGACCGCGCCCAGCAGCACCACGTCGAGATAGGCGGGGATGACGGTGAAATCGAGGTTCATGGCAGCGCTCCCATCCCGTCAGACGATCCGGGCCCTGCGGTCCAGCCAGGCGATGCCGCGTCCGGTGGCGTAGATGATGATCATGTAGAGTGCGCCCGAAATCATGAACATCTCGAAGGGTTTGTAGGTCGACCCGATGAAGCGTTGCGCGGTGTAGGTCAGTTCCACCACCGAGATCGCCGCCACCAGCGCCGTGCCCTTGATCAGCGCGTTGATGTTGACGCCGAGCGGCCGGATCATCAGCCGGGCCGCCTGCGGCAGGATCACGTAGCGCATGGTCTGGAACCGGCTGAGACCGACGGTGCGCGCGGCCTCGGTCTGGCCCCTGTCGATGGCGATGATCGCGCCGCGCATCGTCTCGGTCATGTAGGCCCCGATATTGACCCCCAGGCCGATGACGCCTGCGGTGAAGGCGTCAAGCTGGATGCCGATCTGCGGGCCGCCAAAATAGAGGATGAAAAGCTGGATCAGCGCCGGCGTGCCCCGGAACACGCTGACATAGACCGCGCCGATCATGCGGAAGATGCGCAGCCGCGACAGCCGCGCCATGGCGCCCAGCGTCCCGCAGGCCAGCCCCAGAAGCGTCGTGAGGACGGACAGTTGAAGGGTGATCCAGGCCGCTTCGATGAAGAAGGGGTAGACCCGGAGCATCAGGTCGAAATCCATGCGCCGGTCGCCTCCTCAGTGGTGATCCTTGCGTGCCAGGATCGGCAGCGCCCGGATCTCGCGGATCAGCGCGGTGGTTTCCTCGATGGCGGCGCGCAGGAATTCGCGGCCGGTCTCGGGGTCTGCGACGGTCGGGTCGCCCATAGTGCCGTCGGGCGAAACCTCGGACCACCAGCGCATCAGCATGGCCTTGCCGCCACCTTTCGCGAGGTCGAGGTTGAAAAAGCGGCTGCCGGGATCGTGCAGGTTCTGCGTCGCGGCCTTCGAGAGGTCGACATGCTCGGGATGCAGGTAGGCATACATCGCGGCTTCGAACTCACCGGCATGGGCGATGCCGCCGATCTCGGATTTCCTGTGTTCGTTGATCCGGTCGGCGCAGAGGTTCCAGTAGGAGGCCGAGACGCAGATGACGCCTGTCTCGATCACCGTCTTGCGCGCGGCGAGGTCGAGCACCGGGTGGTTGGACCCGTGTGAATTCAGCAGCAGGAGGCGCCGGAAGCCGTGATGGGCGAGCGACCTGGTGATGTCCGTGACGAAGGCGAGCAGCGTTTCGGGCTGGATCCAGATGACGCCCGGAAAATCCTTGTGATGCTCGTTGAAACCGTAGGGGACGGGCGGCATGACGAAAACCTCGTCCGGGGCGGCCTCGGCCACGCCATTGGCCAAAGCCATGCCCAAGACCGTGTCGGTGTCGAGCGGCATGTGCGGCCCGTGATCCTCGGTGGCCGAGACGTTGAGGATGACGACGCGGTCCTTGTCGGCGTCGCGCACCTCTTCCCAGGTCAGTTTTCCGTACTGAGGGGTCATTGTCCGGCCATTTCAGAAAAAGTGACGGCCCGCCGCGTCGCTGCGGCGGGCCATGTGCGATTGTCTAGCGGATGTCGCCGCCGACCCATTCCTCGGCGATCTCGAGATAGGTGCCGTCTTCCATCATCTCGTCGAGTGCCGCCTGCATCTCGGCGGCAAGCATCGGGTTGCCCTCGCGGATGGCGATGCCCGCGCCGATCACGTCGGTCTCGAGGTCATCGAGCATGACATACTCGATGTCGCGCTCGCCCATGGCGAGGATCGCGGCGATGGAGTCGTTGACGATGGCGTCCACCCGTCCGTTCTGCAGCTCGAGGATCAGCTCGGGCAGACCGCGATAGGTGCGGATCGTGTAACCCTGATCGCGGGCCCATTCCTCGTGCGTCTCGCCCAGCGTCACGCCGAGCGTCACGTCGTCAAGCTGGCTCACGCTGGTGATGCCGGAATCGGGCAGCGTGAAGATCGCGCGCTTCGTGGTGTAGTAGGGGCCGACGAAGTCGAGAACCTCGTCACGCTCGGGCGTGATCGACATGGACCCCACGATGGCGTCGTACCGGTTGGTCAGAAGGCCCGCGATGATCCCGTCCCAGGCGGTGGTGACAATCTCGACCTCCAGACCCATGCGGCGCGCGATTTCGGTGCCGATCGCCGGGTCGAAGCCCACCACCTCGTTCTGGTCGTTGACGAAGTTGAAGGGCGGATAGGCACCGCTCATGGCGATGCGAATCACGCCGGCCTCCCGGATCGTATCCAGTTCCTCGGCGGCCGCCATCGAGGCCACGCCCAGGCCCATCGCCGCGATTGCCATCGTCGCCACAGTTTTCATGAAAGTCCGTCGCATCGTCATGTGCATCTCCCCCGCTGGAAAACGTCGATCTGATGAGGACTCACGCGCCCCGCCCGGGCCGCGCCGCCTCGCTCTGCGAAAGAGCTTGCACAGGGACGCCCATCCGACAAATAAATAATGGAAATTCACTATATAGACGAGATCTATGATGCGGCCTTATGAGCAGCGCTTCCCCTGGACCCTCGACTGGAACCTGCTGCGCACCTTCATGGTGATCGTCCAACAGGGCGGGGTCACCAAGGCGGCCAATGTGCTGGGTCTCAAGCAGCCCACGATTTCAAGCGCTTTGAAGCGGCTCGAGGAAAGCGTCGGTCATCGCCTGATCGTCCGCAATCCCAACAGCTTCCGCGTCACCCGCGCGGGCCGGGCACTCTACCAGGAATGCACGGGGATCTTCGGCTCGATCTCGCAGATGCCCGCGCTTCTCGAAGCCGGGGAGGCGGAACTGGCGGGCCATGTCAGCATCGTGGCGACCAGCCATGTCGTCTCGCCCCATGTCGATGAGGTCCTGGCTTGCTTCGCACGGGATCACCCCAAGGTGACATTTTCCGTGGTCGTCGCCGACAGTGCCGAGGTCGTGGCGCTGGTCGAGCAGAACCGGGCGAGCTTCGGCTTCTGCCTTCTGGGTTCGATGCCGAGGACACTCGATGCGCGGGTGCTCTACCGGGAATTCTTCGCGCTTTACTGCGGCCCGGGTCACCGGCTGTTCGCGAAGAAGAACGTCACGCTGGAGGACCTGCGCGGCGAAGTATCGGTGTCGTTCCAGACCGAACAGGAGGGCGGCCCGCTCGACGCGGTGCGGCAACTCCGCGACAGGGCACAGCTCGCCCCGGGGCCGCGCGGCGTGTCGGCCAACCTGCCAGAGGTCCGGCGCATGATCATCTCGAATATCGGCATCGGCGCGCTGCCCGTCCATGTCGCGGAGCGGGATGTCAAACTCGGTCTGCTGCGCCGCGTCCCGACACGGGGTCAGTCGGCGCCCATCGATATCTTCCTCGTCTCCAACCAGCGCCGGAAACCGACCGCCCCGGAGGAAGCCCTGCTGGCGCGTTTCCAAGGGATGATCGAGGACACACCGATCAGCGCGCGCACCTATGGCGGGTGACGCGTTCGGGTCAGACCATTGTAATCGGCCATCGCTGCGATCCGTCCGCGAGACCGGACGGATCGCATGGACACGCATCCGGGCGAGTCAGTCCTGCTGATAGTAGGGCCGGTCCGGATTGTAGTAGGTGGCGAGATAGTCGAGCACCTGCTCGCGCTCTTCCTCGAGCAACTCGGCCATTCCCATTTCCTCCACCATCCAGACGAGGATCTCGTCCCAGCCTTCGCGCGTCTGGCCCTGTTGCGCGATGATCATCTCGGAATGGCAGGCGGTGCACAGATCATAGGTGATCTGGGCACCGGGCGCTGGATGGAACGTCCCGATCTCGTAGATCACCTCGCTCCGCCCCTGGTCATCTGTGACCGTCGTCTGCGCCCCTGCCGTGCCGATTACGAAACTGGCCGCGAGAACGCCTGCAAGGCAAAGACCGTTGTAAGTCTTGTTCATTTCTCTTTCTTTCCTGCGCATGAAAAGGGCGCGGACCAGGCAGGTTCCGCGCCCTCGTTTTTCGGGTCTCGACTCAGCCGGCCATCACGCCGATGCGGTGGTACGAATTGTTGTTGTAGCCGCGCGGGTTCCACGCGATCGCATGGGGCTGCGAGATGCCCTCGCTATCGGTCGCCTTGGCCCAGATCTCGTAATATCCGGCCTGCGGGAAGCTGACATTGGTGCGCCAGTTCTGCCATGCGCCGCGATTGACCGGAGCGTCCAGTTCGGCCTCGGTCCAGGTCGCGCCGAAGTCGATGGAGACCTCGAGCCTTTCGATGGTGCGGTCGCCGACCCAGGCATGGCCGCGGACATCCGTGGAAAGCCCCGTCTCGGTTCCATTCGCGGGGAAGGTCACGATCGACTTCACCGGCATCGCGCCCATGATGACCATGTCCTCGTTGGGCACGTCGGTTCCCGGCGCCACCGGATAGGCGGGCACGCGGTAGGACTGACCGCCCATCTTCTCGCCGTCATGGACCTGATCGCGGACCCAGATCCGCGTCAGCCATTTCTGCGAGCACGAGCCCGGCCAGCCCGGAACGACAAGGCGCAGCGGCGCGCCGTTCATCGGGTGAATCGGGCCGCCGTTCATCTCGAAGGCGATCAGCACGTCGTCGTCGAGCGCCTTCTCGATCGGCAACCCGCGCGAGATGGGTTGCATTTCGGGATCGCCCGACAGGTGAACATCCGCGCCCTCATGGCCGGTGTAGACGGCCGCATCCTGAACGCCAGCCGCTTCAAGAACGTCCTTGAGGCGCACGCCCGTCCATTCGGAGCAGGCCACCGCGCCCACCGTCCACTGGTTGCCGCGCGCCGGCGGATCGAAAGCCGCGCGCCCGTTGCCGCCGCATTCGATATGCAGCGCCCGGGTCACGACCTCGAAATTCTCGCGCAACTCGGCGATGGTCATGGTCATCGGGTTGTCGACGAACCCGTCCACCGTCAGCGTCCAGGTCTCCGCGTCCATTTCGAAGGGCAGCTGTCCGTTGTTGCGGATGAAATGCCGATCGGTCGGCGTGATCGCGTCGTCCAGCAGATGCGGGGGCGTCTCGGCGTTCACCGGCCGGTCGTTCAGCAGGGTCAGACCGCTGTCCTTGCCCGCAAGCGGATCGTCCTGCGCGAAGGCAGCGGGCACGAGGCCGGCGGGGATGTTCTTTTCGAAGGGAATCGTGAAACCGGCCACGGCACCCATCGCGGCGAAGCTTGCGCTGCGCATGAAGCTGCGGCGATCGGCACGTTCCACGCGGTCGGGTGCTTCGACAGCTTCGACGCGTTCTCCGTTTTCGATAATGTCTGACTTGGTCATCCGACTCTCCTCCCAAAGGTCATGATTTCCGGGGATGATACCCCCTTGGTTGGTATGCAATCACCTTCGACCAGCCCAGTCAAGCGATTGGCAATGTCCAGCAAAATTTCCTATGGGAAACTCGCGGGCGGCTTACCCTGCGCCCGCCGCTATGGCGGCGTCCGGCCGTCGCGCGAAGGGCGCGCGCCCGCGAGGCGCATGCGGTTGGCCTATGCGGCCGATGGCACGAGGGCCGATGCGCTCAGATTCAGCCGCCCCGGCTTCCAGTCGCGCACGGTGTTGGACAGCACCACCTCACGCAGGCCCGCCATGCGCGCGCGCCGTTCGTCCTTTGGCATGCGCAGCGCCGAGAGGATCGCACTGTCCATGGACCGGTTCGAGAACGGGTTGGTCAGCACCGCGCTGCCCAGTTCCACCGCGGCGCCGGCGAATTCGGACAGGACCAGGACGCCGTCGCCATCCACGCGGGAGGCGACGAATTCCTTGCAGACGAGGTTCATGCCATCGGCCAGCGGTGTGATCCAGGCGACATCGGCCGCGCGGTAATAGGACACGAGTTCCACGAAGGGGATCGCGCGGGAGATCAGCGTGATCGGCTGCCAGTCGAGCGTGCCGAAGCGGCCGTTGATTCGGCCGGCGGTCTGTTCGATCTCGTTCTGGATATTCTCGTAGGCGGTCATGTTGCGGTTGGCGGCCACCGAGACATGCATGAGTCGCACCTTCCCGAGAAGGCCGGGGTTGGCCTCGAGCAGCCGTTCGAAGCTGGCCAGTTGCTCGATCCCGCCCTTGGTGTAGTCGGTGCGGCCCACGGACAGGATCAACTGGGTGTCGCCCAGTTCCTCGCGGATGGCGGCGGTTCGTTCCGCCGCTTCGTCGGAATGCGCGTTGTCCTCGATGTAATCGACATCGACCCCCACGGGCGTCACGCTGACCGACACGGTTTTCCCGGAATGTGTCAGCTCCACGGGCATCAGCCGCTCGACCAGCGCGGTGCCTTCGGAGATCCATTTCTCCGGCACGGTTTCCCGCTCGACCGACGCCACGTCGAAAAGGCTGCGCGCGACCGAGACGAAGTTGTTCGCATAGCGCGGCGTGTGGAAGCCGACATCGTCGCAGGCCAGAAGGCTTTCGATGATCTCCTTGCGCCAGGGCAGCACGTTGAAGGCATCCGCCGACGGAAAGGGCGTGTGGTGGAAGAACGCGATGCGCACGTCTGGCCTGAGCTTGCGCAGGTAACCCGGCACCAGCCAGAGGTTGTAGTCATGCACCCAGACCAAGGCGCCCTGCGCCGCTTCGGCGGCGGCGGCCTCGGCGAAGGCCCAGTTCACCTCGCGGAAATTGGGCCAGTCCACGGGGTCGTAGTTGTAGCGTTCCTTGAAGGAATGCAGGATCGGCCAGAACGCCTCTTTCGAGGTGACATGGTAGAATTCCCGGACCTGATGCGCCGACAGCGGCAGGCGCGAGACCGAATACTTGCCATAGGCGTCGTCGATTTCGATGACCTGCTCGAACTCGGGGTTCGACGGGTCCTCGGCCAGTTTCCACGCCACCCATGCGCCGTGATCCACCGCGCCGAAAAAGCTTTTCAGCGTCGGGACGATGCCATTGGGGCTGCTGTTTTCCTTCAGGACGATGCGGCCGCCCTCCTCCACCTCTTCGTAGGGCTGGCGGTGATAGACGATGACGAGATCCGATGACATGGGGGCTCTCCCTTTTCAGGCGGCGGGGCGGCGCAGGGCGTCGAAGGCGAGAATGGCCTCGGCGATGCCGGCCGCGCCTTCGCCGGACGCGAAATGCACGTGATCCTGGCCTTCCAGTGCCGCGACCAGATCCGGCTCGGAGTTGCCGACCGCCACGGCCGGAAGCCCCAGCGACAGCATCGACAGATCGTTGAGCGTGTCGCCCGCCACGAGGCAGCGCTCGTTGGCCACGCGAAGATGCGTCAGAAGCCGGAGGAGCGAGGGCCCCTTGCTGACGCCCTTGGGCAGAACGTCGAAATACCGGTTGTCGGAGATCAGCGCGTCGAGACCCATCCCGGCCACGTTATCGAGGGCTGCGGCATCGAACCGCTCCGCGTCCATGTCGTAGCTGACGCGATAGCGGAACCCGGTCGACTGCAGGCGCAGCCCCGTGGCGTGGTGCAGCGCCGCCTGAACGCGCGATCCGGCGTCGCCCCATGCGGCGGCGATCTCGGCCTCGAGGTCCTCGATGGGGCTGAGCAGGTGGTCGTGGTCGACCGAGGCGATGGTGGTGCCGACATCGCCCACCACGTAATCGGGGCGCGGCACGCCCCCCTTCCGCGTCAGATTGCGGATGAACCCCGGATCGCGACCCGTCACGAAGATCAACCCGACATCGGCGCGGTTGCCCTCGATCCAGTCGTAGAGACGGGCGCGCGACGCCTCGGACCCGCCGAGGAACGTCCCGTCCAGATCGGTGGCGAGAACGAGCGCCTTTTTCGAGAAATCTTGCGTGGTGTCGGATGCTACGATCTGGGTCATGTGAACCTTTCTGCGAGTTGCTGGATGGCCATGTCGGTGGCCGGGTGATCGAAGGAGAGGTCGAGCGTGCGCGGCTCGCCCTCGATGGGGCGCGACCAGAGCGCGGCGAAGGTCTCGCCAAGCTCGGCGCCGTTGTGCAGGATGGTCCGCACCGCCTCGCTGATGGGCATGGCGACGCCCACGCGGCGCGCGAGGTCGGTGACGGACCGCGCGTTCATCTCGCCCTCGACGACGACGGGCTGGCCGTCGAAACAGGCCTCGCGCCGGATGCCCTGACCCAGTTGCAGGCCCAGCGACATGTTGCGCGAGGTGGGGCTGGAGCATGTGAGCGTCAGATCGCCCATTCCCGACAGCCCCGTCACCGTCTCGCGGCGCCCGCCCAGCGCCTCGGCCAGCGCCTTCATCTCGTCGACGCCGCGGGTGATGAGGGCCGCGCGCGTGTTCTCGGCGAAGCCCGCGCCGGTCATCATTCCGCAGGCGATGGCGATGACGTTCTTGACCGCGCCGCCGACCTCCACCCCGACCAGATCGTCGGACACATAGGCGCGGAAGCTTTCCGTCGAGAGCGACATCGCCATACGCACCGCGGGGCTTTCGTCAGGCGCAAGCCGGTCGCGATGCGAGAAGGGGAAGGCGACCGTGGCGGCGGTCGGATGGCCCAGCGCGGTTTCGGCGGCAAAAGTCGGTCCGGAAATGCAGCCCACGGGATTGCCGCCCAGTTCCTCCTCGGCGACCTGCGTCATCAGAAGCCCGGTCTCCGCCTCGATCCCCTTGGCACAGACGGCGACGGGCACGTCCTTCGGCAGGTATTCGGCCATTTGCCGGGCCACCGAGCGCACGGAGCGCGAGGGCACGACGATGGCGACGGCTTCGGCCCCGTCCAGCGCCGCGCGCATCTCGTGGACGGCATGCAAGGCGGCGGGAAGCGGGATCCCGGGCAGGTAGCGGGGGTTTTCAGCGGTCGCGTTGATGGCATCGCAGACCTGCATGTCGCGGCCCCAGATGCGCGTGCAGACACCTGTCTTGGCGAATGTCGCGGCCACCGCCGTGCCCCAGGCTCCCGCGCCCAGAACGGCCACGCGCCCGAAACGCTCGGGATTATTCTGGCGCGGAATCGCCGCGACGACATGATGCTTCATCTCGTTTGCCACCTGGTCGGAAAGTGAAAGGACGGGGCCCGGAGGCAGCCCGCATCGGCGCGCCGTCAGATGCGGCGGGAATGTCGTTTAAAGACCATTCATGTCGCAAAAGGTGCATTTCTGAGCGACAAGGTCAATGCTGCATCCGCGAAAATTGTCGAATTACGAGGAAAACCGGTGTTTCGACCCTGTTTCGAAGACACGACATGATCGCATGTCAGGCAGACGCGCCTCAGAATGTAGCGCTTGATGTATAGATTGCGACATATGCAGGTCGTTTTTTGACAAATCGTTCAGAATGCTTAGGTGTTGCCGCAGCACAGCATAACCAGAACCGAGGGAGCACTGATCTATGACATCGCACGTTCGCACCGCAATTTTTCCCGTCGCAGGGCTCGGTACGCGGTTCCTTCCGGCCACCAAGGCCACACCGAAGGAATTGCTGCCCGTTCTCGACACGCCCTTGATCCAGTATGCGATCGACGAGGCGCGGGACGCGGGCGTGGAACGCATGATATTCGTGAGCCACCCCGCAAAACAGGCCATCGAGCGCCACGTCATGGACGATGCAAGGCTGCGTGCCACCCTGACGGCGCGCGGCAAGGAGGACCTCGCAGAGGAACTGGCGGAATACGCGCTCTGCCCGGTTCAGGATGACGTGGTGTTCGTCATGCAGGAGGAACCGCTGGGTCTGGGCCACGCCGTTCTCTGCGCCCGCGACCACGCCCTGCCCGGCCCCGTGGCCGTCCTGCTGCCCGACGACCTGATCCTCGGCCCTCCCGGCGCGCTCTCGGAAATGATCGCGGCCTACGATCCGGACAGCGCCGGTCACATGGTCGCCACCATGGAAGTCGCGGCGGAGGACACCCGGAAATACGGCATCCTGTCGGTGACGGGCCGCGACGGTCGGCGCCTGATGGCCGACGGGATGGTCGAAAAACCCTCCCCCACGGACGCGCCCTCGCGCGATGCCGTGGTCGGGCGCTACGTGCTGGACCACTCGATTTTCGAGGCCCTCGCCACGCAGGCACCGGGCGCCGGCGGCGAGATCCAGCTGACCGACGCCATCGCGCGCGGCGTGTCCCGCGTGGGCCTCGTCGGCTTCCGCTATTCGGGCAGGCGCTTCGATTGCGGCTCGAAGGTGGGCATGCTCGCCGCCACGCTGGAACTGGCCTCGCATGACCCGGACTGCGCCGCGTTGCTCCGCGAGATGGGGCTTTCGACGGATGCCCCCCGGGCAGCGTGACCCATGGCGGGCCGCCCCGCTCAGTGCACGAACAGGAGCGAGATCACGCCCACCAGCACGAGGCTGAGCGCCCAGACCAGATCGAGATTGAACCAGCTTTTCGACAGGAACCGGAGGCCGAGCCAGCGGTAGACGCCGAAGGCGATGGCCCCGCCCGACAGGGTCATGGCCAGCGTGTGCGACACCGCGACAGCCACGGCGATCCCTGCATTGCCCGCCATCAGCTCCGAGGCGGCCGCGTGGCCGGTATCGGTTTCGATGGTACGGCAGATGCCGAGGTAGATCGGCACCAGCATCAGCCCCGCGCCATGGGCCATCGCGGCGAGGAACGACCACAGCGCCAGCCGCGAGGGCGGAACCCGCGCAAGGAACCGCGGGTGCCGTCGGTTGATCAGCAGGTATACCCCCAGCGCGATGACGAGGAAGGCGGCACCGATCTGGATCTCGCGCTGCCATTCGGCAAGGAACAGCAGGGCCGTGAACGGAAACAGGATCGCCGCCATCGCCACGAGGTGACCGCCCGCAAGCGCCAGAAGCGCCTTGAACAGGCTGCCGCGGTCGCGATCCATCAGGGCCGCCGACACCGCGAGGGGCCAGCCCATGCCGGGATTGACCCCATGATAGATGCCTGAGGCGACAACGGCCCACCATAGGGCCGTTGCCGTATCGACGCCCTCCACCCGTCAGACGGAGGGGTAGCAGAAACTGTCCGTGGAACAGTCACCGCCTTCGAGGCGGATCTGGTGGCTTCGGTAGCCCTTGGGGAATTCGATGTAAAAATCCGGGTCCAGCTCCAGCCCGCCGTTTTCGCCCACATTGGCCATGACCATCTGGCCGCCTTCGTCCTCGGGATAGAACTGCTTGTCCCATGTCGAATAGAGCGAGTTGGTCCAATAGACACGCTTGCCGTCACGGCTGATCTCGACCATTTGCGGACCGAAGACGAAGGGCCTGCCATTGGGATGGGCCGTGCCACGCGCGATGCCGCCGATCTCGACCTTGCCGGCGAGCTTGGGGTTCATCGGGTCGGAAACATCGTATTGATGCATCTCGCCGAGGCCCCAACAGGCAACGTAGAGATACCTGTCGTCGAGGCTGAGGTCGATGTCGGTGACCAGCGGAGGAACCGCCTCGAACCCCTGCAGAAGCGGCGGCAGGTTCTCGGCCTTCTCGGGGCGCGGGTCGATGGTGATGGTCTTTTTCGCCTCGAAGGTGCCGTCGTCCTTCTGCCACCAGGTGAAGATCGCGCCCTGCAGGTTGGTGGTATCGACGACGACCCCGCAGAAGCCGTAATCCTTGGCCGGGTCGTGCGCGGGGCGGATCTCCAGCGCCATCTGGTGGTTTTCGCCCAGGTCGATGGTCTGTACGTTCTTGCGCTCGCGCAGGTTCCAGAAATGGATCGAATGGCCGTACTTGTTGGACAGAAGGTCCTCGGCCACCAGCCCGTTCTCGAACTGCGGCGGCAGGCCCCATTCCGAGCTGACCATGTAGTCGCGCGGCAGGTTCCACCAGAAATCGTAATGCTTGTCCTGCTTGCCGCGGTCCATCTCGTAGCGCCCGAGGATGTCGAAGGTCTCGCAATCCATGATGAAGATGCCGGGCGGCCCGTCGGTGCCGTCCTTGCCGCCGCCGCCCAACGTCGAGACATAGATGCCCTCCGGGCCGCAATGAATGGTGTGCGGGCGCGAATAGCCCGTCTTGGCAAAGACCTCCTCGGGCTCGATGATCTTGTGGATGCTCGCCTTCAGGGGTTCCTTCACGTCGATCACGTAGATGCGCGACGACCGGATGCCCGGAATGATCAGGTAGCGCCGTTCCAGAAACGCGTGCCCGGTCAGCGGCGAAAGCGCGGAGGAACAGGCGTTCCATCCGAAATGGTGAAACTCGTCGCCCTTGTTGGGCATGATGAGTTGATGCACGATCTGGCCGTAGGTGTCGGACCTGGGGTCCACGTCGACCACGGCGAGGCCGTCGGGTTGCGACCCGTCCGGACTGAGCATCAGCGTGAAGGCGAGCGTTTCCGCCGGGGCCTCCATTGCAAGCTTCGGGGTTGCGTGGAACGTCGGATCGGGTCTCAGGTTCATGGTCGGCTCCTCCCAGGCCAGGGCGATCAATTCTTGGTTCGGTCGTTCTTCTTCGCCCGAGGTCGAGCGTGCCATGAAACCCCGAGTCGGGGAAACAACCATCTGGAATGTCGAATATCCACGGCGCCGGAGCCGGTCGTGGCCCGGCCGGAGAAGCCCTTGCAGTCCCGGGCGAAGGCCACGCCGCGGTCGTCCTTGCCGTGCCGGATCCACCGTGCGGGGCGTTCGGAACGTCTGGCCGGGCGGGCCCGCAGCACTGATCGCGCGGGTTTCGGGCGCAGAAGTTTCTTCCTGGAAAGATGACAGCATGGCCCGAAGCCCGAAGTGCCGCGTGGCGCGGCACCGGGGCCATCGGCTTTGCCCGATCGCCTCGGCTGGACGGGGCGAAACCCTACCCGGCGAGCCTGTTCGTCGAAACGGTGCGGCGTGCGGGTTCGCCCTGACCGTGGGCGATCACGAAGCGGCCAACCACCGCGCGAAGCTCGACCGATTTGGCACGAAGCGCCTTGCTCGTTTCGGTCGCATCGTCGGCCATGGCGGCGTTCTGGCGCGCAGTGGCGTCGATCTCGTGCATGGTCTGGCCGATGTGGGAAAGGGTCGCGGCCTGAACGCGCGATGCCGCGTCGATCTCGGCGATATTGCCCTTCACCGCCTTGACCATGGTTGTGATCTCGCGCAGCGCGCGGCCGGTCTTTTCCACGTCTTCCACCCCCGACCTGACATTCGCCTCGCTGGCCGCGACAAGCTCCTTCACCCGCCGCGCCGCGTCCGAGACCTGGTCGGCAAGGGCGCGCACCTCCTGGGCGACGACGGCGAAGCCCCGGCCGGCATCGCCGGCGCGGGCCGCCTCGACGCCCGCGTTCAGCGACAGCAGGCTGGTCTGGAAGGCAATGTCGTCGATCATGCTGCTGATGCCGGTGATCTCGCGGGACGTGCTGCGGATCAGGTCCATCGATTCCGTGGTGCTGTCGACGACTTCGCTGCCCGCCTCGGCCTTGCGGGCGGCGTCCGATGCGGTCTCGGTCGAGGCCGCCGAGTTCTTCGCGGCATCGTCGAGAAGCGTCGTGAGGTGTTTCAGCCGCTCGGCCGTTTCGGCGACGAGGGAAGTCTGGTGCTCGGTGCGGGCGGAGAGCTCGTCGACCGCCGCGCCCAGCGTCTCCGAGCGCCGCGCGATCTCCAGAGCGGTCTCCACCACATCGGCCACGACCACGCGCAGGTTGGCGCAGGTCTTGTTGAAGTTGGCGACAAGGCCCCTGTAGGCCTCCCCGTAATCGCTGGTGATCTCGTGGGTCAGGTCGCCGGACGACAGCCGTTCGAGTGCCTCCATCAGTTCGCCGGTGATGCCCTCCTTGGCGCTCTGTTCAGCCTGGCGTTCCCGTTCAGCGGCCTCGCGCGCATCCCTCAGCTTGTAGGTTAGCGCCTCCATCGCGTCCCAGATCACACCGATCTCGTCGAGACCGCGATGGGTCTTGCGAAACTCCCGGTCGAGATTGCCCGCGGCCATGTCCTGAAGCGTCCTTGTCGCGGCTTCCAGCGGGCCGACCAGCTTCTTGTGCAGCGCGACCAGCGACGCGAGCGTCAGGGCCGCGATTACGACCATGATCGCGGCGCTGACGGCGCGAGCACGACGCGACTCCCGCAACTGCCCGGCCCAGTAGCCCTGGATGTGGTCGCCGGCGATGGGCGCGATCCCCGCGACGGCGTCGAGCGCGGCATTGGAGAGCGCGAAGAACTCTTCGAAACCGTAAGGAATGTCCGCCGGCGCGCCGGCGCGCATGGCATTCATCGCCGCGTCCATGCGCTCCAGCGCCGGCAGATACGTGGCCGTGAAGGGCCGCTCGACATCCTCGATCGCCGTCGTCAGCCCTGCCGAAAGCTCCACTGCGTCTGCGGCGACACGCAGCTGGTGCCAGGCAGCCTCGGCGCGGGCGGTGTCGATGCGCGCCTCGCCCACATGGGCGATGGGGATGGGGCGTCCGGACAGCGTGGCGATGGCGTAAAAGGTCCGCGAACGCCCGCCGTATTCCCGGACCTCCCATGCAAGCGACTGTATCCGGCTGAGCATCATCTCGCGGGTGGAGGATTCACCCCGCGGCAGGACCAGGAGACTGGAGGCGGCGAAAAGATCCTCGATCAGGGATTTCAGCTCATAGGGGAGTGCGCTGGACCTGACGGGGTTGCGGGCGTCGCCGGTCCCGGCGAGCAGGTCATCGGCCTCCCGCCGCAGGGCCGCGATGCCCTGACGGGCGGTGCGCACCTGGTCGGCGAAGAGCGTCCGGTTCTCGAAGGACGGCTTGTCCTCGAGGGTTTCCAAGGCACGAAGCAGCAATCCGTCCGACTGCGTGCGCTGCTGTTCGATCAATTCGAGGAAGGCCGGGGGGATAGCGGTGTCGAGCGACAGGGCGACCTGTGTCACGCTACGCTCGAAGGACAGCGCGACGATGCCCTCGTACCAGTCGGAGCGCGCATTGGCCAGCGCCGCCAGCTGCACGTCCTGCACCACCTTGTCATGCGCCCGCCACAGCCGTTCGGCCGCAAGGAAAAGCGAGAACACCCCCAGGATCAGGAGGACAAACATGACAGCGCGCGCAATCCGCATCCCTGGCTCCAACAACTGCTCGGGATGCTCCTAAGGCCAAAATCCTAACGAACCGATACCAAAGGACCCGGGTTCAGGCGGCAAGCCAATCGGTCAAGGCCGCTGTCACCGCATCGGGTCGTTCGAGGGTCGGCATGTGGCCGGCCTCCTCGACGATGACCAGCCGCGACCCCGCGACCAGATCGTGCATCAGTTCGTGACGCTCCACGGGGCAGAGCGCGTCCTGCCGCCCGCACAGGATCAGCGTGGGAACCGTGACCGCGCGCAAGGTTTCGCGCTGGTCGGGCCGGTCGCGCAGCGCGATCGACTGGCGTTCGAACACGTGCGGACCCAGGGACAAGGCCATGGCCATGCACAGATCGAGGATTTCGCCGTAGCGCGGCCCCTTGGCCAGGTAGTTGGGCTTCAGGTCCTCGCGCATGATCCGGTCGAGCCCGCCGGCACGGACAGCCTCGATCTGGGGACCGCGCCGCGCCTGGACCTCCGGCAGCTCGGCACGCGGGTTGGTGTCAAGAAGCGCAAGCCGCGTCACACGCTCCGGGGCCCGCCGGATGACCTCCATCGCGACGATCCCGCCCATCGAGAGCCCGGCGAGCGCGAAACGCTCCGGCGCGGCCTCAAGCACCTGCCGGGCAAGCGTGCCCATGTCCGCCGCGCCCGTGATGTCACCATGGATCACGTCCCGCTCGGCGGCGATGGCCTCGGCCTGGGGACCGAAAAGCCGCCCATCGCACATCATCCCCGGCAGGAAGAGCAGCGGCTCCGTCATGCCACGCGGGCCGCGCCTTCGCTGAGCGCCGCGAGCTTGGCATAGGCGATCTCGGGATCGACCGCGCCGAAGCCCGCGAAGGTGCCGAAGCCGCAGTCGCTGCCCGCGATCACGCGCTCGGCGCCGACAATGTCGACGAAGCGCTCGATCCGCTGGGCCACGAGGTCCGGGTGTTCGACGAAATTCGTCGTCGTGTCGACGACGCCGGGGACCAGAACCTTGTCCTCGGGGATGTCGGCCTTTCGGTCGCGGAATACGGCCCACTCATGCCCGTGCCGGGGGTTCGACGTCTCGAACAGGACATAACGCGCCTTGGCCGACATGAGCGCATCGAACATCCGGGACATGGGGATGTCGCAGACATGCGGACCCTCGTAATTGCCCCAGCAGATGTGGATGCGAACGCGGTCCTCGGGGATGTCCGACAGCGCGTGGTTCAGCGCCTCGACGTGGCTTGCCGCGACCTTCACGAACTCTTCGTCCGAGAGGTCGGTGAAGAGCATGTGGCGGGAAAGCGCAAGGTCGGGGCAGTCAAGCTGCAGGTCGAGCCCGGCGGCGACGATGGTCTCGTATTCCTCCTTCATCGCGTCGGCGAGTGCGGCGAGATAGGCCTCGCGCGTGGGGTAGTGGTCGTTCTGCAAGAAGAGGCTGATCACACCGGGGCTGGCGGCGTTCATGAAGCCGCGCTCGATGCCATGCGCCTCCATCGCGGCTTTCAGATTTGCGATATCCTTCCCCAGCTCGCCCTGGCCTTTGGATTTGACCTCTCCGACGCACATCGGGCGCGCGTATTTCGGCGTTCCGCCCTCGTTCGCCAGTCTTTGCAGGAAGCTCGGGAACAGCTTCAGGTCCGCGGGCGCGTTGCGGGGGCTGTCGCCGTCGAAGCCCGTGTAGCGATCCTTCACATAGGTGGCGTAGGAGATTTTCGACGTTTCACCATCGGAGACAATATCGACGCCAGCAGCCTTCTGTTTCCCGACCGTCTCAAGCACCGCCTCGGTCATCGCGGCGTCGAAATCGGCCGCGTCATAGGGTTCGCCGCGCTCCCGGGCGAAGATGAAATCGACAACCTTCTGGGTCCGCGGCAGGCTGCCGACATGGGTGGTGAGAATGGTCATGGTCGTCCCTCTTGCGTGGTGGCGGGCGCATCCTCCGCCGGCAGTCTGCGGCGGAGAAAGCCCATCCAGTTGTCCTGACAGATGCCCCGGATCAGCGTCTCGCCAAAGCCGGCCTCGCGCATCGCCTCGACCAGCGCCTGCAGCGCGGCGGCGGAGCCCAGCCCCTCGGGCATCGGCGCGCCGTCGAAATCCGAACCAAGGCCCACGTGATCCTCGCCCGCCATCTCGACCATGTGCGCAAGATGCCGGACGGCGAATCCGATCCCGCCCTCGGGCGCACGCTTGCCATCGGGGCGCAGGAACATGGTGCCGAAGTTCAGGCCCACCATTCCGCCCGTCTCGCCCACCGCCTTCAGCTGCGCGTCGGTCAGGTTCCGCGCCGTGAGCGATATGGCGCAGGCGTTGGAATGGGTCGCGACCAGCGGCAGGCCTTCCTCGGCGATGTCCCAGAAGCCCTGCATCGTGATGTGGCTGCAATCCACGACCATGCCGCGCGCGTGGGCCTCCCGCACCAGCGCGCGGCCCGCGTCGGTCAGGCCCGGCCCGGTGTCCCCGTCCGACCCGGTCCGGAACGGGACACCATGGGCGAACACGTTGGGACGCGACCAGACCGGACCGAGGGAGCGCAGACCGGCATCATAGAGCTTGTCGAGCCCTTGGAGATCCGCGTCGATGCATTCGGCACCCTCCAGATGGAGTACGACCGTCATCGGCCCCTCCGGATCGGGCGCGAGGTCCTCGCGCGTCCGGGCCAGCCGGACCAACCCCGCCGCCTCCAGCGCCGAGGCGATGTCGACCTGGCGCGCCACCGGCACGGCCGCTGCGTGGCGCGGCAGCGGGTCGGGCACGGGGATGTCGTAGGGCGGCGCGTCGAAGACCGTGAAATCGAGCGGCTGGTTCGGTGTCGGCGAGAACAGCGCGAAGAACCCGCCCACCATGCCGCCCGCGCGCGCCTTGGGCAGGTCCACATGGCCCGCCCCCCCGTCACGGAACAGCGCGACGGGGTCGTCCTTGGCCATGGATAGCCGCAGGAGCGCATCGTTATGGCCGTCGAACACCGGGATCATGCGGCGGGCCGCCAGGTCTGTCCCGCAGGATCGTCGGTGCCGACCACGTGGTAGAGCGCGGCCTCCCCGGTCATCGACGGGGCCACGCCATGGGTCAGCCCCTCGGGCACGCTCATCGTGTCGCCCGGCGCGAGCACGGTCTCGCCGCCCGCCCATGTCACCCGCCAGTGGCCCTTCACCGGCATCAGGACGCTCGGGCGGTCGTGGGTTTGCGGCAGTCCCCCGGCGCTGGCGCGGGTGACGAAGCTCACCTCGAAGCCGGGCCTGTCAGGCAGAACCCCGGTCTCGCCGATCACCTCGACGGGCCGCCTGTCGGACAGCGCGACAAGGTCCCAGTAGCGCGCGACATGGTTCGGCAGCACCTCCCGCGCGGCGGGTTCGGGGAAGGCCTCGAGCTCCGCCTCGGTCAGGAGCGGCATGGGCCCCACGCCGTCGGGCAGCGCCGCGCCCTTCCTGGTGTCATAGAGCTTGCCCTCCTCCGACAGGACAAGCCCGTGGGCCTGCGCCTCCTCGATGACCTGCGGGGCCCAGATCACGCCGCCGCCCGCGTCGTCGCCGCCGAGGATCGCCATGATCATCCCGTAATCGGTGCCGATATTCTCGAAGCCCCGGAAGATGCCGGTGGGGATGTTGAAGATATCGCCTTCCTCCAGCACGACGGACCCCGCATTGCCCCAGCGGCCCCAGAAGAAGCGCCAGCGGCCGGACAGCACGAAGAAAACCTCCGCCGTGCGGTGCGAATGGAGAGAGTTGCGGCAGAACGGAGGTTGCCCCGCCGCGCCGATGTTGAACCCGTGGGGCAGCGTGATGTGCACGTGCTGATCGGCGGCCTCGCTGACGCCGCCACCGATGATGGTGAAGTTCTCCTTCCGGTCGGAGCCGGGCGTGTGGGCGTCGATGAAGGCCGTGCGGCAGGGTTTGAGATCGCCGTAACGGACGATGCGCGCTTCCATCTCGTGCGGTGTCATTGGGCTTCCTTGCGTGTCTTCATTGGTGTTTCCCGAGGTGCGGCCTTTCCCGCATCAGCCGTCGCCCCCTTGCAGAAGGATCTGCTTCCAGATCGCGGTTTCGTCGTAAAGCGTGTATTCGCGGCGCAGGCCCCACGGCCCGAACTCGGCATGGGTGATGCCAAGCACGTAGACCATCGCGCCGGTGGGCGCCCCGAAGGCCCCCCAACCGGTGTGCCGGCCCCAGAGGCTCCATCGCACGGCGGCGCGCGGCGGCATCATCGGGTCTTCGCGCCCGATGATGTGGTCGAGCCGGAACTCCGCCTTGGGGAAAGCCGCGCGCAGGCCCATCCAGAACCGGTCCGCCGCCGCGTGGCCATGGGCGGTGATGCCGCCGGGATAGCCGAGGTGGCAGGCGCGGTCGTATTCCGCCGGGATCGTCGACATGTCCGCGCCCATGATCCGTTCGAGGATCTCCGACAGGCGCTCACCCCAGGGGCTGTCATTGCCGGTGCCGGCATAGGGGCCGGGCCGGTCGGTCTCGGGCGTCATCGGCCTGACGCAGGCCTGCGCCCCGCCCTCGCGTTCGATCAGGTCGGCGGCGAAGTCCTTCGGCTCCCAGTCCAGCTGCCGCACGATGGCGCCCTGGTCGCGGATCAGCCATTCGTCGTCGATCACGTTGTCCCTGGCGTGGCAGTCGGCGTGGATGCGGTAGATCAGCTTTCTGCCCGTGGCCTTCCCATAGACGCCGTCGCCCGAATGGGTGGCCATCGACAGGATCCGGTGCGAGCTCAGCATTCCGGTCTCGGGTGTGCCGGACCAGATCACGTCCTCGCCCAGAAGCACCCGGTCGGGAAACTCGTGCAGCGTGGCCATCGTGGCGCCGATCACGTCCTCGTTGCCGGTCACCACCGATCCGGGCGAGCGGACGACGATATCCTTGCTGTAGTAATCGTGCAGCGTGTGGATGCCGCGATCTTCCCAGATCTCCCGGGTGATCCCGATGATGTAATCGGGGAAATCGCGAAACTTCGGATCGAAACCCTTCATGTCCTGTCCCATCCTTCAGGTATCCGGGCCGAGCCGCGCAGGATCAGCTGCCCCTCGACCTCGACATTGCGCGGCGGGGTGCCCTCGTCCTCCACCAGTTTCAGCAGCAGGTCCACCGTTTCGGCCACCATGCTTCCGGCGGGCTGGCGCACGGTGGTGAGGTCATAGGCGGGCCATCCGGCAGCGGGCACGTCGTCGTAGCCCACGACCGACACGTCCCCCGGCACGCTCAGGCCGAATTCGCTGCGCAACGTGTCCATGACCGGGATCGCCATGTGATCGTTGGCGACGAAGACCGCGTCGGGCCGCTCGGCGGCAGGCACGCAGAACATGCGCCGCGCGGCCTCGGCGGCCTGTTCCATGCGGAAGTTCCCGACCTCGCGCGCGTGCAGCGACCGGCCCGCTTCGGCCAGGCGCGTGGTGAAGCCAAGCTCGCGGTCCCGCTGGGTCGAGGCGCCTTCCCAGCCGGCGATATAGCCGATCCGTTCATGCCCGGCGGCCAGGAACAGCTCAGCCACGCGGCGGCCGCCTTGCGCGTTGTCGGAGGTTACCGAGGAAAACCCCTCACCATCCTGCGCCCGGTTGAACAGGACCATGGGCACGCCCGCCGCGCGGCACCGATCGGAGAGGTCCGAAGAGAGCGCGACGGAGGCCGCGATGATGCCGTCCACCTGGTAATCCAGGATCTCCTCGACCACGGTGTCGATATTGCCAGCCGTCTGCGCGGCCATGAAGACGAGCACATGATAGCCCCGCTGCTGCAGCGCGTTCGACAGACGCTCCAGCACATCGGGGTAGAACTGGTTGTCGAGATAGGCGACGACGAGGCCGATCATCCGGCTGCGGCCCGAGACCATCGCGCGGGCGAGGATGTTGGGCCGATAGCCCAGCTCGGCCGCCGCGCGTCTGACCTTCTCCACCGTCTTGGCCGAGGCCGAGGCGCCCGGCGTGAAGACGCGGCTGACCGCCGACTGGCTGACGCCTGCGCGTTCGGCGACCTCGGCGGACGTGACCTTGCTGACCGTCATGGCGCGGCCACCGGCGCGTTTGCGTTGCCATGGCAGTCGGTATTCATGGCGTCCCCACCGGAAACGGAACCTCGCCCGGAACGCGCGCCTTGTTGAACTCCCTGAGCCGCGCGAAGACATCCACGCCGAGCTGCCGCCAGGCGTCGAGCAGGTCGACCAGCACCCAGTTCTCGCGGATGAGCCCGTCCTCGATCCGCCAGAAATCCAGCGAACACATGGAAATCCGCTTGCCCGCCGGCGCGATGCCCATCCAGCCGTCATGGCTGACCGTCTGGATCATGTTGGGCCAGCCCGTGACGGCGGCGTAATCGCCATCGCCGAAGAAATGGTAGATGATATCGCCCGCGTGTTGGCCGCGGTCGAGCATTCCGTTCAGAAACGGGATCTGGTGCCAGTTGCGGAACCCCGCGATGCCACGCCCGGTGCCGATGCCGGCGGGGCCGTACCAGTTCATCCTCGGATGCCAGAAACGGTGCATCTCCATCACCTCCGGCCCGCCCTTGGCAGGATGCCGCGTCATGTGGTCCAGCATCTCGACGATGTGCCGCCGGCTCCCTTCCGCCCGCTCCTCATCCCATGGGCCCGGCACGAGGCCGTCCTGCGTGGCCGGCCCCGGAACGCAGAACTCCAGCCCGAGCGACGGCGCCATGGGCCATGCGCGGGCCTGCATCATGACCTCCGGGATGTCCCAGAGCGTCTGGACCTCCGTGACGCGACCCTCCTCGAAGCGGTAGAACTCGTGGAAGCGCATATGCGCAAGGTGGCCCGTGGGCGGGATGTCGAGCCAGGGCCGGACGAAGGTGCCCATGTAATGACCGCCGCAGCATACCCAGTCCCCGCCATGGTCGTCCCTGCCGCCCATCACGATCCAGTCGCGGCGTTCGAGGTCCGGCATCGCCCGGAACAGCGGCGCGTAGCAGGTCTCGTAGAGCGCCCCGGTCCCTTTCAGCGTGCCGAAGGGATGGGGCATGTGGATGGGCGCATCGGCATCGATCAGCGCATCCAGCGCCGTCCGGACCGCCTTTTCGTCGAAATCGGCCATCGCCGCGCGAAGCGGCGCGAGGGCGGCCTTATTCCGGGTGTGGATATCGCTCACCGGCCTGTCCCCTCGTGATCCGGTCGCGGGGCCTGCCGCGCACCACGGTCATGGCGGTCCCAGCCCTGCCCGTCGAAGACATCGACACCCAGTTGCGCCAGCACATGGGGGAAGTCCACCATCACCCAGTTGTCGACGATCTTGCCGTCCACGACCTTCCAGAAATCCATGTACCGGATCTCCACCCGCTTGCCGGTCGGCGAAACGCCCATGAACGTGCCCGAATGGGTCGCCTCCTGCCGTCCGAAGGCGGCTGCCCATTCGCCCATGTAGAGCCGCGCCTCGTCGATGCAGACCTTGTCCGAAAACGCCGCCTGGAACGGGCGCTGCCAGTTGTTCTGGAACTCCCGCAGCCCCGTCTTGGTGCCGCAGCCATAATTGCCCATCCAGCGGAAACTCTCTGCGAAGAACTCCCCGATATCGTCGATCCGGTGGTCGTTGAGACCGTCGACCATGCCCTCGATCACCGCACGCGTCTCGGCGGTCTTCGACATGTCCGTGTCACGGCTCAGCACCGCCTGTTCCGGACGTGCTCCGCTCATTTTGTTCTCCTCCCCCGGTTCGGCATCGATCAGCCCTTGACCGCCCCCGCCGTCAGGCCGCTGACGATCTGGCGCTGGAAGAACAGGACCAGCACGAAAAGCGGTACGGTGGCCGATACCACGGCGGCGACGGCGAACATGACGTTGCCGGCCTCCTGCGTGGTCCCGAGAAAGCTCGCGATGGCGGGGATCATGGTCTCGTTCCTCTCCGACAACAGCATCGAGGTGACGGCGAAGTCGTTATAGGCCAGCAGGAAACTGAACAGCCCCGTGGTGATCACGCCCGGCCACATCACCGGGATGATGACATGCCGGAACGCCTGGAACCGGGTGCAGCCGTCGACCATGGCGCTTTCGTCGAGGTCCTTGGGGATGTTGAGAAAGAAGGAATGCAGCATCCACAGGGTGAAGGGCTGGTTGATCGCCACCAGCACGATGATCGTGGTGGGCAGGATGCCCCAGATGTTCCACTCGAAGAACGGCAGGAGGTAGCCGGAGACCAGCGTGATATGCGGCATCGCGCGGAAGACCAGCGCCAGCATCAGCAGCCAGAAGGCGTAGCGGAAGCCCGACCGCGCCAGCGCGTAGCCGCCCAGCGTGCCGATGGTCAGCGAGATGACGACGGTGAAGCCCACGACGATCCCGGTCTTGAGCGCGGCGCGCCAGAACTCCTCCTGCACCCATGCGCCGTAATAGCCGTCGAGCGTGAAGGCGCTGCCGGTCTCGCGGACCGTGTTCACCCCGTAAAGCGCGTTGCGCCAGTCCGCACGGGAGAAGAAATCGCTCTCGACCTTGAAGCTGCCCCAGAGTGTCCAGAGAAACGGGAAGGACGCGATGACGAGCCACAGGATCACGAAGCTCACGGAGATCACCGTCAGGGGCGTGATGCGGGATTGCGCCTTGGTGGCCATTGCTCTCGCCCCTCTCTCAGTGCGTCGATTTGCGGGTATAGTCGCGATACGTGCGCACCAGCACGGGCGACAGCAGGATCGCGACGCCGATGATCGTCAGCATCGAGGTCGCGCCGGCCGACCCGTAAAGCGGGTTTCCCGCCTCGCGCAGATCGTTGAAGATGATCCAGCTGAGCGACCGCGCGTAGGCCTGCGCCTGGAAGCCGACGATGGGCTCGAAGACGCGGAAATTGTCCATCAGCTGGATCAGAGTGATGAAGACCACCAGCGGCATCAGGTGCGGCACGACAACGTGGCGCATGCGCTGCCACTTGCTCGCCCCGTCGATCATCGCGGCCTCCATGGTGTCGGCGGGCACCGTCTGAAGACCCGCGTAGAAGACGATGAAGCTGAAGGGGATCGACGACCAGATGCCGTAGACGATCAGCATGATCCACGTGAGCGTGGCCGAGGCGCGCAGGCTCAGCGACGGGTCGTTCATGATGTTCTGCAGCGTCGCCCCGATGATGCCTTCTGCATCCACCATCCAAAGAAGGATCAGAGAGCCCACCAGCGGCGTGATCATCATCGGCAGCAGCGAGAAGAAGATCGTCGGCCCCTTGAACATCTTCGGCAGGTTGTTGACCCCCACGGCCACGGCAAGGCCGATCAGCAGCACGAAGGGCGTGACCACGAAGGTGTAGGTCAGCGTGAAGGCCAGCGCCCGGTAGAACGGCAGGCCCAGCACCCGGTCGAAGAACGCGCCCCAGCTTTCCGTCGTGGCCCAGGCCTCGCCGATCTCGCCGAAGGCCAGATGCGCACGGTTGGTGTAGGTGCCGAGCCCGTTGAACTGGCCGAGCGGCTGCGCATCGCGGAGCGCCCGGGTCGCCTCCTGGTCGATCACCGTCTCCTCCGTGCAGCCGAAGGGGCCGCAATTCTCGACCGTGATCAGGACCTGTTCGTGCTGGATGTGCAACGACTGGATGAAGACCGAGACGATGGGCAGCGCGATGAACAGCGTCATCGCCGTCAGCGTCGGCAGGATGAACCAGAAGAACGTCTTGTGTTTCATGGCGCGGCCCCTGTCCCGGCAGGTGCCGACGGGGCCGGAAACGGCCCCGCCGGTCATGCTTGCTTACTGCAGGAAGCCCGCTTCGCGCGCGGCGTCGCGATAGGCGGCTTCGGCATCCGCCAGCGCCTCTTCGGCGCTTTCGTTGCCCTGCATGAAGTCCGACAGTTCCGCGCCCAGCGCGTTGTGCAGAAGGCCGATCTGCGGGACCATGGGGTAGGGCCGGGCCCCGCCCTGCGCCGTCGCCGCCACGCCGGCGGCCGCCGGACCGGGGGTGTAGCCGTCCACCAGCCACACCGCCGCGTCGTTGTTGGCCGCGACCATGTCCGGGTTCAGCGCACTGGCGAGCGCCGCGAAGGTGGCCTCGGCTTCCTCGTCGGGGATGTTGGCGGCGATGGTGAACCCGTCCCACCAGAGCGTGGCCGAGGGAATGTCCATGCCGCCCACCGTGGGCGCCGCGGCCAGAACGGTGTTCGACACGACCTCCTCGGTCGAGCCCTCGTCATCGAGGATGGCGGAGCCGCGCGAGCCCCACATGAAGCCGAGCGCGGCCTGCCCCGCCTCCCAGATCGCCTGGGTCTCGTTCGAGGCCTGGCTCATGTGGTCGGGATGGGCGTATTCGGCAAGCTCCGCCAGCATCTCCAGCGTCGCCACGCCGGCCTCGTTGTTGATCGCGGGCTCGGCGGTGCCGGGCTCGAAGAAGGAACCGCCATGGCCGAGATAAAGCGTGTTGAACATCTCGGCGAGGTCCCAGCCCACCTGCACGTTCATCACCAGCGGATGTTCCATGATGCCGGCGGCACGGATCGCCTCGGCCGCTTCGAGCACCTCCTCGTAGGTGGCGGGAATGCCCTCGACACCGGCCTCCTCGAGGATGTCGGTGCGCACGAAGAGGTGCTGCGAATTGGCCATGAAGGCCACCGCCATCACGTCACCGCCGATGGTGATCAGCTGACTGGGCGAGATGTTGTCGCCATAGGCCTCGACCAGATCGTTGAGCGGCCGCAGCAGCCCGTCATTCATCAGCTGCACGAGCGTCGCGTTGGCCACGATGACGCCGCCGTATTCGGCCGGGTCCGGGGTCAGCGCGGCGTTCATGATGTCGCGCATCTCGGTGGTGTGGTTGCGGGTGAACTCGGCAGCGGCGCCGCCGCAGTTCTCCTCGGCGGCTCCCGCCACGGCCTGGATCGCCGGGAAGTCGTTTCCGAGGATGCGGATCGTCTGCCCCTCGGGACCGCAGGCGGCGCCATGGGCGTCGGCGAAGGCCGCCGTGGCCATCAGGCCCGCGATGGCGCTGGTTGCGGCAAGTTTCGTGAACGTCATGGTCTTCTCCCTGTTTCTCTATCTGGCGGATGCACCTTGCAATCGCGCACCTCACGTCCCCCGGGTGATCCGTCCGGGGCATGGATGGGGGGCTCAGGCCCCTATTCGCTCACCGCTCTTTCCGTCGAAGAGGTGGCAAATCCCGTGCGAGACCGCGATCGACACCATGTCGTCGATCTCGGCCCGGTAATTCTTGTCGGCGCGCACGCTGACCAGCGCGTGTCCGATGCGCACCGTCACCATCGTGGCATCGCCCAGAAGCTCGAGCGTGTAGATCGGCGCGTTGATCTGGCCGCCCGAGGGCACGACCTGCGCGTCCTCGGCCCGGAAGCCCAGCGTCACCGGCCCTTCCGGCGCGTCGAGGCCGGGTATCCCCGTATGCGGCGCGGCAAAGACGCCGCCCGAGACCGTGCCGTCAATCAGGTTCATCGCCGGGTTGCCGATGAAGCCCGCGACGAATGTGTTTGCGGGCGTGTCGTAGATCTCGGTCGGGCTGCCGACCTGCTGCACGACGCCGCCTTTCATGACGACGACCCGGTCGGCCAGCGTCATCGCCTCGATCTGGTCATGGGTGACGTAGATCGTGGTGACCGCAAGCTCGTGGCTGAGGTTCTTGATCTGCGCCCGTGTCGAGACGCGCAGCTTGGCGTCGAGGTTCGACAGGGGTTCGTCCATCAGGAACACGTTGGGCTCGCGCACGATGGCCCGCGCAAGCGCCACGCGCTGGCGCTGACCGCCCGACAGCTCCGCTGGCTTGCGGTGCAGGAAATCGTCGAGCTCCACCATCGCCGAGGCGCGGCGCACCCTCTCGTCATGGGTCGCGGGGTCGATGCCGCGCACCTTCAGCGGAAAGCGGATGTTCTCGTAGACATTCATGTTCGGGTAGAGCGCGTAGGACTGGAACACCATCGCCACGTCGCGGTCCTTGGGGTCGAGATGGGTGACGTCGCGACCGTCGATCAGGATCTCGCCGTCGGTCGGATCCTCCAGCCCCGCGATCATGCGCATCGTGGTGGTCTTGCCGCAGCCCGAGGGCCCGAGCAGCACGAGGAACTCGCGGTCCGGGATCGTCAGGTCGAAATCGTCGACGCCGACGAACGACCCCCAGCGCTTGCACACGTTGCGCAGAACGATTTCCGCCATGGCGACCCCCTGTCAGACATGCAGGCGCATTTTTGCATACGCTTGCAAAAAGCCTAGACAGGAAAGCCGCAAGCTGGCAACTCTTTTCTTCGCGCACCTCACGCGCAGACCGGAGGCTCACCCCAGATGACTGATTTTCAGGCGGAAAAAGCGCTGGTCGCCGCGCACCATGCCGCGCTTGCCGCAGCCAATCCCGGCGATGCGGCCGCCGCGCTGGCCCGGCACACGCACCCGGACTGGCACTGGCGCGGCATGTGCCCCTTCGACGAAAAGACCGGCGCCGAGGCCGTGGCGGAGGCGTTCTGGACCCCGCTTCTGACCGCGCTCACCAGCCTGCAGCGGCGCGAGGACATTTTCTTCGCGGGCCTGAACGAGATCGACGGGTTCACCGGCACATGGGTGGTGTCGATGGGCCACCTGATGGGCCTGTTCGACGCGCCATGGCTTGGCATCCGGCCCACGCGCAAGCTCGCCATGCTGCGCTACGCGGAGTTTCACCGCGTGGCCGAGGGGCGGATCGTCGAGACGGCACAATTCGTCGACATCCCGCATCTGATGACGCAGGCGGGGCAGACCCCGTTCGGCCCCGCGACCGCGCAGCATCTCGTGCAGCCCGGTCCGCGCACCCATGACGGCCTTCTGCGCGACCCGCAACCGCCCGGGGAAGGCGCCGCCACGCTGGCCCTGATCAACGCGATGATCGGCGATCTGGGCACATGGGACCTCGGCCTGCCGCTGGAGGAGGAACTGCGCCGCTCATGGGCCGAGGACATGCTGTGGTGGGGCCCCGAGGGGATCGGCGCGACCTATACCATCCCGCGCTACGCCGCGCAGCATTCGGGACCGTTCCGCGCCGGCTTCACCGACCGCGCGCGCACCGGTCATCTCGCACGGCTGGCCGAGGGGCAGTATGGCGGCTTCTTCGGCTGGCCCAACTTCACCGCGCGGCCAACGGGGGGCTTCATGGGCCAGCCCGCCAGCGACCGGCTGGCGGAGTTCCGGGTGGTCGATATCTACCGGCGGGACGGCGACAGGCTGGCCGAGAACTGGGTCTTCATCGACATGCTGCATTTCTTCCGCAGCCAGGGTGTGGACCTTCTGGCGCGGATGAACCGGATCACCGGCGCCTGAGGGTGCCGAGGCTGCCGGAGGCCACGGCGAGGATGATGATCGTACCCACCAGCACCTCGCGGATGTAGCTGTCGACATTCATCTGCGTCAGCCCGTTGTCGAGAAGGCCCAGCAGCAAAACGCCCAGCAGTGTGCCGAGCACGCGCGGCTCGCCCTCCTCGCTCATGGTCATGCCGAGGAACACGCAGGCGATGGCGTCCAGCATCAGCCCGTCGCCCTGCGTCGGGTTCGCCGAGGCCACGCGGGAGGCGTACATGAGCCCCGCGATGGCCGCCCCCATGCCGGTGAAAGTGAAGGCGAGCCACCGCAGGCGTTTCACCCGTGTGCCTGCCAGCCGCGCGGCCTCGATATTGCCTCCGATGGCATAGAGGCGGCGACCGTAGGGCGTCTGCTCCAGCACCAGCCATATGGCCGCCAGAACCGCCAGCGCCACGAGGGTCAGCGCCGGGATGCGCCATTCGCCCAGCTCCAGCCCAGACCGCGCGAAGCCCGAGAAGCTCGGCGGTATGTCCCGCCCGAAGATCGTGCGCCCGTCCGAGACGACGAAGGCGAGGCCGCCGAAGACGGTCATGGTGCCAAGCGTGGCGACGAAGGGCAGGATGCCGAGGATACTGACGAGAAACCCGTTCAGAAGCCCCCCGGCCACGCCCACGCCCAGCGCCGCCGCGATGGCCCAGCCCACCGGCCAGCCCGCAACGAAAAGCGTCGCGGCCACCACGCCGGCCAGCGAGGCCATGGCGCCCACCGACAGGTCGAAATCCCCCATCGACATGACCACCGTCATGGTGAAGGCCACCACCGCCAGCATGGAAATCTGCTGCGACACGTTCAGAAGGTTGCGCGCGCTCAGGAAGGTGTCGGGCAGGTTCACGGCGAAGAAGACCACCATGAGCGCGAAACCCGTCAGCGTGCCGTAGCGCCGCAGATGCACAGCGATTGTCATGCCACGGCCTCCGCCGGGCGGTCGCCGTAGATCATCGCCAGAAGCCGTGCCGAAGTCAGGCCGGCGGTATCGACGATGCCGGCCTGGCGCCCGCCGCTGAGGATCAGGACCCGGTCGCACATGCCGGTCAGTTCCGGCAGATCGGACGAGGCCATCACCACGCCCGTCCCCGTCGCGCTCAGCCGCCGGATCGACCGGTAGATGTCGCCCCGCGCGCCCACATCCACGCCGCGCGTCGGTTCGTCCAGAAGCGCAAGGCGCGGCGTGCCCGCCACCGCGCGGGCGAACACCACCTTCTGCTGGTTGCCGCCCGACAGCGTCGCGACGCTCTGGCCCAGCCGGTCGTATTTCAGACGCACCTCCTGCCCCCGCGCCGCGGCCTCGGCCCGCTCGGCACCGCCCCGCGACCAGAGCCCCATTCGGCTGAGCCGGTGCAGATGCGGCAGCACCACGTTGGGCACGATCCCCCGGCCCAGCATCAGCCCCTCGGCCCGCCGCTCGCGCGGGACATAGGCGATCCCCCTGCCCCAGCCTTCTGCGGCGGAGCGCGGTCCGGGCTCGCCGCCGAGCCGCACGCGCCCGCTCCGCGGGGTCAGGTCGCCCAGAAGCGCGCGCAGGATCTCCGACTGCCCCGCGCCCTCCAGCCCCGCGATGCCGAGGATCTCGCCCCGCCGGAGCCGGAAAGCCACGTCGCATACCGGCCCGACCGAGAGCTCCGCGACGTCCAGCACGATGTCCCGCCCCGGCGCGGTTCCTTCCGTCCGCGCGGGATAGGCGTCGGCCACCGGCTGGCCCGTCATCGCCTCGATGATCCCCTTTTTCGAGGTCTCGCCCATCGGACAGCTCAGCGCCACCGCGCCGTCGCGCAGGACCGTCACGCGGTCGGCGATCTCCACCACCTCGGCCATCCGGTGCGAGACATAGAGGATCGCCGCCCCGCGGGCCTTGAGCTCAGCGATCACGGCGAACAGCCGGTCGGCCTCGGCATGGGTCAGCGCGGCGGTGGGCTCGTCCATCACGAAAACCGACGGCGCGGTGTCGTCGGCGGCCAGAAGCCCGGCCAGAACCGTCAGCATCCGGTCACCGGTCGACAGGCCCCCGGCCCGCGCGCCCGGATCGATATGGGTCGCCCCGAACCGCGCGAGCGCGTCGGCGGCGCGCGCCCGCATCGCCCCCCAGTCCACGGCGATCCCGAAGCGGCGCGGCGTGTGGCGCGACAGAAGGATGTTTTCCGCCACCGACAGCGACGGCACGATATTGAGCTCCTGATGCACGAAGCGCAGGCCCAGCGCGGCGGCATCGGCGGGTCCGGACAGACGCCGCGCGTTGCCGTCCACCGACAGCGTCATCCGGTCCGCATCAACGATACCCGCCAGAACCTTGATCAGCGTGGATTTTCCAGCTCCGTTCTCGCCCATCAGCGCATGCACTTCGCCCGCGCGCAACGTCAAGTCCACGTCGCGGAGCACGCGCGCGGGACCGTAGCTCTTGTCGAGACCGGAAATCGTGAGCGTCCGCATGGAACCTCTTGGAACCTCAGAAGAAAGGGGCAGCCCGCCCGGGCCGCCCCATGGAACGCGACGACGCCGCGCCTACTCGGCGACGTTGGCCGCAGTGATGAGCACCGTGGGCACGTAGGTGACGGGTGCGGTGATCGTCTCGCCCGAGACGAGGCGCGCCACGGCCTCGGCCGCCGCCGCGCCGATCCCCTCGAAATCCTGCGCCATGGAGGCTTCGAAACTGCCGCCCGCCGCGATGGCGTCACGCGCCTGCGGGTTGGCGTCCATGCCGACGATCACGATGCCCTCATCGCCACGGCCCGCATCCTCGATGGCCTGAAGCGCACCCAGCGCGGGCTGATCCCAGGCGGCCCAGACCGCGGCGATGGAGCCCGGTTCAGGGTTTGCGGCCAGAAGCGCCTCCATCTGCGCGCGTGAATCGGCAATGCCGCCGTCCTGCACGTCAGGGGTCACGCGCGCGAGCACCTCGATATCCGGCGTGTTGGCGAAGATCGCGTCGGCGATCACGCCCCGGATCTGCACCGGCGGGAAGGGGTCGAAGACGAACATCACCACATTTCCCTGCCCATTCAGGCGGTTGACGACATAAGCTGCGGTCTCGGCGGCCATGGCGTAGCCGTTCGACGTGACATTGGTGGCAAGATAGGGCGACATGCCCGCATCCATGCCGACGACGGGAATGCCCGCGGCCTCGGCCATCGCGAGGCCCGCCTCCACCTGCGCGGGGTCGACGTTGATGACGATGGCGTCCACGCCTTGCGTCACCGCGTCCTCGATCCGGCTGATCACGGCGGCGATGTCACCCGCCGTATCGATGACATTGACATCCCAGCCATTGCCTTCCGCCGCGGCCTCGAACCCGTCGATGTAGAACTGGGTTCCCGGCTGCGCGAGATACGGCGTGATGACCGCCACGCGGTCCTGCGCCGCCGCCGTGGTGGCGAGCAGCGCCGCGCCCATGCCGATCAGTATGTGTTTGAAGCCCATGTCTCTTCCCCGTTGCTGGACCGATGGCGCGACATTGCCCCGAGCCTTGCGAAGGGGCAAGCGCCTAACCCATCGCCGCGAGCGCATGATTGGTGGCGCGCGCCGCCTCGTAGGCGGGACGGTAGAGCGCATAAAGCGCCTCGGCGCGGTCCTGCCCCTCGGGGTCGGGCGTGTAGGTCTTGTCGAAGCGGACGGCCGAGGCCAGCGCGGTATCGAGGTCGGGCTGCAGACCCGCCGCCACCGCCGCCAAGGCCGCCGCGCCCAGCGCACCGGGGTCGCGCACCGCCAGACGGCGCAACTCGCGGCCCAGCACGTCGGCACGGATCTGGTTCCACCTGTCCGAGGTAAATCCGCCCCCGCCGCAATTGAGCACCTCCGCCCGCATGCCGGCGGAGGTATCGAGCGCGGCGAAGGCCAGCCGCACGGACATGGCCACGCCCTCCAGCACCGCGCGCGCGATCTCGGCTCGTCCCATGGAGTTGTCGAGACCGAGGAAGGTGCCCCGCGCCGAGGCATCCCAGAGCGGCGCGCGTTCCCCCGAAAGATGGGGCAGGAACAACGCGTTCGCGCCCCTGGCCGGCAGCGCCGCCACCTCCGCCATCAGGACCTCGGGCCGCGTGTCGAACAGGCCGCAGAGCCACGTCAGCGACGCACCGCCCGATTGCGTCGGCGCGGCGTGCAGCGTCAGGCCCAGATGCGGCGGAAAGACCAGCGCGCCCTCTGCGGGGTTCACGGTTGCCGAGATGACACCGGGGATCTCGCTGGTGCCGGAAAGATACATCGCGTCGCCCTCGGCCCGGACACCCACGCCGAACATCGACGCCCATGCGTCCATGAGCCCGGTGGCCACCGGCACCGCGCGGCCGGCGCCCGGCAACTTGGCATGGCCCGCGACGGCGACGGGGTCGCGCAGCTCCGGCAGGCGACCCTGTGCGCCGTCGATCCGGGCGAAAAGGTCCGCGATGAAGGCGCCGTCCTGCCCCACCGCGCCGATCTGGCTGACCGGGTCCGAGACGTAGGCGCCGGTCAGCTGGCCGATCACCCAGTCCTTCGGCAGAAGCACCTGCGCCGTCGCCGCCCAGAGGTCCGGTTTCGCCTGCGCCATCCACGCCATGCGCGCGGCCATGTGGCTGGCATCGACGCCCATTGCCGCGCCCCACCATGTCGCGCGCTCGGCCTCGGTGATGCCGGCATCGAGGGACGACGCCGCGACGCGGGCGCGCGTGTCGGCCCAAGTGATCGCCGGATGGACCGGCGTGCCGTCGGCGGCGCAGAAGACATGGGTGTTGACCTGGCTGGTCACGCCGATCGCCGCGATTGCGGGGGCGTGCCCAGCCCTGGCGATCTCGTCGAAAGCCTCGGACAGGCAGCGCATCCAGTCGGCGGGGTCCTGTTCGGAAAACGCGCCGTTGCGGGCGGTGGGATAGGCTCGCGCGTAACGGTGCCGTTCCCGCCCGTCAGTGTCGTAGACGACCACCTTGACCGCGGTCGTTCCGATATCGATCCCCATCAGAAACGGTGCGTCGCCCATGCCCGGCCCTCCCTGTCGCGGGAGGCAGCCTAGACGCGCTCACCAACGTGCGCCAGTGGCGCGGAGACGGTCAGACAGAGCGGATAGCCGGTCCTGGGCGGCTTTCCGAAAATGTCGCTATGTCAGAGGGTTACATGCGACCTGCAAGAGTATTCACATAAGCCGCCGCACGGCGGAAAACGTGGCCGTTGCTGCAGTTGTCAGCTCACACCCAGCCTGGAACACAAAGCTCTGACACCGAACGCAAAAACCCGCTTATCCACATGTGGATAAGCTGTGCGCAAGTCAGTGGTTCTCGCGGAGCCAGCCCGGTTCGAACGCCACATCGCCGCATTCGGCCAGCACGGCGACCCGTTCGATCTCGTCGACCAGCCGCTGGCGCCGTCCACTGCCCATCCGCACACCCGGCTCGGGCCAGAAGGCGCGCACCTTCAGGCACGTCCGGCCCCGCCCCACCGCCATGTCGATCCGCCCCGCAAGACGCGTACCCTCGAGCACCGGAAAGACGTAGTAGCCATGGCGACGCTGCGCCTCGGGCACGAAGATCTCGATCCGGTAGTGAAAGCCGAAAAGCCGCTCCGCGCGCTTGCGGTCGCGCAGCGCCGGATCGAACGGACTGAGCACGCGCAGACGCGGCCCGGGCTCCGGCAGGGATGCAGCCGCCTCGACCGCATCCGGCCATGCGACCGCACGCCGGACGCTCCCGTCGGCGCAGCCCACATCCACCTCGACCACCCGCCCCGAGCGGCGCGCGTCCTCGACCCAGGCCCGCGCCTCGGCCGGGGTCACAAGGTCCCAGAAGGCCGCAAGCTCACCGCTGGTGGCGAAGCCCAGCCGGTCGAGCGCCGCCGCACAGGCCCAGTCGACCGTTTCGGACAGATCGGGATGCGGCGCGTTCAGAACCTCCGGAGGCACGACCCGCTCGGCCAGATCGTAAAGCTTGCGGAACCCCTCGCGCCGCGTCACTGCCAGATCGCCCGACCGCCACAGGTATTCGAGCGCGGTCTTGGAGGGGTGCCAGTCCCACCAGCCGGTCGATTTCTCCGCCCGCTCGCCCTGGAAATCCGCGCTGGAAACAGGGCCGTTGTCCGCAACATGGACGAGAACGCGATCAAGCTCACCGTGGAACCTGTCGCCGTGCCAGTTCTTCCAGCGACCATGAAGCCGCGCGCGGTCCCGGGCGAAGCGCAGCCGCCAATGGGGGTAGAAACCCATCGGCACGATCGCGGCATCGTGGGTCCAGTGCTCGAAGGTGGCCCGCGCCCGGTCGTTCAGCCAGCGCAGCGACGCGGGCCGGTAGGACGGGCGCCGCGACCAGAGTATCAGGTCGTGGGCGCGTGCGAGCGTGTTCACGCTATCGACCTGCACGAAGCCCAGCCGGTCGATCAGCGCTTCCAGTGCCGCGCCCTTCGCGGAGCCCGCCGGCGGCTCGAGCAGTGTGTGACGGTCGAGAAAGAGCTTTCGGGCCAGCGTGTTGGGCAGGACGGAACGGCTCATCGCCACGCCCGATTGTCACCCGAAGATCGGACAAGTGCGATTATTCGTGCGAATAATCGCATCGCGCTACGGATGCCGCCACTCCCAGGGGCGCGTGTATTCGCCCAACACCTTGCGGACCGCTTCCTCCTCCACGTCACCCATGCGTTCCAGGCCCGCGACGAGGCCAAGCTTCTTGTCCTCGCGCACCTCGACCACGCGGACAGGCAGCCCCGCCTCCTCCAGCACGGCATCGTAGACCCGCGTGATGGCGCGCTTCCTCAGCTCGGGCTTGAAGATCTTGCCCACCGCCGTCTTGGGCAATTCGGGCAGGATTTCCAGGTGCTTCGGGATCGCGGCGCGTTCGTGGACATGCTCCCTGCACCACTCCATCAGCTCTTCGACCTCTGCATGAGCACCGTCCACCAACTCCACGTAAACGCATGGCAATTCGCCCGCGAAGGCGTCAGGCTGACCGATCGCGCCGGCGAATGCCACGGCAGCGTGGCCCGCCAGAGCCTCCTCGATCTCGGCGGGGTCGATATTGTGGCCGCCCCGGATGATCAGGTCCTTCGCGCGGCCGGTGATCCAGATGTAGCCATCCGCATCGATGCGGCCCAGATCGCCGGTCCTGAGATACTGGCCGAAATGGTAGAGCTCCTGGTTCTTGGCGCCCTCGGTATAGGTCGCCCCCTCCAGGACACCGGGGTTGTCGACGCAGATCTCGCCGACCTCGTCCACCTCGCAGTCAATGGGGCCCTCCGGCGTCTGCTTGAGGATGCGGACGTCACAATGGGGAAAGGCGATGCCGACCGAGCCGATCTTCTTTTCGCCGTCGACCGGGTTGCAGGAAACAAGGCAGGTCGCCTCGGTCAGGCCGTAGCCCTCCACCAGTGTGATGCCGGCGGCCTTCTCGAAACGGTGGAACAGCTCCACCGGCAGGGGCGCCGATCCCGAGAAGGCGGTCTTCACGGTCGAGACATCGGCGTTCACCGGCCGCTGCATCATCGCCGCGATCGCGGTCGGCACAGTGATGATGAAGGTGACCTTCCAGCGCTCGACCAGTTTCCAGAAATTGTCGAAGACCCCCTCGCCCCGGTAGCCCTGCGGTGTGGGCAGGATGATGTGCCCGCCCGAGGCCAGCATCGCCATCAGGATGACGTGACAGGCGAAGACGTGGAAGAGCGGAAGGGGACAGATCACGTTGTCCTCTTCGGTGAAGAGAAGCGTGTGCCCGACCCAGCCGTTGTAGATCATCCCCGAATAGCTGTGCTGCGCGACCTTGGGCATGCCGGTGGTGCCGCCGGTGTGGAAATAGGCGGCGACGCGGTCGGCCGTGGAATCCGCGAAGGTCAGGCGGTCGCTTGGGTGCCTGGCCATCTCCGCGTCCCAGTCCAGGACGCGCGCACGGTGTCCGGTGGGGTTCTTCGGTCGGATGAAGGGGACGATGAGCTTCTTGATACCGGTCAGGTAGCGCAAGAGGTCGACCTCGAGCACGACCTGCACGTTCGGCGCGTTGCGCACCGCCTCGGCCATTTTCTGGGCCACGTCGGTCTTGGGGAATTCCTTGAGCGTGACCACGACCTTGGCCTTGGTCTCGCGCAGGATGGCGGCGATCTGCTCGGGCTCCAGCAGCGGGTTGATCGGGTTCACGATCCCGGCCGTCGCCCCGCCCAGGATCGTCACGGCCGTCTCGGTGCAGTTCGGCAGGACGAAGGCGACGGTGTCGGTCTCCTGCACGCCGAGTGCGCGGAACATGTTGGCCGCCTGCGTGACACGGGCGTGCAGCTCGGTCCAGCTGAGCGTTTCGGCCTTGTCCTTCGGCCCGGAAAACATCTGGAACGTCAGCGCGTTGCGGGCCCCGTGCTTGCCGGCCGTATGGCTCAGCAGCTCGTAAAGCGTCGTCGCCGGCAGGCTCGCGGGCCAAGGCATGTCCGCCTCGATCTCGGCAATGTCGCCGGCATTGGCAAATCTCACCATGCCGTCCTCCCTTGGTGGTGACCGGGCCCGGTTTTCCGGGTCGCGCGGTCGTCACAGCATGGGCAGAAGCGGCGCGCCGCGCAAGCCTCGCGGCCTATTCGGCGGCGAGGCCTTCGGTGAACTGAAGCCGGGCGAGACGGGCATAGAGACCGCCCTCGGCCACGAGGCTGTCATGGCTGCCGTCGGCGACGATGCGCCCGCCCTCGAAGACGAGGATGCGGTCGGCCTGTTTCACGGTGGCGAGCCTGTGAGCGACGATCAGAGTCGTGCGTTCCTCGGAAAGCCGCGCCACGGCGTCCTGCACGAGGCGCTCGGATTCCGCGTCAAGCGCGCTCGTGGCCTCGTCGAGCAGCAGGATCGGCGCGTCGCGCAGGATGGCGCGCGCGATGGCGATGCGCTGCTTCTGCCCGCCGGACAGCATCAGGCCACGCTCGCCCACGAAGGTGTCGTAGCCACGCGGCAGGTCCACGAGGAACTCGTGCGCGGCCGCGGCGCGGGCGGCGGCCTCGACCTCGGCATCGGTGGCGTCGGGACGGCCGAAGCGGATGTTCTCGCGCGCCGAGGCGCCGAAAATCACCGGGTCCTGCGGCACCAGCGCCATGGCCGCGCGGAACGTCTCGCGGCGCATCTCGGTCAGCGGCACGCCGTCAAGCGTGATCCGTCCCGAGCCGGGGTCGTAAAACCGCAGGAGAAGCTGAAAGACGGTGGTCTTGCCCGCCCCCGATGGCCCGACCAGCGCCACGGTCTCGCCCGGACGTATCGTGAAGCTGATGCCATCGAGCGCATGGCTTTCAGGCCGCGTCGGATAGTGGAAAACAACGTTCTCGAAGGTGATCGCGCCGCGTCCGCCCTGCGGCAGCGGCCGGCCCTTTGCCGGGTCCTCGACCGTGTCCTCGGTGTGCATGAGTTCCACCAGACGCTCCGTCGCGCCCGAGGCGCGCTGAAGCTCGCCCCAGATCTCGGAAAGCGCACCGACGGAGCCGCCCACCATGATCGCGTAGATCAGGAACTGGATCAGCTCGCCCACCGTCATCGCCTCGGCCCGGACGTCGCGCGCGCCGATCCACAGCACGACCACGATGCCAGCGAAGACGAGCGAAATGACGATGATCGTCATCACCGCCCGCGTGGCGATACGTTTCTTGGCGCTTTCGAAGCTTTTCTCGGTGACCGCGTCGAACTGGGCCGCCGAGGGGCGCTCATGGGTGAAGGCCTGCACCGTCTGCACAGAGGACAGCGCCTCGGACGCGTTGCCCGAGCTTTCCGCGATCCAGTCCTGGCTTTCGCGGCTGAGCTTGCGCAACCGGCGGCCGAGCACCACGATCGGGATGATCACGACGGGCACGATCAGCAGCACCGCGCCAGACAGCTTGGGCGAGGTGATCATCATCAGGGCGAGGCCGCCCAGCAGGATCAGCAGGTTCCTGAGCGCGATCGACACGCTGGAGGAAATGACGCTCAGCAGAAGCGTCGTGTCGGTGGTGATCCGGCTCAGCACCTCGCCGGTCATGATGCGCTCGAAAAACGAGGGGCTCATCCCGATCATGCGATCGAAGACGGCCTTGCGGATATCGGCCACCACCCGCTCGCCCAGCCGCGTGACGAGGTAGAACCGCAGCGCGGCGCCGGCGGCGAAGATGATCGCCACGACCAGAAGCGCGAGGAAATACTGGTCCAGAAGCTCGACGCTCGAGGTCTCGAACCCGTCGACGACACGCCGGACCGCCAGCGGAATGGTGAGCGACACGACCGCCGTCAGCACCAGCGCGCCGAAGGCCGCCGCCAACATCAGCTTGTAGGGCGCAAGGAACGGTCCGAGCGCGCGCAGGCTCCCGATGCGGCGCGATTTCGCGCGCTCCTCGGACGCAGCGCTTCCCGGCGCCGGTTTCAGGGAGTCCGTCGATTGCTCGGTTGCTGCCATGGTGTTCCGCGTGTCGTCTCCTGCAACCGTAGCGTTAGCGCCCGGCGCCCCGGGGCACAAGACGGACGGGTTGTCACGGCAAAAAGGGGGAAGAATTGGAGCGGGCGACGGGAATCGAACCCGTATCTCTTGCTTGGAAGGCAAGGGTCTTACCATTACACAACGCCCGCTTAAGGCAGGCTTCACGTATGACATGGATTTTCGCGGGTCAAGGGCCGGAGGCTGCCCGAGCGGCGGACATGGCCCTTTGGAGGAGCGGCAGCACCGGGCGGTCGGGAGAGGTGCGGAACTGCGCGTCGGGCCGGGACGTTGATCGGCTGAACCTCACCGAGAAAGGAGCAGCACCATGTCACGTTCAGACCCGACAAACGAAAACCGGCCAAGAACCACCGGCTCATCCGGGTGGGGCGGCGGTCTTGGACTTGCGGTCGGGCTCGCCGTGCTGGCGATCGCGGGCGTCGTGGTCCTCGCGATCGTGACCGATGATCCCGTTGTGGATCTCGATACCGAGAGTTCGGTCGAGGACGCGCGCCCGGCAGGTGCCGGCAGCCTGCCCGACGGCGATGCGGGCCTCTCCAACGACGCCCTGACCAATGGGGCCGACGACAGCGATTTCATCGCGCCCGGCGCGCCCACCGAAGCGACGCCCGCCCCCTCGATGGAGGCCCCGGACATGCCCGAGACCCGCGTCGCCCCGGGCGAAGAACAGCAACAAGAGGCTCCCGCCGACAACTAGGAGGGACCACCGCGGAGGCAGCGGTCCGAACCACTGAGGGCGCCCGAGAGGCGCCCTTTTCGGTGTTCGGTCCATGGCTTTGACGGGATCTCGTGGAGCGCGTCGCGCAGGGTTCGCGGGGGGTGATGCGGAGGGTGATGCGGGACAACAACGCAACGCTCCCTTCGGTCGACAGCCCGGACAGGCAAAACGGCGGCCCGGTGTCAGCGCGGCCGCCGCTTCGCCTTGTCCGGTCCTGCCCCACTACCTGGGCGGCTGGCCCCGCACGGCGCGCGCCACAAGCGCGATGACGAAAAGGGCGATGAAGATGAAAAACAGGATCTGCGCGATGCCGGCAGATGCAGTCGCGATGCCGCCGAAGCCGAACAGTGCGGCCACCAGCGCGATGATGAGAAAGGCGATTGCCCATCCAAGCATGGTTCCTACTCCTTTGTGGTTGCAGTGGAGAAACCGCCACTTGCCTCGATTGTTCCAAGTCCGGAGCGACGGTGGGACAGATCGCGGGCCAGTTCATGCACGGCGACAAGAAAGGGGGCTCGCCAGTGCGAACCCCCTTTGCGTGGCATATCCTGCGGGCTTGTCGTCAGGTCCGCCGACCGTCGGCGCGCGGGCCGCCGATCAGCCAGGCGATGAAGCCGAGGATGGGCAGAAGGATCACGGCAAGGCACCATAACACCTTCTTTCCGGTGGTCGCAGCCGACCCGATGATGGAAATGATCGCCCAGAGATCGAGGATCAGGATGACAAGGCCGCCAAGGCCGGTGATCTCCACCATGGTGCTCTCCTCACGCTGTCCGAAGGTCAGTGCCGGGCATGCCCGTTTCGGCAACAGTGTCCGGCCGCGTCATTGGGTTTCTTCCTCAACCGTATTGGCCTCGTTGTCGATGATGATCGACGGGCCGCCGGTCACGGCATCGCCGTCGGTGGTTTCGGTGGGAACGCCGTCCGGCGCCGCCTGCTCGTCCAGCGGAATGCCCGGCCATACAAGCGCGGCAAGCGCCAGGAGCGCCACGAAGACCAGCCCGCCGACGATGCCCACGATGGGGCCGCGATGGCGTTTGGCTTGGGTTTCGATATCGGTGCGTGGTGCTGACATGGTGTGCCTCCTTAATGGCAACACAACGCGCGGCCGCAACTCAGGTTCCCCCCGGCGGATTCTCTTCCACCTCGGCCTTCACCTGCCCCCAGGCGAGGAAGGCGAAAATTGCCGTGCCGCCCGCGACATTGCCCGCCAGCACCGGCAGGAAGAATTCGAACGCCGCCGCCCCCGGCGCAAGATCGCCCGACAGGAGAAGCACCCACATCTCGACGCTGCCCGCGATGATATGGGTGAAGTCGCCCGCCGCGATCAGCCATGTGATCAGGACGATGAGCAGCACCTCGTTGCCCTGCTGCGCGGGGATCATCCAGACGATGGCGGCGACAAGGATACCCGCCGGGATCGCCTTGAGAAACGCCATGCCGGGTGGAAAGCCCGTGGCGTGGTGCGACAGCTCGAAGATCGCGGCCAGAAGCGGCTCGGCCACGGTGCCCGAATACAAGATGAAGGCCGAAGCGACGGCGGCGCCGGCCACGTTGGCGGCCAGCACGAGCCCCCAGAGACGCAGCACCAGCACCAGGCGGGAAACATCCGGCGTCGCCACCAGCGGCAGGATCGTCGTGATCGTGTTCTCGGTGAAAAGCTGCATCCGGCCAAGGATGATCAGCAGGAAGCCGAAGCTGTAGCCCAGGTTCTCGACGAGGTATGCCCATTCCGCATCGGGCAGAAAGGTGCGAAAGATCGCTTCGCCCAGCACCGAGAACGAGATCAGCAGACCGGCGGACATCCCGGAGCACAGAAGCGACGCGGTGCGGCGATGCAGTTCCTCCTCGCCGTCGCGGCGGACGACCTCGTAGATCATCCTGGCCGTCAGGCGACCCGCGTCCTGAATGGCTTTTTCTTCCTTCTCTTCCCGCATGACATCCCCCGCGCCCGCGCAAAGGGGGTGCGATCCCTGTTCGGTGGAAAAGGGCCTAGCCGGTTTCCAACAGGCTTTCGGTAGAGGCGAAGAACATCGCCTGGCTGACGGCGGTGCGCACTTGTTCCTCGGTATAGGGCTTGGCGATCAGGAAGGCGGGCTCGGGGCGTTCGCCGGTGAGCAGCCGTTCGGGAAAGGCGGTGATGAAGATCACCGGCACGTCACCCAGTTCGGCCAGAAGATCGTTGACCGCGTCGATACCCGAGGATTTGTCGGCCAGCTGGATGTCGGCGAGGATCAGGTCGGGCGAATTGCGCAGGCCGATCTCGCTTGCGCCCTCGCGCGTGCGCGCGATGCCCAGCACCTTGTGGCCCATACCTTCCACGATGGCCTCCAGATCGAGCGCGATGATCGCCTCGTCCTCGATGATCAGCACGTCGCCGGTGACCATCCGGCCCATCTCGTCGCGGGCGCGGTCGACGAGCGCTGTGGCCTCCTCGCGGTCGACGGACAGAATCTCGCCGATGGCCCCGAAGGCGAAGCCCTCGATCGTTTCCAGCAGAAGCGCCTCGCGCGAATTGGGGCTGAGCCCCTGCAGACGCCACTGCGCACGTCGTTCCAGCGGGCTTTCTGCGGCGTCGGCATCCTCGACGATGGCGCCGGAGGAGGCCCATATCCGGTGGAACACCCCGAAAAGGCCGGTCTTGACCGACGAATAGGCGCGTACTGTTTCGGGATCGGCGACAATCGCCTCCAGAGTGGCCATCGCATAGCGGTCGCCTGTCGCCTGCGCGCCCGTGAGCGCGCGCGCATAGCGGCGCAGATAGGGCAGGTTTTCCGCGATCAAACCATCCAGACCACCCCCGGATTCGTCCGTCGAATGATCCGGTGCCTCATCGTCTGACGTCATATTCTGTAACCTCATGATTTTTTATGGAACCATTCGCGCTAGAGTTTGTTCCATCTTTGCACAGGAAAAGTGGTCATCACCGGAACATGCCAGCAAAACGGACCAAATCCAAAGTGGATCAGCAAATCGACGAAAACCTGAAGCGCGTCTACGACGATGCGCTCAAAGCGGAGGTTCCCGATAGGTTCATCGCTCTGATCCAGCAACTGAAGGACTCCGACGGCTCCCAGAGACCCGACGGGACTGACAGCGATGACGCATGATCCGAGAGACGAAATCGTCGATCACCTGCCCTCGCTGCGCGCCTTCGCGATGTCGCTGACGCGCAACAGCGCGACAGCCGACGACATCGTGCAGGATACCATCGTCAAGGCCTGGTCGAACATCGAGAAGTTCGAGCCGGGGACCAACATGCGTGCGTGGCTCTTCACGATCCTGCGCAACACCTACTACTCGCTGCACCGCAAGCGCGCGCGCGAGGTGGCCGATATCGATGGCGAATACGCCGCGCGCATGTCCGAAAAGCCCGAGCATGACGGACGGCTGTCGATGAACGATTTCCGCGAGGCCTTCGCCCAACTGCCCGACGACCAGCGCGAGGTGCTGATCCTCGTGGGCGCCTCGGGCTTTTCCTACGAGGAAGCCGCCCAGATGTGCGGTTGCGCGGTCGGCACGATCAAGAGCCGCGCCAACCGCGGCCGCAAGCGGCTGGCCGAACTGATGCAGCTCGACGATGGCGAGAGCATGGAAATGACCGATGCCGCGACGCTCGGCGTGGTCAACGCGTCGCATTTCGGATGACGCCGGATGGTGTCGGGCCGCGACACTGGACGCGGTCGCTCAAGACCCGCCTGATCGCGTTTCTGACCGTGGCACTTCTGCCGTTGGGCGTGATCGCGGTGCTGCAGACCGCGCAGGTGACGCGCGAGGCGGTCCGGCTGGCCGAACGCGACGTCCTTGCGAGAACCGATCGGGCGGCGGCCGAACAGGGCGCGTCCCTGCGCCGCGCGATCGGCGCGGCCGATGCGCTGGGCATCGCCGCCGCGGAACTGAGCGACGACGTGCCCACCTGTTCGCGGATCATGTCAGCATTCGTCGAGACGCAACCGGAGTTCATCTTCGCGGGCTTCATCGCGGCCGACGGCCTGATGGAATGCAACAGCGCGGACATGGTCATCAATTATTCCGACACGCATGACTGGGACGGCTTCGTGGCCGACCCGGCGCCCCGCATAGAGGTGGACCCCGACGGCGACGCCTCGGGCCAATCCGTGTTCGTCTCGCTCAACCCGATCTTCGACGAGGACACCGGCACGCTTCTGGGGGCCCAGGCGGTGTCGATCCCGCATGCGCTCTTCCGGGCGCTCATGACGGCCGCGGATGAAAAAGTCGAACTGGCGCTTGTGGATGCCGACGGTGGCGTCCTGGCCACGAGCATGGAGGACGTGAGCGCGTTCGAAACGCGGGGCGTCGTGCCCTCCGAGATGGATATCCCGCGCGAGGGTGTTCTGACCGTGGGCCAGACCATGGATGGCACCATGGGCCAGCCCGCCGCTGTCGTGCCGCTGATCCCGGAGCGCATCTACGTGATCGGTCTCTGGACGGCGGAAGAGGAAACGCGCGTCCTGTCGCTCTTCGGGCGCGCGATCCCCGCCTTTCCGATCCTCATGTGGCTCGCGAGCCTGCTGGTGGCCTACATCACCGTCAACACCCTTGTGCTGCGCCACCTGTCGCGCCTTTCGGCCCGGATGGAGGATTATCGCTCGGGCGGATCCCTGCCCGATTTCAAGCTGGGCCCGGAGGCGCCCGCCGAACTGCGCGAGATGGCCGACAGCTATAACGACCTCGTCACGCGCGTGACCAGGGACCAGGCGTCGCTGGAAGACAGCATCCGGGAGCAGAAACTCCTTCTGCGCGAGGTGCATCACCGGGTGAAGAACAACCTCCAGCTCATCGCCTCCATCCTGAACATGCAGATGCGCGGCGTGGAGGATCCCGCCGCGAAACGCGCGCTGGGGCGCGTGCATGACCGGGTGATGAGTCTGTCCTCGATCCACCGCGCGCTTTACACCGGCAGCCGGCTCGACCGGGTGCGCGTGGATCACCTGCTGGCCGAGATCGTGGCGGGTCTCGAGGATGTCGCCCTGCCGCGTGAAGCGAAGGTCGCCGTCCGGACGGATCTCGCGCCGTGCTGGCTCGACCCGGACCGGGCCGTGCCGCTTCTGTTGCTGGCCACCGAGGCGGTGACGAACGCGGCGAAATATGTCGGCACGCCCGAAAACGGCGACGCCGACATCACCGTCACGTTGCAGCAACGGGAGGGTGGCGAGGTCGTCCTGCGCGTGCGCAACACGGTGGATCCGGACAGGTCGGCCGTCCTCCGGGACGGGGCCGAAGCCGAAGGAACCGGCCTCGGTTCGAAACTGATCCGCGCCTTTGCCTCGCAACTGGGCGGGCAGGTCGAGACCGAGATCAGCGCACAGGCCCACGATCTGACCGCGACCTTCCGGGCCGATCCGGAAACCTGATCACCGGCGGTCGGGGTCGCCATGGTCTGGCCCGTCCTTTGCCAGATTCGACTTGGGCGCGTTGTCGTCTTCCATGCGCTCGATGGTGCTTTTTCGCGACCAGTACGCGAAGACGATGACCGCACCGATCGTGCCGAGCGACAGAAGCGCCGGGATGAGAAATGAGGTGTCCATTTTGATGTCCTCCGAATGGCTTGGATTGGTGTCGTGCAGGCCGCGCAGATGCAGCGCCGCCCTCGCTGCAACAACGTCACCTCATCCGGCCTGTTCCGATCTGCTCGGAAAAAAAGGCCGAGAGCGCGATGCTCTCGGCCTTCGACAAGGGACACTGCCGGGACAGTCTGGGGACACGAAGAACTGCCCCGGCGCGCAGAGGCGGATATTTCCGCTCTGACATCTGGCCAACTGCGCGATGCGCGACCGGTTCCCCGACTTGCCCGGATTTTTTCGATCGGCATGGAACAGGGCGCGCCCGGGGCATGTGACTGCGGGAACCCGAGGCTCCACTCCCCAGTTGTCCTCCGAGTCGCCCGAAAGGAGGAACCCCATGCCTGTCGACACCCATGACACCACCGCCGCGCTGTCGCAGCTGGCCACCGACATCGTGGACATCATCAAGGGCTACGAGGTGATGGAAAAGCGTGCCGACGGCGATCTGCGCCCCATCGCCCAGCGCCTCCACGCCCTGCACGAGGCCCATGCCGCGGAGCTCATGACCGTGATGGAAGAGATGGGCGGCCGCCCCGAGGATACGGGCTCCATGATGGGCGCGGTCAATCAGGCCGTCGCCGCGGGACGCGGCTGGTTCGACGCGCTCGACCACTCCACACTGCCCTGGATCCTGACCGGAGAACAGCGGCTCCTGCACTCCTATGACGGCGCGCTCGCCGCGGCCGAGACGCGGCCGGAACTGCAGGAGATCCTGCTGGACCAGCGCGCCGCGCTGGAGGCGCAGATCCACGCCCTGCGCAAGGGCTGACGGAACCCGCAAGCGGCGCGGGCGTTTGCTGAAAATATGCAGAGGCCGTCGCCTGCAATGGCGGCGGCGCGAAAACCGGACGCTGGAGGATGCCGTCATGAAAAGGCCTGAAGACACCGCAACCGTTGCCAAGATCAACGATCCCACGCCGAAAGCCACCAGCCCCCGCGCCGGCAGATCCTCGGCAGAGCGCCGCACCGTCGCACCCACGCCGACCGCCGCGGCGAAGGAGGCCGAGGGAAAACGCGGGGCGCGGGAACAGTCCGACGAGGAGTCCGACCCGGAAAGCCGGGCCGGTGCCGTCGCCGAGCAGGTCGCCCGCAGTCTCGACGAGGCCGCGCAATCGATCCGCAACGCCGAGCCGGGCGCGCTGGCCGACGACCTTGCCGCCTTCGCACGGCGCCAGCCGGTGGTTTGCTTCGGCGCCGCCGCGCTGTTCGGTTTCGCCGCCGGCCATTTTCTGAATAGCTCCGGACGGGACGGGCGGGACCGGTCCGACCGGTCGTGATGCGCGCGTCGGCCCGCATCCGCCGATGCTCGGGTGATGCTTGGGTCACGCTCCGGAACGTTCCGGAACTTCCGCCACAGCAGAACGTTGGCCACTCGCAACGCAACACAAGGATAGGGAGATCGAGATGAAATTCCTGACAACAAGCACCATTGCCCTGCTCATCGCCACGCCGATGGCCTTCGCCCAGAGCGAAGGGGACAGCACGGAAAGCGGCACCCTGGCCGTGACGGATCGCATGGAAGAGATGGATATGAGCGATCCCGCGCTGCTGATCCGCACGCGCGACATCACCGGCGGGCCGGTCTACACCATGGACCCGGCCGACGACGAGGGCTGGGACCCCGGGTCGATGTTCGAAGAGGTCAACGACGACTGGCAACAGGTCGGGACGATCGAGGACCTCGTCCTGTCGATGGATGGTGAACTGATCGGCATCGTGGCCGAGGTCGGCGGGTTCCTCGATATCGGCGACAAGCACGTGGTGCTCGGGATCGGCGACCTCAATCTCGTGGCCGTGGACGACGCGAGTTACAGCTATGTCACGCGCCACACCGAGGAAGAACTCATGGAAATGACCGACGTGGACGAAGGCTTCTGGAACTGACTCCATCCTTTCGTCGGCATGGCGAAGGGGCCGCCCGAGCGGCCCCTTTTCGCTGCGGTAGCGGCGGACGCGGAAGGATGAGTCACCCGCCAGGGACGCGCCGCGCGACCTGCGCGAGAGTCGTGTGCGCCGGATGCCGTTCCGGGGACCTCCTCCCTTGTCCCGTTCCGGACACTTGGCCAAATACTGCGGGTCCGCCGAGACAACGCGCAGGCCGTCGATCGCCGGTCCAGGCCGGTCACCGCTTTGCCTTGCCAAGGGCCGAACGGCCGGGACGGCCCGGTCATGAGCGTCAAGCGCGCAGCCGCGTTTCGCGGCGGGTCCGACCCGCTGATCCGGCGCGCGCGCGTCGCGGTCGTGGCGCTGACACTGGCCAAGCACGCCCCGATCTTCGTGGTGCTGCTCGGGCCTCCCGCGCTCTGGGCGCTGGTGGAAGGGGCGCTGCCGCTCGCGCTCAGCCTCGCCGTCCCGGCCGTTCTGCCGCTCGCGGTCTTCGCCGCCGTCTGGCGCCATCCGCTGCCCGCAGACCTGCGCGGGATCGAGGCGATCGCCTCCATCGCGCTGGTCTTCGCCCTCAGCGCGATCCTGACGATGCCGGCCCTCATGACGCTCGGCATGCCGCCCATCGACGCCTTCTTCGAAGCGATGAGCGCGGCCACGACCACCGGCCTCTCCGTCGCCGCCGACCCCGACAGCTGGCCTTTCGCGGCGCATATCCTGCGCGCCTGGATCCAATGGTGCGGCGGGCTGGTCATCGCCACCGCCGTGCTGGCGCTGCTGCTGCCCTCGGGCATGCCCGCGCAAAAGCTGGGACAGGCGGGCATCGACCAGGGCGACCGCATCGCCTCGACCCGCAGGCAGGCGCAGCAACTGCTGGCCGTCTATATGGGGCTGACGGTCGTGATGACGGCCCTCGCCATCCTCGTCATTCCCGACTGGCGCGAGGCCGTGGCGCTGATCCTCGCGGCGGTCTCGACCGGGGGCTTCGCGCCCAGATCCGACAGTCTCGCCAGCTACGGCGCCATGGGACAGGGGATCGTGGTGCTGGCCGGCGTCCTCGGCGCGGTTTCGCTTCTGACCTACGTGCTGATCCTGCAGGGCAAGCCTCGCGACGCGTGGAGGCTTGGCTCGGTCCGGCGGGTGCTTCTGGCGCTCCTCACGGTAGGCACGCTTTACGCAATCATGCTCTACATCGGCGGTTTGCGCGACATTTCAGACATTTATGGCGCGATCCTCAACGTGATCTTGGCCCTGACAACGGCCGGGTTCTCGACCGGGCCCCTCCCCCCGACCAGCGCGGCGCTCTTGGTCCTCGTGATCGCGATGGCGGCGGGTGGCGATATCGGATCGACGGCGGGGGGACTGAAACTTCTCCGGCTGGGCATCGTGCTGCGCGCGATCTTGCATGACGGGCAGAAGCAGCGCCTGCCGGCCGGCGCGCTTGCCCCATTGCGCCACGCGGGCGAGCCGGTGGAGGCCGACACGCTGACCGCCATCCTCGCGCTTGTCGGCATCTATCTTATCGCGATGGCCGTGCTCTGGCTGCACATGTTGGGCCATGGCCACCCCGCCCTGCCCGCGCTGTTCGAGGTCGTCTCGGCCCTGTCCACGGCGGGCCTTTCGACCGGGATCGTCGGCGCGGATCTGAGCGACGATCTGAAACTGTCGCTTGGGTTAGGAATGTGGCTGGGGCGGCTGGAATTCTTCGCGGTGCTGCTTCTGCTTGCTCCGCGCACATGGATGTCACGGAGGTAGGAACCCATGCGCATCGTCGTCCTCGGCGCGTCCCGCTTCGGCGAGGCCATCGCCGGAACCCTGATCGAGCACGAGCACGAGGTCGTCGTCATCGACCAGAGCCGCGAGAAGCTGGAGGCCCTCGCCCAACGGCTCGACTGCGGGATGCTCCATGGCGACGGCACCATGCCCACCACCCTGCGGGAGGTTTACAGGGGCGAGAACGACGTCTTCGTCGCCGTCACCAACGCGTCCGAGGACAATATCCTCGCAAGTCTCGTCGCGCGTTCCATCGGCTTCGGGCGCGTGATCCCTCAGATCGTGTCCTCGGAGCTGATGGATGTCTGCGAGGAACTGAAACTGCACGACGCGATCAATCCCCATGCGACCGTCGCGCAGGAACTGGCCGAGGCGTTGGAGGATCGCACCGAACTGGCACACGAAAGCGCGCTGACCAACCAGCTGGCGCTCAAGCGTCTGGAGGTGCCCGAGCAGCTCTCGGGCTCGGCGCTGGGCGAGCTGGACCTGCCCGAAAATGCCCGCGTGGTGGCCATCATCCGTGGCGTGGACGAGCATCTGGCCGGGGATGATGTCAGCCTCGAGACGGGCGACGATCTGCTGATCGTCACGGCAAGGGATGATCTCGACGCCCTCGTCGCGGTGTTCGAGGCGGACTGATCCCCCGACGCACGCACCCGACGCACGCACCCGCCGTTTGGAACCCAGCCGCCCGGTCTCGGGTTGTCTCCGCGCAACGAAACCCGAACCACGGAGGCACACATGCCAACGAATTTCGCCGCAGGTCTCAATCAGGACACGCGCGCGCAGGTCGTCGACCTGCTGAACGCCAATCTGGTCAACACGATCAACCTGACGCTGGCCGTCAAGCAGGCGCACTGGAACCTCAAGGGCAAGGGCTTCATCGGCGTGCACGAGTTGCTCGACGACGTGGCCGACCGCCTGCGCGACAGCGCCGACACCATGGCCGAACGCGCCGTGATCCTCGGCGGGAATGCCACGGGCACGGTCGAGATCGTGGCCGACAAGTCCACGCTCGTCGCCTATCCGCTCGAGCTGTCGGACATCCAGGAGCATGTGACCCATCTCAAGGAACGATTCATGGAACTGGGCGCCGCCATCCGCGAGGCCGCCGAGGTGGCCGAGGAGGCCGGCGACACGGACACCGCCGACCTTTTCACCGCTGTCAGTCGCACGGTGGACAAGGACGCGTGGTTCATCGGGGCGAATGCCGAGGCCGCGTAGACGTCGCATCACCTGGACCCGGAAAGGGCCGCCCCGGTGATCGGGCGGCCCTTTTTTTTCGGACTGCGCGGTGCGTCAGTTCCCGGCCGGGGCTTCGCTCAGATCAACGGTCAGAAAACCGTAGTTCCCGCCCCGGTAGATACGAAGGAGCAACAGCCCCTCCTCCTCCGCAACCGCCGCGATCGCGTCGCGCAGGGTTTCGACCCGGCCCAGCTGCGCGCCCGCCGCCGAGACCAGGACGTCGCCCTGGCGCAGGCCCGCCGCCTCTGCCGCACTGCCCGGCGCCACCTGCTGGACCAGAAGGCCGCGCACATCGCTGGGAATGCCCTCCTGCTCGCGCAGATCGCCCGAAAGCGGCGTGACCGAAACGCCCATGCGCGGGCCCTCGTCTTCGTCCGGGATCTCGGTGGCCGGCGGAATGTCCTCGGCGAGGATCGCGGCGGACCTCAGGCCGATGGTCACCTCCACCTCGTCGGCCTCGCCCTCGCGCGTGTAGGCGATGTCGATCTCGTCGCCCACGGGCAGGTCCGCGATGGCGAATGTCAGGTCGCGCGGCGTGTCCACCTCCGTGCCCGCGACCTCCAGGATCACGTCCCCCGGTTCCAGCCCGGCGCGGGCGGCGGGGCTGTCCTCGACGACGTCGGCGATCAGAACGCCCCGGGTGTCGTCGAGACCCAACGCGCCGGCCAGCGTTTCGTCGAGCGCCTGCACCTGCACGCCGAGCCAGCCACGCTCGACCCGGCCGTCATCGCGCAGGTCGGCCACGACCCTCTCGGCGACCGAGGAGGGCACGGCGAAGCCGATCCCCACATTGCCGCCGGTGGGCGAGAAGATCGCGGTGTTCACCCCCACGACGTCGCCCGTGGCATCGAAGAGCGGCCCGCCCGAATTGCCCCGGTTGATCGCGGCGTCGGTCTGGATGAAGTCGTCATAGGGCCCCGCATCGATGTCGCGCGACCGGGCCGAGACGATCCCGGCCGTCACGGTTCCGCCGAGGCCGAAGGGATTGCCGATGGCCACCACCCATTCGCCGATGGTCAGATCGTCGGAGGACCCCCACGAGACCGCGGGCAGATCCTCGGCGCCGTCGATCCTGAGCAGGGCTATGTCAGTGGCCGGGTCGGTGCCCACCAGCGTGGCGTCAAAGCGGCGTTCGTCGTTCAGCACGACCTCGATCCGCTCGGCGCCCTCGATGACATGGTTGTTCGTCACCACGAGCCCGTCTCCGGAGACGATGAAGCCCGAGCCCTGGCTGCGCATGGGACCGGGCGGGCGCATCTGCGGACCCGGCTGGCCGAAGAACTCGCGCAACTCGGGCGGCAGCTGAGGTATGGTCGCGGGCGGGCCCTCGGGGGTCGGTCCGGTGGACAGGATGCCGACGACCGAAGGCAACCGCTCGGCCACCATCTCGGAGAAATCCTGCGGCGTGTCGAAACCGGCCTCCTGCGCCGGCGCGGGCGCGACAGGCAGGGCCACGGCCAGCATCGCGGCCACGGCCACGCCGAGGGGAAGATTGCGGTTCGGGTAGGACACGGACGTCATCATGGCGATCCTTTCGGTGTCGATGCGGTCAAATTCTGGGAACGCGTCGACCGGTCGATGGGTTCCCACGGGACGTCTCGCGGGGGTGCCGCACGGGAACATCGAAGGCCCGCGCGCATTGATCCCACAGGACAACCGAGTTGGAGGATGAGATGATCAGGAAGGATGCCGAGTGGACCCCCGATATCGGGAAGGCCCCCGTCACCGCGCCCAAGAACCGCGATCAGCTGGTGCAGGAAAACCGCGCCCGCCGGATCGAGGAACCGGCCGCCGCCCCGCTGGAAACCGACAGCGAAAGCGGCACACCCGGCACGCAGGCGCGTGCCCCTCGCGCGGAGCCGCCCAGAACGCAAGCCGAGACCGTCGCCGGGACGGAAAAGCGTGACGTGCGCGCCGGCCCCGGCGATGCGGGCGCGGCCGACACGCCCACACGCAGCCCCGAACGGCTGCGCGGCACCAGGGACAACTGGCGCGGGGCGCTGGTGATCCTCGTGGTCATCGCCGTCATCTGGGTGCTGCTGGGCCTCGTGTTCTAGGGGGAACGGACGCGCCACTCCTCCACCGGGTCACGCCACGGCGCCCGCGCCCAGCATCTCCCGGGCGTCCCGGATGGCCGTGGCCGCCTCGAGAAGCCCGTCGGGTCGTCCGCAATCGTAGCGCACACCCTCGAAGCGGAAGGCTGTCACGGTCTTGCGCTGCAGGTCGCGCGCGATGGCATCGGTCAGCTGGATCTCTCCACCCAGTCCCCGCCCCGTCGTCAGCAGCGTGTCGAAGATGCCCGGCGCGAGGATATAGCGGCCCACGGCGGCCAGCGTCGAAGGCGCCTCTTGCGGCTCGGGTTTCTCGACCACACCGCGCACCGTCACCTGGCCGCCCGGCACAGGCGGCTCGGCGTCGAAGATGCCATAGGCGCCGGTGTCCTCGGGGCGAACCTCCATCGCCGCGATCATGTGATGGGCAAAGCCCGCCTCGTAGGCCCGGCACATTTGCGCCAGCGCGGGCGGCGAGGCGAAGATCACGTCATCGGGCAGGATGACGGCGAAGGGTTCGTTTCGCACCGCGGCATTGGCAATCAGGATCGCATGGCCCAGCCCCAGCGGCGCCTCCTGCGTCACGAAAAGGGTGTCGATATCGGCATGCTGGGAGCGGACATAGGTCTCGATCCCGGGCTTGTCGGGGCTGGTGACGAAAACGAACCGTTCGATCCCGGCGTCGCGCGCCTCGTCGATGGCGAACTGCAAGAGCGGCGTGTCGTAGACCGGCAAAAGCTCCTTAGGGACGGCATTGGTTGCCGGCTGCATGCGCGAGCCACGGCCAGCGACGGGAAAGACGGCGGTCCGGATCATTCTCGGGAACTCCTTGCTGATGGCCACGCCCACCGGGGCCATATCCGTCAGGCAACGCCGGTTCCGGCCTTTCGGTTCCGGGTTTCGGTTCCGGATTTCGGGCGGAACCTCTGCGTAATCCGGGTCGTCCTGCCTCGCGCATCGCCACGCGCGCATGCATTCTCACCGACGCGTGATCGGAACCGCGGAATTTCGTGGGAACCCATCGCGTCCCGATGCGTGGACTCCCCGAGCCGCCCGGGACCGTGAAGGGTTCCGAAGGCGGTGCAAGGCAACGCAAGAGAAAGGATATCGCCATGATCTCCCGAACGCTTCTCGCCGCCACGACGGCGCTCTCTCTGACCATTCCGGCGGCAGCATTCGCCCAGACGGACGCGCGCGAGACCGTGCGCGGCGTGCTTGAGAACTACGGCTATGACGTCTCCGAGATGGACCGTCTGAGCACTTCGCAGGTCGCCGAGATCTACCTCGTGGCCACCAGCGAAGACCCCGCAGACGTCCGTGCCCTGCTGAGCGGCATGGAGCTGACCGATGCCGACATGATGCCGGCCGATTTCGAACGCACCACGATGATCGACGACGAGGTGCGCGCCATTCTCGAGGCCAACGGCTACGAGCCATCCGCCATCGAGTCCATGTCGGACAACGAGGTGGCGCAGATCTACCTCGCGGCGACAACTGGCGAGACCAACGATCTGGGCCAACAGCTCGACGTCATGAATCTTTCGCCCATGGGCGAAATGACCGACGCGGCCGAGGTGATGGCGGAGACCCGATCCAATATCGACCAAGTGGTGGCCACACAACTGACCAGCATCGGCTACACGCAGGAGCAGATCGACGACCTGAGCGATGAGGAAACCGCAGAAGTCTATCTCGCCCTGACCTCCGAGGACGCCTCGGCCGTGGAATCGGCTGTCGAAGGCGCACTTGGGTCGTAACCCGCAGCCGCAGCGAGACCCCCCGGCCGGGCCCGTTCCATGGATGGGCCCGGCCTTTTTCGTGAGGTCCGCCCTGCGTGGCATGTTTCGAGCGGGCGCCGTGTTCCCCGCCTCGCTCACGAAACGCTAACCAATTTGCCGCATAAAGGCCCGCGACAGATCCCCGAGCTTGCGGCAAGCCCCCATGCGGCTCGGGGTCGCCCATCCAGCGGAACACGTCCCTTCCATGCCCGAGAACCGGCTCGCCCTTCGACGCCCCGTCGCCCTCGCCGCGGGGTTCAGCGTCTTTACCAACCTGCTGATGCTGACGGGTCCGCTTTTCATGCTGCAGATCTACGACCGGGTGCTGTCGTCGCGCTCGCAGGAGACGTTGCTCGCGCTCACGATGCTGGTTTCGGGGCTTTACCTGCTCTACTGGCTACTGGATTTCGCCCGCGCCCGGGTCATGTCGCGCGTGGGCACGCGGCTGCAGGCCTCACTGAACAGAGGCACCTTCGAGAGGGTGCTGGAACGCGCGGCGCTCGGCATCGGGCCTCGCGGCGGCAACCTATCGGATATCGAAGCGATCCGCGGCTTCTACGCCTCGCCGCTGTGCCTGGCGCTGATGGATGCGCCATGGACCCCGGTTTTCATCGCCGCGATCTTCATCTTTCACCCGCTTCTGGGCTGGGTCGGTGTGGCGGGCGGAATGGTCCTCGTGACCGCCGCGATCCTCAATCAGGTCCTGTCCGCACGCCGGATGCGCGACGGCGGCGCCCTGCACGCCGAGGCGCAGGGTTTCGCGCGTCGGGCCGAAGACGCGGGTGATTTCATCCGCGCGCAGGGCATGACGGAGGCCGTGGCGGATCGCTGGATCGCCATGCAGGACGTGGCCGAGGCCCGGCTGACGCGCGCGAGCGACTGGACCGGGGCCTTCGGCGCCTTCACCCGTGCCTTCCGGCTGTTCCTGCAATCGGCGATGCTGGCGGTCGGTGCCTGGCTCGTCCTGCAGGGCCAGGTGACGGCCGGGGCGATGATCGCGGCCTCCGTCATGCTGGGCCGCGCGCTTGCGCCGGTCGAGGTCGGCGTGTCCCAGTGGCCCGTGGCGCAGCGCGCATGGACCGCCCGGCGCGATCTGAAGCGGCTGACCGGAGAGATGCCGGCCGCGCCGTCGCCCCTGCCGCTGCCCCGGCCGGCGGCGCGCCTGACGGTGGTGGGGCTGTCCGTCATCGCATCCGACCGGGAACGTCCCGTCCTGTCGGGAATATCCTTCGAGATCCGCCCCGGTCGGGTCCTTGGCGTGATCGGAAAATCGGGCGCGGGCAAATCCTCCCTCGCGCGCGCGGTGATCGGCCTGTCGCGCCGCGCGGCGGGCGAGGTACGTCTTGACGGGGCGTCCATCGACCAGTTCTCCCCGGACACGCTCGGACGTCATATCGGCTACCTGCCTCAGACTATCCGGATCCTGCCCGGAACCGTCGCCGAGAACATCGCGCGCATGAGCATGAAGGGCGATCCGGCCAGCATCGTCGAGGCCGCGAAAAGGGCGCGTGTGCACGACATCATCCTGACGCTGCCCAAGGGCTACGACACGCCGCTTGGCGGCAGCGCGCTTCAGCTGTCGGGCGGCCAGTTGCAGCGCGTGGCGCTGGCGCGCGCGCTCTACGGCGATCCGCAGATCCTGATCCTCGACGAGCCGAATTCCGCCCTCGACGCGGAAGGGTCCGAGGCCCTGAACACCGCCGTGCTGGAGATGAAGCGGGCCGGCAAGGCGGTGCTGCTGATGACCCATCGACCCACGGCGATCTCCACCTGCGACGACATCCTCGTGCTGGAGGACGGCCGCGTCAGGACCTGCGGACCGAGGGACGAGGTTCTGAAACTGACCCTGCACAACGCGGCGGAGGTCGCCCGGCCCCTGCGCGAGAAGCGCGCATGACCGCGCCCGAGCTCAGCATACGGTTTCCCGCGATGGTCGGGCTCGCGGCACTCGTGGCGCTTCTGGCAGGTGTCGGGACCTGGTCGGTGGCCACGCAGATATCCGGCGCCGTCGTGTCGCCCGGCGTCGTGCGGATCGAGAACGAAAGACAGGTCGTGCAGCACCCCGATGGCGGCGTGGTCAGCGAAATCCTCGTGCGCGACGGCGACGTGGTCGCGGCCGGTGACGCGCTCCTGCGGCTCGACGGCACCTTCGTGCGGACCGAGCTTGCCATGGTCGAGCGTCAGCTTGCCCGCATCTTCGCCCGCCGCGGGCGCCTCGATGCCGAACGCAACCGCGCCAGTGACGTGACCTACCCGGACCCGCCGGACCTCGTCTCGGTGGATGGCCCGGAGCTCGACCGCCAGCTGGCGGAGGAACGCGCCCTGTTCGCGGCCCGCGCGGCCTCGCTCGCCGAGGAGACGCGAGCCCTGACCGAAAGGGCGCGCCAGATCGGGCTTGCGGTCGAGGGTGCAGCGGCGCAGATCGACGCGCTCCACCGCCAGCTGGAGCTGGTGCGCGACGAGGCGGACGACCTTTCCACGCTGCGCCGCGACGGGCTGGTCCCTGCCTCCCGCCTCAATGCGCTCCATCGCGAAGAGGCGCGGCTGACGGGCGAGATCGCGCGGCTCACCTCGACCATCGCCGAGGCGCGCGCCAGCGTTTCGCAGATCGAGGTCGAGATCGTCCGGCTGGCCGGCGCGCGGCAGGAACAGGCGATCGCGCAGCTGCGGGACCTCGAATTCGCCGAAATCGAGCTTGTGGAGCGCCGCAACAGCCTTCTTGAACTGCTCGAACGGCTGGATATCCGGGCCCCCGTGGCCGGGACGGTCTTCGGGTCGACCGTCTTCGCGCGGCGGGCGGTCATCCGGCCCGCCGCCGCCATCCTGTACATCATGCCCGCCGATCAGCCCTTCGAGGTAGCGGTGCGCATCGACCCGCTCGACATCGATCAGGTCTTCGTCGGCCAGCCCGCAACGCTCGTCTTCCCGGCATTCGGCCGGCAAACCACACCGGACATCGCCGGCCGGATCATCCGGGTTTCGGCCGACGCGGCTGCCGACGCGACCACCGGCCTGCCCTACTACGAGGCCATCGTCGCGCCCGACGCCGCAGCGCTCCGCGCGCTGGGGGAGGATGCGCTGATCTCCGGCATGCCGGTCGAAACCTATCTCGCGACCGGGGCGAGAACGCCGCTGGCCTATTTCACCGACCCGCTCGCAGGCTATTTCCGGCGCGCCTTCCGGGAAGGCTGAGGCCGCCTTTCGGGAACGGTTGCCGCGATCGCCCCTTGGACGCGGGGCCGCGCGCGCATAGGCTGCGCCGGTCAGCCACCGAAGGTCCGTCCATGGCGCATGTCGTTGCAGTGTCGAGCTGGGTCGCGCACGGCCATGTGGGGCTGTCGGCCGCCGCGCCGGTGCTGCAGGCGCTCGGCCATTCCGTGACGCAGCTGCCCACGGTGCAGCTGTCCAACCACCCGGGCTGGCCCCATGTGGCGGGTCGGGCTGTGGACGTCGGCACACTTGGCGACATGGCCGATGCACTGGCACGCAACGGCTGGCTGGATCGGGTCGACGCGGTGCTCACGGGCTACCTGCCCAGCGCTGCCCATGTGGCGTTCGCGGCCGGGCTGATCGAACGCCTGCGCGCCTCATCTCCCGCGCCGCGGATCATCGTCGATCCCATCCTCGGCGATGCGCCCAAAGGGCTCTACATCGCGGAGGAGGCCGCGCGCGCCACGCGAGAGCGGCTGCTCCCCCTCGCCGACGTGCTGACACCCAACGCCTTCGAGCTCTCGTGGCTCGCCGCCCGGCCGGTCGAGACGCTGGAGGCCGCGCGGGAAGCCGCCGAGGTTCTTCACCGTGCCGCGCCGCGCGCCGAGATCCTCGTGACATCGCCCCCCATCGGGGACGGCCAGACCGGCATCCTCGCCGATGCGCCGGGGGCAACGGCGCTCTACCGGACGGAGCTGATCGCCGGCGACACGTCCGTCCCTCACGGCGTTGGCGATGCGTTTTCCGCACTCATCGCGGGCGGCGCTCCTGTCGGCACGGCGCTCGGCCAGCTGCGGGCGCTGATCGCCTGTAGCGTCGGGGCCCCGCATCTGCGCATCGCGGAAAGCGCCGGGACCTGGACGCGGGCCGCCCCGATCGACGCCGATCCGTCAGGCCCATTGACCGGCGGCCGCGAAACGCGCTGAGGTGGGTCATGGGTTTCGACTTCATCCTCATGCTCACCGAGAACGACCGGACGATCCCGGATGCCCGCGCGCGGCTCGAAGAGGCGCTGGAGGGCGGCGTGCGGCATATCGGCTTCAAGGACGTGGGCCTGCCCTTGCCGGACCTGCGTGCTCTGGCCGACGCGATCCGGGCAGCCGGCGGGCGCTCGTACCTCGAGGTCGTGAGCCTCGACGCGGAAAGCGAAATGGCCTCGGCCCGGGCTGCGGTCGATCTCGATGTCGACGTCCTTCTGGGGGGCACGCGAGCGGCGGAGGTCACGGAGGTCACACGCCACCACCCGGTCCGATACTATCCGTTCCCGGGCCGGATCACCGGCCATCCCAGCGTTCTGGAAGGCCCCGAACGCGACATCGTCGCCTCGGCAAGGGCACTGGCGGCACTGGAACACGTGCACGGGCTCGACCTGCTGGCCTACCGGTATACCGGCGACGTCCCCCGACTGATGGCCGCCGTCAGCGCGGAGGTTGCAAAACCCGTCATCGTGGCCGGCAGCATCGACAGCGCGGAACGGGTCGAGACCGCCGCGGCCGCGGGCGCGCAGGGCTTCACCGTGGGCACCGCCGCGCTCGCCGGCGCATTCCCGGCCGAGACCGAAGGCTTCGCGGGCCAGGTCCGCGCCATCCTTGCCATAACGGCGCGCGCGCAGGCGCTGTCCACCGCGCCGCGGCGCATCGCGCTGGTGGCCCATGACACGCGCAAGACCCATCTCAGCGCATGGGTCACGCGCCATGCCGGGCGCCTTTCGGCCCACCGGATCGTCTGCACCGGCGGCACCGGGCGTGTGCTGGCCCGGACCGCGCCGGGGCTCACGATCCAGCGGTTGCAGCGGGGCGGACGCGGCGGGGACCAGCAGCTCGCCGCGATGATCGCGACGGGCGAGCTGGATGCCGTGGTGTTCTTCGCCGATCCGACGGTGCCGCATTCCGGCGATGTGGACCTGCAGGCGCTGACCCGGCTGACGGTGATCCATGACATTCCGCTCGCGCTGGGGCCCTCTGCGGCGGACCTGCTGGTGGCCGGGCTGATCGGGCCGAGGGCATCCTGAGGTTTCGCCTTGAGCGCCAACCGCACCGACCGTGGCGCATTGTGTCGGAAATTACCCTGAAATCGTTTCTGATCCGCCCCATTTCGGCCGCGAACCATTGGCATTGTGAGTCTTGTGGAAACGGCGGGTGGTCTCTCCCCCGCCCGCCGTGCCAACCCTCCCTGACCCGACTGGGGCCGCATCCCTCCCCTTGATGCGGCCCCACTTTCGTTTCAGGCGTCGCCCCGTCCCGCCATTGGCGGCCTCTCGGCCGAACGGGACAGGCGCGGGACCATGTAGGGGGTCTGCGCGGCGTAGGCGTCGAACCGCGCGCCGTAACGGGCGCGAAACCGGCGCTCCTTCAGCCGCGGGGCGACCAGGCAATAGGCGGTCAGCGCAATCGCCAGCGCCAGCTGATCGGGTGTCCAGACCGGCACCAGCCAGGTGGTCAGCGCGAAGGCGAGGTAGATGGGCTGGCGGATCAGACCGAACGTGCCCGCCTGCGGCATGTCCGGAAAGCGCGGCTTGCGGTTCGCCATCAGGCTCAACCAGCCCAGCGCGCCCGACTGCACCTCCGCGCCTGCGTCCCAGCTGGCCTTGACCAGGAACAGCCAGCTTGCCGCGTAGGCCGTCAGCACGGCCCAGAACATCGCGCCCTCCGCGCGCCACCAGACGATGCCCGACGGGGTCCAGAGCGCGACGAGCGCAAGAAGCTGCGCACTCGCGATCGTGGCGTAGGTGGTCGTCGACAGGGTCACGCCATGGGGGCCGAGCATTGAGAGCATCCGCGCGCCCCACCGCGTCAGAAGAAGCGAATGGACCAGCGGGAATTGCAGAACCAGAAGCGCGTTGGCAAAGGCCGCCCAAGGCCATGGCACGCGCCCGAGGCTTTCCGACATGCCAAACCCCATGGCGAGGATCATCGCCAGCACGGCCAGCGCGAAAACGGCGTGACAGAACGCGCCGGCAAGCATCGCAAGCGCGATCCGCCGCAGCCCCGGCGCAGGCCGAAGCGCAGCCAGCACAAGGTCGAGAAGACGCTGGAAATGAGGTTCAGGTCGCTGTGTCATCGTCGCGGAAATAGGCCCAGCCGACGCTCCGGCCAGCCCGAGTGGCCGCGATGTCGCAGGGCGTTCAGGCCGCGAGCGGTTCGATCAGCTCCGGCCCCGTGGCGCGGTTGGAATTCACCCGCGGGTCGACGCGCCAGCGGACGTAACGCCCCTCGGGGGCTGCGCGCATCAGAAGCGCCGCGCCCTTGCCCTCCTCTCCCAACCATTTCGCCCAGTCCTCCGGCGCGAGGCTCACGGGCTCCCGGTGGTGGGTCTCGGCCATCCAGGGTGAGGCCGCGCAGGTCACGATGGCCAGCGTCGCCAGCGGGGTCTCCCCCTTCTCCCAGATCTGCCAGATACCGGCGAGCACCAGCGGGCCGCCGTCGGCCGGCGTGAAATACCAAGGCAGGCGGTTGCCCGCCTCATCCTTGGTCCATTCGTAGAAACCGGTCGCGGGAACGAGACAGCGCCGTTCGCGGCAGGCGGCGCGGAACGCGGGTTTATCCGCGACCGTCTCGGCGCGCGCGTTGATCAGAAGGGGGCCGTCGGTGGGGGTCTTGTACCAGTGCGGCAGAAACCCCCAGCGCATCGGCCGGTAGCGCCGCCCCTCGGCGCCCGAGGTCACAACGCCAATGTCTTGCGTGGGGCAGATGTTGTAGCGCGGCACCTCGGGCAGATCGTTCGATGGCGAGGCCTCGAAAAGCCGCGCCATCGCGTCGTTCGGATGGGTCATGGTCATGCGCCCGCACATGGGCGGCAAGACTAGGGGGTGCCTTGCATTGGGGCAAGCGCCGGACTTGCCGGCAAGTCCGTCCGGAAATGCCGGCATTTCCGCGTCGTCCAGGCCTCAGCGGCCGTAGACGGCGTTATGGGCGATCAGGTGCGCGTCCTCGCGGAAGATGCCCAGGTCGAGCGCCACGTCGAGCGGCATGCCGGAGATTTCCGCGACGGTCCGGTTGTAAGCCGCACGTTTCGCGGCGGCGGTGCGCAGGCGGGTCATGATCGAGGTCATTGGTGCAGCTCCTCTTGGCTTGCGGTTTCCTCTGTCGATGACCGGGATATGGTAGCGCTAACCGCCAGCACAATTGACGCTTTGCGAAAGCCGGTTTGCATTTTCTGCAACGCAGCAAAGGACACCGGGAACCCGGCGCGAAAAAGGCCGGCACGCATGGCGTACCGGCCTGATCCGATTGGCTATTCGCGATGGCTCACCGGGCTTCTGAAATCCGCCCGTCGGTATAGGGTGTGTAGGGATTGTTCTCGCCCAGATAGGTGGCGACCACTTCCTCCAGGCCCGGGCCGAAGTCATAGGCGTTCATGGCCGTGGTGAAAACGGCATAGCCGTCGCCGCCGCCGCGCATGAAGTTGTTGGAGACCACGCCATAGGTCGCCTCCATGTCCAAGGGCTCCCATGTGCCGTCCATGTCGACCTCGACCGAGGTGACGCGGCTGCCCGGTTCAGCGGACGGGTCCCAGGTGAAGCGCAGCCCCGCGACCTGCGGGAAGCGGCCCGCGCCCTCCTCGACTTGGCTCACGCCGTTTTCCAGCGCGGCCATGACGCCCGCGCCGTCCAGCTGGAAGGTGGCCAGCGTGTTCTGGAACGGAAGCACCGTGAAGACCTCGCCCATCGTGATCTCGCCCGCGTCGATGGAGGCACGCAGGCCGCCACCGTTGGCGATGGCGATCTGGACGCCCTGATCGGCCACGCGGTCGAGCATCGCGTCGGCCACGAGGTTGCCCATCGAACATTCCATGGCGCGGCAGACCGACCGGTCGCCCTCGATGAACTCGGTCGCGTCACCCACGACCTCGGCCATGGCCTCCTCGATCGGTCCGCCAAGCTCGGCCACGCGGGCGGCGATGCCCTCGTCCGGGGTGACGGAGGCGTCGAGCAGCATCGTGTTGCCGTCGGCATAGATCACTTCGCCCGCGTCGTCGAAGGTCACCGTGAGATGGCCGACGTACTTGCCGTAGGAATAGGCGTGAACGATGGGCACCATCACGCCGTCGGGATTGCTGATCCACAGAGGATAGGGCCCGTCGCGGTCCGGATCGTCGGCCGACAGGTAGGTGTGCGAATGCCCGCCCACGATCACGTCGATGCCGGTGGTGCCCTCGGCGATGCGCATGTCGGCGGGAAGACCGACATGGGTCAGCGCGATGATCATGTCCACGCCCTGCTCCGTCAGTGCATCCACGTCGCCCTGCAACGCACTGATTTCCTCTTGGAAAATGACATCGGGCCCCGGCGAGGAGATCTCCATCGTGTCGCGGGTCAATGCCGAGACGATGCCGACCTGCATGCCGTTGACGTCGATGATCGCCGTGTCGCCAACGCGGCCTTCGAGCGCGGGCTCCTGGCTGACGTCGAGATTGCCGGAGATCACCGGGAAACTGACCGCGTCCAGCAGCGGGATGATCCCCTCGGGGCCGTTGTTGAACTCGTGGTTGCCCAGCGCCATGGCGTCGAAGCCGATGGCCTCCATGAATTCGCCCGCCGCGGCCCCGCGATAGGTGGTGAAGAAGAGGCTGCCCTGGTACTGGTCGCCGGCGTCGAGGACGAGGAGGTTCTCGCCTTCGAGCTCGGCGCGTTTCATGTCGACGGCGGCGGCGATACGCGCCACGCCGCCGAAGCATTCGCCGGCCGCGTCATCCTCGGCCGAGCAGGTCGAATCGAAGCGGTTGATCGGCGCGATACGGCTGTGCAGATCGTTGATATGCAGGATGTGCAGGGTCGTTTCGGCAGCAACCGGCGCGGCCAACGAAAGCCCCGCCAGGATCGCCGTCGATCCCAGGATACGTGAAAACATCTTGCTCTCCCTGTTCATTGGATGACCGTCAGATTGACGGGGCGCCGTGGTCAAGTAAAGCCGGTTCGTGACGGGAATGCGACACAGCTGGCAGCCCGAGCCGACTTGACGAAATCTCGGGCAGAGGGCACTCCGGCGGGCATGCGTATCTACAAGATCCTTCGGGCCGGGGAATGGGCCGAACTGCTCGAAAAAGGGGCGACTGAAGGCGCGCCCGTGGACAAGGCCGACGGCTTCATCCACTTCTCCACCGCCGAGCAGGTGGCGGAAACCGCTGCACGCCATTTTGCGGGCGCGGAGGGGCTGATCCTCGCGGCGTTCGAAGCCGATGACCTCGGCCCGGCCCTCAGGTGGGAAGCCTCGCGCGGTGGCGCGCTCTTCCCGCATCTCTACGGCCCGTTGCGTCACGCGGATGTGCTGTGGCATGCTGACCTGCCGCTGAAAGACGGCGCCCATGTCTTGCCCGAGGATCTCTAGAAGATGTGGGAGCGCTTCGGCCTGTCGGTGATGCGCCGCATGGACCCCGAGCGGGCCCATGCGCTGGCGATCGCGGCGCTCAGGACGGGATTCCTGCCGCTCTCCGGTCCGGTGACCTCGCCGCGGCTGGCCACGACGCTCGCCGGTATACCGCTGCCGAACCCGGTCGGCCTCGCCGCAGGTTTCGACAAGAACGCCGAGGCCATCGCGCCGCTGTCACGCACGGGCTTCGGTTTCCTCGAAGTGGGCGGCGCCACCCCGCGCCCGCAGGCGGGGAACGCCAAACCCCGGCTTTTCCGGCTGACCGAGGACGCGGCGGCGATCAACCGTTTCGGCTTCAACAACGATGGCATGGAGGTCATCGCCAAAAGGCTGGCCGAGGCGCCGAAACTGGTGCCCGTGGGCCTCAACCTCGGCGCCAACAAGGACAGCCCGGACCGCGCCCGCGATTTCGCGCAGGTGCTCGCCTGCTGTGGACCGCATGTGGATTTCGCCACCGTCAACGTCTCCTCGCCCAACACCGAGCGGCTGCGCGACCTGCAGGGGCGCGCGGCGCTCGAGGGGCTACTGAAGGGCGTGATGGAGGCCAATGCCGCGCTCGCCCTCCCCGTGCCGATCTTCCTGAAGATCGCGCCGGATCTGGAAGATGACGGGCTGGCCGAGATCGCCGAGGTCGCGCGGGCCACGGGCATCGCCTGCATCATCGCCACGAACACCACGCTCTCGCGCGAGGGGCTGGGCTCGCGCCACCGCGACGAGACCGGCGGGCTTTCGGGCCAGCCGCTTTTCGAGCGCAGCACGCGGGTGCTGGCGCGGCTCTGTCGCCTGACCAAGGGCGAGATCCCGCTGCTGGGCGTGGGCGGCGTCGCGACCGCCGAGCAGGCCTGGGAAAAGCTGCGCGCCGGCGCCAGCGCGGTGCAGCTCTACACGGGGCTGGTCTATGGCGGCATCACGCTGGGCAAGCGGATCGCCGAAGGGCTCGACCGGAAACTGGAGGCGGAGGGGATAACGGTGGACGAGGTTACAGGCACGGGGGTGGACGCATGGCTCTGACGCTCTGGCACAATCCACGCTGCGCGAAATCGCGGGCGGCTCTGGCGCTTCTGCAAGAGCGCGGGATCGCGCCGAATATCCGGCTCTATCTCAAGTCGCCGCCGATCGAGGACGAGATCGTGGAGCTGTTGCGGCACCTCCGCGTTCCCGCGATCGGGCTGGTGCGCACGAAGGAACCCGTCTTTTCCGAGCTCGACCTTGCCGATTCCGACGACGAGGCCCTTGTTGCGGCCATGGCGGCGCATCCGATCCTGATCGAGCGGCCCATTCTCGACGACGGCACGCGCGCGGTGATCGGCCGCCCGCCCGAGGCGATCCTCGATCTGATCTGATCGAATTTTCGTACGAAAATTCGCATCCTGCGATTATTCGTACGAATAATCGGCAATCACCGCGCCGCCCTCTCGAGCGCAGGATACCGCAGCCCGAGCGTGAGCCCGCGCAGCGCGAAAAGCGCCACGAGCGCGGCCCAAAGCCCGTGATTGCCCCAGACCGGCGCGAGCAGGGACACGATCAGGGCATAGCCGGCGAAACTGATGGCCATCATGTTGCGCATGTCGCGGGTGCGCGTGGCGCCGATGAAGATCCCGTCCAGCATCCACGACGCGCAGGCCACAAGCGGCGCGGCGATGAGCCACGGCAGGAACAGGCGCGCCTCGGCGCGCACCACCTCCGAGGTGGTCATCAGGTCGATGATGAGCCCCCCCGCCCCGAGGAACAGAACGGACATGCCGGCGCCCACGATCAGCCCCCAGATGCTGGTCAGCAGCGCCGCGCGCCTGAGCCTCGGCGCCGCGCGCGCGCCCATGGCCTGGCCCACCAGCGCCTCGGCCGCGAAGGCGAAACCGTCCATCGCATGGGCGGTGATGTAGACGAACTGGATCAGCACCTGGTTGGCCGCGAGCGTCACGTCCCCGAAATCGGCCGCGAAAAAGAGGAACGACACGAAGGCCGCCATCAGCAGCAGCGACCGGATCAGGATATCGGCGTTCACCGCCGCCATGCGCCAGAGCTTGGCCCCGTCGAAGACGCGGGCCCAGTCGCGCCAGTCCGGCACGCCGAAGGCCGCGCGACACAACCACAGACCCAGCGCCAGCCCCGCCCATTCCGCCACGAAGGTCGCCCACGCGACACCCGGAACGCCGAAATCGAGGCCCAGCACCAGAAACGCCGAAAGCGCGATGTTCAGCCCGTTCTGCACCAGTTGCAGCGCCAGCACCGCGCCCGTCCGCTCCTGCGCGATCAACCAGCCGGTGATCCCGTAAAGCGCGATGGCCGCCGGCGCCGAGAAGATTCGGATCGTGAGGTAGCTTCGCACCAGTGCCTCGACCTCGGCCGAGGCCGGCGAAAGCCAGAGTGCGGCGGCGAGGATCGGGACCTGCAGCAGGATCAGCGCCACCCCCGCCCCCGCCCCGATCATCAAGACGCGGGTCAGAAGGGCCGCGACCTCCGCCCGGTCGCGGGCACCAATCGCCTGCGCGGCAAGACCCACCGTGCCCATCCGCAGGAACCCGAACGCCCAGTAGACCGAGGTCAGGATCACGGCCCCCAGCCCCACCGCCCCGATGGGCGCAGGGTCGCCCAGTTGCCCGACAACGGCCGTGTCCACGATCCCCAGAAGCGGCACCGTGGCGTTGGAGATCACGACCGGCAGGGCGATCTTCAGGACGCGCCGGTGCGTAAGCGGTCCGGCCCCGGCCACCTCCTCCGCGGCGGAGATCACTCGGCCGTCCCGTCGCGCACCGGCATCAGGAAGTGCCCGGTGGCCTGCGCGAAGAGCCGCTGGCGGTTGTCCTGCCACGCCTCGACATGGACAGAGGCATAACGCCGGCCCGAGCGGTTGACACGCGCGCGCGCATAAGCGTCTCGCGGCAGGCCCGAGCGCAGGTAATCCACGGTGAAGTCGATGGTCTTTGGCAGACGCGGCAGCGTCTCGGGCGTCAGCGCCTCGACATCGAGCCGCCCACTTTCGATCTCGTCCCAGAGCATCTGGAACGACAGTTCCATGATCGCGGAAACCTCGAGGAACGACGCGGTCACGCCGCCGTGGATCGCGGGCAGCATCGGGTTGCCGATAAGCTTGTCGTCATAGGTCAGAACGGCCGTCAACTCGTCGCCGCGCCGGTCGAAGCCGATGCCCATGAAGCCGATGTAGGGAACGCCCTCCACCAGCGCCGAGAGCGCGCGGTCGCGGCGGTGCCGGATCAGGTGGACGGGCTCGGGTGGACGTCGGGTCATGGCCTGCCCCCCTGCGGCGTCTCGCGTTGGACCGTGAAGGCCCCCGTGGCCGCCGCGACCGGGCGTGTCTCGTCCTCGTCCCAGGCCTCGGCCCGGACGAAGGCCACCGAACGGGTGACGTGGTAGCAGGTGGCGCGCGCCGTGATCCTTTCGCCCGCACGGGCGGGGCGCATGTAGTCGATGCGCAGGTCGATCGTGGCCGTCGCGGCCAGCGCCTCGGGATGGCACATCACGGCCGCACCACCGCAGGTGTCCATCAGCGCCGAGACCGCGCCGCCATGGATGACCCCGGTGCGCGGGTCACCGACGAGTGCTGCGTCATAGGGCATCGAGATCACCGCGACACCGTCCCCGATCTCCTCGAGCCGCATGCCCAGCGCCTGCGAGAACGGGATCGCCTCGATGAACTGCCGCGCGATCCGCGCGATATCCGCGCCGCGTGCGTCCGCGCTGGCACCGTTGTCCGTCATCTTCGCCGCCATCCGTTCTGTCCCGTGCTGTCCCACACATCGCGCCCCGCCGGCCCGGACGCAAGGCCAAGATCGAAGCGTCAGGCTTGGCAGGCCACTGGCCCCGATGCTAGCGTTCCGTGCCCAATGCCCCCGGGAGAACGGTGCCGATGTCCGGCGAACGGCTCGATTTCAAATCCATGTGCGCGCGGTTCGACGTAACGCCGCGCACCCTGCGCCATTACGAGTATATCGAGCTTCTTTCCCCCGTCCGCGAGGGGCGCGCGCGCTACTACGGCCCCCGCGAGGTGGCCCGCATGACGCTGATCCTGCGCGGCCGCCGCTTCGGCTTTTCGCTCGAGGAGATCCGGCAATGGCTGGAGCTTTACGACGCCGATCCCGAAGGCAAACTCCAGCGCGACGCGTGGCTCGAACTTGCCGACCGGCAGCTTGCGGAACTCGCCGCGCGCCGTGTCGAGCTTGACGAGATCATCGCGGAACTGAAGGCGCTGCGCGAGGCGACGGCCGCTGCCGGACGGTAGAAACCGTTTCACTTGCAAGTGACGCAACGTTCTCTTTACGTAAACGTCATCGTTACTTGCAACACTGTCTCCTCGAGGGCAAATCATCTCTCCAATCGAGGATGATGTGCTGTTTTCGGACACCGGTATGACTGATCACGTGATGACGATCCGGCAGATGTGCGACGCGTTCGACGTGACGCCGCGCACCCTGCGCTTTTACGAAGCCAAGGAGCTTCTGTTCCCCCGCCGCGAGGGGCAGAAGCGTCTGTTCACCCGGCGCGACCGCGCGCGGCTGAAGCTGATCCTGCGCGGCAAGCGCTTCGGCTTCTCGCTGGAGGAGATCCGGCAGCTTCTGGACCTCTATTACGTGGGTGACCAGCAGGCGACCCAGCTCGAGGCGACGCTCGACATCGCGCGCGACCGGCTGCGCGAAATGGAACGCAAGCGCGACGAGTTGACGGCCGCCGTCGACGACCTGCGCCACCAGATGAAGATGGTCGAGGACATGCTGTCTTCGGTCGACACCGTCAAGGACGCGGCCGAGTGACCGCGATTAGGGAGGGGGATTGACATGCCAGGCTACACCGCGCCCACCAAGGACATGCAGTACGTGCTGCATGACGTGCTGAAAATCACCGAGGCCGGTATCGCGGGATACGAGGATCTCGACCGCGACTTCACCGCCGCGATCCTGGAAGAAGCCGGCAAGATCAGCACCGAGGTGCTGGCGCCGCTGAACCCGGTGGGCGACACGCAGGGTTGCAGGCTGGAAAACGGCATCGTCTACACGCCCGACGGTTTCAAGGATGCCTTCGGCAAGATGCAGGAGGGCGGCTGGCCCGCCATCGACATGCCCGAGGAGTACGGCGGCCAGGGTCTGCCCTACCTGATGAACACCGCCGTGGGCGAGATGTTCTCGGCCGCCAACCAGGCCTTCACCATGTATCAGGGCCTGACCCATGGCGCTGCCTCCACCATTCTCGCCCACGGGACGGAGGCGCAAAAACAGACCTACCTGCCGAAGATGGTCACCTGCGACTGGACCGGGACGATGAACCTGACCGAGCCCCATTGCGGCACGGATCTGGGCCTGATGCGCACCAAGGCAGAGCCCACGGGCGACGGAACGTACCGCATCACCGGCCAGAAGATCTTCATCTCGGCCGGCGACCACGACATGGCCGAGAACATCGTCCATCTCGTGCTGGCGAAGATCCCCGGCGGTCCCGAGGGCATCAAGGGCGTGTCGCTCTTCATCGTGCCCAAGGTGCTCGTGAACGAGGACGGCTCCCTCGGGCCGCGCAACGGGGTCTCCTGCGGCAAGCTCGAGGAGAAGATGGGCATCCACGGCAATGCCACCTGCGTGATGAACTACGACGGCGCTGTCGGCTACCTCCTGGGCGAGACGCACAAGGGAATGCGCGCGATGTTCACCATGATGAACGAGGCGCGGCTGGGTGTGGGCATGCAGGGCGTGGCACAGGCCGATGTGGCGTTCCAGAACGCGCTGGCCTATGCCAAGGACCGGCTGCAGGGCCGTGACGTGACGGGTCCGAAGAACCCCGAGGGCCCCGCCGATCCGCTGATCGTGCACCCCGACATCCGCCGCAACCTGATGGAGCAGAAGAGCTTCGTCGAGGCCGCGCGCGCCTTCCTGCTCTGGGGCTCGACACTGATCGACCGCGCACACCGGGAGGACGACCGCGACGCCGACGGTCTCGTGTCGCTCCTGACCCCCGTCATCAAGGGGTTCCTGACGGACAAGGGCTACGACATGACCGTTCAGGCCCAGCAGGTCTATGGCGGGCATGGATATATCGAGGAATGGGGCATGTCGCAGTTCACCCGCGACGCCCGCATCGCCATGATCTACGAGGGCGCCAACGGTGTGCAGGCGCTCGACCTCGTGGGCCGCAAGCTTGGCTCCGATGGAGGCAAGCACGTGATGGCCTTCTTTGATCTGGTGAAGAGTTTCGCGAAGGAGCACGGGGAAACCGACGGGATGGCCGAATTCCTCGAGCCGCTGAAACGCGCGTCCAAGGATCTTCAGGCGGCAGCGATGTACTTCATGTCCGAGGGCATGAAGAATCCCAACAACGCGCTGGCGGGCTCCAACGACTTCATGCACCTCTTCGGCCATGTCTGCCTCGGTCTGATGTGGGCACGGATGGCCGAAACCTCGCTAAGGGCGCTGGCGGAGGCCACGGAAGATCCGGTGTTCCACGAAACCAAGCTCGCCACGGCGCGGTTCTACATGGCCCGCGTTCTGCCGATCACCGCCACGCATCTTGCGCGGATCCAGTCCGGCGGTGATACGGTGATGGCACTCGACGCGGCCAGTTTCTGAAGGCCGGTTACACAAGGACTGCCCATGCCGAAACGCCTCAGGCTCACACGACGCCCGCAGATCGCGATGACCGAGGACGGCTATCGCAAGCTGCGCAAGCTCGCGGCCGAGGCGGGTCTCGACGAGGGAGAATTCCTGTCCTTCGTCTTCGAGCACTGGGGCAGCGTGGTGAACGAGGAGAAATTCGTGGCGCGGATCCGGCTGTTCAATTCCGAGCTGGAGGCGCGCAAACGGTAGACGCCAGCGCGCGTGGCAAGGGGAGGAATTGCGTATTTTCGGAAAGATGAAGGGGTTGCGTCGCAATGATCTGGCACCCGGTCTGAACCGTGGTTCTCACGACCGGGCGCCTTCACCTTTCACGGCCATCGGCCCGCCGGCCTGTACCGCGGGGCCAGGGTGGCGCGAAAAAGTTTAAGAAAACTTGATGAGCCTTCATCTTTCCGAAAATACGCCGCGGGGGCGTGGGGGTGCGAAACCCCCACTCCGACGCCAGACAAAGAGACAAGGGTTCGGAGGGGAGACGGACGATGACCAACACGCTTTACTGCTTCGGTGAATCCGGCAACGCCTACAAGGCGGCGCTGGCGCTCGAGCTGGCCGGCACCACCTGGACCCCGCGCTTCGTCGATTTCTTCAAGGGCGCGGCGCGCAGCCCGGAGTTCCGCGCGCTCAACCCGATGGGCGAGGTGCCCGTGCTTGAAACCGATGGTGCCATCCTCACCCAGTCTGGCGTCATCCAGGCCTGGGTCATGGATGAAACCGGCAAGCTCTGCGGCGACGGATCGGCCGAAACCCGGCGCGAAATCCTGCGCTGGACGATCTTCGACAATCAGAAAGTCTCCGGCATGGCCGGTCCCTTGCGGTTCATGATGAACTTCCTGCCCGAGGACAAGCGCGTCCCCGAGGTGAACGGGTTTCTCGCCGGACGCCTGAAGGCGGCGTTGCAGGTGCTGGAGGGGGAACTCGGGCAACGCGACTGGCTGGTGGGCGACGCGCTGACCTGCGCCGATATCTCGTGCTGCGGGTATCTCCATTACGACGAGCCCTTCACCTTCGACCGCGCCGATTATCCGGCCATCGACGCATGGCTTTCACGCATCGCCGCGACACCGGGCTGGAAGCATCCCTATGACCTGATGCAGCGGGCGTTTCCGGCCACGTGACACATACTGCCAAAGGACCAGCGACATGACCGACGCCTATATCTACGACGCGATACGCACTCCCCGTGGCAAGGGCCGCAAGGACGGCGCCCTGCACGAAGTGACCGCCGCGCGGCTTTCGGCCTTCACGCTCAACACGCTGAAGGCGCGCAACGATCTCGACGGGTACGCGGTCGAGGACGTGATATGGGGCAACGTCACGCAGGTGGGCGAACAGGGCGGCTGCCTTGCGCGGACGGCCGTTCTGGCATCCGACCTCGACGAGCGTATCCCCGGCCTTGCCATCAACCGTTTCTGCGCGAGCGGGTTGGAGGCCGTCAACCTCGCCGCCAACCAGGTGCGCGGCGGGGCGGGTGCCGCCTATATCGCCGGCGGGGTGGAGATGATGGGCCGGGTCGCCATGGGCTCGGACGGGGCGGCCATCGCCGTCGATCCCTCCATCGCCATGGAGACGTATTTCGTCCCTCAGGGCATCTCGGCCGACATCATCGCGACCGAATACGGGTTTTCCCGCGACGACGCCGACGCGCTTGCCGTCGAAAGCCAGAAACGCGCCACGAGGGCCTGGGCGGAAGACCGGTTTTCCAAATCCGTCGTGCCGGTTGCGGACGTGAACGGCCTGACGATCCTTGATCGGGATGAATACATCCGCCCCGGCACCGACATGCAGGCGCTCGGCGCGCTCAAGCCGGCGTTCAAGGACATGGGCGAGCAGATGCCGGGCTTCGACGCGGTGGCGCTGATGAAATACCCGCATCTGGAGCGGATCGAGCATATCCACCACGCCGGCAATTCCTCGGGCATCGTCGATGGCGCGGCGGCGCTTCTGATCGGCAACAAGGCATTCGGCGAGAAGCACGGGCTCACGCCCCGCGCCCGCATCCGGGCGACCGCCAAGATCGGCACCGATCCCACGATCATGCTGACCGGCCCGGTGCCGGCCACGCAGAAGATCCTCGCCGACAGCGGCATGGAGATCGGCGATATCGACCTCTTCGAGGTGAACGAGGCGTTCTCCTCGGTCGTGCTGCGCTTCATGCAGGCCTTCGACGTGGACCACGACAAGGTCAACGTGAATGGCGGGGCCATCGCGATGGGTCATCCGTTGGGCGCGACCGGCGCGATGATTCTTGGTACACTGCTCGACGAGCTGGAGCGGTCGGGCAAGGGTACGGGGCTTGCCACGCTCTGCGTGGCGTCGGGCATGGGGGCTGCCACGATCATCGAGCGGCTCTGAGGTGCGGGACGGTGGACAATCGGGAAGGGGACGACCATGCCGGAGGAGGCCATGGCTATCTACCAGGACTTCCTGGACCGGACATCGGACGCGCTCGTCTCCGGCGACGCGGAGGGGTTCCTTCGACATGTCCACCTGCGCCACCAGATCGTGACGGAAAACGGCATCATCGAGGTTGCGGACATGACGGCGGCGCTGAAGCATTTCGACGGGTTCTTCGGCGCCCTGCGGGCCGCGGGCGCGGATTCGTACGTACGGACCGCGCAATCGGCCGAGTTCGTCTCGCCCGACAGGATCATCGGGCGGCACATCGCGCATATCACCGCAGGCGGGAAGCTGGTGACCCCCGCCTACGAGAACGAAATGGAGATCGAGAGGCTCGGCGGCGTCTGGGGTATGTCATGGGTCCGCCACCGTGTGCATGCCGTGGGCTGGCCCGACATCCTGCCCCGGGAGGAGAACGAATGACGCGACAGGCATCGGATATCTACCAGACCTTTCTCGACGAAGGTTCGCGCATGATCATGTCGGGGGACTTCGCCGCCGTCGCGCGCAGCATGGTCTATCCCCAGACGATGGAAACCGCGGACGGGGTCATGTCGTATGCTGTACCTGAAGACATGGAAGTGGCCGCCGCCAGCTTCCGCGCCTTTCTGGCGACGATGGGGGCGACCGACTACCACCGGCTCTGCGTTTTCGCCGAGATCGACGCGGACGGCACCGGGATCTTTGGCGAACACACGACCTATATCATCAGGGGCGGCCAATTCGCCGTGCCGCCCTACCGCAACCGGATGTGGCTGCGGCTTGACGACGGCGTCTGGCGCGGTGCGGGGCTTGCCGCGGCCGTCTCGAACCATGTCTGCACGATCCTTGCGCCCGAGCAGTTGCGGGCCGCGAGAGGCCTGCAGGCATGAGCGATGAGGCCATCGACATCTACCAGTCACATCTGGACGCCAGCACGCGGCTGGTGTTCCGGGGCGCTGCCGAGGCCTATGCCGAGCATGTCCAACTGCCCTTCGTGTTCCGCACCGCACAGGGCGTGGAGGTCATCGAAACCAAAAGTGATCTCAAGGACGATATCCGCCAGCTCCACGAATGGCTCGCCTCGCAGGGTGTGACCGACTACCACCGCATCGCACGCACGGCGCGGTATCTGGACGCGGACACGATCGAGGGGTTTCACGTCACCTACGCCCTGCGCGGGGCGACCCCCGTGGTGGACCCCTATGCCAACCGGATGATCCTGAAGCGGGCCGGGACCATCTGGAAGACGTCCTATGCCGAACATGAGATCGCCGACGCACTCTATCCCCGCCGCAATGCGCAGGCCCGCCACGGCATCTTTTCCGCGCAATGGTCGGCTGAACCGGCTTGGGCGGTACCGGCCTCGGACGCGGCCTTGCCGATCTACGCGAAGACCGTCGCGGCCATCGCCGAGGCCGCCGGCGGCAAGGATTACGACGCCGTCCACGCTCACTACACAATGCCCTACGGGATCCATCACGACCACGAGGATTACACCATCGCAACCCCAGAGGACGGGCGCGTGTTCTGGGACGCCCTGCACCGGTCCATGGCGCGCAGCGGTGCCGACCGCGTCACCGTCCGCCCGGATTCGGCGCTGTTCCTGTCCACCACGCGGATTCTGGGCTATCACGACGTCACGCTGACGCGGGACGGCGAAACGCGGTTCGGCCCGGTGCGCAGTCGCATGATCCTGGTGCTGAAAGACGGACGCTGGCTCTGCACCTCGGTGGCCAATGCGCTGTCGACCAAGGCCTTTCAGGACGGCGAATTCGAGCCGTCCCCCGACCTTCCAACATTGCGCGAGATCCACGAGAGGACCAAGACATGACCGATTTCACGATGCAGATCGACGCGGATGGCATCGCCGTGATCACCTGGGACGTGCCGGGCAAATCCATGAACGTGCTGAGCCGCGAGGCCTTTGCCGAGGTCGACGGGCTCATCGACGCGGCGCTGACCGATGACGCCGTGAAAGGCATCGTCATCACCTCCGGCAAACCGACCTTCGCCGGCGGCATGGACCTCAACACGCTGGCCATCATCCGCGAGGAGGCCGGCGACGATCCCGCAAGGGGCCTCTATGATTTCACCATGAATGGCCACCGTATCCTGCGGAAGCTGGAGCGTGCGGGTCTCGACCCCAAGACCAACAAGGGCGGCAAGCCCGTGGCCTGCGCCATCACCGGCACCTGCATGGGGATCGGCACCGAGATCGCGCTGGCCTGTCACCGCCGCTTCATGGCCGACGATCCCAAGGCCCGGATCGGCCTTCCCGAGATCCTCGTGGGCATCTTCCCCGGCGGCGGCGGCACCACGCGCTATTCCCGCATGGTAGGCGCCATGGCCGCCGCGCCCGTCCTGCTGGAAGGCAAGACGCTCGATCCGAAAAAGGCCAAGGGCGCCAGCCTCGTGGACGAGGTCGTGCCTGTGGACGACCTGATTGCCCGCGCGAGGGAATGGGTTCTGTCGGCCACCGACGCCGATATCGTCAAGCCGTGGGATCAGAAGGGCTGGAAGATGCCCGGCGGCGCACCCTATCATCCGGCGGGCTTCATGACCTTCGTCGGCGCATCCGCCATGATCAACGGCAAGACCAAGGGCGTCTACCCGGCGGCCAAGGCGCTGCTGTCGGCCGTCTACGAGGGCGCGCTGGTGGATTTCGACACCGCACTGAGGATCGAGGCGCGCTGGTTCACCCATGTGCTGATGAATCCCTCCTCCTCGGCCATGATCCGGTCGCTCTTCGTCAACAAGCAGGCGCTGGAAAAGGGCGCGAACCGCCCCGACGTGCCGGACCAGAAGGTGAGCAAGGTCGGCATCATCGGCGCGGGCATGATGGGCGCGGGCATCGCCTATGTCTCGGCCAATGCAGGCATCGAGGTCGTGCTGATAGACGCGGCACAGGAAGCCGCGGACAAGGGTAAGGCCTATTCCGAAGGGCTGCTCGACAAGGGGATGAAGCGCGGCAAGGTGACGGAGGAGAAGAAAGCGCAGGTGCTTTCCCGGATCACCGCCACGACGGATTATGCCGCGCTTGAAGGCTGCGACCTGATCGTGGAGGCGGTGTTCGAGGATCCCAAGGTAAAGGCCGAAGTGACGAAGAATGTTCTGGCCGCCGTGGGCCCCGAGACGATCTTCGCCACCAACACCTCTACCTTGCCGATCACCGACCTCGCGAAGGCCTCCGACAGGCCCGAGCAGTTCATCGGCATCCATTTCTTCTCGCCCGTCGACAAGATGGCGCTGGTCGAGATCATCAAGGGCAAGGAGACGGGTGACCGGGCCGTGGCCAAGGCGCTCGATTACGTGCGCCAGATCCGCAAGACGCCCATCGTCGTCAACGACGCGCGTTTCTTCTACGCCAACCGCTGCATCCTGCCTTACGTCAACGAGGGCGTGCGGCTTCTGAAGGAGGGCGTGGCCCCCGCCCTGATCGAAAATGCCGCGAAGCTCGTGGGCATGCCGCTGGGACCGCTGCAGCTGACCGACGAGACCTCGCTCGACCTCGGCGCGAAGATCGCCAAGGCGACGAAGGCCGCGATGGGTGACGCCTATGACGACGGCGCGGACGACGTGGTGTTCGCCATGGTCGAGCAGGGAAGGCTGGGCCGCAAGGCCAAGGCCGGCTTCTACGCCTATGACGCGGCGGGCAAGCGGCTGGGTCTCTGGGAGGGGTTGGCGGAGCTCGCCCCCGTGGCCGACGAACAGCCCGACCTGACGAAGGTGCAGCACCGGCTTCTCTTCGCGCAGGTGCTGGAGGCCGTGCGCGCGCTGGAGGACGGCGTGCTGATGGACATCCGCGAGGGCGACGTGGGCGCGATCCTCGGCTGGGGCTTCGCGCCGTGGTCGGGCGGCCCGTTCTCATGGCTCGACATGCTGGGCGCGGCTTACGCGGCGGACCGATGCGATGAACTGACCGCGGCCTACGGCGACCGCTTCGCCTGCCCCGCGCTTCTGCGGGAGATGGCCGAAAAGGGGCAGAGCTTCTACGGACGCTTCGGCCCCGAGGCGAAGCGCGCCGCCTGACCGGGGCCGGAAGGCCCGCATTTTGCGGCCGCGTCCGTCCTGACGCGGGATCGCGGCCCGGAGGGCCGCGACACCCCTTCCCTTTTGTTGCGCGTCACGCCATGACTTGGCGAAGATTGTTGCGCAAGAGGGAGGATACGCCATGGGCTGGATGAAGGACGAAACCGGGCTTGAGAAACGCCCCGCGAACTTCGTTCCCCTCACCCCGCTCAGCCACCTGATCCGGGCGGCGCGTGTCTTCCCCGAACGGACGGCGGTGGTCGACGGGGCGTTCCGCACGACCTATGCCGAATACCACGCGCGGGTGTCGCAACTGGCCTCGGCGCTCGCGAAACGCGGCATCGCGCCGGGTGACGTTGTCGCCGCCGTCCTGCCCAACACGCACCCCCATGTCGAGGCGCATTTCGGCGTGCCCGCCTGCGGGGCGGTGCTGAATTCCATCAACGTGCGGCTCGACGTCGGCACGATCTCCTACATCCTCGACCATGGCGAGGCGAAGATCGTGCTGTGCGACACGCAATTCCTCGGCACCGTCGAGGCCGCCCTGAAGGCAATGGAGGCCGAGGATCTGCCGCTGATCGTGGAGGTGCCCGACGAGGGCGCGGGCTATCACGCCTCGGGCCGGCACATCACCTATGACCAGCTTCTGGCCGAAGGCGACCCGGAATTCGCGTGGATCATGCCCGTCGACGAGTGGGAGTCGATTGCGCTCAACTACACCTCCGGCACCACGGGGCGGCCCAAGGGCGTCGTCTACCACCACCGGGGCGCCTACCTCATCACCATGGGCACACCGATCTCGTGGCGGATGACGCTCCATCCCACCTACCTGACCATCGTGCCGCTGTTCCACTGCAACAACTGGTGCCACGTCTGGACCATGCCTGCGGTGGGCGGAACCACGGTCTGCTGCCGCGACATCACCGCGAAGGCCATCTACGACGCCATCGCCGACGAGGGCGTGACCCATTTCGGCGGCGCGCCCATCGTGCTGAACATGATCGTGAACGCCAAGGACACCGAGCGCCGCGCCTTCGACCACACGGTCGAGGTCTTCACGGCGGGTGCGCCGCCCGCCGCCGCGACCCTCGCGGCGATCGAGACGATGGGGTTCAACATCACCCAGGTCTACGGCCTGACCGAAACCTATGGCCCGGCCACGGAATGCACCTTCAAGGATGGCGTCTGGGACGACCTTCAGGGCGCCGACCGCGCGGCCGTCAAGGCGCGGCAAGGCGTGGCAATGCCGAACATGGACCACATCACGGTGATGGACGCCGAGACCATGGCCCAGATCCCGATGGACGGCACCGCGCTGGGCGAGATCATGATGCGCGGCAATTCCACGATGAAGGGTTACTACAAGAACCCGCGCGCCACGAACGAGGCCTTCCGGGGCGGCTATTTCCACACCGGCGACATCGCCGTGCAGCATCCAGACAGCTACATCCAGATCGCCGACCGCGCCAAGGACATCATCATATCGGGCGGCGAGAACGTGAGTTCCGTCGAGGTGGAGGGCACCTTGATGCACCACCCCGCCGTGCTGCTGTGCGCCGTGGTGGCCAAGCCGGACGAGAAATGGGGCGAGGTGCCGTGCGCCTTCGTGGAACTGAAGGAGGGCGCCACCGCCGACGCGGCCGAGATCATCGCCTTCGCGCGGCAGCGGCTCGCGGGCTTCAAGACGCCGAAACACGTGGTGTTTCAGGAACTTCCCAAGACCTCCACCGGCAAGATCCAGAAATTCGAGCTGCGCAAGGCCGCCGCCGACCTCTGAGCGCGGGAACGTCTAGTCCATTGAGCCACGCACCGCGCTGCGCTACGCTTTCCCGCAACGAGAACCGGGCAGACAAAACGGGCGGGGACCCGCAGGAAACGAATGGGCAGATGACCGTCCTGGAGCAATACCGCAGGCTCGAGTCCCTCGGGTTGTGGCGCGACGGCCCCGAGGACCAGCGCCGGGAGGTGGTGGTGTCGCTGGGCGAGGCGACGCTCGTGGTGTCGACGCCAGCCGAGACCGCGCTGACCCACTGGTCGCTGCCCGCGATCGAGCGTCTCAACCCGGGACGCAGCCCCGCGCTCTACGCCCCCGGCACGGATGCCGGTGAACGGCTCGAGATCGACGACCCCGACATGATCGCGGCGATCGAGGCGGTGCGCTCCGCCATCGAAAAGGCACGGCCCCATCCCGGTCGCCTGCGCTGGATGATCGGGGCGGCGGCGGGTCTTGCGCTGCTGGCGGGCGCGGTGTTCTGGCTGCCCGGCGCGCTGACGCGTCAGACCGTCCTGATGCTGCCAGAGGCCAAGCGCATCGAGATCGGCGAGGCGCTGCTGGAGGAGATCGGCCGGCTCGCGGGCCAGCCCTGCGACGGGCCGCGCGCGCGCGTGGCGCTGGCGCGTCTGTCGACCCGCGTTTTGGGCACGCCCGCACCGCGCGTCCTGCTGATCCCCGACACGATTCCCGACACGCTCAGCCTGCCCGGCGCGTTCATCGTGGCGAGCGCCGCGCTGGCCGAGGATCACGAAAGCCCCGACGTTCTGGCGGGGTACCTGCTGGCCGAGGACGTGCGGCGGGACTCGCTCGACCCGATGCTGGCGCTTCTGTCCGATGCCGGGCTGGTCACGACCTTCCGGCTACTGACCACCGGCGATCTGCCCGGCGCGGCGCTCCGTGACCATGCCGTTTCCCTGCTCAGCCGCCCGCGCCCACCGGTCCCGGACGCGGCGCTGGTCGAACGCTTCGCCGCGGCGCGCATGTCGACCGAAGCCTATGCCTATGCGCGCGACGTGTCGGGCGAAAGCGTGCTGACCCTGATCGAGGCCGACCCGATGCGCGGCCGGCCCCATGCCGCCCTGATCAGCGACGAGGACTGGGTCAGCCTGCAGAACGTCTGCACGGGCGGCTGAGCACGGGCGGCCGAGCACGGGCTGCTGAGCCTAGTCGGCTGCCACAAGCCGGCGCGGGACGGTGTCGGTCCAGACCATACGCATCTGCGCTTCCCCCTCCACGGTGCGGATGCCGCGATAGGGATTGAGACGCCCATCGGTCCAGACGCGTTCGTATCCGGGCGGCGGCGATGGACGCTCCACGCGCAGCCTTGCCACCGGGCTGTCGGTCGCGCGCGGCGGCGGACGGTCGGTACCGTGGGTCAGGTCGCGCGACGGGGCCGGCGCGGTCGTACAGGGCGGCACGATCGCGTTCTCGAGATATTGCGCGGCAATGCTGGCGGGATCCGCACAAGGTGCTGCAAGTGTCACGTCCGAGGTCGCGACCGTATCGGGCAGGAGGATCTGCACGGGCACAAGTTGGGCCACGGGTGCAGGTATCACGGGCGGCGGGGCGGCGGCCACGCTGCGCACAGCCCTGCGCGGCGGTGGCGCGGGCGGCGGCGCGGGCGCGACGGCTGTCTCCAGCACGGGTTCGGGCGCAGCTTCGGAGGGCGCCGCCACCTCGGCCGTGAGCGAGGGCTCCTGCCCGCACAGCTGCTGCCGGTCCGGTCCGACGCGGGGCACCCATTCCACCCGGCCACCCACGTCGATCCGGGCGAAGACGCAGCCCTGGCTGTCCACGTATTGCGCGTCCTCGAAGCCCGACGGCGGCTGTTCGGCCGGTGTCGCAAGCTGCGCCACGGCCGGGGCCACAGCCGCGCAGGCCATCGCCAATCCCATAAGGCCCGCCACGGCTGACAGGTTCGCCGGTCGCTTGCGCATGCATACCCCCCAAGGTTGCTGAGGGGAGACTGACCGATGGATCGGCTCAAGTAAAGCCGAGAGCCCGCGATGCGCTCACTTCGTGCCGTACATCCGGTCCCCCGCATCCCCCAGCCCTGGCACGATATAGCCGTGGTCGTTGAGGTGACTGTCGAGCGCGGCGGTCACGATCGGCACGTCGGGATGCGCCTGTTTCATGCGCTCCACCCCCTCGGGTGCGGCAAGCAGGCAAAGAAAACGGATGTTGCTGGCCCCCGCCTCCTTCAGCAAGTCAATGGCCGCGGCCGAAGAATTGCCGGTGGCAAGCATCGGATCGACCACGATGGTCAGCCGGTCCTCCAGCTCGTTCGGCACCTTGAAGTAGTACTGCACCGGCTGCAGAGTCTCGGGGTCGCGGTACAGCCCCACGAAGCCCACCCGCGCGTTGGGGATCAGCTCGAGTATGCCATCGAGCAAACCGTTGCCCGCCCTGAGGATCGACACCAGCGCCAGCTTCTTGCCGGCGATGGTCGGCGCCTGCATCCTCTCGAGCGGCGTTTCCACCTCCATCGTCGTCATCGGCAACTCGCGCGTGATCTCGTAGGCCAGAAGGTGGCTGATCTCGCGCAGAAGCTGGCGGAAGGACTTGGTGGAGGTGTCCTTGTCCCGCATCAGCGTCAGCTTGTGCTGCACCAGCGGGTGGTCGACGACCGTTAGGTGTTCGGCGGTCAGATGCTCGGTCATGTGGCGCTAGTCCCCCAGTTTCTTGGCGATTTTCTCTTTCGTGGCCGCGTCGCAGAAGGCGGCGTCAAGCGATGTGCGCGCGATCTCGGCGAAAACGCCTTCGTCCCAGTCGAAGCTGCGGGCGAGGTTCTCGTATTCGGCCGTCATCGTGGTGTGGAAAAACGGCGGGTCGTCGGTGGAGACGGTGACCTTCACGCCGCGCGCGCGGAGTTTTTCGATCGGATGCGCGCGCCACGACGGGAAGACGCCGAGCGTCACGTTCGACCCCGGGCAGCATTCCAGCACGATCCCGTCCTCGGCCAGTCGGTCCACCAGCGCGAGGTCCTCGATGGCCTGCACGCCATGGCCGATCCGTTCGGGGTTCAGCGCATCGAGCGCGTCGCGGACCGATGCCGCCCCACCCCATTCGCCCGCATGCACCGTGATGCGAAGCCCCGCCTCCCGCGCGCAGTCGAAGGCCCACAGAAAATCGCCCGGCTTCCCCTTCATCTCGTCGCCCGCCATCCCGAAGCCCACCAGCCAGTCGCCAGCCGTCTCGGCCGCGCATTCCGCGATCGGTTTCGCGCGGTCAGGGCCGAAATGGCGGATGCAGGTGACGATGCCCCTCAGCGTGATGCCAAGGTCGCGCTCGGCCGCCTCCGCCGTCTCGCGGATGGCGTGGAGGTAGTCGCGCCACGCGTCCACATCTCCGCCGCCGCAGAAATCGGGGCTGAGGAACGTCTCGGAATAAATGACGCCGTTTTCCGCGCTTTCCTCCAGAACGGCGCGGGTCAGGCGGGCGTAGTCCTCGGGCGTTTGCAGGACGCTCGTCGCCGCCTCGTAGACCGACAGGAAATGCCAGAAATCGCGGTAGGCGTAGCTGCCGTCCTCCCGGAAGATGCCCGAGAGGTCGACGCCCTTCTCCTTGGCCAGCCCGCGGATGAAGGCGGGCGGCGCCGCGCCCTCGTGGTGCAGGTGAAGCTCGATCTTCGGCAGGTCTTTCATGCGGTCATGCTCCTATGGCCCAGCCGATGAAGGCGATGATGAGGCCGAAGATGAACGACCCGCGCCAGGGCGTGCGCGGCCGCCCGATCAGCGGACCGATGAAGCGCACGGCCAGCGTGACCACGATCAGCGTCATGAAGAAATAGACGGTTTCCGACGACATGCGCGCGTCCCGGCCCCTCTCGGTCAGATGAAGGATTGCCCCGGCCCCGCCGACGGCACGCCCAGGTGGCGCGCGACCGAAGCGGCGACGTCGACGAATCCGCGGATGCCGATCTGCCCGGAATAGGGCCCCTTGGCAATGACCGGCACCCGCTCGCGGGTGTGGTCGGTCCCGGGCCAGGTCGGGTCGTTGCCGTGATCGGCGGTAAACAGCATAAGGTCGTCGGGCTCCAGCGCGGCCAGCACGGGGCCGATGGCGGCGTCGAACCATTCAAGGTGCCGTGCGTAGCCCGACACGTTCCGGCGGTGGCCGTAAAGGCTGTCGAACTCGACGAAATTGGCGAAGGTCAGGCTTCCGTCCTCGGCGTTTTCCACGTGGTCGCCGAGATGCGCCATCAGGTCGGCATCGGCCCCCTTCACGTACTGGCCGACCCCCTGCCCCGCGAAGATGTCGCGGATCTTGCCGATCCCGTAGGTCTTGCGGCCCGCCGCCTGCACCCAGTCCAGCAGCGTGGGTTCCGGCGGGGCGATGGCATAATCGCGGCGGTTGACGGTGCGGGTGTAATTGCCCGGTTCCCCCACGAAAGGCCGCGCGATGACCCGGCCGACGCGGCGCGCGTGCAGCATCGGCGCCAGCCCCTCGCAAAGCGCAAGCAGACGGTCGAGGCCGAAGCTCTCCTCATGGGCGGCGATCTGGAAGACACTGTCCACCGAGGTGTAGCAGATCGGCCAGCCGGTGCGCTCATGCGCCTCGCCCAGCCGCGCGATGATCTCGGTGCCGCTGGCGTGGCAGTTGCCGAGGATGCCGTCGGTGCCGGCGAGGCGCCTGACCTCCGCCACGATATCGTCGGGGAAGGCAGGATCGGATTTTGGAAAGTAGCTCCAGTCCCACGGCACCGGCAGACCGGCAAGCTCCCAGTGACCCGAGGGCGTGTCCTTGCCCGGGCTGACCTCTTCCGCAACGCCCCACAGGCCTGTCGGATCGGCATCCAGCCCCTCCGCCCGCGCGCCCGAGGCAAGCCGGACAGCCGCCCCCAGACCCAGTGCATCAAGGTTCGGAATGTGCAAGAGGCCCGAGCGCCGTTCCTCCGCCTCGCCGCGCGCGCAGGCCGCCGCGATATGGCCCAGCGTGTTGGCGCCCGCATCCGGCAGATCGCCGTTGAAGAACTGATCAGCATCCGGCGCCCCGCCACAGCCGACACTGTCCATCACCACCAGAAAGGCGCGCGGCATCAGGCGATCCTTTCGTGGATCAGGGGCGGCGGCGTGACCTCGGCATCCGAAAGCGTGAAGGCGGCGCGCAAGGGCCCTGCCACGGCGCGTGCGGCCTCTTCGCTGGCGGCATGAATACGCAGGAGCGGCGCCTCCCCGTCGACCGCCTGTCCGATCCGCGCCACATCGCTGAGCCCCACGGCGAGGTCGAGCCGGTCGTCCTGTTTCAGCCGCCCGCCGCCCAGCCGCACCACCGCCTCGCCCAGCGCGCGCGCATCGATGGCCGCGACATACCCGGTCTCGCCGGGATGAATGTCGACCATGACCTTCGCCGCCGGCAGCCGGTCGCGCCAGCGGTCCACGAAATCTGCGGGCCCGCCCAGTTCGGCCACCATCTCGCCGAAGGTCTCGGCGGCCTGACCCGAGGCGAAGGCGCGCTGGATCCGGCCTTCGCCATCGGCGGCGTCGGCGGCCAGCCCGCCCAGCGCCAGAACCTCGCCGCCCAGCGCCACGGTCACGCGCATCAGGTCGGAGGTCATGTCGCCATCGGTCAGCGCTTCCATCACCTCGATCACCTCCAGCGCGTTGCCGGCGGAGCGCGCGAGCGGCTGGTTCATGTCGGTCACCAGCGCCGAGGTCATGCAACCCGCGCCCTGCGCCGTGGTCACCAGCGCCTCGGCCAGCGCCAGCGCGTCCTGCGGCGTGGCCATGAAGGCGCCGGTTCCCACCTTGACGTCGAGCACCAGCGCCTCGAGACCTGCGGCAAGCTTCTTGGACAGGATCGACGCGGTGATCAGGTCGATGCTTTCCACGGTGCCCGTCACGTCGCGCACAGCATAAAGCCGCCGGTCGGCGGGCGCGATATCGGCCGTGGCGCCGACGATGGCGCAGCCGATATCTGCCACGATTTCCTGCAGATCCTCGACCGTGACCTGCGTGCGGTAGCCCGGGATCGCCTCGAGCTTGTCGAGCGTGCCACCCGTGTGGCCCAAGCCACGCCCCGAGATCATCGGCACATAGGCCCCGCACACCGCCAGCGCAGGGGCGAGCAGAAGCGAGACGCAATCCCCCACCCCACCGGTGGAATGCTTGTCGAGAACCGGGCCGTCGAGATCCCATTTCAACACGTCGCCCGAGGTCAGCATCGCGTTCGTCAGCTGCACCCGACCCTCCAGGCCGAGGCCCCGCGTGCAGACGGCCATCGCAAAGGCACCTGCCTGACTGTCGGTCACCTCGCCGGTGGCGAGACCCTCGGCGAACCAGAACAGCTCCGCCTCGGTCGGGCGGTCTCCGTCGCGCAGCTTGGCGAGGATGCCGCGCGCCGTCACCGTCATGGCGCCCCCGGCGCGGCGCGGTCCATGTGATCCGCGCCGAAACGGCCGGGCAACAGCGCGCCCACGGTGCTCCGCAGGGTCTGTCCATCGACGGTGGCCATTGTCACCGGCACGCCCTCGCCCGCGAATTCCGCCAGCTTCTGGCGACAACCGCCGCAGGGCGGCACCGGGGCGGAGCCATCCGCGATCACGGCAACCTCCACGATTTCGCTGTCGCCGGCAGCGATCATCGCGGCGATCGCACCCGCCTCGGCGCAGGTGCCTTCGGGGTAGGCCACGTTCTCGACGTTGCAGCCCAGATGGATCGCGCCGCTTGCGCTCCGGATCGCGGCCCCCACCTGAAAGCCGGAATAGGGCGCGTAGGCCCGGGCGCGGACCATGTCTGCGGCGGCGATAAGGTCATCGGACATGTTCGGAGAGGTCCATCCATCAGACTTGCGTTGACGGGCAGTCTGGTCCGGCGCCCGGTCGAGCGCAAGGCCGCGCGGACACTCAGCCCCGTGTCGCCGCCCGCATGGCAATCAGCGCGATCAGGTCGTCGAGATCGTCGCGGCACGGGGCATGGAGCGCCGCAAGGTCGTCGATCCTGCGGCGCTTGGCGGCGATGTTCAGCACCTCCGACAAGCGGCAGAGGCGGTCCGCGCCCACCGCGCCCGAGATCGCCACGAGGATATGGGTCTGCTCGCGGATGATCGGCACGGAGCGCGCAGCGATGCCCGCATCCAGCCTGTCGCGCAGGGCGCAAAGGTCATCGCTCAGCCGATCCAGAAGCTCGCGCGCGCCGTCCTCGCCCGCGACCGCCAGCAACTCGTCAAGCCGCGCCTCGTCCATCTTCACGCCGAAAGCCGGGTCCTCGGCGCCGGCGGCCAGCACGTCCTCGGGCTCCGGCAGCCCCGCGGGCCGGCCGGCATAGCGCAGGATCGTGCGGCCGAATTCCTCGGTCGAGGACACGGGCTTGCCGATGATCCCGTCGGCGCCTGCGGTATAGATCGCCTCGCGGTTGTCGCGCAGCACGTAGGCCGTCAGCGCCACGAGCGGCATCGTCGCTGCCGCATCGGCGCGCGCCCGCACCGCGCGCATGACCTCGAGCCCCGACATCAGCGGCATCTCGATATCGATCAGCGCGATGTCGAAGCGCATCTGTTCCAGCGCCTCCAGCGCCTCGGCCCCGTTCGAGGTGAAGACCGGCCGCGCGCCCAGTTGCTCCAGCATGCCGCGCAGGATGGCCTGGTTGGTGAGATTGTCCTCGGCCACGAGGATTTCGACCTGCGACAGGTCCGGCCATGTGTCGTCCTGTCGCCGGACGGGCCCGCCGGCGACGATCAGGCCCGGCGGCAGGACCAGCTGAACCACCGCGCCGCCCAGTGGCGGGCCGCGTCCGATCCGGACCGTGGCGCCGAGCTGTTCCGACAGCTCCTCAGCGATCTTCAGGCCGAGACCGTGGCCCTCCCTCGGGGACACAACCGGCGGCGCTGCGGGATTGAACCCAGGCCCGCCATCGGCCACTTCGAAAACGAGCGCCGCATCGTCATCCAACCTTACGCTGAGCCGGACGTCGGACCCGGACGCGTGGTCGAACGCGTTCGCGATCAGGTTCGAAACGATACGCTCGACCGTCATGCGCAAGACCAGAAGGCTCAGGCCAGGGTCCACATCGACGACCATCTCGAAGCCAACGCCATTCTCACGTGCGTGGCCGGTCCAGCGTTTGCGCCAGTGCTCCAGCAGGCTGCCGAGCGGCACGCCGTTCGCGGCGCGGTCTTCCGCGGCGGGACCGGATGCGATCAGAAGTGCGGATTCCACCAGCGAGGCCAGCGCATCGCCCGCCGCCGCGACGCGTTCCAGCTGCGTGCGTGTCTCGGGGTCGAGCCGTTCCAGATCGACGAGGCGAAGGCCCCCGACGACATCCGACACCGCCGCCCGCATGTCATGCCCGAAGCGCTGCAACGTCTCGACAAAGCGCGCGGTCTCATCGGTGGCGGGCGGTCCGCCGCCGCGAGTGGTCTCCGTCCGGCTTCGGTCGTCCATGCCACACCCCTCGCGCGGCCACATGTCATCGCGAGGCTAGCACCGCGCCGCGCGTGGTGCCAAGTGGGCGCCGGCAAGAGGGCCTCAGCCCCGCGCCGCCCCGTAGCCCAGCGACTTCACCGCCTCCGCGATCTCGTCGAGGATCGCGGGGTCGTCGATCGTGGCGGGCATCTTGTAGTCCTCGCCATCCGCGATCTTGACCATGGTCGCGCGCAGGATCTTGCCCGAGCGCGTCTTGGGCAACCGATTCACCACCACGGCAAGCTTGAAGGCGGCCACAGGGCCGATCCTGTCGCGCACCAGTTTCACGCAGTCCTTCACGATCTCCTCGGCGGGTGTGTCGACGCCCTTGTTGAGACACAGGAACCCCATCGGCAACTGCCCCTTGAGCGGATCGGACACTCCGATCACGGCGCATTCGGCCACCTCGGGGTGCGCGGCCAGAACCTCTTCCATGCCGCCGGTGGACAGACGGTGGCCCGCCACGTTGATCACGTCGTCGGTGCGCGCCATGATGTAGAGATAACCGTCTTCGTCGATCATCCCGGCATCGCCCGTCTCGTAATAGCCGGGGAAATGGCTGAGGTAGGATTTGCGGTACCGCTCCTCAGCCTGCCAGAGCGTGGGCAGCGTGCCCGGGGGCAGCGGCAGCTTTACCGCGATGGCGCCAAGCGTCCCCGGCTTCAGCGGATGCCCGCCCTCGTCGAGGATCTGAACGTCGTAGCCGGGCATCGCGACCGAGGGGGAGCCGATCTTTACGGGGAGCTTCTCGATCCCAAGCGGGTTGCCGGCGATGGCCCAGCCGGTTTCCGTCTGCCACCAATGGTCGATCACCGGCACGCCGAGTTGCGCCTGCGCCCATTCGATCGTGTCGGGATCGGCGCGTTCGCCCGCGAGGAACAGGGTTTCGAGCGACGAGAGGTCATAGTCGCCCACCAGCGCCCCGCCCGGATCGTCGCGCTTGATCGCGCGAAAGGCCGTGGGCGCGGTGAACAGGCACTTGACCCCGTGATCCTCGATCACGCGCCAGAAGGTGCCGGCATCCGGCGTGCCCACGGGTTTGCCCTCGAACACGACAGTGGTGCAGCCGAAGGTCAACGGCCCGTAGCAGATGTAGGAATGGCCCACGACCCAGCCCACGTCCGAGGCGGCCCAGAAGACCTCTCCGGGGTTCATGTCGTAGAGGTTTCGCATCGACCAGTTGAGCGCGACGAGGTGGCCTGCGGTGTGACGCACCACGCCCTTGGGCTGGCCGGTCGTGCCGGAGGTGTAGAGGATATAGGCCGGGTGGTTGCCCTCCACCGGGACGCAGGGCGCAGGCGCCACGCCGTACTGGAACGCATGCCAGTCGACATCGCGCCCCTCCTCCAGATGCGCGACCTCCTGTTCGCGCTGGAAGATCACGCAGAACTCGGGTTCGTGGTCGGCAAGCGCAAGCGCCCCGTCCAGAAGCGGCTTGTAATGCACCACGCGCCCCGGCTCGATCCCGCAGGAGGCGGCGATGATGCATTTTGGCGTGCAATCGTCGATGCGCACGGCCAGTTCATTCGCCGCGAAACCGCCGAAGACCACCGAATGGATCGCACCCAGACGCGCGCAGGCAAGCATCGCCTCCAGCGCCTCGGGCACCATCGGCATGTAGATGATGACGCGATCTCCCTTTTCCACGCCTTTCGCCTTCAGCGCACCGGCCAGAGACGCGACGCGGTCCTGCAACTCCTTGTAAGTGATCTTGTGCGTGGTGCCGGTCAGCGGGCTGTCATGGATGATCGCCACCCGGTCGCCGTGACCGGCCTGCACGTGACGGTCGACCGCGTTCCAGCAACCGTTCAGACGCCCGTCGGCGTACCACTCGTAAAGGGGGGCGTTTTCGTCGAAAAGCGCCTTCGAGGGGGCCTCGTCCCAGTCGATGCCCTTCGCCGCCTCCATCCAGAATGCATTCGGATCGGCCTTGGCCGCCTGATATACCTCGGCATATCCCATCTTGGCTGTCCCTTCCCTTGGTCGCGCAATTTCCTATCGCCCCGCGATAGGCTGGCGCAATTAGGTGACATTGCCGCAGGCAGCGGCCCCGGGCCGCCGCAAGTCGATCACATGACTTGCAACAACCGTCAGCATACTTGCACGACTCGGGAAAAAGGCGCTCGGATTCCTATCGGCCGGGCGGGCATGGGGCCCGTCCGAGCATGGAGCAAGCACGGCCATGGGAGACAAGAAAGCGTCCCCGAAGAAAGCCGGCGGCGGCAAGCCCGGCAAGTAACAACATGAACGCTCCGCGCCGGATCACCCCGGCGCGGAGATTGGCCCTTCCGGGGCCCGGGCGCAGTTTTCCCGACAGTTTCAGCCGTAAAGGCTGACCGGTGTTCCGGCGAGCGCCGCGATGTTCAGCAAGCCCCGCGCCGTGATCGCCGGCGTCACGATATGGGCGCGGTTGCCCATGCCCATCAGGATCGGGCCGACCTCGAGGCCATTTCCCCGCATCTTCAGGATGTTGCGCGCAGCTCCTGCCGCGTCGGTCGAGGCGAAGACCAGCGCGTTGGCCGTGCCCTGAAGTCGCGAGTTGGGGAAGATGCGGGCCCGCAGCTCGGGGTCGAGCGCGCTGTCGACATTCATCTCGCCCTCGTAGGCAAAGCTGCACTCCTGCATCTCCAGGATTTCCAGCGCGGCCCGCATGCGCCGCCCGCTGTCGCTGTCGAGATTGCCGAACTGGCTGCCCGAACACAGCGCGATGTTGGGCTCCACCCCGAAACGCTTCATGTGGCGCGCCGTGGCGATCACCGTCTCGGCGATCTCGTCGGGGCTGGGCTGGGCGTGGATATGCGTGTCCGCGATGAAGAGCGGCCCGTCCTCGAGGATCATCAGGCTCAGCGCGCCAACGGGATGAAGTTTCTGTGTTCCAAGGAGTTGGCGGACGTAGTTCAAGTGCCAAAGGTACTGGCCGAAGGTGCCGCAGATCATGGAATCGGCCTCGTCCCGGTAGACCATGACCGCGCCGATGGCGGTGGTGTTGGTGCGCATGATCGCGCGGGCCAGGTCCGGCGTCACGCCACGCCGCTCCATCACCGAATGATAGGTGCTCCAGTAGTCGCGATAACGCGGGTCGCTTTCGGGATTCACCAGTTCGAAATCGACCGCCGGGCGGATCGTCAAACCGGCCCGCTCGGCCCGCTGTTCGATCACCTCGGGACGGCCGATCAGGATGGGAGTGTCCGTGGTCTCCTCCAGAATGGCCTGCGCGGCACGCAGCACACGCTCGTCCTCCCCTTCGGCGAAGACGATGCGGCGCGTGGTGGTGGCCGCGGCCTCGAACACGGGGCGCATGATCAGGGCGGATTTGAACACGGCCTGATTCAGCCGCGCCTTGTAGGCCTCGAGATCGTCGAGCGGCCGTGTGGCCACGCCCGAGGCGATGGCGGCCTCGGCGACGGCGCTGGCGACCACGGCCATCAGGCGCGGATCGAAGGGTTTGGGGATCAGGTAGTCGGGCCCGAAGGTCAGCTGCTCGCCCTGATAGGCGGCGGCAGCCTCGGCGCTTGTCGTGGCCCGCGCAAGCGCCGCGATCCCCTCGATGCAGGCGATCTGCATGGCGTCGTTGATTTCGGTCGCACCCACGTCCAGCGCGCCGCGGAAAATGAAGGGAAAACACAGGACGTTGTTGACCTGGTTGGGGAAATCGCTGCGGCCCGTGGCGATGATGGCATCCCGCGCGACTTCCCGCACCTGGTCGGGCAGGATTTCCGGCGTCGGGTTGGCGAGCGCGAAGACGACCGGCCTGTCCGCCATGCGCGAGACCATGTCGGGGGTCAGCACGCCCGGCCCGGACAGGCCGAGGAACAGGTCCGCGCCCTCGATCACCTCGTCCAGCGACGCGGGCGTGGTGCCTTGCGCATATTCCGCCTTTTGCGGCGTCATGTCCTCGGTCCGGCCCTCGTGCACGAGCCCCGCGAGGTCGCAGAGATAGACGTTCTCGCGGCGCACGCCCAGCTTCAGCAGCATGTTGAGGCAGGCGATCCCCGCCGCGCCGCCCCCGGTCGAGACGACCTTGACGTCCTCGAAGGCCTTGCCGGCGATCCGGAGCGCGTTGGTGGCGGCGGCGCCGACCACGATCGCCGTCCCGTGCTGATCGTCGTGGAAGACGGGGATGTTCATGCGTTCCCGGCAGATCCGTTCGACGATGAAGCAATCCGGCGCCTTGATGTCCTCGAGGTTGATCGCGCCGAAGCTGGGCTCCAGCGCGCAGACGATCTCGGCCAGCCTTTCGGGGTCGGGTTCGTCGATCTCGAGGTCGAAGCAGTCGATATCGGCGAACTTCTTGAACAGGACCGCCTTGCCCTCCATCACGGGCTTGGAGGCCAATGCGCCGATATTGCCGAGCCCGAGCACGGCCGTGCCGTTGGAGACCACCGCGACGAGGTTGCCGCGCGCGGTATACCGCGCGGCGTTGCGTGGATCGGCCTTGATTTCAAGACTCGCCTCGGCCACGCCGGGCGAATAGGCCCGCGCCAGATCACGCCCGTTGGCCAGCGGCTTCGTCGCCCGGATCTCGAGTTTCCCGGGCTTGGGATATTCGTGGTAGAACAGGGCCGCGGCCCGCAACCCGTCGGATTTCTCGTCGCTCAAGGCACCCTCCCGCGAAATTGGTTTAGCCCTAAACCATCCCTCGCACGGCATCCAGTGCGGCCAAATCGCCTTACACGAACTGTTCGCGGATCAGGCGCTCTTCCAGCCCGTGACCGGGATCGAAGAGGATGCGATGTGCGACCTCGGGCTCGCTGCGGATCTCGACCTTCGCCACGTTACGCACCGACCGGCTGTCGGCATCGGCCATCACCGGGCGCTTTTCCGGCTCGATCACTTCGAAACGCACGACGGCGGTCTTGGGCAAGAGCGCCCCGCGCCAGCGCCTGGGCCGGAAAGCCGCGACCGCCGTCACCGCCAGAACATCCGCGCCGATGGGCAGGATCGGGCCGTGGGCCGAGTAGTTGTAGGCGGTGGAGCCCGCGGGCGTGCACACCAGTGCCCCGTCGCAGACCAGTTCCTCCATCCGCAGCCGGCCATCGACGAAGATGCGCAGCTTGGCCGCCTGCGGACCCGCGCGCAGCAGGCTCACCTCGTTGATGGCGAGCGCCTCGTGGGTGGTGCCGTCGACCCGTTCGGCCCACATGTGCAGCGGGTTGATGACCTCCTCCTCGGCTGCTTCCAGCCGGGCGATCAGGTCGTCCTCGCGATAGGCGTTCATCAGGAACCCGACCGTGCCACGGTTCATCCCGTAGACCGGCGCGTCGATCGCCTGCGTGGCGTGCAGCGTCGCCAGCATGAACCCGTCGCCGCCCAGCGCGACGATCACGTCGGCCTCCGCCGGGGCGTAGCGGCCGTACATCGCCTCCAGCCGCGCCTTCGCCTCCTGCGCGAGCTCCATGTCGGATGCCATGAAGGCGATGTTGCGGGCCGCGGGCATGCGCGTGCCTCCTGTGGTCGGTGTCCCGGCGCGACTGTCGCGCGCGCCCATCGGAAACTCAATCCCGCATCGGCCACATGCGCCCCGATCCGCCACCCCGATGGCGCCCGCGACGCCAACTTCGCCGCTTTCCGCCCTTTCCCGAGGGGGCCTAATGCCATAAATGCGTGATCCAAACGCTGCCCAGCGCCCGAGGAGGTCACGCCATGAACGCACCCCACCGCGATGCCGGTTTCTTCACCGAAAGCCTTTCATCCCGCGATCCCGAGATCTTCGCCGCCATCGAGAAGGAACTCGGCCGTCAGCGCGAAGAGATCGAGCTGATCGCCTCGGAGAACATCGTCTCCGCCGCCGTGATGGCCGCCCAGGGGTCGGTCATGACGAACAAATACGCCGAGGGCTATCCCGGCCGCCGCTACTACGGTGGGTGCGAGTTTGTCGATATCGCGGAAAACCTCGCCATCGACCGGGCCAAGGCGCTTTTCGGGGTGGAATTCGCCAACGTGCAGCCCAACTCGGGCAGCCAGGCCAACCAGGGCGTGTTCCAGGCGCTGCTTCAGCCGGGCGACACGATCCTCGGCATGAGCCTCGACGCGGGCGGGCACCTGACACATGGCGCCAAGCCCAACCAGTCCGGCAAATGGTTCAACGCAATCCAGTACGGCGTGCGCCAGCAGGACCTCGAGGTCGATTACGACCAGATCGCGGAGCTGACCGCCGAACACAAGCCGAAGATGATCATCGCCGGCGGATCGGCCATTCCGCGGATCATCGATTTCGCCAAGATGCGCGAGATCGCCGACAGCGTGGGCGCCTGGCTGCTCGTGGACATGGCCCATTTCGCGGGGCTCGTCGCCTCGGGCCACTATCCCTCCCCTTTCCCGCATGCGCATGCGGCGACCACCACGACCCACAAGACCCTGCGCGGCCCCCGTGGCGGCATGATCCTCACGAATGACGAGGCGCTGGCCAAGAAATTCAACTCCGCCATCTTCCCCGGCATCCAGGGCGGGCCGCTGATGCACGTCATCGCCGCCAAGGCCGTGGCCTTCGGCGAGGCGCTGCGCCCGGAGTTCAAGGACTACCAGGCGCAGGTCATCGCCAACGCGCAGGCGCTCGCGGATCAGCTCATGAAGGGCGGGCTCGACATCGTCACCGGCGGCACCGACACGCACCTGATGCTGGTGGACCTGCGCCCCAAGGGCGTGAAGGGCAACGCGACCGAAAAGGCGCTGGGCCGCGCGCACATCACCTGCAACAAGAACGGCATCCCCTTCGATACCGAGAAGCCCACGATCACCAGCGGCGTGCGCCTCGGCTCGCCCGCCGGCACCACGCGCGGCTTCGGCGAGACGGAGTTCCGCCAGATCGGCGACTGGATCGTCGAGGTGGTCGAAGGCCTCGCGGCCGATGGTGAGGACGGCAACGGCGCGACCGAGACAAAGGTAGCGGCCGAAGTCGTTGACCTCTGCCGGAAATTCCCGGTCTACCCCAACCTCTGAGCGGCATCGGCCGGATCGGGCCGAGACCGGGAAACAGGGGCGGGCGAATCTTGCAGCCCGTGCCGTCCCGCCTTAGGTTAACGTTGCGTGGGGCGCCGAGGGTGACGGCTAGGGGTGGCCTTGCGCGGATATGCGACTGCTTTGAGCGAGGCTGGAGCAATGAGTGCCGACTTGCCTGCCCGTCCGGAGATCACTCCGGGCTACCGTCGTGAGGCCGACCGGGAAATCCGGGCCTTCACGCGCGACTGGACGGATCGCGACGACCGTATCGCGTCGCTGAGCTATTTCGGAACCTTCGCGGTCTATTTCTTCACGCTCTGGCTGGCCGTGCAGGCCTGGCCCATCTGGTGGCTGGTCGTGCCGCTCATCGTCGTGAACGCCTTCGCCGGCGTGCGGCTCTACGTGCTGCAGCACGATTGCGGGCATGGCTCGCTCTATTCGACCAAACGCGCCAACGACCTCGCCGGTCATGGCTTGAGCGTCTTCACGCTGACGCCCTACCGGGTGATGCAGTTCAACCACAACGAACACCATTCCCATCTGGGCAATCTCGACGAGCGCGACACGACCGAGATCTTTACCATGACCCTGCGCGAGTGGGAGGAGGCCGGTTTCTGGACCCGGCTGAAATACCGGCTCTACCGCAACCCGCTCCTGATGATCCCCGTGGGTGGACTGCTGACCTATGTCCTCGTCTATCGCTGGCCGAAGAACGCGGGCCGGATCGATGCGGCGGGCGTGATCGCGCATAATCTGGGCCTCGCGCTGTGGATCGCGACCATCTGGTGGCTGGCAGGTCAACCGGGCCTCGTCATCTATGCGGGCACTGTCTTCACCGCGGGCTGCATCGGCGTGTTCCTCGTCTACCTGCAGCACAATTTCGAGGACACGTGGTGGGACCGCAAACCGGACCTCAACCCCGCCCGCGCGGCCCTTCAGGGGTCCTCGGCGCTCGATCTGGGCTGGTGGTGGGACCTCGGCACCGGCAACATCGCCTATCACGACATCCACCATTTCAACGCCAACATCCCGTCCTACCGGTTGCGCAAATGCCACCGCGCGTTGCGCGAGAAATACGAGGTGCAGACGATCGGCTGGCCCGAGGCGATCCGATCCTTCACGCTCAAGGTCTGGGACGAGGATCAGGAACGCCTGGTTCCCTTCCCGCGCGAGGCGCGCAGGCAGGCCGCCGCGCAGAACGCCTGAGGCGCGTGCGGCCCCTTCCTTCAGCCTGGCGAAAAACTCCCGCCGGAGGCTCGCGTCCGCCGCCACGGGCTCAGGTGCCGACGGCCTTGCGCACCATGTCCCAATAGGCCGCCTCCACCGCCGCCCGGTCGAGGCGCCCGCCCTCCCGGTACCAAGTGGTGACCCCGGTCAGCATGGCGATCAGCGCCATGGTCGCGAGCTTCGTGTCGGGCACCGCGAACCGGCCCGAGGCCTGCCCCGCCTTCAGCACCGCCTCGAGCCGGTCCTCGTAGTCGCGGCGCAGCCCCTCGATGATGGCGAAATTTCCGGGCGTCAGGTTGCGCAGCTCCATGTAGGCGATGAAGACAAGCTCGGGCCGGTCGAGATGGAAGCGGATGTGATGGCGCACGAAGCTTTCCAGCTGATCGACCGGGTCCGCGTCCGGGGCCTGCCAGTCCTCCAGAAGCTCCTCCAGATGGTCGCGCATCAGCTCGAACAGCAGCGTCTGCTTGTCCGCCGTGTAGAGATAGAGCGCGCCGGCCTGAACCCCCACTTCGGCCGCGATCTGGCGCATGGAGACGGCGGCGAACCCGTGCCGCGCAAAGAGCCGCAGCGCCGCCTGCCGGACCTTCGGCCCGGTGATATCCGCATGACTGCCCTGTTTTCGCGCCATGGGCCGGAGGTTATCTGAACGCGCGTTCAATTCAACCGCCGCATGGCCTTGCCGCCTGCCGCATCTGGACAGCACGCCGCCGCTGCGGTTAGGTCGGACCATGGCGCGTCGGCTCATCATCCCCGTCCTCGCGGCCGCGGCGCTGGGCGCCTGCGGTCCCGACGTGCCCGCGCTCGACGCGCGGATCGGCGCCGAGGCCCGCGCCGCCGATTTCCCCGATCTCGTGCCGCTCGGCCCGCTTCTTGCCGGGGTCGACGCCATCCCGCCGCGCGAAGCCGCACCCGAAGGCGCCAGCCTCGAGGCGCGCACCGCCGATCTGCGCCGCCGCGCCGCCGCGCTCCGCGCGCTGCCGCTGTGACGCGCCGCGCGTTGCAGCCCCCCGCGTGAGCGGCTAACAGGGGCCGACGCAAGGCCACATCCGCCGGAGGACCATCATGACCGACCCCATTCGTCTGGGCATCGCCGGGCTGGGTACCGTTGGCGCGGGCGTGGTGAAGATCGCCCAGCGGCATGGGTCGCTTCTGGAGCGCCGCTGCGGCCGGCCCGTCGAGATCACCGCCGTCTCGGCCCGCAGCCGCGAGAAGGACCGGGGCGTCTCGCTCAAGCCCTACGCGTGGGAGGACGACCCCGTCGCGCTCGCCCGCCGCGACGACGTGGACGTTCTCGTGGAACTCATGGGCGGCGAGGACGGCCCCGCCAAGAACGCCACCGAGGCCGCGATCGCAAACGGCAAGCACGTGGTCACGGCCAACAAGGCGATGCTCGCCCATCACGGTCAGGCACTGGCCGAGGCGGCGGAGGACGCGGGCGTCAGCCTGCGCTTCGAGGCCGCCGTCGCGGGCGGCATACCCGTGATCAAGGCCCTGACCGAGGGGCTGGCCGGCAATGCCATCACCCGCGTGATGGGCGTGATGAACGGCACGTGCAACTACATCCTGACGCGCATGGACGACGCGGGCCTGACCTATGAGGAGGCCTTCGCCGAGGCCGACGGGCTGGGCTATCTCGAAGCCGACCCCGAGCTTGACGTGGGCGGCATCGACGCCGGCCACAAGCTGAGCCTCCTGGCTTCCATCGCCTTCGGCACGCGCGTGGCCTTCGACGACATGACCCTCGAGGGGATCGGCCGCATCTCGATCGACGACATCCGCCGGGCGGGCGATCTGGGCTACAAGATCAAGCTCCTGGGCGTGGCGCAGATGACCGGCCGGGGGCTGGAGCAGCGGATGACGCCCTGCCTCGTGCCCAGCGCCTCGCCGCTGGGGCAACTGTTGGGTGGCACGAACATGGTGGTGATCGAGGGCGACGCGGTGGAGCAGATCGTTCTGCGCGGCCCCGGCGCGGGCGAAGGCCCCACCGCCAGCGCGGTGATGGGTGACATCTGCGATATCGCGCGCGGCATCCGCTTGCCCGTCTTCGGACAACCGGCGCAGACGCTGCGGCCCGCCCCGCCGGCCAATGCCGAAAGCCCCGCCTGTTTCTACCTGCGGCTTGCGCTGGTCGACAAACCCGGCGCGCTGGCCAAGGTGGCGACCGTGCTGGGCGAGAACGGCATCTCGATCGACCGGATGCGGCAATACGATCATCCCGGCGCCGACGCGCCGGTCCTGATCGTGACCCACAGGACGGCGCGGCCCAACCTCGACACGGCGCTCGCGGCCCTGCCCGGAACGGGCGTGGTCACCGGCGCGCCGGTGGCCCTCCGGATCGAGGACGTCTGATCGGGCGCGGTCGGAAACGCCGGCGTTTCCGACCCGGAATTGCCGGCAATTCCGTTCCCTCCCCATGTTAGCGCCGCCAGCGGCCGCTGGCGGCTTGCCCGACCTTCATGCGGCGGCTACACCGGGCGCGGATATTGACCCGGAAGGATTTCCCATGACGCACCCCACCGATTTCAACGACCGGATGCTCTCGCTCGGCCTTGCGCGGGTGTCCGAGGCTGCGGCCATGGCATCGGCCGAGCTGATCGGACGGGGGGACGAGAAGGCCGCCGACCAGGCCGCGGTGAACGCCATGCGCGACCAGCTCAACCGCCTCGACATCAGGGGTGTCGTCGTCATCGGCGAAGGCGAACGCGACGAGGCGCCGATGCTCTATATCGGCGAGGAGGTCGGCAATGGCGACGGACCCGAGGTCGATATCGCCCTCGACCCGCTGGAGGGCACGACGCTCACCGCCAAGGACATGCCCAACGCGCTGACCGTCATCGCCATGGGGCCGCGCGGCTCCATGCTGCACGCGCCGGATGTCTATATGGACAAGCTCGCCATCGGGCCGGGCCTGAGGCCGGGGGTCGTCACGCTCGACATGTCGCCCGCGGAACGCGTCTCGGCGCTGGCCTCCGCCAAGGGATGCTCAACCAAGGACATCACCGTCTGCATTCTGGAGCGCCCGCGCCACGAGGAAATGATCGCCGAGCTTCGGACCACGGGCTGCGCCATACGTCTGATCACCGACGGCGACGTGGCGGGCGTCATGCATTGCGCCGAGCCCGCGACGGGCATCGACATGTACATGGGCTCGGGCGGGGCGCCGGAGGGCGTGCTGGCCGCCGCGGCGCTGAAATGCATGGGCGGGCAGATCTACGGCAAGCTCCTGTTCCGCAACGACGACGAGAAGGCGCGCGCGAAAAACGCCGGCATCACCAATCTCAACCGCGTCTACACGCGCGACGACATGGTCACGAAGGACGTCATCTTCGCGGCCACCGGCGTCACCGACGGATCGATCCTGCCCGGGATCAAGCGCGAGCCCGAATATCTCGAAGCCGCGACGATCCTGATGCGCTCCAAGACCGGCTCGGTACGGCGCATGACCTACAGAAACCCGCGCTGAGCGCCCTGTGACGGCCCTGCCCGGGACAGATACCGACCTGCCTGCCTTTCTGGGCGTCGACGCGTCGCTGACCGGTCGCCGCTGGATGGGCCCCGACCCCGAGGAGGACCGCCTCGCCGCAGCCCTCGTGCAGCGCGCGGGGCTGGAACCTGCCGTGGCCGCCATCCTCGCCCGCCGTGGTGTCGCACCGGAAGCGGCCGAAGCCTTCCTCTCCCCGTCCCTGCGCGACCTGCTGCCCGACCCTGCCGTGCTGAAGGACATGGCCGCGGCCTCCGAGCGCATTGCGGTTGCGCTGAAGCGGCGCGAGCGCATCGCCGTTTTCGCCGATTACGACGTCGATGGCGGCAGCTCTGCCGCGCTCCTGATCACATGGCTGCGGCAAATGGGCCATGGCGCCACGCTCTACGTCCCCGACCGGATCGACGAGGGTTATGGCCCCAACGAGCCGGCCATGGCGAAGCTGGCCGAGGTCCATGACCTGATCGTCTGCGTCGACTGCGGCACGCTCAGCCACGGACCCATCGCGGCGGCCAAGGGCGCGGACGTGATCGTGCTCGACCATCACCTGGCCGAGGCCGAGTTGCCCGACTGCGTGGCCGTGGTGAACCCCAACCGGCAGGACGAGGATGGCAGCCTCGGGCATCTCTGCGCCGCCGCCGTCGTCTTCCTCGTGCTGGTCGACCTGAACCGTCGCCTGCGCGCCGAAGGCATCGCGGGCCCCGACCTGATGGCGATGCTCGACCTCGTGGCCCTGGCGACCGTGGCCGATGTCGCGCCGCTGAAGGGTGTGAACCGGGCCTTCGTCCGGCAGGGGCTGACGGTCATGGCGCGGCGGCATCGCACGGGGCTGGTGGCGCTTTGCGACGTGGCGCGGCTCGACCGGGCGCCGACGAGCTATCACCTGGGCTTCGTCCTTGGCCCGCGCGTGAATGCGGGCGGGCGCATCGGTGAGGCGGATCTGGGCGCGCGGCTGCTGGCGACCGACGCGGAGCAGGAGGCGCTGGCGATTGCCCAGCGCCTCGACACGCTCAACACCGATCGTCGCGAGATCGAGGCGCGCGTGCGTGACGCGGCCCTGGCGCAGGCCGAGGCACGTGGTCTCGACGCGCCGCTGGTCTGGGCCGCGGGCGACGGCTGGCACCCCGGGGTCGTGGGCATCGTGGCCAGCCGCCTGAAGGAACACACCCATCGCCCCGCCATCGTCATCGGTTTCGACGGCGAGAACGGCAAGGGCTCCGGCCGCTCCGTCTCGGGCGTCGATCTGGGCGCATCGATCCAGCGTCTTGCGGCCGAGGGGCTGATCGAGAAGGGCGGCGGTCACCGGATGGCGGCGGGCCTGTCGTTGACCCGTTCACAGCTGGAACCGGCCATGGCGCGGCTTTCGGAGCTTCTGGCGCGGCAGGGCGCGGGCACGGGCGGCGCAGGCGACCTGCGCGTCGATGGCGTGTTGATGCCCCAGGCCGCGACGCCCGAGCTGATCGAACGGATCGAGACCGCAGGCCCCTTCGGCGCCTCGGCCCCTGCCCCGCGCTTCGCCTTCCCCGCCATGCGCATCCGCATGACGCGGCCCGTCGGCGACGGACACCTGAAACTGGGCTTCTCGGACGGCCCCGGCGGCAGCATGGACGCGATCGCCTTCGACGCCGCCAATCGCGGGCTCGACGCGCTTCAGTCCCACCAGGGACGGCCGGTGCACCTTGCCGGGCGGGTGGAGCTCAACCATTGGAACGGTCGCAGCCGCGTGCAGCTGCGCCTCGAAGATGCCGCCTGGGCCGAGTGACGCGCCCTTATCCGGAATTGCGCGCGGGACATGAAAGAATCCCCTTGATCCCCCCCGCGCGTTTTCCTAGACACCGTCCACGCCAAGCGCGGCCCGTTCGTCTATCGGTTAGGACGCCAGGTTTTCAACCTGGAAAGAGGGGTTCGATTCCCCTACGGGCTGCCACTCACCTCCCGCAAGGTATTGATTCCGCTTGGCAATGTGACGTCACTCTGGCGCAAATCTCCCAATTTTGCGGCAACGACCCGGATTTCGGCGGTGTCTCGGCCGGCCGGTCCCCCCCTTCCCAGCCGGTCGCGGGACGCGCTTGGAGGCGTTGCGCAACTGATCGACGGGCTCTGCGATAGACAACCGGGCGCCCAGAAAATATGTCTGAGCCGTTCAGCAGGGGGGCGAGCCGTGAAGACAATCCCGAGCAGCATCGATGAGACCCTCGCACTCCTGGGCCGGCAGAACTATGTCTGCGGCCGTGATCTTGGCACTGTCGCCTACCTGTCGCTCAAGCTTGGCAAGCCGCTTTTCCTCGAAGGCGAGGCTGGCGTCGGAAAGACGGAAATCGCCAAGGCGATCGCCGCCGCGCTGGGCCGCAGGTTGATCCGGTTGCAATGCTACGAGGGCCTCGACGTCGCCAGCGCCATCTATGAATGGAACTTCGCCGGTCAGATGGTGGCGATCCGGACAGCCGAGGCCACCGGGTCCGCGGACCGCGACGCACTGCAGGACGAACTCTTTTCCGACGCCTACCTGATACGGCGGCCGCTTCTGGAAGCGCTCGAGCCGCAGGACGGCGGGCCGCCGGTTCTGCTGATCGATGAGGTCGATCGCACCGACGAGCCGTTCGAGGCCTTCCTCCTCGAGACCTTGTCGGATTTCCAGGTGACGATTCCCGAGATCGGCACGATCAAGGCCTCCGAACCTCCGATCGTGATCCTGACGTCGAACCGCACGCGGGAGGTGCATGACGCGCTCAAGCGGCGTTGCCTCTATCATTGGGTAGACTATCCTGATTTCGAACGGGAAATCGAGATCCTCCGCAAGCGGGTGCCGGAGGCGACCGACAGGCTTTCCTCCGAGATCGTCGCGTTCGTTCACAGCCTGCGCGGACAGGACCTGTTCAAGTCGCCCGGCGTGGCCGAGAGCATCGACTGGGCGCGGTGCCTCGTGGCGCTCGACGCCGTGGCGCTTTCGCCCGAGCTGATCACCGACACGCTGGGCGCGCTGCTGAAATACCAGGACGATATCGCGCGCATCGCCGGCGCCGAGACCACGCGGCTTCTGGACGAGGCGCGGCGGAGCCTCTTGGACGCGGAATGACGCCGGCAGTGGATCACGACGCCGAGGGGCGGCTGGTCGAGAACATCCTGCATTTCACCCATGCGCTGAGAAAGGCGGGGGTGAAGGTCGGCACCGCGCAGGTGGAAACCGCGATCCGCGCGGTGGCGGAGACGGGGTTTTCCAGGCGCATCGACTTCTACCACACCCTGCGCGCCACCTTGATCACCCGCGCCGAGCATCTGGAGGTGTTCCATCAGGTCTTTGCCATGTTCTGGCGCGACCCGGATTTCCTGACCAGCCTCATGCACATGCTCTCGCCACAGCTGGAAGGCGAACCAGAGCGCCGGAAACCGGACGCCGGCCAGCGCCGCGCCGAGGAGGCGCTTTCGGGCGCGCCGCAGCATGAGGATCGCCCGCAGCGCGACGAGATCGAACGGCAGGCGATCCTGACATGGTCCGGCCGCGAGGTGATCCGGCGCAAGGATTTCGACCAGATGAGCGCATCGGAACTGGCCGAGGCCGAGCGCGCGGTGCGCGTGCTGGACCTGCCCGTCAAACCGATCCGCACCCGGCGCACGCGGCCGGACCGCTACGGCGCGCGGCCCGATCCCCGCGCGACCCTGCGCGCGGCCCGCCGCCGCGCCGGTGAGATCGAGCGGATCGAACGCAAGACCGCGCGCGCCCGCCACCCCGATCTCGTGGCGCTGTGCGACATCTCGGGGTCCATGTCGGTCTATTCGCGGATGCTTCTGCGCTACATGCACGCCGTGACCCATGCGCGCGATCGCGGCTGGGGCCATGTGCACGCCTTCACCTTCGGCACAAGTCTCACCAACGTGACCCGCGCGCTCCGCCAGAACGATCCGGACCTCGCGCTTGCCACCATGGGGCGGGAGGCCAGCGACTGGGAAGGCGGCACCCGGATCGGCGCGGCGCTGGAGCGGTTCAACCGGGAATGGTCGCGACGGGTTCTGACCTCCGGCGCGGTCGTGATCCTGATCACCGACGGGCTGGAGCGCGACGACCTTGGCCTGCTGGACCGCGAGGCCGCCCGGCTTTCCCGAAGCGCGGGCCGCGTCATCTGGCTCAATCCGCTGCTGCGGTGGGACGGCTTCGCCCCGCGCGCCGGCGGGGTGCGCACGCTGCTGTCCCACGTCGACAGCTTCCACGCCTGCCACTCGCTCGACAGCCTTCAGGCGCTGTCGGACGCGTTCGGGCAACGGGGCCTGCGGGACCGGATGCTGGCCGAAGTCCGCACGGATTTGTGACCTTTCGTCCAAAGGCCCTCAAATCATTTGCTTTCCCGGCAGACCGCAATAGGCTGGCACGAGACACCCAAGCCAGGTTCCGGGGAGGAAGCCCAGCATGGAGAACGCCCGTCCAGACCGGATGATTGACGCCTGCCGACCGAAGGCAGGGGCGAATGCGGTCGCGCGCCGCGATTTCTTTCCAGAATGCTCGACTTGAACCCGGTGCGTCCGCTCCGGGCCCGATAGGCCGTTTCAAACAATGGACACGCGGGCGTCAGGCCCGACCAAAGGGAGGAAGAGAATGACCGACGTCAAGATGACGGTGAACGGGAAAACCGTCAGCCGGGAGGTCCCGGACACCACGCTGTTGTCAGAGTTTCTGCGCGAGCATCTTCGCCTGACGGGCACCCATGTGGGCTGCGACACCAGCCAGTGCGGCGCCTGCGTGGTGCATGTGGACGGCCGCGCGGTGAAATCCTGCACGGTTCTGGCCGCGTCGCTGGACGGTGCGGACGTCACCACGATCGAAGGCGTCGCGCAGGGCGGCGAGTTGCATCCAATGCAGGCCGCCTTCAACGCCCATCACGGGCTGCAATGCGGCTTTTGCACGCCGGGCATGATCATGGCCGGGATCGACATGGTGAACCGCTACCAGGCGGAAGGGCGCGAGCTGACGCAAGCCGCGATCCGGCACGAGCTGGAGGGCAATATCTGCCGCTGCACCGGCTATCACAACATCGTCAACGCCATCGAGGACGCGGCGGGCCAGATGGCCGCCATGTCCAAGGCCGCGGAATAAGGGAGGCACGGGACCATGAGCGACGGTATCGGCGCGCGCGTGGCGCGCAAGGAAGACAAGCGTTTCCTCACCGGCAAGGGCAAGTACACCGACGATTTCCGCGTCGAGAACCAGGCCTATGCCGCCTTCGTCCGCAGCCCGGTGGCGCATGCGAAGATCAACGGCATCGATGCCTCGGCGGCACTGGCGATGGAGGGCGTGATCGCCGTCCATACCGGCCCCGAGATGAAGGATGACGGGATCGGCGACATCATCACCGGCTGGGCGATCACCTCGAAGGACGGCACGCCCATGCAATGCGGCGTCTGGAACCCGATGGTCACGACCTATGCGCGCTACGTGGGCGACGCCATCGCCATCGTCGTGGCCGAAAGCCAGGACATCGCGCGCCGCGCGGCCGAGGCGGTGGAGCTCGACTACGAGGAATTGCCCGCCACGGTCTTTCCCGACAAGGCGCTGGCCGACGGCGCACCGCAGGTCCACGAGAACGTGCCGGGCAACCTGATCTTCAACTGGGAGATCGGCGACGAGGCCAAGACCGAGGCCGCCATGGCCGGCGCGGCCCATGTCACGACGCTCGACATCACCAACAACCGCCTCAGCCCCAACGCGATGGAGCCGCGCAGCGCGGTCGCCATCCACGACGAGGCGGAGGATCACTACACGCTCTACACCACGAGCCAGAACCCGCACGTCGCGCGCCTCGTCCTTAGCGCCTTCTACCAGGTCGCGCCCGAGCACAAGCTGCGGGTGATCGCGCCCGACGTGGGCGGGGGCTTCGGCTCCAAGATCTACATCTACCCCGAGGAGATCGCCTGCCTCTGGGCCGCGATGAAGACGGGGCGCTCGGTGAAATGGACCTCGGACCGCTCCGAGGCCTTCATGACCGACGCCCATGGCCGCGACCACGTCACGACCGCCAAGATGGGTTTCGACGAAAACGGCAGGATCGTGGGCTTCCACGTGGACACGATCGCCAATCTCGGCGCCTATGTCTCGCTCTTCGCCACGGCGACGCCGACCTACCTCTACGGCACGCTCTGGTCGGGGACCTACGACATCCCGGCGATCTACGGCACGGTGCGCGCGGTCCACACCAACACCGTGCCCGTCGACGCCTATCGCGGCGCGGGCCGGCCCGAGGCCACCTACATGATCGAGCGGATGATGGAGACAGCCGCGCGCGAGATGGGGATGGACCCCGCCGAGCTTCGCCGGAAGAACTTCATCACCGAGTTCCCCTATCAGACGCAGGTCCTGCTGAACTACGACAGCGGCGACTACCACACGCTGCTCGACCTCGCGCAAAAGCACGCGAAGGTCGACGAGTTCCCCGCCCGCAAGGCCGAGGCCGCCGCGCGCGGCAAGCTCCGCGGCATCGGCTACTCGACCTTCGTGGAGGCCTGCGGCCTCGCGCCGTCGGCGGCCGCGGGCTCGCTCGGGGCGGGCGTGGGCCTCTGGGAATCGGCCGAGGTGCGGGTGAACCCGGTGGGCACGGTCGAGATCCTGACCGGCAGCCACAGCCACGGGCAGGGGCACGAGACCACCTTCGCGCAGCTCGTCGCCGACCGCTTCGGCCTGCCCATCGACAGCGTCTCGGTGGTCCATGGCGACACCGACAAGGTGCAGTTCGGCATGGGCACCTACGGCTCCCGCTCGGGCCCCGTTGGGATGAGCGCCATCGTCAAGGCGCTCGACAAGATCGAGGCGAAGGCCAGGAAGATCGCGGCCCACGTTCTGGAAGCTTCCGAGGACGACATCGTCATCGAGGGCGGCGAGGCCAGGGTCGCGGGCACCGACAGGAAGATGGGCTGGCACGAGGTGGGGCTTGCCGCCTACACCGCGCACAACCTGCCCGACGGCATGGAGCCGGGCCTGAAGGAAACCTCGTTCTACGATCCGCAGAACTTCTCCTTCCCCTCCGGTGCGCTGATCTGCGAGGTCGAGGTCGATCCCGACACCGGCGTCACCGAGATCGTGCAGTTCACCGCCGTCGACGATTTCGGAACGGTCATCAACCCGATGATCGTCGAGGGGCAGGTCCATGGCGGTGTCACGCAAGGCATCGGTCAGGCCATGCTGGAGCAGGTCGTCTATGACGAGGACGGCCAGCTTATCACCGGCTCCTACATGGACTACTGCATGCCGCGCGCGGCCGACGTTCCGGCCTTCACGCTGGATCACGGCTGCACGCCCTCGCCGCTGAACCCGCTTGGGGTCAAGGGCTGCGGCGAGGCCGGGGCCATCGGTGCACCGCCGGCGGTGATAAACGCGATCACCGACGCCATCGGCACGAACGATCTACAGATGCCCGCCACCCCGCTTGCGGTCTGGACGGCGCTTCAGGGCGCCAAGACACCCATGGCCGCGGAATAAGGAGAGCCGAGATGTATCCGACGAAATATCACAAGCCGGGCTCCGTCCCGGACGCGGTGGCCCTTCTGGCCGGATCGGAGGGTGCCAAGATCCTCTCCGGTGGCCAGACGCTCCTGCCCACGATGAAGCAGCATCTCGCCGCGCCGGGCGATCTTGTCGACGTGCGCGGGATCGCCGAGCTCAACGGCATCTGCGCGGGCGACGGGTCCGTCACCATCGGCGCCGCGACCCGCCACATGGATGTCGCCACCAGCGCCGACGTGAAGGCGCATATTCCGGCGCTGGCCGCATTGGCGAGCGGGATCGGCGATCCGGCGGTGCGCGCCATGGGCACGCTCGGCGGCTCCGTCGCCAACAACGACCCGGCGGCGGATTACCCGGCGGCGGTGCTGGGGCTGGGTGCCACCGTGGTCACCAGCAAGCGCGAGATCGCGGCCGACGACTTCTTCCAGGGCATGTTCACCACCGCCCTGGAGGAAGACGAGATCGTCACCGCCATTCGCTTCCCGGTGCCGACGCGGGCGGGCTATTCCAAGTTCCGCAATCCCGCCTCGCTCTATGCCATGGCGGGCGTTTTCGTGGCGGAGACCGGCGGCGCGGTGCGCGTGGCGGTGACCGGTGCTGGCGAGGACGGCGTGTTCCGGCACGACGGCATGGAGGCGGCGCTGTCGTCGGATTTCTCGGCCGGTGCGCTCGACGGCGTGTCGATCTCCGAGGACGGGATGCTCAGCGACATCCACGGCACCGCGGCCTACCGGGCGAACCTCGTCAAGGTCATGGCCAAGCGCGCGGTGGCGAACGCCGGCTAAGGCTCACGAAAAGGGGCGCGGCGGCACCGCTGGTCGCGCCCGTCTCAGGCCCCGCCGATCATGGCGGTCATGGCGGTCATGGCGATCACGGCCTGCCGGATCAGCGTCGGAAGGGATGGCTGTTCGGGCCGCAGGGTCCGGTCGTCCCTGGCGACTTTCGCCGCGCTGATCGGGATATCCGCGGGTTCCCTCAGACGAGATTTCCGGATCGCGGGTCGGCGCAGGCCGCGGTCGACGACCAGTCGCGCGTGTCCGGCAAAAAGCCGATCGGATCGTGGCAGTTTGCGTAGCTGCGCGCCGCTGGCACCTCGTCTTCGGCGGCGCCATACGCGGGCCTCCCGAGGCGCTCACCGGGAAACACGGTGTTTCCCCCTGTGAATAGGCAGCGGCAAGCCGGCCCTGTGCGACACGTTTCCTCATAAATTACTGTTTTTGAAATGTTTTCCCGAAAGCTTTTCCAGCGGAAGCCAAGGGCCGAGGGTAAAGCCTGTTGGAAAAGCGCCACAATCTACCCACGCGATGGACACATTTCTCACCGATCAGCGGGCGGGAGAGATTTGGGGCAATTTAAGAAAATGATTACGGCAGCCGTTCACCAAGCAAATGGTACGTCATCAGGCATGGAGGATGGGCAAAAACTGCGACTTCTGGTGGTCGATGACGAACCCGATGTCTGCAGCCTGCTTGCGATGGCGCTTCAGGCGGCAAATACCTGCAAGGTAACGGCGGCCCATGACGCCAGGGAGGCGCTGTCGGCGCTTGGCGACGAAGACCAGCCCTTCGACGGCATCTTTCTCGACATCCAGATGCCGGGCACGACCGGTATCGAGCTCTGCGCGATCATCCGCAGCACGCCGGGCTATGGGGACGTGCCGATCATCATGCTCACGGCGATGACGGAACGGCGTTTTCTTCACCGGGCCTATGCCAACGGTGCGGACGACTACATCACCAAACCCTTTGAAATCGGGGAAATACGCTCCAAGCTGGTCAAGGAAGGTTGGCTGCGGCGGCGGCGCAATCACCTCAAGGCCGGACGCGCCAGCTTCGGGTCGTCGACGGCCCAGGCCGGGCGCGAGGTCATAAATGCGCTCGAGGACGCCGTCCTGTTGCCCGCGATCGCCCGCAGCATCCGGCGCGACGCGTTTCAGAACTACCTCCTGCAGGCCAAGAAGCGCCACGGCACAACCCTGTCGATCCGGGCGATCAAGGTGGCGTCGATCCATGACATATTCACCCGGCTCTCGACGACGGAATACCAGCAACTGATGGATGCGATCGCTAGATGCGTGTCGGAGCTGACGGAGCCCAGCGACGACGTGATCACGCATCTGGGAAACGGCATTCTGCTGACGGCCTGCGAGGGGCGCAGCGCGCTCACGCGGGATGACCTGCAGACCCGCCTGCACGCGGCCGCCGTGCCGGACCGGCTGAAGGCGCACGATCTCCCGCTGCGCGTGATCCTCGGCGAGGAGTTCACGGTGGACAAGGGCAGCGACGCCGACATCCTCTTCATGGTGTCGCGGGCCATCGAAGGCGCCGAAGATGAGGAAGAGCAGCTTTCCGGCTGGGCGACATTCCGCGAGTGGCTGTCATTCCGCAGGTCGACCGGGCGCGAACGCGCGCGGATCGACCAGTCGGCTTACGAGCAGATCCTGAACGAGTTCATCGCCGAGGGCGAACTGGACTGGAAGTGAGCCCGCGTGCCGGTCTCCCTGTCTGTCGAAGGGTCCGGGCCAGGATGAGGGCATAGCGCGGTCAGACGAAATCGAACGCGTCGATGATGCCGTCTTGGCCGTCACGCCAGCCAAGCAGGACGACCCCGACATCGCCGGCCCGGATCAGGGTATCGGCGCCCACCACCTCGACGCTCAGGTCGCCCGGTCCCGTCACACCGGTCACGTCGAACGAAAGCAGGTCGATCCCATCCTGCCATCCGACGATCGTGTCCATGCCCCCGCCATCCATGAACACAAAGGTGTCGGCGCCACCCTGACCATGGAGCACATCCGCGCCCGCACCTCCTGAAAGGGTATCGGCGCCCTCCCCGCCCCAGAGCTGGTCCGCGCCCGCCCCGCCGGATAGCTCATTCGCGCCGCCATCGCCCACGAGCGTGTCGCCATGTGCTGAGCCACGCAGGTTCTCGATGCCCGTCAGGACATCGCCCGCCGCCTCGCCCGACAGCCCCTCGCCCGACCAGAGCCGCACGAAGACACCCTCGGCGGCGTTTTCGTAGCTGGCGGTATCCAGCCCGCCCTGACCTTGAAGCGTATCGGCACCCTTTCCCCCGATCAGCGTGTCGTCGCCTTCCCCGCCCCAGAGCTGGTCCTCCCCGGCCCCGCCGGACAGCACATTCGCGCCGCCATCGCCCACCAGAGTGTCGGCGAAAGCCGAGCCGCGCAGGTTCTCGATGCCCACAAGGACGTCGCCCGCAGCCTCGCCCGACAGCCCCTCGCCCGACCAGAGCCGCACGAAGACCCCCGAGGCCGCCTCCGCGTAGCTGGCGGTATCCAGCCCGCCCTGACCATGGAGCACATCCGCGCCCCCACCGCCCATCAACGTGTCGTCACCCTCCCCGCCCCAGAGCTGGTCCTCCCCGGCCCCGCCGGACAGCACATTCGCGCCGCCATCGCCCACCAGAGTGTCGGCGAAGGCCGAGCCGCGCAGGTTCTCGATGCCGGTCAGGATGTCGCCCGCCGCCTCGCCCGACAGCCCCTCGCCCGACCAGAGCCGCACGAAGACGCCCCCGGTGGCCTCGGCGTAGCTCGCCGTATCGAGCCCGCCCTGGCCCTGCAGCTGATCCGCCCCCGGGCCGCCGGACAGGGTGTCGTCGCCATCGCCGGCCCAGAGCTGGTCGGCCCCTGCCCCGCCGTGAAGCTCATTGGCGCCGCCATCGCCCACCAGAGTGTCGGCGAAGGCCGAGCCGCG